>Ga0209606_1001257_pt1 | contig 32378 bp, 21 predicted proteins | sample AD_UKC057_MetaG_FD_184412 | JGI IMG/M metagenome (GOLD analysis project Ga0209606, IMG submission 184412) | Active sludge microbial communities of municipal wastewater-treating anaerobic digesters from USA - AD_UKC057_MetaG (SPAdes) (version 2) | ecosystem: Engineered > Bioreactor > Anaerobic >...
GCCGCCGTCCATCTCCCGTGTGAACCGGCTGGAGGCGGCTGGCGGCATGGCCACTTCGCCGTCTCCGCCATAGAGCAGCATGGAAGCGGCGTAATCACCCGATGCGAGCCTTTCATCCGGACCGGCGTACAACGAGAGCTGCCGCAACAGGAACCCCCTCCCCTCAGGGGTCCACGAAAACCCTACGTTTCCGGTCATGGCGCCCGAATGGTATATCTGCCGTTCATCGATGCATGACACGGATGAGCCGTCCGGCCATAACACGCTGGAATGGAAAACAGCCGAGCGCCCCAACGCCTCGAGTGCAGCGGGGTCCTTCGAGCAGCAGTAATAAGCGCCCAAGGCATCCACATACACCGCGTTATAACCCACGACGGGGCCACAGTGCTCCGACCAGTAGCCGCCCTCGCACTGCTCTCCCACCACCTTCGCCATGAAAGCCTGCGCAGCATCGCGCCACTCTTGGTTGTCGAAGCACTGTCCGGCGATGTACAACGCCATGGCATGGTGCGTCGGAATGTTGTGCACACCCCCGTCCATGTACTTCCGGATTCCAGTGAATCCTCGAAGAAGCCCCTTCTCCCATTTCTGGCGGGCCTCGGCCGGCAAGGCGTCCTTCACCAGTGAATACGCGCGGATCCAGCGGCTGTACGTCCAGGGCATATGGATCTGGCCCCACGTGGAGTTGTCCTTCTTGCGGAAGGTCCACATGCCCCATTCGTCCATTTCGTCAACTAGGGCCTCCCCGCCTCGCGCGATGACGGAGAGCAGGTCCGGCTCGTGATAATAGGGGTTCTCGGGGACGTCTAACGCCCACGCCGCAGCCAGCGTGAAAATGTGGTTCTGGTCCTGGCACGTCCAGGGTTCATCTCCGAACCGGCCCGTCGCGGCATCATACCCTTTGAGAATGCCGGGCACTTCGCCAACAAGTGACCGGATAAAGTAGCCGCGGGGCGGCCAGTCCTCGAACTCGCCCGCCCCGAACGCCAGCGATGGAATCGTGAACATAAGGACAATGCTGAAGTAACCGTGCATAGGAAGAAACCCCTTTCATCCCCATGGTACGATTTTCCCGGGTAAGCGTGGCACCTTGCATGATGGGATGATAGAGGAAGCAGACAAAGACCGGCAAATCCCCGGAGCACCAGGTGAGCACCGGCGAAGCCTGGTACGGCGCCGTGCGACTCGCAGGCCCGGGTCAGCCGGGATTCTCCATGGCCAACGGCACCAAACATACTCCTACGGCAGGGCCTGCTTCCCCGCAACGCCAGCGGCGCGAACCATGCTCCCTGGGCAGCGCACTCCTCCGGCAGCGCCAACGGCGCGAAACATACCAGCCTGGCCTGAAGGGCCAGGAAAAACGCCATGAGATAGACAAGGAGGGCTGAAGGCCCGAAACATCATCATCCCACAATCGCTCCGCCTCGTCGCCGTCCTCCACGTCTTTGCGGACCAAGACCGCTTAGTACAGGCTCCGAAGCATCTGCCTGAGACCTTCGATTTCCCCAATGCCAAGCTCGTCAATGGAAGGCTGTAAGAGCTCCTCGTTGTTGAACCGAGTCCAGTCGGGCAACTCAGCCCCTGGCGGAAGGTCCTCGCGCAGCTTCGCGCCGATCTTGTCCCGCCACGCGAGCAGATCGTTCATTTGGCCAGAGTTCCATGCCAGCCATTTCGCATCCGTAAGACATCTGTACACAAGGTAGCTCGCTTCATAATCGTCGCCAATATCGAACGCACTCTGGATTTGTCTCAACCTGATTTGCCGCGCCGCTCCGGCAAATTGCGGTCCCATGTCATCAATTGTGTCGATGTTGCCGCCGGTACGGCGCGCCACGGCCACCGGTCCGAGACGGTTGAGGAACTCCATGTGGTGCCGCCGCCCGATCTCGAGGGTCGCCAATTTGGACTCGGCCGCGCGCCGCTCGGACGAATCGCCGGGCGGCAGTTGTTTCAACTGTTCCTTCAGAGCGGCGATATCCTTGTCCAGGCGATTAACCTCGGCAATCATCTTCGCGGCTATGGACGTGCCGATTGTCATCGCGCGCTTCGCCTCGCTGGCGCGATACTGGTGCTCGGTCATCGCCCCAAGACTTCCGAACAAGGCCAGCGAGAGAAAGATCGCGAAGGCGGTGGCAAGCGCCGGCCGCCGTTCCGCCCATGAAATCAGGCGTTCCCAAGGCTTGGGGACATAGGCGGACGTATCCTCACCGCGGCTGTAGCGTTCAAGGTCTTCGGACAATTCCTGGGCGGTGGTGTAGCGTTTCGCCGGATCTTTTTGCAGCGTTTTCATGCAAACCGCCGACAGCGCTCTGTTCGCGCGCCTGTTCTTCCTGCGGGGCGAGGAGGGCTGATGGCGCGCGATCTGCAGAAGCACCTCGGTGCGGGTCTTTCCCGGAAACGGGAGTTGTCCCGAGAGGATTTCGTAAAGGATGATCCCCAGCGAGAACACGTCTGTGCGGAAATCAATCTCGTGGGTGCGGCCCTCGGCCTGTTCCGGGCTCATGTATGCAGGCGTTCCCTTGATGACCCCGGTCTGCGTTGCGGTAATCCCCTGGCTGATTTCGTGTTCGTCGATCTTCTTCGAGAGCCCCCAATCCAGCACCAGCACGATGCCGTATTCGTCAACCATGACGTTCTCGGGCTTGATGTCGCGGTGAACGATGCCGCGCGAATGCGCATATGCTACCGTCTGGCAGACCTTGCCGAAAATATTGAGCAGCCTGGCCACCTCCCGGCGGTCCAGGCGCTTGCCCTCACGCATGTCCAGAATCTGGCGCAACGTCCGGCCCTTGATACGTTTCATCGAATAGAAGAGCCCGGCATCATCCAACTCCCCTATCTCGAATATCGGCACCATGCCCGGGTGGTCCATGTCTCCCAGGAGCATCGCTTCATACACAAATCGTTCGCGCACGGAACGATCTCCGGCCATCTCGGACCGCAGGGTCTTGACGGCTACCGAGCGATCCAGATTCGAATCGTAAGCCTCATAGACGATGGCCATGCCGCCTTGGCCGATGCGCTGGCCAAGGCGGTAGCGGGTGCACCTCTCGAACGTTGGCACAGGGGCGCGGCCATCGTCCCCCTGCGAGGTCATAGGCTGGGTATCCCGCAACGCAAAATCGCCGCCGTCCCCGCCGTCCGGATTCAGCGCCATCGGTTTGGTTTCGTTGTCATCGTTCGCCGTCATCTCTGCCTCCCACGCGGGTCATGCTCCGCCGTGATCCCGCGGCGCGCCCATCATGATACCTTGTGAAGGCGGAACGCCACGTCGCGCGCAACAGCGGGCAGCGCAAGTTCGAGCAGCCCGTCTTCGCCCGCATCGTGCACCTCTGAACCCACCACACGGCCCTCGTAAGCGTCCCATTGTTCCACGCGCCACTGCCCTTGCGGCAGGCCCTTGATGATAACCTGCGCCCCGGCCACCGGACTCTCTACGAAATCGCCGCTGGCCACGTTGCGCCAGGTGTGCGCCCGGTTCTGGACCCATAGCAGCGCCTGGGTATCCCCCACCACGCCCAACGCGCGCAGAATGGGCGCCGCGCGCAGCCACGGCACTTCGTAAGCCACGTAAAACCAGTCATTGCCCGGGTTCTCCACGACGACCGTATGCCGCCCTTTGGGCAACGCCACCTGGTACGTCCGATCGTACCTGGTGAGCGTGGCCGTATCCTGATCCGTGTCGGCGAAATCCTCGGTACGGACCAGTTCGCCGTCCACGCGAATCTGTAGACCGGCGCCGCCGTGTCCTGATACGCCTTCGACGATAACGCCGAAAGTCGTGTCTTCGGGCACATCGGTCTCGAAGGTAACCGGATTGTGCAGGTCCGGGTGGTTGCGCACGCCATGCAACAGCCGTGAAATGGGTGTCTCGCTCTCGACGTCACCCTCCCGCGTAATGCGAACGGTAGTGGGTTTGTTCCACGGGGCGGGCTCCCACGACGCGGCATCCGTCTGGAGCAAGCTGTCGGCGCGCGTCCGCAGGTCAGGCGCATCAAGCCCCCGGAACTCCGCGTCGAGAGGCCGCGCATGCTGTTGTACGAAATCGAACCCGTCAATCCACCGGCGAAACGCCCCGAAAACAGGGTACAGGTTCTGCGGATGGACGTACGCGTCCCACCACCACGTCATCGGGATCCCCGCCTGAAGCTGCCCTACGCTGCTGAATGTTCCATTGTGGAGGTAGACGCCCGTCGGGTCCATCTCGCGGGCACGACCATCGTGATCGATACCGTACTCCCCGTGAAAATGGGGTTTGTCCCGCGCGGCGGCCTTTTTCGCACGGTCCAGCCCCAGGTCCCTCGCCATATCTTTTGCCTGGTAGTGATGGGTCTGGACAAAATCGAGTTCCGGGAGGCCGTCGACATTGGGATCCCCCTCGGGACGCGCGTAGCTGGTGGTGATCAGGTGGTCCCAGGGATCAAGCTCGCGCAGGAACCGCGCCATGTCCGCGTGCCAGGCGGCCGCAACGCCGCTGTTGTAGTTGTCGATGATGTCCACCTCGTTCCAGAATTCCCACGCAAACACGTTCGCGCTGTAACCGTACCGGGCGACGAGATACCGGAGGCGGTCGCGGTATGCCGCGAGCATCGTCTCGTTCGTGAAGTACGCGTCCGACTTCGTCAACGGCCCGCCATTCGCCTCGATATACGGCGAATCTTCCCAAGCCCCATGGAGCGTTTTTTTCGACCGCAGGATATTGAAACTGTCGATGCAGACCATCATCCGCAACCCGAGCCGTTCGGATTGCTCGAGCACATAATCCAGACGCCACGCGTTGTCCAATGCGATCCGGTCGTACCCGCTTTCACGGGTATTCATCCCGAAGGTTGTCCATGCCGGGCACAGCCACACGCGGAAGAAATTGCACTGGGCCTCCGCATACTTCGGCAGCCAGTCATCATAGTTGTAGGTGCCCCGCGCTCCCCCCCAGCACACGTTCGCGCCGATCAGATACAGGGTTTCTCCACGGTCCGTCACGAAATAGCGGCGGTCTTCAGGGCTCGTGCGCGCCATTCCCGCCACATCGGCGGACACGACGTTCACCTCGACGGGGCCGGACGAGACGCTCCCCGTCTTGTCACGGGCCGAAACCCGGAGCACATAACGGCCGGCCTTCGGAAAGGACAGGCGCGCCTGCCATCGCGGTTCGTCCGTTGGCTGCACACGTTCGGCCGGCCCCTTGTCCGTTTCTTCGAGACGGCGCTCGAAGGGCTGGTACAGAAACGCCGGCGCCGCGAACGGTTCGCCCCCGCCGGGCGATACCTCGACATCCACCCGGATCTCCTCGCTACGGAAAGGGTTGCTGTAACTTGCTTCGAGGCCGATGTCGAGCGTTACCCGGTCAAAGGCCCGCGCCTCCGTCCGGTCCGCTTCGACGCCCGTGATGCGCAGGGGCTTATCCATGCCCAGGGAATACTCTCCTGCTCCGCAAAAGGCGCTTATGCAAATCAAGACCCACTCCAGCCCGTTGAATGCCATGCCTCGAAACCTTCCGTTGCGTTTGAAACTCGAACAGACGTGAACCCGCCACTGCCAAACCGTGCACCCGAATCATACTACCCCGCGCCGCCAAGACCAATATACTGCTTCGTCTCAAGCCATGCTGGCCGTACGCGATAGGGTGCCGGCGGGCCAGCACGAAAGCCCCCGTCTAGGCTCGCGGCCGGAAATTGGTTATAATGCCCCCATGAAAAATGCGGAAGGTAATATTCCTTCGGAAGTGCGCAAGCGTTGCAGGCTTCTCCGGGCTGAACTCGACCGGCACAACTACCTTTACTATGTCGAAGCAAAGCCGGAGATTACCGATCTCGAGTTCGATGCTCTGTTAAACGAACTCCTGGCCATCGAGGCAAAGTATCCCGAACTTGTCACTCCGGACTCTCCGACCCAGCGGGTCGGAGGCCAACCCCTCGAGGGCTTCGAGACCGTCGAGCATGCGGTCCCCATGCTCTCCATCGACAACACTTACAGCGAAGAAGAGTTGCGGGCATTTGACGACCGCGTGCGCAGGGGCCTCGAGGGCCAGAAGCCAGCCTACGTGGCGGAACTCAAGATCGACGGCGTTTCGATGTCGCTGCTTTACGAAGGGGGCCGGTTCGTGCGCGCCGCCACCCGGGGCGACGGCACGCGCGGCGACGACGTCACGGCCAACGTCAAGACCATACGGGCCGTGCCCATGCGTCTCAGAGGGTCTCCGCCCGCCCGGCTCGAGGTGCGCGGCGAGGTCTATATGCGCCGCCAGGAACTTGTCCGCCTCAACGAGTTGCGCGAAGAAGCCGGGGAACCGCCCCTGGCCAATCCGCGAAACACAACAGCCGGCACGCTGAAGCTTCTCGACCCCCGCGAGGTCGCGAAACGCCGTCTCGAGCTCGGATGTTACGATGTGGCTCCGCTTCCCGGAACGGAGTTGACCTCTCACTACAAGACGCTCGAAGACCTCAAATCCTACGGGTTTCCCGTAAACCCGTTTTTCAAGCGCTGCAAGAACATCGATGAAATCCTGAAGGTGTGCGAAGAATGGTCCACGAAACGTCACCAGCTGGATTTCGAGATCGACGGCATGGTCATCAAGGTCGATTCGGCGGAGCAGCGCCGCCAGCTCGGCGCGACCTCGAAAGCGCCCCGCTGGGTCATCGCGTACAAGTACCCCGCAGAGGTTGCCGAAACGAAGCTCGAGAAGGTGACGCTGCAAGTCGGGAAAACTGGCACGGTCACGCCTGTCGCCAATCTGGCCCCCGTGCATCTGGCCGGCACCACCGTTAAACGCGCGAATCTCCACAACTTCGAAGACATCGAACGCAAGGATATCCGCGAAGGCGACATCGTGCGCGTACAGAAAGCCGGCGAGATCATCCCGCAGGTGCTGGGCCCGGTCCTCGAGAAGCGCCCGCGAAACGCCCGGAAGATCGCCGTGCCCACGGCATGCCCGCAGTGCGGCAGCGAGGTGCGGCAGGACCCTGACGGCGTCTATTTGCGCTGCCTCAATCCGGCCTGCCCGGCCCAGATCAAGGGCCGCTTGCGATACTTTGCCAGCCGCGCCGCCATGGACATCGAAGGGATGGGCGAGAAACTCATCGAGCAGCTTGTGGATAAAGACGTTGTGCATAACCTCGATAACATCTACGATCTGACGGTCGACAGACTCGCCGGGCTAGAGCGAATGGGCGAGAAATCGGCCCAAAACCTTGTTGCGGCCATCGAGGGGAGCAAGAAGCGTCCCCTGAGCCGGCTGGTGAACGGTCTGGGCATCCGGCACGTCGGCGCCCACGTGGCTGAGGTGCTGGCAAACCATTTTGGCTCGATGGAGGCCCTCCAGGAGGCATCCGTCGAGGCCCTGTGCGAGGTGCCCGAGGTCGGCGGCGTGGTAGCGCGGGAAGTGCGCAATTTCTTCGAGACCGGCGAGAACCGGGCCCTTATCGCTTCCCTGCGCGCCCACGGCCTGACCATGAAAGAGCGCCGTGCGGCAGCGGGCAGCCGTCAGCCCCTGGCAGGCAAGACCCTCGTCGTTACGGGCGCGCTGAAAAACTACACGCGCGAATCCATCGAGGAACGCATCAAGCAGCTGGGCGGACGGGCCAGCTCGAGTGTGAGCAAGAAGACCGACTACGTCCTCGCGGGAGAGAATGCGGGCTCGAAACTCACCAAAGCCCGGGAACTTGGCGTTACCGTCCTGACGGAAGAAGAGTTCGAGGCGCTGGCGGGTCCGGAATCATGAGCAGTGTACGCATCGGCTGCCCCAAGGACCTGAATCAGGAGACCGGCCGCGCTTTGCTCGAGGATGTCCGCGAGCGGATGCCCGGCGAAGCCGCCGCCGTGATCCTCGATTTCGCGGAAACCGAGTCCATCGACACCTTCGGGGCTGCATGGATGGTGGACATCGCCCGCTTCGTCAGCACGAGCGGCGCCGAGTTCAAATTCGAAGGCCATCATGGTTCCGTGGCCGAATTCATCGACCTCATCGGCCCCGGGTTGACCGGTCACGAAGAACACAAAGAGCAATCCGAGAACATATTCGAGAAGATTGGTGGCGAAAGTTACAGCATTGTGGAGGAAGCCAAACAGATCCTGAACCTCTTCATCGACGCGGTGTACTGGACGTTTATCGGCCCTGTCGAGGGCAAAGGACTGCGGTGGGGCCTGGTGGCGGAAGAGCTGTACGAGATGGGCGTCCGCGCCCTGTGGATCAACAGCATCATGAACGTCCTCCTCGGCCTGATCGTCGCCATGCTCTCCGCCGCTCAACTGCGCAGGGTCGGGCTCGACATCTACGTCGCCGACCTGACGGTCATCGCCTTCGCCCGCGAATTGGCGGTCGTCATGACCGCCCTGGTGGTCTCGGCGCGCACGGGCGCGGCCATCGCCGCGGAACTGGCCACCATGAAGGTCCAGGAAGAAATCGATGCCCTCCGCGGCATGGGCCTCAAGGTGCCCCAGTTCCTGGTAGCGCCCAAAGTGCTGGCCCTTCTCGTCGCCCTGCCGTGCCTCACGGTCATCGCGATGTACATGGGCGTATTCGGGGGCGCCATATGGGGCGTCGGCATCCTCGGGTTCTCGACGGACGTCTGGATTCGCCAGACTATCAATGCCGTCACACAGGGCGACGTGTTTCAGGGATTGCTCAAATCGTTCTTTTTCGCGGCCGCGATTGTGCTCATCGGCTGCCACAACGGATTGCGGGTCACCGGGGGTTCCCGCGGCGTTGGCCTGATGACCACAAGGGCGGTCGTAATGGATATTTTCGTGATCGTTGTCATCGACATGATCTTCGCGGTGGTGTTCTACTATGTGCTCTGATGTTAAGAACAATGGGTTCGAAGCCGTCATCGAAGTGCGCAACCTCGTGGCGCACTATGGCGAGCAGCTCGTCCTCAATGACGTGACGCTCGAGGTGCCCAAAGGCGAGATCTTCGTTGTCATCGGAGGCAGCGGCTGTGGAAAAACGACCCTGCTCAAACACATGACCGGCCTTCTCACGCCTACCTCCGGCCATATTTACTACTCCGGCACCGACATCACCACCCTGGACGAAGACCAACTCTCCTCGATACAACGGCACATCGGTATCGCGTTCCAGTCGGGCGCCCTGTTCAACTCGCTGACCGTGGGCGAGAACGTGGCGCTGCCCATGCGCGAATACACCGACATGCAGGAAGATCTCATCGAGGCCATGGTGCTCTTGAAGCTGAGCCTGGTAGGCCTCTCTGCCGCCAAAGACCTTCTGCCAGAGCAGCTGTCGGGCGGCATGAAGAAGCGCGCAGGCCTGGCGCGCGCCATCGCACTCGATCCTCCCATTGTCTACTTCGACGAACCTTCCGCCGGGCTGGACCCCATCATGGCGTCCGGACTCGACGACCTCATCCTGGACCTCAAGAGACTCCTGGGCATCACGTTTATCATCGTGACCCACGAGCTTGACTCGATTAAGAAGATTGCCGATCACGTTCTGATGCTGGATGGCGGCCAGGCCGTTTTCAGAGGCACGGTGCAGGAGGCCCAGCAGAGCTCTAACAAACGCGTGCGGCAGTTCTTCGAACGGAAAGCCGATGCGCACATCCAGCAGCATTACACGTAGGAGACACTGAAGTGGCGACCCGAACTCAGAAAATGAAGGTGGGTATCTTCCTGGTGGCATGCATCGCCGTGCTGGCGGGAGGCTCTGTCGTTATCTCCGGCTACAAGCGCGGCGATCACAGCGCCTACTATATCCATTTCAACGAATCGATCCTCGGACTCAGCCGCGGCGGCCTCGTCGAATATACCGGCGTGCCCGTTGGCAAAGTCTCCGACATAAGGGTGTCCGAGTCTCGAAGCGTGCGGGTCGACATCGAAGTCCAGGACGATGATATTACCCTCTACCAAGGTGTGCAGGCCCAACTGGTTATCTACAGCATTGCCACCGGCGTCATGGCCGTGTCGTTGTCGGGAGGCGACCCTTCACTGGGCAAACTGCCGCCAGGCTCGGAGATACCCTCCAAACCCTCCCTCCTGGCATCGACCACAGGAAGCATCCCCGAGATTATGAAGAAGGTCAGCGACATCGCCGACGAGATCGATACGGGGCTGAAAGGCATCGAAGAAGGCCAGATCAAAAACATGATTGATGATGCCGATGCCGCTATCAAAGACATACGGGACGTCTTTGACGAAACATCGGAGACGCTCAAGGACGTTCGCGCGAAAGCCGTCGAAGGCGTCGATGACGCGCGCAAACTCATGGAAGAGATCCGGGCTGAGATCAAACCGTTCACCGAAAACACCACCGAGCTCGTCAAGTCCGCCAACGAAACCATGAATACCATAAACGAGAAGGTGAAGCCACTCGATCTGGCAAAGACCGAACAGGAAGTACAGGAGACGCTCCGTAGTGTCCGCGAGCTCGCCGATTCCGTGCGGGCAATGACTGAACAGCTCGATACCGTTACGAAAACGGCTGTATACCAGGTCGGTAACGTCGAGTTTACTGTCAACGAGACCATGACGGCGCTCACGGAAGCCCTCGACGCGTTGCGCGCCCTGGCTGTGGTGCTCAAGGAGAATCCCTCCGCTATCGTGTATGGTCCTGTCAAACCCAAGGGAGCCGAATGATGCGTCGTGCTGCATTTCTCTTAACGCTGGCGGTCTTGGCGGTAGCGGGGTGTATCCGTCCCCAGATTACCCCCACCGCGTACTACACCCTTGCGCCAAACATATCCGTCGAGAAAGCCGTCCCGACGGAGCGCACATTGGGCGTCCGGCCGTTGCGCGCATCGTTGATGTACAAGACCCCCCTCCTCTACACCCAGGGACTCGAGGTGCGCGAGTATCCGCACGCCGAATGGGCCATGAAGCCCGCCGACATGGTCACCCGCGCTATCACGGACGCGATCATTGCCACCGAACGGTTCCATGACGTTGGCGAGGCCTCCAATGTGAACCGTCCGGAACTGGTCCTCGTGGGAGAGCTTCGCAAGTTCGAGACGGACCACAATGCCGTGCCCCGGGAAGCCGTCTGTGAAGTGCGGCTCGAACTTCGCGAGACTTTTGGAACCCGGCTTCTGTGGGGAGATGTTCTGACTGCCCGCGTGCCCCTCGAGAACGAGCACATTTCGGCCGTGCCGCAGGCGATGAGCAGGGCCGTCGCGGAAGTGGCAAACCGCGCCGCCGCCGAAGTCGCAAAAAATTGAGCAACCTTGCAGAAATCCGCCATCAATAAGGGCGCAGAGGAATCGCTCTTGTCCCGGACCCCTCCCCTTGACCCCTCGGCCCGAAGTGTGTTCAGATGGCGCAAAGAACGCCAGTCAGAACATGCCAAACGAGGGGAATTAGCCATGCCAACCAGCCGCCGCGACTTCCTGGGGCTCATTGCTGCCGGGGCCGGGCTTGCCAGGCTCGCCGGCATCACCTCCCGCGCATCAGCAGCCGCCCGCCTGCCCAACATCGTTCTCTGCATGGCCGACGACCAGGGCTGGGGCGACATGGCCTATAACGGCCATCCTGTGTTGAAAACGCCCAACTTCGATGCCATGGCCGCCGAGGCCTTCCGCTTCGACCGGTTCTATGCCGCCGCGCCCGTGTGCTCGCCCACCCGCGCCAGCGTCATGACCGGCCGCACCCCGAACCGCATGGGATGCTTCAAATGGGGCCACCCCATCCGTCCGCAGGAAATCACCATTGCCGAAGCTCTCAAGACCGCCGGCTACGCAACCGGCCATTTCGGCAAATGGCATCTCGGTTCCGTGCAGAAGGGCAGCCCCGTGAATCCGGGTGCGAGCGGGTTCGATGAATGGCTCTCCGCCCCCAATTTCTACGACAACGACCCGATCCTGAGCCGCGAAGGAAACGCCGTTCAGTTGCAGGGCGAGAGTTCGATGGTTGCCGTAGACGCCGCCATCGAATTCATGCGCAAACACGCCAGCGGCCCCAACCCGTTCCTCGCCGTGGTCTGGTTCGGCTCGCCTCATAAGCCCCATAAGGCCATCGAACGCGACCTCGAACCCTACGCCGGGCAGGAAACGGATTTCGCCAATTTCTACGGCGAAATCACCGGCATGGACCGCGCATTCGGCAAGTTGCGGAAGGAAATCGCCGGGCTCGGCATCCGCGACAACACCATCCTCTGGTATTGCAGCGATAACGGCGGCCTGCCCAAGGTCGGCAGTACCGGGGGACGGGGCAACAAGGGCCAAATCTACGAAGGCGGCCTGCGCGTCCCCGCGCTCCTCGAATGGCCCGCCCGCATCTCCGGACACCGCGCCACCAGCATCCCCTGCGTCACCTCCGACATCTACCCCACCCTTCTGGAAATCGCCGGCGTGACCATGGACAATCAGCCGCCTCTTGACGGGATTAGCCTCGTGTCTCTCCTCGACGGCGCCATGGAAGCGCGGCCAAGACCCATCGGATTCTGGGACCATCCCACCCCCGGCATCCAGACGCCTACCGCCGAATGGATGGCGGAACTGCTCGAAGCGCAGAAGCAAGGGAAGGAAGTCACCGACCCCGCGCGGTTACGCTCCGACGCCGGCGACATCAAGCAACAATACCCCGTCGACAGTTTCCCCGGCCACAGCGCGTGGCTCGACTGGCCCTGGAAACTCCACCGTATCGAAGACAAAACCGGCACGGTCGCATTCGAACTCTACGACCTCAACAAGGACCCCGGCGAGTCCAAGAACGTCCTCGCGGAAGTACCCGAACGCGCCTCCGGCATGCAAGCCCAACTCCACGCATGGCTCGCCAGCGTCGTCAACAGCCTCAACGGAAAAGACTACGCGTAACAGACCGATGCCAGACGAGGCGCCCGCAAGCGTCTCGCCGGCACTCTCAATTGGGAGACCTTACGGTCGAAAAAGTGGTGCGGTCAGGAGACCGCGCCACAGCGAGCGGAGACCGCGCCGCAGCGAAAGAGGGACTCGTCTCAGCTCAGCCCACAAGCTGTCCCTTTTGTCCCTTGCGTCGCTTTTGTCCTTTGGTCCTCATCAACAACCTGTCTTACCAAACCCGCGTCGCATGGAGGCGAGACGCCTATCCCACTGACCGGCGAGGGCGCCGGTCCCACAACGGGCGCTGGCGCATGGCCCCCCAGAACAGGTACTCTTACCCTTTCCGGCACTTGAGCCAATCAAGACCAGACAGGCCGGCACAGCGGTCGATCTCGATATCAGCCTTCGCGAGACGCTCATAACGGACTCTGGACTGCAGCTTGATGTGCTTCATGCCTTTCCCCTCCTTCTTGCTGCCCACCTCAGTACAGGCTATCACGAACGCGTTACGGCGTCCACCACCCAACCACGAATCTCTGCCGCGCGCAGGTGTAGAATGATCGAAGGAACAATTCCGGGAATACCGGTCGCGGCACGAACCCAGGAGACCTGTCATGCAAAGCCCCAACGCCGTCGATGATCTGCTGTCAGCCCTCTCATCCATTCTGTGGCGATGCACCGTGATCGCCTTTGGATTGCTCATCTTCTGGGGCGCGCTGCTTCTCTTCGCGCCTAATCTCACATACACCGTCCAGACCCATTTCATCCCGATTAACCGTCCCCAGTTCTACATCATCCACTATAGCGCTCTCGGCCTCGCGAAACTGGCCACACTATGGCTCTTCGTGATGCCGTGGATCGCCGTGAAACTGACTATCCGCGCACGGCGGCGGCAAAGCCCGCAGGATGTCGCAGGTCTCGCCTCTTGAGGTCTACTCGACCTGCCGATATTCCATCAGCAGCGCCCCCGGCGCTTCCTCGATACGGGCATCGAACGTGGCCAGCTCGGCTCCGGGCATACGAACCGGCTCGCCTGGTTCGTAGCCGTGCGACATAACGACTTCGTAAACGGCATCTTCGCGAATTCCCCGCAGATTACACGCGAAACCCGTATAGGGCGACGCAGGCCGCCGGAACGCCATAACCATCCCCTGGCCTTCGCCGTCGAGATGATACTGCATCACCAGCCACGCGCCGGGATCGGTCGAGACGCCGGACAACGCGTAGAAATCGCCGAAATAGTACTTCCGGATACGCTTGCCTTCGGCGATGGCCGCGGCCAACTGCTCACGCGGATAATCGGCCGCACGGATATCTTCGCAGAAGGATATGCCGCCGTTGAAGCCGCTGCGAAACAGATACGGCGTTGCTCCCATCTGCCCGCTCACGTGAAAGGGAAGATAGCGATTCAGCCCAGCAGTGATCACCTGGTTCCGCAACGCTGACTCCTCGTAGTTCTTTTCCATCAACGGCGTGATCGTGCCGTCGGTGCGCCACAGAGGAATCGACCGCGCGCACAACTCGAGATCGATGCGCTGGCCGCCCGACGCGCAGTTGTCGATAAAGACGCCCGGATTGGCCGCGAGAATATCGTCCCACATGCGGTACAGCCCCTCGACATACCGGACCTCGCCGATTCCCACGCGGTCCGGGTCTTGCTGGTCCAGGATGTCCCACATCACGCCATAGTCCACGGCGTTGTCGATGCGAAGGCAGTTGATGTCGTACTCTTTGATGGCGGCGTTAAGATAATCTGTCGCGTACTCGCGCGCCTCGGGAATCGCCAGGTTGAGCATGCCGCCGTGCCCCATGCGCTCAGGCGGCGGAATCACCACCCACTCGGGATGCTCCTGCGCCATCAGCGTGCCCGGACAGATCCGCTCAGGCTCAAACCATAATAGGAACTTCATCCCCGCATCGTGGGCAGCCTTCGAGATGGGCGCCAGACCGTTCGGGAAACGGTTCTTGTCCACTTCACGGTCAACCGGCATCACGTAATGCCCGATGGTCGGAAAACGGGTGATGCCCCGGTACGCGTCCAGCCAGAAATACTCGAAACCCAGGCCTCTGGCGGATTCGAGGTGCGACATCACGTCGGCCTCGGTCCCGTCGTCCATCTCGTAGAACGCCGTGCTCAGGTGGGCGATGGGCGGCGCCACGGGCTGTCCGTCAACCCTTGGCATGATGTGGCGCAGCATCACCTGCCGAAACGCGTTATAGCCGTACCAGGGATCGTCGCCCTGCCAGGTCAGTTGGAGAATCCGCGGGCCGCGCACCGTCTCGCCGGGCTTCAGCTTCGCGTGGAACCTCTCGAGTCCCGCCTGCAACCGAAGCGCCTGCCCGGGACACTCGACCGACGCCGTCCACCGGCCCGTCCACCCGATAGCCGTGACCACGCCGCCGCCTTTCCACTCACATGTGAAGAAAGGCGACGCGCCTTTCGAGGAACGGCCCGATTGAGGCTGGATCGTGATGGTCTGGCCCATGGGCACGCTTTGCGAGAACGGACGCCAATCCGTGGCCCCCGCGATGCTGCCCTCGAGCTGGTGCAGCACCGGGTCTTTTACGTCGGGGATCACCCTGTCCAGTGTACGGATCGCTTCCAGCACAGGCGAATCCGTTGCCCCGGTATTCGTGAAATACAGGGTCCAATCCACCCCCGGGACATCGGTGTAAAGCGTACAGACCGCGCGCACCTCAAGGCCCGTGGCCGGGTCGCGCAGGGTCAGCGTTCTCCTGCGCTCATTGGGACCCGCCGTTTCTTCTGTCACTGACTGGTCCCACGCGCCGATGAGTTCCGAGGACGCCTTTCCGCCGTACACGAACGAAAAGGGCGGCTGCTGAAGATACGGGACCGAGAAAGCCAGCTCGTCCAGCCGGACGGCGGCGCCGTTGGCCAAGATTACCCGCGCGCCGCCCCAGTCGGCCTGATCGAAGGCCCGCGTATCCCCGCCGGTATCCACGACCAGGTCAAATTCGCGCGCGCCGTTCAGCGGCACCTCAATGGACCGCACGGCGTCGCCCGGACGCACCACATCGGTCTCAAAAACGTTTTGTCCGGCAACAACCACGTAGAAGCGCACGGAGGCAGCGGTGCCATCGACGTTGCGGTCGAGTCCGATATCCGCGGCGAATGTTTGGGCCGGCTCCCCAAGGCTCACGCGGAGCACGCTCTGGGAATTCACGCCGATACCGTGGTCGTAGACCTTCTCGCCCAGGCGCATGGGACCGCCAAAACTGCACCGGCGGAGTTTCGTATCGCCCAAGCCGTCTTCATGAACGATGGTCAGGCGGTTTTGTGGCGCGGCCGCCGCTCTGTGCACGGCAAAGGCGCTTTGCGCCCATGCCGCGTTGCGCTCGACGCCAGCGCCGTAATCCGCGGCCAGCGCGATCCAGCCTCCCGCCAACACCCCCACAAAGGCGCAAAACACGAGACGACTCATGGCTCGATTTCTCCGAGCGCGCGAGCGCTTGCAGACGCCTTCAGACAGCTGTTCCTATTTCGCGACGAGTTGCTCGACGAACTCGCGCGCACGCTTCGCCTCAGCAATCAGCTGGGCTTCGTCGCCGAGTTTGAGACATTCGACGACCAGCGCGCCTTTCGTGAACCCGCCCTGCTTGAGACGGGCCATCACTTTCTCGAAATCGACCATGCCGTCCCCCGGCGTGACCATCACTTCCTTGGGATGCACATAGTCCTTCACGCTCATGCCCACAACCAGGCCGTCAACGGTCGCGGCATCGTCTACGGGATTGAGTTCGCCGTTCGAGTAGTAAAAGATGTTGCCGGGATCGTACCAGATGCGGAAGTTCTTGTGGCCGACGGTCTCCTCGACGGTCTTCCGGCACTGAGACCCCGTGGCGTTGAGGCCGCCGTGGGGCTTCACGCTGATGCCAATGCCTTTGTCCGCGGCGTAGCCGCAGGTCTCGGCAATGGCTTTGTAGTAGGTTGCGTACAGCTTCTCGTCCCCGATGCCGCCCATCAGAAGATTCTCGGCTTTCACGATGGCGCAACTGTCGATGAGCCTGCGCATGCTCGCTATCCCCGCATCGAGGGATTCGTTGACCGCAATGCCGCCACCGTACACCGACGGAACCAGGAGACCGCGTTTCGTGCACTCCTCAGCCACCTGTTGGGCCTCTTCGGGCGTGGTCTTGTCTGAAATCACGAGATGCGTCTCGTTGTTGGTCGTCATCAAACCCGCATACTTGTAACCCGCCGCCGCGATCGCGTCGAGAGCCACGCGGTAGTCGAGCTTGTCCCATGGCCGGGTATAGATCCCGATCTTCCAGGGACCGTTGGCGGGGGTTTCAGCGGCCGGAGCGCTTAGCGCCGCGGCGGCAAACCCGGCCGCCCCAAGTTGAGCGGAGCGGCCGAGAAACTCGCGTCGAGTGCTTTTCATATCACGTTTCCCTTCCTGACAAAACAGCTTCCAGAGCTCATGCGCTGCGGATTTCGCGCTTTTCCGCGTCGTATATCTGCCGTACGCCGGTGTTGCAGGCCTTCATGGCCATGAGCGTCGCGACGCCGTGCTGGTAACCGGCTTCGATCGAGGCATTCGGGGTCTCGCGGCTGCGCAGGCACTGAAGCCAGTCAAGGAAATGGTCCGGACGCTCGACAAGAGCGACTTCCTGCGGTTCGAAGCTTTCGCCCTTTGCCGCGTTGATCCCGTCCGAGGTCAGCATCGGCTTGCCCCATTCAACGCAATCCAACACGGCCGCATCGCCGAAAAACTTGAACGAATTGCCGCTGCCATTGCCGAAATTGGTCGAGTACGACACGATGAACCCCTCGGGGTATTCCCACAGCGCGTGCACATGGTCATGGCACGTGAATTTGTAATCGTCCTTCCATGTGTACGTGCCGCCCATGCAAATCGCCGACTTCGGGAACGTCGCGCCCGTGATGTAATGCACCAAATCGATGAAATGGCTGCCCAGCCCCGGCACCGGACCGTCCGAGAAGTCGCGGAAGCCATACCAGCCCGAATACTGGACCGAATCGAACGGCCGGGATTCCCGGTCCATCAGGAACTCGTTCCAATCGACGTCTGCTTCCTTGACGTCCTTCACGCGCGAATACCAGTAGGGTTGGGCGCCGTTGCGGCACTGCTCAATGCGCCCCACCGTGCCCAGCTTGCCCGAGCGGTAAACTTCACGGGCGCCGGTCATACTCGACATGCTGCGCAGTTGCGTGCCCGCCTGGAACACCACGCCGTTCGCCTTGACCGCGTCGTAGGCTTCCTTAAGACGGTCGAAATCCATGGCAATGGGTTTCTCGCAGTAGACGTCTTTCTTCGCGTCGGCGGCGGCCTTCAGGTGCGTGGTGTGCTGGTGGTCGCACGACGCGATCATCACCGCGTCGATGTCCTCGAGCGCGACCACGTCTTTGTACGAGACAAACTGCCGTGCCGTGCGGCCATACCAGCTCTGGGTGTCCGCGGCGGCGCGCTCGCGATTCTCCCGCCACACGTCGCAGACGGCCGTGATCTCGACATTCTGCTCCTCGGCGTAACGGTGCATATTGGTCATGTGTGCGTTGCGCCCGCGATCGCCGCAACCGATCATCCCGATAGAGATGCGTTCATTGGCGCCCTTGATGCGCGCATAGCTGGCGGCGCTCATGCTGATGGCGGCCGCGCCCACAGCAGCGGTCCGCAAAAACTGACGACGAGTCGTGCCTTCTGACATGGAAATACCTCCTCTTGAGAATCGTGGCAAAGACAACCAGCGTATCATACCCCCTCATGCGTCCGATTAAAAGCGCCGGGCAACAGACGCCCGAAGACACACTGGAAACAACACGATTGTGGGACCGGCCTCCTCGCTCCTGCTCGTGTGGGACCGGCGCCCTCGCCGGTTTTCCGGAATCTGGCCGGCCCCCTCGCCGGTCCTACAACGGAGGTCAGGTATTCCTGCGCGGTCCCCTTTCCTTGCGCGGCGTCACAGATTGCGCTATCGTCTCACTCGGCGCAAGACAAGGCGAAATGCGCAAATCAGGGGGTACGCAGCATGAAAAGCAAATCGGTTTTGCTGGCGCTTCTTGTTTCAATAGGGGTCTCAGGAACGGCCTTCTCAGACGGTCCCCCGCTGGACGGGATTCTGAAGGCATCGGGAGTCGAGGACCCTCCTGACATGGTCCGCCGGTATATGCTCAACGAGGTTGAAGCCACGTGGGCGGCGTGGCAGGAGGCCTATGAAGCGCGCACGGACCCCGAAGCCATTGCGCAGCATTACCAGGCGCTCCATGCGAAGTTCATCGAGCGTCTGGGCGGGTTTCCCGACCGAACGCCCCTCAACCCGCAAATCACGGGCGTGATTCAGCGCAACGGCTACCGTGTCGAGAAGGTCATATTCGAAAGCCAGCCGAAGCATTTCGTGACCGCCCTCTTCTTCCTGCCCGAATCGCCGGAGCACACGCCGCCGTATCCGGGCGTCTTGGTGCCGTGCGGACACGCCCAGGACGCCAAACACCACGAGCCCTATCAGTCCGTGGGGGCCCTGCTGGCGCTCAACGGCATGGCGGCGCTGGTCTACGACCCGATCGACCAGGGCGAACGCGCCCAGTTTCTCGACGAATCCGGCAAGGCGCCATTCTGGGGGACTACTGCCCACACCATGAGCGGCGCTGGCAGCATCCTCCTCGGCAGAAACACCGCCACGTACGAGATCTGGGACGGCATGCGCGGGATCGACTACCTCCAGTCGCGCCCCGAAGTGGACCCCGAGCGCATCGGCTGCACCGGCAACAGCGGCGGCGGCACCCAAACCTCGTATCTCATGGCCCTCGATGAACGCATCGGCGCCGCCGCGCCCAGCTGTTACCTCAACCTCCTCAAACGGCAGGCCGAAAACGCCATGGGCGACGCCGAACAGAACATCTACGGACAACTCCGCTGGGGCATGGAGCATCCCGATTACGTCATGATGCGCGCACCCATGCCGGTGAAAATCCTGGCCGCGACCCGCGACTTCTTCGACATCAACGCCACATGGGTCAATTTCCGGTACGCCAAGCGCCTCTATACGCGCCTCGGGTTCTCTGAAAGAGTCGATCTGCTCGAGAACGACGCCGAACACAACTACGACAAGCTCCAGCGCGAGGGCGCCGTCCGCTGGATGGCCCGCTGGCTGCTCGGCGTCGATAAACCGATCATCGAACCTGAGCTCGAACTGTTGTCCGTCGAAGAAACCCACTGTACGCCCAAGGGCGAGGTCATGCTGCTCGAGGGTGCGCGCTCCGTGTACGACCTCAACCGTGAATATCTCGCCGCGCTCAATGCCAAGCGCGCCGAATTCCTCAAGAACTCCGGCGACGCCGCGTTGCGCGCCAAAGTGCGCGAGGTCATCGGCATCGGCGAGACCGTGCCCGAATTCCAGGCGGCCGTCGTGGGCAGAGAGGAGCTCGACGGCGTACACATCGAGAAGCTCGCCCTGTCCAACGGTCTGGGCATTACGCTCCCCGCCGTGTACCTGTCAAAAGGGGATGTCTCCCCCACTTCGGTGACGCTGCTGCTGCACGAGGCGGGGGTGGCCGCCGCGTGCGCTCCCGGCGGCCCCGCCGAAAGTCTGCTCGCCGACGGCCGCGCAGTGCTCGCCGTCGACCTGCGCGGAACCGGCGAATCGCGCCAGACCAGCCAGACCGCCTTCGGGGAAGCCGTCGGCCTGGACTGGCAGGACATATTCATCGCTTACCTGCTCGAGAAACCGTATGTGGCCATGCGGACCGAAGACGTCCTGGCGGCGGCGAGGTTTGCCAGGCAACACGCGGGCGTGGACCGCGCCGGCCTGGTGTCTATCGGTCACGTGGGGGTGCCCGCCCTGCATGCGGCGGCGCTCGAACCCGCCAACTTCGCATCAGTCAGGATCGAGGGTTGCCTGGTATCGTGGTCAAACGTCATCGAGCTGGGCGTCATCCACAACCAATTGCACAACGTCGTTTACGGCGCGCTGCCGTGGTACGATCTGCCGGACCTGGCGCGCCTGGCCGGCGAAAACCTCACTATCGCATCCCCTGTAGACGCGTTGGGGAAAGCGCGAAACTGACAATCCAAAGGAGTGACGACATGGTAGCGTTGGCTTTCTCGATGCTCCTGGTGCAGGCCGTTAGTACAGGCGCCGATAACCCGTTTCCCGGCGAGAAATCCGAATGGCACGGCTACGTCCAGTACACGTTTCAATACGACGGGCGGACCTGCTACGTCGTCCCCCCAAAGACCCCAGCGCCCGGAAATCCCTGGATATGGCGCGCGCGCTTCTGGGGACACGAGCCTCAGACCGACCTCGCCCTCCTCGAGAAAGGCTTCCATCTGGTCTATTGCGACGTTGCTGGCCTGTTTGGGAATCCCGAAGCGGTCAAACACTGGGACGCTTTCTACAAGTTCCTCACGGAAGAGCACGGTTTCGCACGGAAAGTGGCCCTCGAGGGCATGAGCCGCGGAGGACTCATCATCTACAACTGGGCAGCCAGGAATCCCGACAAGGTGGCATGCATTTACGCGGACGCCCCGGTGTGCGATATCCGGAGCTGGCCTGGCGGCAAGGGCAAAGGCACGGGCAACCCGCCCGAGTGGGAGGCGTGCCTCAAAGCGTACGGCATCACGGAGGAAGAAGCCGCATCGTTCAAGGGCAACCCCATCGACCATCTCGAACCCCTCGCGAAGGCCAGGATCCCCCTGCTGCACGTGTGCGGCGGCGCCGATGTGGACGTGCCCGTCGACGAGAACACCGCCATCCTGGCCGAACGCTACCGGGCGCTCGGGGGCGATATCACGGTCATCATCAAGGAAGGATGCGCCCACCACCCCCACAGCCTCGTGGACCCCAAACCCATCGTTGACTTCATCCTGAAACATACTGGCCAGGCCCAGAACAGATGAGGAGCGGTCTCATCCCACGCAAGAACGTCTGGGCTCGTGCCTTGAAGTAACCGATAACCTCCGCTCGCCAAGGCGCCGGACCCGCGCAGGCCAATCCCGAGCCTCGTAAGACTCGCCCCTCGATAGCACACCATCCGTGATCGATAAAAACTAGAATAATGCCCTTTTCGAAGCCAATCACAATCAATTACTTACGAAGCAGGCCCCTTCCCCAGAAGGCTCTTGACTAAAGGTCGAGTCCGTACTATCATTGGTATTGGATCGGGTATTTGGCAATCTTCCAAGTAGGGCAAATGACTACCGTGGGCTCAAGCAGACGGCGTGAAGGGGGGTGACAGCGGCTGAAGTCTAGTATTTTCCCCGTGAACTTGTGCTAAGTATCTATGTTTCTAGGGACTTCTGAACCAAAGGGATTATGGAGGCTTTTAACATGCATACAAAACGCGGATTTACGCTTATTGAGCTGCTTGTCGTAATTGCGATCATCGGCATTCTTGCGGCCATTCTGTTGCCTGCTCTTGCCCGTGCACGCGAAGCCGCGCGCCGCGCGAGCTGCGCCAATAACTTGAAGCAGTTGGGCCTTGTCTTGAAGATGTACGCGAACGAAAGCAAAGGAGAACGATATCCGACCATTGCGGCATTTGATTATCAACCCGCAATTGACTGTGAAGCCGGCCTGGCGGCGGGCCTGCATAGCAGCCAATGGACGGTGCTTCCAGGCAACAACGCAGCTACCTATTTCTCGTTCTTCATCCCACAAGTCTATCCCGAGTACCTCACTGACCACAATATCCTGATTTGCCCCTCGGAGGCGGACCCGCCTGTCTTCGAGAATCCCGCCACGGGCGAGAGCATCCTGGCCGTAGCGTGCGATCAATACAACATCGATGTGCTCGGAGACGTAGCAGCGGGGGCTCCTGGAGCCGACGAAAGCTACTACTATGTGGGTTTTGCGCTGGATAAGAGCGACCGTGAAGACCTTGATCTCGCCAGCGTTGGCATGGGCACCGGTTTTATCTCGTTACAGGTGGCGGCTTGCCTGCTCTCCTTTGACGAGGACGGCAATTTCGCGTATGCTGACGGAGACATCGACCTCAATGGCGCTGCCGTTCAGGCGACACCAGTTGGGCCGCTGGTGCTAAACAAGGGGTACGGTAACGGCAACAGCAATACGATCTACCGGCTTCGCGAAGGTATTGAGCGGTTCTTCGTCACCGATATCAATAATCCCGCAGGGTCCGCCATGGCTCAGAGCGAACTTCCCATCATGGCCGACCTGGTTTCGACCGACGTCTCGCAGTTTAATCATGTACCGGGAGGCGTGAATATCCTGTACTTGGACGGGCACGTCCAGTTTGAACGGTATCCCGGTAAGACTTTTGGAAGTCGGGCGCTGGCTGCAACCGTCGGCCTTGCCGGATAGGACCGGTCTCAATTTGAGGCGGAAAGAACCCCCGAGGGAATATCTCTTCGGGGGTTTTCCTATAATTTCGGGGACACAATACTCAATCATGCTTCCGACAGCAATTCGTGGTCTCCTGGTCCTATTGCTCGCATAAGCACAATTGAGTATTGTGTCCCCGAAATGCGTATCCAACCCTATACATGTCACATTGCCGATTCGGCGATCGCGGAAGCGGGGGACATTCCGTTGGACGCCCTGCACCGCGATGCGGACGCGATCTGCACGGCCTACGACGCGATTGCTCCGGTAGCCGAGCGATTGGGGTTGGCCCCGCCCCCGCCCAGGTTGGGCGGATTCCTCTATTGCCACGTGTCGGCCCTTGGCGCGAGGGTCGTGTTCGCGCCGGGGTCGGAGCCAAACGTTGTACCGCTCCTGAAAACGCCCGAGGACGTCGACCGTTTGAAAGCGCCTCACGAGTACATGTCGAGGGGCGTGATTCCCCAGCGGTTGCGTACGCTCGAGGCTCTTCTCGAACGGCGCCCGAATGTGTGCGTCTTATCTGCTCATTTACATTATTCCTTTTTTTCATAAAATTATTTGTGTACTTGACAGTTGGGTTTCTATGAAATACCATTGAAGCAGACATGGGACGAAATGCAAGGAGGTGAGCAAGGCAAAGACAACGTACTCCTGAAAGAATCTGCATCCCGCAAGGGTAGGGTCTCAAAAGTTAACGGAGGAAATCGAAATGTCTAAACGCAAGGGTTTCACACTGATTGAATTGCTTGTCGTCATAGCGATTATCGGCATATTGGCGGCGATACTCCTGCCCGCGCTTGCCCGCGCACGCGAAGCCGCGCGCCGCGCGAGCTGCGCCAATAACTTGAAGCAGTTGGGCCTTGTCTTGAAGATGTACGCGAACGAAAGCAAAGGAGAACGATATCCGACCATTGCGGCATTTGATTATCAACCCGCAATTGACTGTGAAGCCGGCCTGGCGGCGGGCCTGCATAGCAGCCAATGGACGGTGCTTCCAGGCAACAACGCAGCTACCTATTTCTCGTTCTTCATCCCACAAGTCTATCCCGAGTACCTCACTGACCACAATATCCTGATTTGCCCCTCGGAGGCGGACCCGCCTGTCTTCGAGAATCCCGCCACGGGCGAGAGCATCCTGGCCGTAGCGTGCGATCAATACAACATCGATGTGCTCGGAGACGTAGCAGCGGGGGCTCCTGGAGCCGACGAAAGCTACTACTATGTGGGTTTTGCGCTGGATAAGAGCGACCGTGAAGACCTTGATCTCGCCAGCGTTGGCATGGGCACCGGTTTTATCTCGTTACAGGTGGCGGCTTGCCTGCTCTCCTTTGACGAGGACGGCAATTTCGCGTATGCTGACGGAGACATCGACCTCAATGGCGCTGCCGTTCAGGCGACACCAGTTGGGCCGCTGGTGCTAAACAAGGGGTACGGTAACGGCAACAGCAATACGATCTACCGGCTTCGCGAAGGTATTGAGCGGTTCTTCGTCACCGATATCAATAATCCCGCAGGGTCCGCCATGGCTCAGAGCGAACTTCCCATCATGGCCGACCTGGTTTCGACCGACGTCTCGCAGTTTAATCATGTACCGGGAGGCGTGAATATCCTGTACTTGGACGGGCACGTCCAGTTTGAACGGTATCCCGGTAAGACTTTTGGAAGTCGGGCGCTGGCTGCAACCGTCGGCCTTGCCGGATAGGACCGGTCTCAATTTGAGGCGGAAAGAACCCCCGAGGGAATATCTCTTCGGGGGTTTTCCTATAATTTCGGGGACACAATACTCAATCATGCTTCCGACAGCAATTCGTGGTCTCCTGGTCCTATTGCTCGCATAAGCACAATTGAGTATTGTGTCCCCGAAATGCGTATCCAACCCTATACATGTCACATTGCCGATTCGGCGATCGCGGAAGCGGGGGACATTCCGTTGGACGCCCTGCACCGCGATGCGGACGCGATCTGCACGGCCTACGACGCGATTGCTCCGGTAGCCGAGCGATTGGGGTTGGCCCCGCCCCCGCCCAGGTTGGGCGGATTCCTCTATTGCCACGTGTCGGCCCTTGGCGCGAGGGTCGTGTTCGCGCCGGGGTCGGAGCCAAACGTTGTACCGCTCCTGAAAACGCCCGAGGACGTCGACCGTTTGAAAGCGCCTCACGAGTACATGTCGAGGGGCGTGATTCCCCAGCGGTTGCGTACGCTCGAGGCTCTTCTCGAACGGCGCCCGGACGCGGTGCGGACCGTCAACGCGTATCCGGAAGGACCAGTGACGACCGCGGCATTGCTGATGGGACCGGATTTTTTCGTTCTCCCGTATATCGACCCCGGCCGGGCCCATGCACTGTTGAGTTTTTGCGTGGACAGCGGGCTGGCGTTCCACGAAGAGGCCGAGCGGCATTTCGGGATTGCGAGTCCGCCGGAAGTAGGGGGGATCGCTGACGATTTCGCGGGGATGTTCCCGCCGCCGCTCTTCGAAGAGTTCGTAATGCCGTATTGGGAGCGGGTGTACACGGGCCGGCGGGCAAAGCGGAGGCATCTGCACAGCGAGTTGTTGCGGCCTGAACATCTGCCCTACCTGAAAGACCTCAATATCGAGTTCTTCGACCCCTCGGCCGACCAATATGTAACGCCGTGGCTTCTTCGTGAACAATGCCCCGTGCCCTTCATGGCGCGGATTCTAGCCTGGCAGGTCGACAACAACAGCGCCGAAGCGTTGCAGGACCTGTACCGCGCCTACTCCGCCTGCGGCCCCGAGAGCATCATGTTCACCCTGCGAATCCTGGCCGACGAGCCCAAGGTTGCCGCCATGCTCGAGACCGCGCGCACGTTGGCGCGGGAATCTCCGCAAGACCCTCCACAAAACGCCGGCTGATACAGTCGCCGCGTCCCCAGAGTGATAGCTGCAACAATTCTGTTGACATGCTCGGGATGGGGTCTATATTGTCGATCCGGAGAGGGGTCAAGGCTGACAATGCCTCGTGTGGAAGGGATTCCGCGAGAAAAGAGGCACACTTCGGGGACGCGAAGGCGGCGTCCTACATGCAGAGAGGAGGTTTTCGGCAAAACACTCGGTTAGGAATTCCCTGATAAGAAGGACCAATGTGCTGAAATCATGTTTTGAGGAAAGGGAAGTCCGCACGGTTCGGCATCGTCGTCTGCGGGCATCCACGGAAGGCATAATTCAAAAAGGAGCGAGAACAATGCATAGAAAGGGTTTTACGCTGATTGAGCTTCTGGTTGTTATCGCGATCATCGGCATTCTGGCGGCGATTCTGTTGCCCGCGCTCGCGCGTGCCCGGGAAGCTGCACGCCGCGCAAGTTGCGCAAACAACCTCAAGCAGATGGGACTCGTGTTCAAAATGTACGCTAACGAGTCCAAAGGAGAGAAATACCCCTCGATCACGCTGTGGGAAGGCGATGCAGCGGCTACCCAGCCGTTGGATTGCGGCCCGCGGACAAACATGGAGATGATCTTTAACGGCCCATCGGTGTACCCCGAATACTTGACCGATGTGAACATCCTGAATTGCCCGTCGGACGCACAGGGCCAGCGTGAATTCGACAGCGGCCGCTACAATTTCTTCCATGACCCCGAACAAGGAATCAACCCCTGCCGGTTCTCGGACGGTTCCTACATCTATCTCGGTTGGGCGATTTCCGACATCGTTCTTTATGTTGATCCCGCTCAGCAGAACGATGGGGCTATTGAATTGGCCACAATTCTCACGTATCTGAGGCCGGAAGCCGTTGATATTCTCGGGCAGATGCAGGGGTCATACCCTGTCACGGACCCCGCGAGCCCGGGCGTTCTGGAGAGTGATATCACCGATACGACCGGCAAAGTCACCGTGTACCGGCTGAGGGAAGGCATTGAGCGCTTCATGATCACAGACATCAACAACCCTGCGTCCAGCGCTCTGGCGCAGAGCGAAGTCTGGATCATGTCCGACGGCGTGCCGACCGACGCTTCACAATTCAACCACGTTCCAGGCGGCGCCAATGTGCTGTACATGGACGGCCACGTAGAGTTCCTTCGTTATCCCAGTCAGACACCCTGCTCGCGGGGATGGGCGGTAATTGGCGAACTCGCCGGCATTTGAGTCGCTGCATTTTCGGGGACACAATACTTTATTGTTTCCGGGGCATATTTCCTGTTATCCCCGTCCCGCCGTCCATTGAATTGAGTATTGTGTCCCCGAAATTCAGATTCTTGGCGGGGTCAGCTGCGAGCACGCGCAGAAACCAGTCCCCGCGATTGTTGATGAGCTTCACGATGAGGGTATTCCAACCTTCCCTGAGGTTGAGCGGCACGTAGGTGAAGCCTCCGGGGGCGCCGAAATCCTGCCCCTCGTGAATGATCTCGCCGTTCAGCATCGCATACGAGAAATTGTCCGAATACATCACCAGATGGGTCGCTTGCGCCCGGGGCGAATACACGCCGCACAAGGCATACGCCAGCGCAAGGTCCTGCGTCCCCAGGAGCGCGTTGAAGTTCAGAAGCCCCCGGCCTTGACTGGCCACCTTCTGCCAGCGCAAACCGCCGGGATACTCGCGGTCCGGGTCGTACCCCTGCTCCGGCCCGAACTCGCGGAAAAAGTTCGGGTTGGCCGCGGCGGGGTCGCCCGGAAGCTTGCTGGTATCGATATCGCCCAGCGGAAACGGTCCGATAACCTGCCACTCGGGCACGCTGCGCAGCGTTTCCGCCGGATAGGCGGGTATGACATTCTCCTGCTCCATGGGATAGCTTTCCCCGTTAAGCCAGCCCTCCCCGTACCGCACGCGAAAAGCGTACCTCGGCGGATACGACAGATGTTCCCGCACCGTGCGAAACGTGATTTCGAGGGCGGCGTCCTTGGTGGGCTCCAATGGCACTTCCGTAACCAGGTTGCCGCCGTCGAGCCGCCACCGCGCGTTGTTCTCGAGCACGGGTTCCCACATGAATTCGTCGAGCGAAGACACCGTGGCGCTGATGCTGATGCTCTTTTCGAAGGGATTGGCAAAACGGGCGACGGTGCGAACGAGCACCGTGTCTCCGTCGCGCACCGGCGGCTCGAGAGCGTCCCATGTGAGGACGTTCCGGGCGACCGCCTTTCGAAACCATGCGGGAGCGGTATCCACGGGCAGGACGGGCCCGGCGGGCTGCACGACGGCATACGTCACATCATTGCCGTCGACCGTGACGCAGCCGAATGCGTGAAACGCGCCGAATTCGGGCACGCCGCTCACGTCGATGCCGCCGCCCGTAGCGCTTTGGATCACGTAGAGGCGGCCGTTGCGACGCTCGGACATGAGATAGTGCTCGTGACCCGCAATAATCGTGTACGGCCGGGAGCCCAGCGCCTGCTCGAGCCGCTTCATGTCATTCTCGTAGCGCGGATCGTCCCACATCGGCTTGTGAAAGAAGATGAAGGTGTGCCGCGACTGGCTGTGAGCGCCGAGGTCCTGTTCCGCAAACGTCATCATGGCGTTCCAGACCGGTCCCCGGCCGTCAAAACGCTCCTCTTCGGTGTTGAGCACCAGGAAATGGCAGCCCTTGTAGTCGAAAGCGTAGTAGGTGCGGCCGAAATCCTCCTTCCAGAAACCGTAGCATTCGGTATTGGCGATGTCGTGGTTGCCGGGGGTCAGATACTGCGGCGCATCCAGCCGCCGGGCATGTTCGAGGTATTCGGCCCATTCGGCCTCCCATTGCGCGCGTTCCTGCATGTGGCCAGGGATATGATCGCCGACCGTGATCACAAAATCGGGTTCGAGCAGGTTAATGGCCTCTACAGCCCGGTCGAAAACCGGCCATTGCCCCTCTCCCCCGCTCGTCTTGTCTCCCAGAATCACAAAACTGAATTTCTCACCATCCGAAGCCGGCCATTGCCCTTCGAGAAGGGGATATTGCTGAGGCCTTGGAGACTGTTGAGGGAACGCAGCACTCGCCACAAACAAGACGCCCAACATAATCACGGTAATACGGCGTGCGGAAAATAACGGCATGCCTCTTCTCCTGTTTTTGGGGACACAATACTTAATTCTCTGTATGCGGGCAAGGAATAGAGACGGAAAGAGCGGTCCACCCCAGGGCAATTGAGTATTGTGTCCCCGAAATTCCTACGCGCCCTTCCGGGCAAAATACTCGTTCAGCCGGGCATGGATCGCGTGATTCTTGCGGTAGACTTCGCGGAATTCTTGAAACAGCCGGTCATACGTGGGGCTCGTATCGCGCCGAGGCTCATAGGTCCGCCGGAATCTGACCAGTTCGTGTACGTTCTCAAGCCGGCACGCGCCAAGCCCAGCCGCCCCGATAAACGCCGCGCCGCGAACATTGGCCTGGATAGGTTCCGCGAGCTGGCGAATAGGCCGCCCGAGCACGTCGGCGAAGATCTGGCACCAGAGCTCCGAATTCGCGCCCCCGCCCACGATATGGATCGCCTCCGTTTTTCGGCCCAGATTCTTCTCGAAGGGTCCCAACATCCACCGCGTGTTCAGCGCGATGCCTTCGAGAACAGACCGGACGATATCCCCCCGGCTGTGGTCCAGCGACAAGTTGTGAAAACCCGCGCGGACGGACCGGTTCTCGACCGGACACCGCTCGCCGTAGATCCAAGGCGTGTAGAGCAGGCCCTTGCTGCCCGGCGGCGAGGTTTCGGCCAAGGCGCACATGCGGTCGTACGCGTCGGCCGGCGCGGGACCGTTTGCCAGGGCGTCGTTGCCGAAAAAGAAGGTGTCGCGCAAATACGCGAGATTGCCGCCCGCCGTCGCCTGCAGCGCGATGAGGAGGTAGCGGGCAGGAACCGCGCACGGTACGGACGCCAGCGACGCAAGAATGTCGGTCTTTTTGAATGGCACATGAGCGGCCAGCCACGACGACGTGCCCACGTAAAGATGCGCCTGGTAATCGCGTACGGCCCCCGCCCCTACGGCGGCGGCACTGGTGTCAATCGCGCCGGCAACCACCTGGGTGTGCCCGCCAAGGCCAACGGCGTCCGCGAATTCAGCAGCTACCGGACCAAGGACCTCCGTACAGGGCACGATGTCGGGGAACCTCTCCGGCCCGATCCCGCTGTCTCTGACCAGGCCTGCATGGTACCGGATATTGGAGGGGTCCCGGTTGTCGGTGACCCACGACGTGAGAACCGAATCGAAAGTTGTCACGTAACGCCCGGTCAGCCGCAGATTCAGGTAGTCGAGGGCGCTCAGGAACTTGTGGGTCTTCGCATACACGGCAGGGCACGCGTGTTTGACGAAGAGCATGTGGGCCGCCGGGTCCTTTCCCGACATCGCGGGCGCGCCGCCTGTGAGGCGCACCCAGCGAATCAGCTTGAGCGCGCCGTATCCGGCAATGCGGATGAATCCTCCGGTCAGTTTATCGAGATAGCGCGCCCCGCGCGAGTCCATCCACAAGATGGCGTTCATCAGGGGCTTGCCCTGCGCGTCTACCGCCACCGTACACTCGCCCTGCGTACTGCAACAGATGGCGAGAATCGCGGACGGAGAAACTACGCCCCGCTGTACGAGCGCGCGCGAGGTGTGGACCAGCGCCTGCCACCAATCCTCGGGATTCTGCTCGGCGCCGCCGTCTGGAAGCAGGAAAACAGGCACTGCCTGGAACTCCCAGGCAAGGACCTTTCCCGTCATGTCGACGAGGGCAGCTTTACAGCCGGAAGTCCCCAAGTCTATGGCCAGAATACACTCTTTGGCCGCCATGAATCTCCCCTGTGGCCCAGACAGCGCGTTCCCCTCGAGGCGCGGCATGCAACCGTATGAGCAACGTTCACATTGACTGACGCAGTTTCTCTTTCCGCGCGATCTCGGCGTCCTGCCTGCTTTTCGTGAACTGGAAAAGGGCTTGCGGAAGCCCGTCCGGCAGGGCATGTATCTGCATTCCCGTCGCCAGCGCGCGATAATAAATCCTGGCGGTCTTCTCGAGCACTTCAGCAAAATAGAGCGCACGCTCCAGGTCCGGCCCGATGCATAAGGCCCCGTGGTTCTGAAGCAGGTAACAATGGCACCGGTTGGATAGCTTGCCCACCACGTTCCGCAGAAGCTCGGGGCTGCCCGAAAGTCCGTAGGGACAAACCGCAATCTCGGGGCCGATAGCCACGGCAACTTCGTCAAAAAGGAGCGGAATGGACTCGTTCAATACGGCGAAGATGCTGGCATAGGGCTGGTGGGTATGAATAACCGCGCTGACGTCGGGGCGTTCCCTGTAAACCGCCAGATGCATGCCCGTCTCCACGGAAGGGTCTAACGCGCCTTCGATGCGGCGCTGCTCAAAGTCGACGATGCAGATGTCGGCGGCGGTCATCTCACCGTAGTTCCTGCCCGACGGGGTCACGGCGACGGCATCTTCGCCGTCGATCAGAACCGACACGTTGCCGCCGCTGCCGTGCTTTGTGCCGAAGTATCCGTCCCGCCACAGCTGTTGGCTGGCGTCCAGAACGCGTTCTTTATATGGCGCATATGTACTCACCCGATTCCTCCCGTCACGCAACCGGTTCGCAGCTTTCTAGAACCCGCGCGAAGCCCTGGACCGCCTGGTCGATTACCTCGTCCGTATCGGCCATGCTGGTGTAAAGACGGCTTCCAGCAAGGGTGATAATGCCCTCGGCGGTGTACGCCGCCCCGATCTGCTTGGCGATTTCCTTGCGCTGCAGAATCTTGAACAACCCCTGCGGATCAGAGATATCCACCAACAGCACCCCGTGGGTATTGAGATGCACGATCGAACCGTAATTGTAAACAAAGAACGGCGCGCCGAGCGAAGCGATGACATCCTCGAGTTTCTGGCAAAGGCGGTCGCCGGCGCGGGCCGCCAGCGCGGACGCCCCCGTGCGTTCCATCTCGAGAAGAGCGTGGTACCCCGCCGCACAACTCAACGGATTGGCGGAAAGTGTGCCGCCCACAAGGGTCCGCTGCTGTTCCGAACCGATACCCGAGGCAAACGTCGACATTACATCCTTACGCCCGCCGACGCCGCCGGCGCCGGGATAGCCGCCCGCCACGCATTTCCCGAAAACGGTGAGGTCGGGCTTCACGCCAAAGTACCCCTGTGCGCCGCCAAGGCCCAACCGGAACCCGGTAACGACTTCATCGAAAATGAGCAGCGCGCCATACGCATCGCAGAGCCCGCGCACCCGCTGGTTGAAGTCCCGAGACAGCGGCCGGCTGCCGCTCTCAGGGCCTACGGGCTCGATGAGCACCGCCGCGGTGCCGCCATCGTTCTTGTTCTTCTCCAACAGCGCCGCGAGACCGTTCTCACCGTCAAGATCGTTGGGGAAAAACTCCTGGGTATGCTTGAGGCATTCTTCCGGAATCCCGGAAGCC
>Ga0209606_1001258_pt1 | contig 32360 bp, 31 predicted proteins | sample AD_UKC057_MetaG_FD_184412 | JGI IMG/M metagenome (GOLD analysis project Ga0209606, IMG submission 184412) | Active sludge microbial communities of municipal wastewater-treating anaerobic digesters from USA - AD_UKC057_MetaG (SPAdes) (version 2) | ecosystem: Engineered > Bioreactor > Anaerobic >...
TTGGCGCTTATAGGAGGCATGACCCTTGGCACCTTTGTGAGTCTCTATTTCATTCCGCTGGCGTACTGGTATATCTATAGGAGACGGGGAGAGAGAGTATGATTAGCAATGACTGTAAGATTATTGCTGCAAGAGAAAAGAGGCAGGAGGACAAACAATAATCTTAATGTTTTCATTTGCTATCCGGGAGATAATTATCCAGATCGTAGGTAGTAATAACAAGGTCATTTTCATGCAGCTCAAGGGCATAAAGTGATTTTTCATTCCAGTCGACATCGAAATAGACAGCCGGAAATTCCAATGAGAACATTCTTAGAGGTTTGCCTTCCCAGTCGAAGCAAAATATCTTCTTAGTGCATTGATCTGCAAGAGTAAGTCCTTTCCCGCGTTCAATCCGGTGACCGATAAAGCCTGCCCAGAATTCATCTTTGTTGGCGATCAATGGCCTGTATGTCTTGTAATGCGGTTCAGGCCTGAGCATATAACCAGATCCCATTGACGTGGCCTCCACGAAAAGTTTTAAACCTAACGGGCCTTGAAACCTACTCTGCAATCCGGCATCAACATCATATAACTCGAAGAGATCCGTCTTTGAGCAAACAGTTACGAACCGCTCACCGTCAGGTGTAGAGGCAATAACTGACTGAAAGATATCATTGTTGGCTTTGATTTCATCATCATTAAGAAACTGAGGGTATCCTCCGAATTTTTCAAGGATTCTCCCATTGCCGTTGAGCAATGTGAACCTGTTTTCATCTCCAACTGCGCTCAGACATACAGTTCTGTCCCGGGATAGCGGGTGTAAACACCCCGACTGTTTTTCATCAATAAAGAACTCATTGGTTATGCAAAAGCTACGATCTCCGGCAGGAGTCAGAATTATTACTTTACTTAATTGAACGCAGTACAGATATATGTCTCTATCCACAATCGTAACACCTCTGGATACGAGCATTTCTCCCGGTCCTCTGCCACGCGGTATAAGTTCCTGAGTCTTGTTGTTCTTGAGGTCAATTATACTGATCAGCATCGGTGAGTCAGTTTTATCAACAATCAGAAACGAATCAGGATGAAACGTAATTGAAGCCGGTTGCCCAAGAAACAGGTCATCAACCACTAACTGCCGACCATCTCTTAAGTCAATCCTGGTATTGAAGGATCCTTCACTGAAAAGGTCTTCATTTCCCTTGCCATGACCACAGGAAAACACTATGCAGGACAAAACTGCACACAATCCCTTTCGAATAATGTTATATTTCACTTATCTAGATAAGACAAAATGGCCGCAGGCATACAACTAATTTATCTCAGGGCCATAATTTGTCATGGCAAATTATTGTGTATGTGCCGTTTGAATCACCTGCATGCAGTGTACAGTCATCTCCTGTTGAAGGGATGCACCACGTGGTACAAAGTTCACCAGCATCAATAGCCTTTACAGCCATTAATTGCTTTAGCGCCATAATTGATACAAGCGCGATAAAAATGATTCCAAGAAATACTCTTTTCTTCATGACTTCTTAATTTGTTAATTATCCCAAAGATATGACATGGAATACTGTTAGTAAAGGGAAAAGTCGGGAATAATGAGGAATTTTCGGACAACAAAGGTCAGGTAATTCATCTGTGGATTTATGATGCGAAAATGTGGTTCGCCAGATGTGCATTTAATGAACAGCAAATCAAGAGAATGGGGCTGAAGGAGGCGATATATACTGGCGGGTCGAGGAGGCTGAATCCCATTATCATGGTTACTATAGTGTCGTTGTTTTCTACTCTTCCTGTGCTGTTCGGGTCAGGTTTGGGAATCCAGTTGCAGCGGCCGATGGCATTGGCGCTTATAGGAGGCATGACCCTTGGCACCTTTGTGAGTCTCTATTTCATTCCGCTGGCGTACTGGTATATCTACAGACAAAACCGCCATGCCCAAAATGAACAATGAGTCAAGATCAAGTATGTTGTTGGTTCCTCATACTTTAGGATAGCTTGCTGTCAATGGATGGCTGTAGGACTGCGAAGTATGAAAGGAAATATTGCTATCCCTTCCCGGAATATGATCTGAAATCCAAACACTGTTTGAAACTCATATCCTATAGTTTTTTTCATCAAATCTACGTAGCGGTTCCTGCAGTAATGCCATTGTTTTGATAACGTCTTCCAACGCAGGCATTTTAGTGGAATCGAAGATCAACTTTCTCAACTCATCGTAATAGGCTCGTGAAATAGCGGGAAGTCTTAAGGTTTCTTCAGTGCGGGCGAATATACATGCCTCGGAAACATGGTTGGATAATTGAGAGTTCCTAAATAGATTGTCCTCGTGCGTAACATGTGTAAGTGCAACCGTGAACTCCTCAGAGCGAATGAAATCGATATATTCGGGAGTATTCAGGATTCGGTAAATATCATATACATCCCGGATATACTTGGCAATAAGTATTTCGAAATCTTCACTATGAGATAGTCGTGTCAATCGTGAAATTTTATCGCACAGTGTACGTTTCGGGTCGATAGTTGTCACTTCAAAGGCATCAAGAGCAAATTGCTCAATAATATCTTGCCTTTCGTTCATTATCAGGTATTCGGTGATGATGGAAGCTACCATCCGTTTTTGTGCGGGATAATACATGACGGATTTATCGTCCAACGTACAACATTTGATTTCGACTTCAAGGTTTTCTTTCAGTCCGGCACTTTCGTAGTGTATATCGTATGAAAAGGCCAGCTTTCGGAAGTCTCCACCTGTAACAGATAATTCCTCCCTGTACATGTCTTCATTATTCTTAATGACAAAGTGGGATATACTACGGATTAGTGTTTTCTCTGACAACTTGGAGGGGGTGACGTTTCCCGAGAAGGCAAAGATGTCCAAATCCTCTGAAAAACGGTTAATTATGCCATATGCCTTTGAAAGCGAAGTTCCACCTTTAAAATAGACACTGCCGGCAAAATCAGATATAGCCAACTCTTTCAATATCTTACATACCCAGTAGTCTTTCTCTACATGCGATTGTTCATAACTGAAATAATCGGAAGCCAATTCTATCAGTTCCCTGAAAACTTCATTATTCAAGTGTAAATTCATCGGCACTATGATATTTTATATGATAAGTCGAACCGTGTAGTCGGACAAATCATAGCCATAAGCTGTTCCCGCAAATCCTGGTTATCCCCTGTTTCCAGCATATCGCTGAGTATTTTCCTGACCCTCGGAGGATAAACCATTGCTAAAGATACAATTCGTTCAAGTTTTGACTTGGACAAAACGGATACATGCAGGGAAAAAATTCTCTCGTATGCTGTTTGGGGGCTTACACCCGGAATATATTTCAAATCTTTTATTGCGTCCAATATTTGTATCAAATGAAGTGTTTCGTTATCACCTGGTAAATCAACATAGGCTTTAACACATTCGATTGACAGTTTTTTAAAACTGAAAGGTCGTACCGGATATCGCATGGCAATCGTAATGACCGATGGAACCTGTTGCGTCAATGACATTTTATTATAGACATATGCCCCGGTCAGATATCCACCCAGCTTTCGTGTCAGATAGCTCAACTGTTCATCCTGATAAACAGGCAATAGTCCCAATCCCAGGCTCGATTGCTTTGGCCTGTAATACGCCCCTCTCTCCACACGAATCAGTTTTTGTTCTTTTGTTAGTTGTGAAAGTATAACCGCCATGTTGGCAAATTTATCTCTGGGAAAAGTAATGTCAGCGAAGGTAAATATCCTGCCTTCGGGAATTGTCTCTATCTGCTTTACAATATTTGATTTAAACGGTTGCATTACTCTTTTTTTTGTAAAGATAAGAAATTAATTATGTATTTACATGTATAAACATAATTTATCTTTGTTGTTAAGTCCAACGCCTAAACGTTGCCATCAATCTCCATCTCAAAATCATTTCTGTAACACCTACTACATTCTTATGTACCTGCGGTTCGAGGAGGCTGAAGCCAATTATCATGGCTGCTATGGCATTGTTGTTTTCGACTCTTCCGATGCTGTTCGGGTCAGGTCTGGGGAACCAGTTGCAGCGGCTGATGGCATTGGCGCTTATAGGAGGCATGACCCTCGGCACCTTTGTCAGCCTCTGTTTCATTCCGCTGGCATACTGGTATATCTACAGGAGACGGGGAGAGAGAGTATAACCGCGAGGAATGGGGTTCTGACAGGTTATGGTATTCTTTACCTGGCGGTTATTAAAGATTTAAAAAAATTACCTCATATTTGTCTTTGATCCGTCCATGCTCGGACTGCGGACACAGACTGAGGTAAACAATGATATACAGGCAATCCGATGAAGATTACAATTCTGTTACTGATGATGATGCTTACAACGTTGATGTCTTCATGTAATATGGGGGAGAACATGTTCATAGCATCCGGCTATTCACGCGATGGCGCCGCCGATGTGCTGCTATGCCGGCTGAACGGCAACGGCAGCATTGATAAGATATCGGAGATAATCGTTGGGGACAATCCTTCATATTTTACGTTAGGTAGGGGTGGCCTGATTTACCTTGTCAATGAAGTCGACACTTTTAACACTAAAGCCGGGGGAGGTATCACCACATTACGATATAATAAGAAGAGCAAAAGCCTTGAAAAAGTCAGTTCGATGAACCAGGGAGGGGGAGGACCATGCCATATTGAGGTTTCAGTTGATGGCAAATTCCTGATCACATCCAACTACGGCAGCGGATCTGTCTCCGTTCTCAGGCTGAACGGCGAGGGGATACCTGAAAAGGTCACCGATGTCATCTTTTACGGTGAGAAGTCGCACCCCCACATGACTATCCATAATCCGAGACTTCACACATACTATGTCTCCGATCTGGGCCTCGACAGGGTGCATCAGCTGAAACTCGATACAACCCTCGGGCTTCTTATGAATGCAGACATAGCTTACTTCAACGGTGAGCCAGGAAGCGGCCCGCGGCATATGGCAATTGACAAGTCATCTGCTAACCTGTATGTCATCAATGAGCTCAACTCCACGGCGACAGTATACAATATCCTTTCAGATACCGTGACTGCCAAACAGACTGTCAGCGCCCTTCCTGAAGAATTTACGGAGAAAAGCTATTGTGCTGACATACACCTCTCGCGTAACGGGAAGAAAATCTACGGTTCAAACCGGGGACATAACAGCATCGTGACCTTCAGGGTCGGGGTTGATGGGAAGCTTTCAGAGCCGTCTCACCGCGACTGCGGAGGCAACTGGCCGCGCAACTTCGCAGTTTCACCATCCGGCAAATTCTTCCTGGTGGCTAACCAGAGATCGGATGAGATTTCGGTGGTTCGTGAAGGGGCTCACAGTGATGAGGCCGTCTCCTCACTGACCCTGAATGCCCCGTCATGTGTCAGGTTTTTGAAGTAGGAAAGATTGTTTGTGTTAAAATCAGAGCGGCCAGTGCTGGCAGCTGTACGAGTTAATCGCCGCAAAAACAATGAGAATAATGAACTTATTCTCCGCAGAGTAAAAGAATCTTAACTCATTTGGAACTGATTCCGATTCGGATTCACGGATTACTCGCCAGGCATACCTGCCTGGAATCCGTATCAATTATGTCCTGTTAATGTTAAATTATCAGAAAGCTGACGATGTTTTTGTGTTTTGATCATATGTTCATTATCTTTGTAGCGAACAAATGATCAAAAAGTGTCACCGCGTCCAACACGTTTAAGAAGAGTCAGCAATCCTCCGGTTATCTCCGGGTTCAAACCCTATGGCGGGATGGCTAAAGTCGGTCAGCCCCGTTCAGTCTTCCTGCACCTCGAGGAGTATGAAGTCATCAGGCTCTGTGACTTTGAGAATCTCAACCATCATGAGGCTGCCCGTGTGATGGATGTCTCGCGTCCGACGCTTACCCGTATTTATGCAAAAGCGAGAGCAAAGATAGCCGATGCACTGGTAACAGGTAAGCAGATCATCATCGAAGGTGGTAAGATTTACTTTGACAGTGAATGGTACAAATGCAACGTCTGCGGTTGTCTCTTCAACCAGCCGGAGAAGAGTGTGACTCCTGAAAAGTGCCCGTTATGCGGCAGCGGCAGCATAGTCAATTATGTACCTGTTGATGACTCGACTCAGGTTACGCGCCGGGCTCCTTCTGACATCTGCGTTTGTCCCGGCTGCGGTTATGAGAGAGAGCATGAGCCTTCACGACGCTGTAAGGATGAGGAGTGTCCGGTATGTGGAAGCCACCTCATTAGAAAAAACAACCTTCTGGCAAAAGATATTTAAAAATAGCAGATATGAAAGTAGCAATAACAAGTACGGGGCAAAGCCTTGAGAGCAAGCTCGACCAGCGGTTTGGCCGCTGCGCCTTTTTTGTCATTTACGATACAGAGACCGGCGGGGTGGAGATACTCCCAAACCCCAACAAGGATGCCGAGGAGGGAGCCGGTCCGGCTTCAGTCCAGCTGGTGGCATCAAAGGAGGTTGAGAAGATCGTCTCCGGCGAGTTCGGCTATAAGATCAAATCGCTTCTTGACAGTCTGAGGATCCAGATGGTGGTCTACAAGGAGCCGGAGAAGACTGTTAAGTCGGTGATAGATATGTTGAATAAGCAATAAATAGAAAAAATGCCAGGATTGGATCATAAAGGTCCTCAGGGTGAGGGACCGATGACCGGCAGGAAAGCCGGTAAGTGCACGAATTACGGTGCGGGCCGTGCCGGGAAGGCAGGCAAGGAAGAGGCCAATGCTACTGATAAGGAAGAGAGTTCAGTGGCACCAGGCGGCAGAGGTCGCGGCCAGGGACCCAGGCAGGGTAAGGGCAGAGGTCAGGGCCAGGGCAGCGGACGAGGAAGTGGCCAGGTTCAGGGCCAGGGCAGTGGCCGTGGTGCCGGCAGAGGACACGGAACCGGAAGCGGTGGTGCCAGCCGAGGTGCCGGCAGAGGCGGTACCGGTCAAGGCACCGGTCGGGGTGCCGGTCGCGGGGCCGGATCAGGCCGTGGCAAAGGGAGCGGCAGAGGCCGCTGAAGAAAAAAACGGAGCCGGGCGGTTGTCAGCGTTGATAAAGCCGGCAGATAGCTTACTATTAATTAAATAATCGATTCATATACCATAAAAAATCATTACTGAACAATGAAGAAACGTATAGCAATTCCACTTGAAGGCGGTATCCTATGTTCACATTTCGGCCATTGCGAGCAGTTCGCAATTGTTGATGCCGAGGATAAAACCATCACTGCCAAAACACTCATCACTCCGCCGCCACATGAGCCCGGACTCCTTCCCGGCTGGCTGGCTGAGAAAGGCATCACGGATGTGATTGCCGGAGGAATGGGCCAGAGAGCAATAGGCCTCTTTAACCAGCACTCAATAAATGTATTTGTGGGAGCTCCTGTGAAAAGTCCTGATGAACTTGCTGCAGACCTTCTCAATGAGAGGCTTCAGGCCGGAGCAAATTACTGTGACCATTAAGATATCATCATGGAAAAGAAAAGGATTGGCATTATCATATGCGACAGGTATCATACCTGCGCAGGTGGCAAGTGCTTCAGGTCATTCCGCAACCGTGAGGGTGCGTTTGACAGGTACATGGATGAGGATGTTGAGATAGCAGCCTTCACCACCTGCGGCGGCTGTCCCGGCGGCAACGTGGAATATACCCCTGAGGAGATGATCAAGAACGGTGTGAGTGTCATTCACCTGGCAACAGGACTGGTGGTTGGTTATCCACCGTGCCCCAGGCTTGATTACTTCACCCGTTTCATCCCTGAGAAATATGGCATTGAGGTGGTAGTAGGTACCCATCCGGTTCCGCAGAAGTATTACACAACGCATATGAACCTTGGCACCTGGAAGGGTGAAGCCATGCAGCGGTTCATCAAACCCGCGCTGGCCGACGAAAAGATGAGGCTGGCTTATGATTAGCCCGCATACGCGATGAAGATAGCTGTAGCCAGTGGCAAGGGAGGAACGGGCAAGACCTTTGTTGCCACTAACCTCTTTAATGTGCTTTCACGCAGGGGCGAAGCGGTGACCCTGACCGACTGTGATGCTGAGGCTCCGGATGACCTTCTCTTTTTCAGGGCAGAAAAGGTCAGCGAGACTGAAGTGACCCATCAGGTTCCGGTCATAAACAAGGATGCCTGCACATGGTGTGGTCGCTGCAGCCGCTGGTGCAATTACAATGCAATATTTTACGTCCCGGCAGCGAAGGTAATAGAGGTCATTGAGAATCTCTGCCACGGGTGCGGGGCATGTACTTTTGCCTGCAACTCCGGAGCAATAACGGAAAAACCGGTTTTGCTTGGAAAGGTTACAAAATTTATGACTGATGGCGGCTCAAAGGTTGTTGAAGCCCGGATGAAGGTCAATGAGATGTCGCCTGTAAGGATAATCAAGGAAGCCATAAAGGAATCAGGTGAAGATGGAGTGGTTATCCTCGATGCACCTCCCGGAACCTCTTGTCCCTTTATACAGACAGTTGACAAGGCTGACAATGTGTTGCTGGTGACTGAGCCAACGCCATTCGGCCTGAGTGACCTGCGGCAGAGCGTTGAAACACTCAGAGAGATGAAGAAGACGCCGGCTGTGATTATCAACAGGTCAGACATAGGTGACGGCAGCGTTGCTGAATACCTTGCCAAAGAAAACATACCCCTGCTGGCAGAGATAAAATATGATCCGGCCATAGCACGGGTTTATTCGGAGGGCAAACTTGTGACGGATGAGATCCCGGCGCTGACTTCGCTCTTTGAGGATATGGCGGACAAAATTATTGAAGGATATGGAACTGGCAGTAATCAGCGGTAAGGGAGGCACGGGCAAGTCAAGCGTGACTGCAGCGTTCGCCACTGTGGGTGAAAGGCTGGTGGTAGCCGACTGTGATGTAGATGCGGCCAACCTCTACCTGATATTCAATCCTGAACACAACAATGAGCAGGTTTATATCGGCGGCCATAAGGCCGTTGTGGATCACACTCTCTGCACGTTGTGCGGAATTTGTGAGGGTTATTGCCGGTTTGATGCCATCAAGGAGATAAATGGAAAAATCGTGATTTCAGAGACATCATGCGACGGATGCTTTTTTTGCTCCCGTATCTGTCCGATGAATGCGATTACCATGGTTCGCAGTGACAAAAGCAGGATGTATTCCGGCAGCTTCAGAAACGGTATAATGGTTTACGGGCGACTGGCGCCCGGCGAGGAAAACTCCGGCAAGCTTGTGAGTATGGTAAGAGATGAGGCAAAGAGGGTTGCCACGGAACAGGGAGTGCCTGTCATCCTGCTCGATGGCCCTCCGGGAATTGGCTGCCCGGTCATATCGACGGTAACCGGTGTTGACAGGATGATTATTGTAACTGAACCAACCATGTCAGGACTTGAAGACCTTAAAAGAGTTTTTGAAGTTGCCAGGAAGTTTACCGGAAAAGTGGGGATCATCATCAACAAGTGCGACCTCAATCATGCCATGGCTGACAGGATTGAGGGATGGTGCACTGCCCACGGAGCTTCGCTTCTGGGGCGACTACCCTATGACAGCAGGGTAACCGAGGCGATGGTTGCCGGGAGGAGTGTAACCGAGATGTTCCCCGATGCAGAGATAAGCAACATAATAAAAGATATCTGGAATAATTTGAGCACAAATGGAAAATAATAATTTGTTTGACAAGCTACCCATGGCGGGTATCAAAAACATAATAGTTGTAGCATCGGGCAAAGGAGGTGTGGGCAAGTCGACGGTTGCTGCCAACCTGGCAATAGCGCTGGCGCGAAACGGCATGAAAACAGCACTGGTGGATGCTGACATCTTCGGTCCATCGATACCTACAATCTTCGGCCTTGAAGATGTCAGGCCAAGGGTTGAATCGGCCGGAGGAAAGGATGTCATGTATCCGGTAGAGAAATTCGGAATAAAGATCATCTCCATTGGTTTTTTCATAGATCGCAGCCAGTCACTGATCTGGCGCGGCCCAATGGCCGCCAATGCCGTCAAACAGCTTTTTGAGGATACACAATGGGGTGAAATTGACTATATGATAGTTGACTTTCCTCCCGGAACCAGTGACATACAGCTGACCACGGTACAGAAGCTTAATCTCTCAGGGGCAATCATAGTTACCACTCCGCAGGAGATAGCATTGAATGACGCCCGCAAGGCCTCATCGATGTTCATGAATCCAGATCTGCAGGTACCTATCCTTGGTGTAGTGGAGAACATGTCATGGTTTACCCCGGCAGCACACCCTGAGGAGCATTACTATCTCTTTGGCAGGGGTGGCGGCGCGAAGCTGGCGAAGGAGTATGATACGAATCTGCTATGCCAGATACCGCTGGTAATGGAGGTTGGCGAGGCTGCTGAGGCTGGACGCACCGTCTTCCAGCAGACAAACAAGACAGCCGTGGAAGCATTTGAAATCCTGGCCGGGCAGGTCATGGAGGTGACAGAAAACCTGAAAGTCTAAGAGTTTTGCAGTCCTGATGTCATGTAGTCAGAGGGTCATCAAACCATTCAGTACAAAAAACAATAGGCAGTAATCCTCCACTACTGCCTATTGCCTATTGCCTAATGCCTCTTTTTACTTTAAATAGCTATCCAGGAACTCAAAATACTCCTTCTGCCAGATAACGGAGTTCTGTGGTTTGGTGACCCAGTGACTCTCGTTCTCGAAGAAGAGGAGCCGTGCCGGCACGCCACGGAGCTGAGCCGAGTTGAACGCTTCAAGCGACTGGCTGTAGGGTATGCGGAAGTCGTTCGCACCCGTGATGATCAGGATGGGGGTGTCCCATTTGTCTACCATCGTATGAGGTGAGAACTTGTTGTATCCCGGAGGCTGCGGCTTGTCCCAAGGCGCACCCTGGTAATCCTTGTTCGGGTACCAGTACTCCTCGGTTGAGCCGTACTCTGCTACGGTGTTGTAAACCCCGCAATGCGCCACGAACGCCTTGAACCTCTTGTTGTGCATACCGGCGAGATAGAAGACCGAGTAGCCGCCGTAGCTTGCTCCCACGGCACCCAGACGATCCTTGTCGACGAAGGGCTCCTTCGCCATTGCATCGATACCGTCAAGGTAATCCTGAATGTTCTTGCCGCCGTAGTCGCCCGAGATCTGCTCACGCCAGTAGCTGCCGAAGCCCGAGTTACCGCGACGGTTGATAGCCACCACGATATAGCCGTTTGCGGCCATCACCTGGTAGTTCCAGCGGTAGCTCCAGCTCTGCCCGAGCGGTCCCTGCGGCCCGCCCTTGCAGTACAGCAGCGCCGGGTATTTCTTCGAGGGGTCAAAGTCAGGCGGATAGATGATCCACATCTGAAGATCCTTGCCATCCTTCGTCTTGATATAGCGCTCCTCGCTCTTCCCCATCTTTATGCTCTCATAAATATGACCGTTTACCTCGGTGATCATCGAGAACTGTCCGCCGGCCATATCAACTTTTGCAACCTCCGTCGGGCGTGCCATCGACTGAATGCCTGCAACCAGCGTATTGTTCCTGAGCTGCAGCGGCCCCATGTCGTAATCACCTTCGGTCACCTTCGTGACAGCACCGTCAGCCAGTGAAATTTTGAATACCGGCTGCCTGCCCAGGTAGGCGCTGGTGAACCAGATCTCGGCGGAGCCGTTCCACTGGATGTTACCAACGTTATAGTCCCATCCCTGGGAAACCCATTTCCGTTCACCGGAAGCAATATTATAAACAAACAGCCGCTCGAGGTCAGACTCATAGCCGTCTTCCTCCATGCTGGAGTATGCAATCATGGAACCATCAGGGGAGAACACCGGCGTCTTGTCATATCCCATGTTTCCCTCTGTGATGTTCTTCTCCCCGCCGGTGGTCACGTCGTAGAGGTATATGTCCGTATTGGTGCTGAGCGAATAGGCTTTGCCCGTCAGTTTCTTGCAGGCGTATGCAAGATACTTCCCGTCAGGGCTCCATGCCAGGTCAGCCTCGTCGAACCACGGGGCATCGGGGGCATCAAAACGCTGACCCTCCATAATGTCCTTTTCGTTGCTAATTGCCGTACCGTCAAATGAGGCGACGAAAACATGGCTGTAGGAGTAGTCATGCCAGTAGTCCCAATGCCTGTACATGAGGTCATTGATGATGCGGACCTTTGCATTTGGAAGTCCGTATTTCTCGTTTGCCGTCTGGTCGAGCTTGACGCGACGGGTAAAGTAAACCTTGTCTCCGGCCGGTGAGAATGAGAGGATCTCAAAATCCTCAAGCCCGGTGATCTCTTTCTTTCCCGTGCCGTCAGGATTCATGACCATGATTTTGCCTCCGGCGAGGAAGGCGATTCTGGCGCCGTTCTCTATCCACTGCGGTCCTGCGCCTCCCTCGGTGGTCAGCTGAACGGGATCGCCTCCCGATGCGGGGACGGACCAGATGTTTGTGGCACGTGCCTCGGTGGGGAGATCATAGTTTGTCACCTGGTAGAGTACTGTTGATCCGTCGGGCGAGAGCGCAATTGTCCCGATCCGGCCGTATTTCCACATGATCTCCGGGGTAAGCACACCTCCTGCTTTTTCGGCGTCAGTAAGTGAGACATCGATGGCCGGCGTAGCAGCCTTTTCTGTCTTTTCCGTTTTGCATGCACCCATCAGGGCCATGAGAAGCAAAAGGGTGATGATGGATAGTTTTTTCATATTGTCTGGGTTTTCTGTTGCCGGATTAAATGCTGCTGGTTGTCAAAAATAAAAAATTAATGCTGCGGTACCTCATAAACAGACTCAAAACCAACCATGGGAAATGGCATATTTTTTGAACAATTATTCAGGTCGGTTAGTTTGATTAATCGACATGCATGGATTAACTTTAGGAGTATTGAGGTGATAAAACTTTGACAGGCTATGAGTTCGTGCAAAAAGAATACAATATCGGTCAGGGTCATCAGGCTGTTATTTGCTGTATTGACAGCATGGCTGATTACCGGGGTAAGTTCTGATGCCCAGTATTTCGGAAGGAACAAACCGGGATACAGTTCTTTCAGATTCGATGTTCTGCAGACGCCGGCTTTCGAGATCTATCATTACATGAAGAATGATTCATTACTGAAGACGATATCAGGGTGGTCGGAGGAGTGGTTCAGCATTCATCAGAAGATTTTCAGGGATACCTTTGAAAGGAAGAATCCCCTGATTTTTTACAATAATCACTCTGATTTTCAGCAGACCAATGCTGTCAGTGGCCTTATCGGAACAGGTACGGGAGGGGTTACTGAGGGGATGAAGAACAGGGTCATCATGCCTGTAGCTCTGACTCTCTCACAGACTGACCACACCCTGGGTCATGAACTTGTGCATGCATTTCAGTTCAATATGTTCCTGAGGTCAGACACCACTCAGAAATATTCAATGAATAACATCCCGTTATGGATGATTGAAGGGATGGCAGAATACTTCTCGCTGGGAAGCATTGATCCCAATACGGCAATGTGGATGAGGGATGCGGTTTTGAATAAGGATTTCCCGACGCTTAAGCAGTTATCCTCTGACTCAAAGTACTTTCCCTACAGGTATGGTCAGGCTTTCTGGGCAATGGTGGGGAAAACGTGGGGTGACACAACCATTATGCCCCTGTTCAGGAAGACAGCACAATATGGATTATCAAAGGCGGCTGACACCATCCTGGGAATGGATGAGAAAACCCTTTCAGGGGCCTGGGCGAGTGCGATGGAGGTCTATTACAGACCATACCTGAAGGCTGATGCTGACGAGCTTGCCGGAAAGCAACTGATAACCACTGAAAATGGTGGCAGGATAAATATCTCCCCTGCTATCAGTCCTGACGGAAAGTATGTCGCATTCTTTTCGGAGAAAAACATATTCACTCTTGATCTTTTCGTTGCCGATGCTTCAACCGGGAAGATCATCAGTAAGGTGTCTGGTGCAGCTGCCCGTACCTACGATGATTTCAACTATGTCGAATCCGGCGGAAGCTGGTCTCCTGATAGTAAAAAGTACGTATTTGTCCTGTTCAGCGACGGAATTAACAAGCTGGCATTTGTTGACATAAAGAGAGGCAGGATCACCAGGGAAGTAGCCATGAGGGGAGTGCCGGCAATTTCCAATCCCTCATGGTCCCCGGACAGTAAAAAGATTGTCTTTACAGGATCTTCGGAAGGGATAAGTGACCTGTACCTCTACGACCTCATGTCAGGTGACATTGAAAAACTGACCGATGATTTCACATCGAACATACATCCATCATGGTCATCCGACAGCCGGACAATAGTTTTCTCACAGGAAAAAATGAATGCATCCGGTCACCGGAAATTTTCCTACTCCCTCGCAATGCTTGATCTCAGTACAAGAAAAGTCAGCGAGATCGATGTCTTTGAAGGCGCCTATAATATGAACCCTGTCTTTTCTGCTGATGACTCGCATATTTATTTCCTCTCGGACGCTGATGGATTCAGGAATATGTACAAATACGAAATTGCGACTGGCAGGCTCCTGAGGCTTACCTCGTACATGACCGGCATAAGCGGGATTACGCCGTGGTCACCGGCAATGAGCTGGTCCCGGGACGGGAACAAGACGGCATACAATTACTACATTAAAAACTCTTATCATATTCTGGTTGCAGATGGAGATGAATTCAGGGCTGAAGAAGCGGATGGATCAGTGGTCAACTTTGATGCAGGCACCCTCCCGCCTTTGGAGCACCTGTCAGTTAACCTCATAGACTCGGCGCTGTATGCCAGAAAAGAGGTTGTACAGTTGCCGGCTGACGAGGTGAAGGAGTTGCCGTATAAGCCCAGATTCAAGCTCGATTATATCTCCAACAATGCCAGTGTGGGAGTTTCATCAGGGATTTACAGAAACAACCTGGGCGGGAGTGTCAATATGATCTTCAGTGATATGATCGGTGACAACCAGCTCTATTCATCCCTGTCGCTGAACGGTGAAATATATGATTTTGCAGGGCAGGCAGCCTATGTCAGGCAGAAGGGCAGGATAAAGTGGGGAACGGCTGTCTCTCATATCCCTTACCGTGCCGGCTCGATGGCGTTCGGTAAAGATTCCGTTCTGCTGCAGGGTGAGATGGTTCCTGTTGATGTGCTTCAGCTTGACTATATCCGCATGTTTGAGGATAATATCACTCTGTATGCTTCCCTGCCCTTTTCCCAGGTGAGAAGGATTGAGGCAACAGCCTCGGCATCATGGTATTATTATCGCATTGACAGGTTCAATTATTACTATTTGCTGAACGGTTACAATATCGGTGGAACCAGGGAGAAGATGCCTGCTCCGGAAGGCAGCAGTTACCAGCAGCTTTCGTTCGCCTATGTTAAGGACAACTCACTGTTCGGCATGACTGCCCCGATGCAGGGAGGCAGGGCCAGGTTCCAGGTTGACAAGTACTTCGGGGCCACGCAAATCTTTACAGGTCTCATAGACTACAGGCAGTACATTTACCGCAAACCGTTCACTTTTGCCTTCCGGCTGTATAATTACGGCATGTACGGGAAGGTGACCGAGGAAAATGTCCTGCAGCCTTTATACCTCGGTTATCCCTGGTTAATAAGAGGTTATGAGAATATTTCGTATAATACCGGGGACACGCCGGGACTGGCATCGCTGAATATCTCGCGCCTGAATGGCACAAGGATGGCGGTGGCAAATGCAGAAATAAGGTTCCCGTTCAGCGGTCCCGAAAGGCTTGCCCTCATAAAGTCAAAGTGGTTTCTGACCGACCTTAACCTGTTCTTCGATGCGGGAATGGCTTGGAACAGGGGTGACAAGATCATTTTCAACGATCAGGAATCTCATCCGGCAGATAATGAGAAATTTCCACTGTATAGTACCGGTGCATCGCTGAGGATAAATCTTTTCGGATACCTCATTCTTGAGCCTTACTATGCCTTCCCGTTTCAGAACGGAGGGTTTAAAAACGGAGTTTTCGGGTTGAATTTTGTGCCCGGCTGGTAGAGGATTAGGGGAGTTGGTTTCCGGTATGACCATTGGGCGGCCTTCAGGAGGTTTCCTAAATAAATTTGACATCGCCCTGTTTTTGGCGTAACTTAAGTAAGATTTTGATAATCAATACCTGATCTGTTACTGAGATGCCACCCCCGTTTCTCACCAGAACAGACGATTGGCTTACCCGCAGGCTCAGTTACCCGGGAGCAGACAAGCATGTTATAGCCCAGCAGAAGATGTACTGGATTTCAAGTGTCGCAGTCACATCAATGATCCTTCTGCTTACAATTCTCTACCATATCTTTTTCCCGGAACTCAGGATAATAATATATTACGGATTATTCCTCTCACTGGTTTATATGCAGGGTGTCATCGCGCCTCTTCTGATCCGGCGGGTAAGCGTTACCTGGCAAATTATCAACCAGACGATAGTTGCACTGGTTACCTTCTACACAATTCTTAAACTTGGAGGCATTCCCTATTCCGGCGGACTGGTTCTGGTAGGGTTGGCTCTTGTCTTTTTTACCCTCAATTACAAGGAAAAGCGGCATTCGGTTTTCATCTATTCTGTCTATATCATCACAGTTATTCTTGCAGGTGTGCTTCATCCCAGGCTGACCGTACCCGCCGAAATGACTCCGCAGGCCAACATCTCGCTCTATGTCATCAATATCTTATGGATAACGGGATTTGCATTGATATTCGTACTGAGTTTCATATCCCAGCGTGTCAGGCTTGAGGAGCTTGAAAACATACGTCTCAGGGAGATAGACGAAGCACGGAAAAAACTCTATACAAACATTTCCCATGAATTCCGCACACCACTTACGGTAATTACCGGAATGAACGACCTGATAAGCACCGACCCCGATCAATGGCTGGAAAAGGGAAGCAGGACAATAGACAGGAATGCCCGGATCCTGCTGAACCTTGTTGATCAGATGCTGGACCTGGCAAAGCTCGAGGCGAAGGCAATGCCGGTCAATATGATCAGGGCCGATGTCATCCTGTGCATAAGGTATATTGTTGAGCTGTTCAGGTCATTTGCCGAATCAAAGGGAATTGAGATGGAGTTTGTCTCGCAGCATGAGGAGCTGGCGCTTGATTATGATCAGGATGCAATAATTAAGATTCTTTCGAACCTGATAACCAACGCTCTGAAGTTCACTCATCCGGGCGGGCGGGTTATTATTGCGGCTGAACAAATATCCGACAATAAATATGAAATACGCGTGAGCGACAATGGCCCGGGTATTACTGAAACCTTTATACCGTTCGTGTTTGACCGCTTTACGCGGGAACCTGCCACAGCCAGCCAGAAAACACCGGGATCGGGTCTGGGGCTGGCCCTGACCAGAGAGCTGGTCTCCCTGCTGAACGGCACCATCAGGGTTGAAAGCATCTATGGCGAAGGCTCGGAGTTCGTGGTTGAACTGCCTGTCACCAAAACCGCAAAACCAGGGATCTTAAATGACAGGTGCCAGTTCGGGGGAAACCGGTTTCATCCTGAATCTGATTCTGCTTCGAAAGCAGGCGCCACCACCACCTTGCCCCACTGGGACGAAAGGAATCCGATACTGCTGATAGTTGAGGACAATGAGGATGTTATCAGTTACCTGATGACCATCCTTGCTGATGATTACGAAGTGGCTGCCGCCGCTGACGGGCTCGAAGGTTTCGAAAGGGCCTGTGAAATTGTTCCGGATATCATCCTGACTGATGTTATGATGCCCGGACTGGACGGGATCAGGATGCTGGACATGGTCAAAAACGACCCACGGACCAGTCATATTCCAGTCGTCATTCTTACAGCGAAGGCCGATGTGGCTTCAAGGGTGGAGGGGCTGGCACGGGGAGCAGATGCCTACATCGCCAAGCCATTCAACAGGGAAGAGCTCCGGGCCGAGCTGAGGATGCTCATCAGGCAGCGCAAACTGTTATGCACCAGATACTCTGCTGCAGGAATGCCACCTCCGGACGATAACTACAATTTCAAAATCGAAGATAAATTTATCAAGAGAATCAACGAGGTGATGACCGTTCATCTTGCAGATGACAGATTTGACATCAACAGCCTCTGCGAACAGCTTAATATGAGCCGTACGCAGTTGTACCGCAAATTCCGGAGCCTCACCTCCCAGAGTCCGCATGACTACTATCTCAAAATGAAACTCCAAAAGGCAAGGCAGATGCTGACCACTTCAGACCTGACGGTGGCAGAAGCTGCCTACCGGGCGGGATTCAAGAACGTATCACATTTCAGCAAGGCATTTACCAGGGAGTTTGGAATTAATCCGAGCGATATCCGCAGGTAATTACGGCCTGGGAGCAAGTCATAACGCATGCCAGCCACGGGTGCGCATCACCGGTCATCATAAATACAGGTTTAGGTGAAAATTGCAATGAGGAGTGAAGTGCAGGCTTCAATCCTTTTATTTTGCTTTCTCCCTGAGTTGCTCAGTAATTTTCACCTTGATTTCCTCGGCCAGTTCGGGGTTGTCTTCAAGGAGTTTCTTCACCGCATCGCGTCCCTGCGCAAGCTTTGTTTCGCCGTAGGAGAACCATGAGCCGCTCTTTTTGATTATGTTGAATTCCGTTCCGAGGTCTATGATTTCACCTGTGCGGGAGATGCCTTCGCCGAACATAATGTCAAACTCGGCTTTTTTGAATGGGGGAGCAAGCTTGTTCTTGACAACCTTCACTTTGACGCGGTTGCCGACGGCATCTTCGCCATCCTTGATCTGGTTGGTGCGACGGATGTCGAGCCTTATGGAGGCATAAAACTTAAGCGCATTGCCGCCCGTAGTGGTCTCGGGATTGCCGAACATGACCCCTATCTTTTCCCTGAGCTGGTTGATGAAGATACAGGTGGTGTTGGTTTTGTTGATATTGGCGGTGAGCTTGCGGAGGGCCTGTGACATAAGCCTTGCCTGGAGCCCCATCTTCGAGTCGCCCATTTCCCCCTCAATCTCAGCCTTGGGTGTGAGGGCGGCAACAGAGTCTATAACTATGATGTCAATTGCTCCTGACCTGATAAGGTGATCGGTTATCTCGAGAGCCTGTTCTCCGTTGTCAGGCTGTGAAATGAGCAGGTTCTCCACATCCACTCCCAGTTTCTCGGCATAGAACCTGTCGAAGGCATGTTCGGCATCGATTATTGCGGCTATACCGCCTGCCTTCTGCGCCTCGGCAATTGCATGGATAGCCAGGGTTGTCTTCCCTGATGACTCCGGGCCGTATATCTCCACGACCCTTCCGCGGGGCAGTCCGCCGATTCCGAGCGCTGAATCGAGGCCTATTGACCCGGTTGAGATAACCTGCACATTGTCAACGGCATGATCACCCAGCTTCATGATGGTGCCGCGGCCAAAATCCTTTTCGATCTTGCCCAGCGTCACCTCAAGCGCCTTCAGCTTTTCCTTGTTGATTTCCTTCTTTTCCATTTACTTATTCTTTAGCAGTTAGACATTATCGTACATTTTAAAGATCTGGGTGGCGTGCTCCTTCGTGTCAACCTTTTTTATCACCTTCTCAATAATTCCCTTTTCATCGATAATAAAGGTGGTGCGTATCACGCCGGTCACTTTTTTCCCGTACATCAGTTTTTCGCCGTAGGCGCCATAGGCTGACAATATCTTCTTTTGAGGATCCGCTATCAGCGGGAAGGGAAGGTTGTATTTCCCGGCAAATTTTGCGTGCGATTTCTCACTGTCAGGACTGACTCCCAGCACGATGAATCCCTTTTTCAGAAGCTCATTGTAATTGTCTCTGAGACTGCATGCCTCTGCAGTGCATCCGGGAGTGTCATCTTTCGGATAAAAATAGAGTACTACTTTTTTCCCGAGGAAGCTGCTGAGCTTCACGGTCTTTCCGTTCTGGTCCGTCCCCTCGAAGTGCGGGGCCGGCATGCCTGCGGTGAGCTGAGTCATGACTTTTTGTTATTTTTGTTATGACTGGTAAAGGTATGAAGTTATCATCTTTCACAAAATATTTGCACCTGCGAGTTATTAACACAGGGGTGGTGCGGGCGGCAGCAGCGATGCCGGTCTGGCTGATGCTGTCAGTGTGCCCTTCGCTTGCCCAGCAGGGCCGCGCGAAACCGTCAGACGGAGAAGTACAGACAGTGAAGGTGCGGGGTGATGTAACCGGTGTCCCGTACGAATACTTCAGGATGCTTGGTGAGGCTGCACGGAAACAGCATGAGGCTGATTCAGCTTCACTCCGGGCCGGGCAGGCTGTGCAGCAGGCCAGGAATGCCGGCACTGACCAGAGGGAGAGGTATTACAGGAAAGCAATGCAGGACAGCACCCGGGCCGCTGCCCGAAAAGCCGAGGCTGACTCACTGCTGCTTGCCGTGGAAAAGGCTGCGGGCTGTCCTCCTGAGGCGCCAGGGCCGGCGACCATTGAGGAGACCCCTGCTTCTCAGCTCAGCCGGTTTGATGTTTTACCCGGACAGGCTTACACTCAAAGCAATCCTGTGCCAGTGGAGCCGGGGATGCCGGGCGGACTGGTCTATACCATCCAGATCGCTGCCTTCAAAAATGATGTTACACCGTCGATTTTCAGGGGACTCACTCCCGTTTTCGGGAGGAAGAGGCAGGGGAGCGAGGCATTGTATTATTTTGCGGGGTTGTTCCGCAGGCTTGATGATGCCAGGAGGGCTCTTCCAGAAGCAAGGGGAGCCGGTTTCCCCGATGCCTTCATCATAGCGCTTCTTGACGGCACACAGGTCTCACTGGAGAGGGCTGCCCACCTTGAAAAAGAGTGGGGGTCACGTCCGCTGGATGGTGATTCGGCTGTGCCAGGCGGCACAAAACCTGCGGCCGGCGGCACAAAGTCATCGGCCGGCGGCACGAGGCCGGAAGGCGGCGGCGCCAAGCCTGGCGCGACTACTTCAAAGCATTCGGCCGGCGCCTTAGAGCCTGTGGCACAAACTCCGCCGGTACCCATCGGTACCCTGTCATTCCGGGCTGAGGTGATGCGCATCGACAAACCTGTCAAGCCTGAAGTGGTACAGAAGATCGAGGTGCTTGCAGGCAACCGCGGCCTCGATATGATCAAAAACAGCAATGGCGAAACCGTGTTTCTCATCGGTAATTTTATTACATTTGAAAGCGCTGACGAGTATGTCTCGCTGCTGGTGCGTAATGGCTACGGTTCCGCAAGGGTCGCAGCCTATGTGGACAGGCAGGAGATTCCTGTGGAAGCTGCAAGGGAATTGGTAAACAAGATGCCGGATGACTAAAAGGGCGCCGAAACCGGAAAATAACAGGAGAAGCGAGGAGAATCTGAGATCCCTCATGCTTATCAATGATGATGTCAACAGCTTTGATCATGTCATCAGATCACTTGTTGATGTCTGCGGCCATGATGAGATACAGGCAGAGCAGTGCGCTGTGCTTACACACATAAAGGGCGGATGTGTCATCAAGATAGCAGATGCCCGCACAGTTGAGAAAATGAGGATGAAGCTCAGGGAACTGAGCCTTGATACAGTAGTCATATAAAGAATTCAACATGTCTCTGGGATTGATCATATTTCTGATATTCGTGGGTCTCCTGCTCTTCATCATAGAGTTCATGCTTATCCCCGGCATAACAATTGCAGGCGTTGGCGGCGCAATCTGCCTCTTGACTGGGATCGTATTCGCATTTGTCTCGTTTGGTACTGCAACCGGACTGGTGGTACTCGGAATAACCGCACTTGTTATGGTAGTCCTTACTGTTTTGATGCTGAGATCCAATACCTGGAACAAGTTTATGCTCAAGACAGCCATAGACAGCAAGGTTGACACCGTTGGCGCTGAAGAGGGAAAGGTAAAGCCCGGCGACAGGGGTATAACAGTCACCAGGCTGGCTCCGGGCGGCAAGGTTCTGGTCAACGGAGAGTATTTCGAGGCAAAGTCTGTTGACATACTCATTGACCCGAAACAGGAGATAGAAGTCATCAGAATTGACGACAACAAACTGATAGTAAAACCAATAAATAAATAAATATGAGCGCATTAGGCATTTATGTGATAATTATCGTCGGGGCAATAATACTGCTCTGGATTCTTCTTTACTTCATTCCGATCGGACTCTGGTTCCAGGCTCTTGTATCCGGCGTAAGAATAAGCCTTCTTCAGCTGATTTTCATGCGCTGGAGGAAAGTTCCGCCGTCAATCATCGTCGGAGCAATGATCGAGGCTGACAAGGCCGGGTTGAAGCTTAACCGGGATGAGCTGGAGGCTCACTACCTTGCAGGCGGACATGTAGCCCAGGTGGTGCATGCACTTGTCTCGGCCAATAAGGCGAACATAGACCTGTCGTTCAAGATGGCAACAGCCATCGACCTGGCAGGCCGTGATGTTTTCCAGGCCGTGCAAATGTCGGTTAACCCGAAGGTGATTGACACTCCTCCCGTGACAGCTGTCGCCCGTGACGGTATTCAGCTTATCGCGAAGGCGAGGGTTACCGTAAGGGCCAATATCAAGCAGCTTGTCGGTGGAGCAGGGGAGGAGACGGTTCTTGCCCGAGTCGGCGAGGGCATCGTGTCATCGATCGGTTCGGCGCACAGCCACAAGGAAGTGCTTGAGAATCCTGACAGGATAAGCAAGACGGTACTTGAAAAGGGTCTTGATGCAGGAACAGCATTTGAGATTCTCTCGATTGATATCGCTGACATTGATATAGGCAAGAACATTGGCGCCGTGCTGCAGATGGATCAGGCCAATGCCGACAAGAACATTGCCCAGGCCAAGGCCGAGGAGCGTCGTGCGATGGCAGTGGCCCTCGAACAGGAGATGAAAGCGAAGGCTCAGGAAGCACGTGCCAAGGTCATTGAGGCCGAGGTGGAGATTCCTCTGGCCATGGCTCATGCATTCAAGAGCGGCAACCTGGGTATCATGGATTACTACAGGATGAAGAACATCGAGGCTGACACCAGCATGCGTGACTCCATCTCCAAACCGCCCACTTCGGGAGGAGAGAAGAAGAAGTAATCAGGATTTTCGATTTTCGATTTGCGAATTGCGATTTAACGGGCCATTCGCAGATCGCAATTCTTTTTCTATTTCAGGTAGAAAAGGATCATTTTCTCAAGCGCCTCCTGGCACACCTCGCAGAATGAGTCTGCCTCATTGCTCTTCATGCGGCAGTCATATGAGGGCCTGTAAATTCCCTTGGCGGAATACCCTCCTCCCTCAAAGAGGCCGGTTACACCGATATATCTCTTTTCATTTGGCGTTGGTACAGGGACTGACTTGGCTATCAGGCTCTTCCATTTGGAATCGAAATTCACCCTGGTGGTGATATTTGGTTCCCATGGTTCCACATCGAGAGGGTAAAACTCTTCGTATGCCACCTCAGAGGAGTAATACTCATCTGCCAGTCCGGCAAAACCGTGACCGAACTCGTGCGTCAGCACCTTAGGCGTAAGTTTGTGATCAGCCGTGACGGCGCTGTAATAGTTATACACTCCGCCACCACCGTACCTGGGGCTGTTGATGAGCACAATGATCTGGTCATGCGGTGCTGAGGCGGCGTAGTCGTTGACCCTGCGTATATCCTGTGTGGTCAGGTACCGGTCAACATCGAAGGTGTAGTAGCTGGCACTCAGGGCAGTATTGACATAGATTCCTTCCCCCGGCACATCCGTTCCGGATTCCTGGGAGGGAGCCTCAACAGCCCAGATATTTATCCGGTCTCTGTACTTGTCGAAGGGTGCTTCGGCGAAGATGAACTCCGCCATCCGTTTGACATCGTTCCGGAACTTTTCCATCTCGGCGCTGGTGTAACCTTCGGCAATGAATGCGAGGTCAAGTGAGGTATGGGGATCGCCGCTGCCTGCTATGCGGGTGGCCAGGGAAGCGTCAGGTTTCTCCCTGGTAATGAAATAGCTGGCAGGGTCAATGGCCGTCTCGTACAGTTTTGAGAAATGGCAGTCGCGTCCCCTGATGCTCAGCACGAAATTGACTTTGTTTTTCGGGAAAGGGAAGGTTGCAACCTCATGGAAAACGCGTTCCATCTGCTTCGCCTCGGCGGTGGTCTGCCACTCCTGGTAAAGGGTACAGAAGCCGCGCGAGTAAATCAGCTTCCCGGTAACGGCATCAAAAATCTCGTACCTGAAGTTGCCGTAACCGAACGGATCAATCAGGTTGATCAGTGAACCTCCCCAGAATGGTTCCTCCCTGAAGGAGACAGGATAGACTTTGGTTGTTGTGCTGTTGCCGGCCATCATGAAATCAAACCTCATGGTGCGGTCAGTGAAATAATCATCGAAAGCAACCTGGGCCTGAAGTGAAAATGCCAGAAACAGAAGCGGTAATACAGAGAAAGACTTCATGATTTGACAGTTTTATAGTGTAAAGGTACTAAACAGGCAGCCACAAAAAAAGATAATTAGTAAATTCACCGGCGTAAAAAAAGTTAATAATGTTCAGATCATTCGATCCGGTTATGGCAGTCAGGGAGTTCCTTGCGAGCCTGGGGATGCCGGCTTCAGCCGTTTCATTGCTGAGCACTGTCATCCTGGTGGCTGCGGTGGGCCTCCTCGCGTGGCTGTCATATAATTTTACCCGTCTCATCCTGGTCAGGATATTCACCCGCATCGTAAGGCGTTCGCGGTCAGCTTATGACGACAAGTTCCTCGAAACGAGGATGTTCAAACGCCTGGCAATGATAGTGCCCGGAGTCATTGTATATTACCTCGCAAGCTGGATGCTTCGCGAGAATCCCGGCTGGCTCACATTTGCCCATAAGACCGCTGCACTTTATATAGTGATCTACGCTACCCTGACCCTCACCGCTTTCATCGAGGGATGGCACCAGGTCTGGCTCATGCAGCCCATCTCAACCGGGAGGTCAATCAAGCCTTACGTGCAGATAGTAAAGGTTCTGGTAGCTTTTGCCGGGATACTGATCATGATTTCGGTACTCTTCAGAGTATCTCTTACAAGTGTTTTCGCGGGACTGGGCGTGGCAACAGCCGTACTGGCAGTGGTATTCAAGGACACCCTGCTGGGCCTTGTGGCCAGCGTACAGCTCTCAACCAACAATATGGTGAAGCTGGGCGACTGGATAACGATTCCCGGAAGGAACATTGACGGAACGGTTATTGACATGACACTCTATACGGTCAAAGTCGAAAACTTTGACAAGACGATACTCACGGTGCCCACCTACGCCCTGATATCAGAATCTTTTCAGAACTGGAAGGGGATGGAGGATTCAGGGGTAAGGAGGATCAAGCGCGAGATCCGCATTGATGTACGCTCAATTGCCTTTGTCACGCCTGAACTGCTGGACTCCATCTCTGTGAGGACCCACGTGGCGAAGTGGCTCTCTGAAAACAATGAAGATATAGAGGGACTCAGGAATGGCGGGACCACCTCACTTACGAACCTCGGGGCATTCAGGGCTTACATGGTCGAATATCTCAGGAATCATCCTCATATTGACTCCATGATGCCTGTGATGGTGCGTGACATGCCTCCCACGGAGTCAGGCATGCCGGTGGAGATATACTGTTTCAGCAAGATAAATTCATGGGTTCCGTTTGAGAGCGTTCAGTCATCCGTGGTCGATTTTGCATATGCCGTGGTGGGACAGTTCGGGCTGAAGCTCTTCCAGAGTCCTTCCGGGACAGACCTTGAGGCTCTCAGGAGTGTGACAAATCAAAATCATAAGATATGAGTTTAACCTACAACGAAAAGCTGACCGCCTTTATCAGGGCCGGTATCGATGACAAACCTGTTACTCCGGGATATGATCCATTCTGGCAGTCGTTGCACTCAACGGGAACAGAGCTTTGGCTTGACACCGGTGACATGGATGAAGCCGAGGCCAACTGGACCGCGGAGATGACCGCGCTTACCACCAACAATACGCTTCTGAACAACGAGATTCAGAAGGGCATATATGATTCGTTTGTTCCGCGGGCGCTGGAGATGGTCAGTCATCTCTCAGTCAGCGAGCAGGTGAAGGAGATAGCCTTCATTCTTAACGCCCGTCACGGCCTCCGCCTGGCGAAGAAGTTCGGAGGTATGGTAAGTGTTGAACTGCATACTGATACGGCATATGACATTGATGCCATCGTCTCATACGGACTTCGCTACAGGGAGCTATGCCCGGAACAGTTCATCGTAAAGGTTCCGTATACTCCTGAAGGACTTATTGGCGCCCGGTTATTGCATGACATGGGGGTGCGGATCAACTTTACCCTCGAGTTCAGCGCCCGCCAGAATGCGCTGGTGACACTGGTGGCCAGGCCAGACTACCTGAATGTGTTCCTCGGAAGGATAGGGGCATTCATTGCTGACAACAAGCTGGGTGACGGCAGCGGCGCAGGCGAAAACGCAGTTCTTTCATCACAGTCATGGGTTACACGGTTATCCGCTGAGACGGGCTCGAAGACCAGGCAGATAGCTGCCAGCCTCAGGAATTACACTCAGCTTGACCTGCTTGCAGGAACCGATGTCTATACTATCCCTCCGAAGGTGGCAGCTGCCGGCAGGAAATCGCTCGGCGGTCTCTTTGAGAGCAGGCTTACACAGCGCTATGATGTGCCTCTGAACGATGATGCGGCAGGACTGGGAATTGAAAAATTCTGGGAGGTGCCGAAGTCGGTTGTTGAGCTGGGCAGGCAGCTTGGGAAGGAAGTTCCGGCCTATGGTGAGGAGATAGTTGCAAAGGCGCATGAGGCAGGCCTGGGTGACATGTTCCCGGTGATGGATCCTGAGGAGAAGGCGCGCATTGCTGCGGAAGGAAAGATACCGGTGCTGTCATCATGGAAGGAGCGGATTCTCTCAGGAAGTCTCGCCCCTGACACCCTGCTGACCCTTGCCGGCCTGGCATCGTTCACTGCTGACCAGAGGCAGTTGGATGACCGTATCCGCGGGATACTCGGGTGAGAAAATTGCGAATTGCGAGTTGCGAATTGCGATTTTGCGATTGGCGCATAAAGCATTATATTACAGAGCGTCACAAATCACAAGTCACAAATCGCAAATCTCGAATCGCAAGTCTGCACTGCTAACTGCTGACTGGTACTGCCTGCTGACTATCACCTGGCCTGCCTCTGCCGGCCAACCTCATAGAGAAGTATCCCCGCTGAAACGGATACATTAAGGGAACCAATGGCACCGGTGATTGGTATGGAAACCTGCACGTCTGACAATCCCAGCAGTTCGCGGCTGATCCCCTTCTCTTCCGAACCGAGAATCATAACCAGCGGACCGGTCAGTCCGGCAGCGCTCACCGGGCGGTCAGCCTTCTCAGTGGCAGCCACGGCTTTCAGTCCTGACTCCTTCAGGTAGGTCAGGCATTTTGTCAGGCTCTTTACCCGGCATACCGGGAAAGTGCTGAGGGCTCCTGCTGATGCCTTGACAGCATCGGCAGATATTCTTGCTGAATTCTTTTCGGGGATGATCACCGCGTGGGCTCCGAAACAGAGCGCTGACCGCACTATGGCTCCAAAGTTGCGCACGTCACTGACGCCGTCAAGCATCAGCAGGAGCGGATCACCACCCTCTTCAAAAATATGGGGCAGGATATTCTCAATATCCTGGAATTCTATGGCCGACAGCCATGCTATCACCCCCTGGTGGTTCTTGCGGGTGATATAATCAAGCTTCTCCTGCGGCACCACCTGCCATGGCACGGCAAACTCGTTCACCACCTGCATCAGCTCATGGTACTGTCCGCCGCGGAGTCCCTGGCGGACCAGCACACGGTCTATCTGCCTGCCTCCCCTGATGGCTTCCATTACAGGGTGCATCCCGAAAATGAATTCCTTTTCGCTGTGTATCATCGCAGTTCCTGAGGGTTATCGAGCCTGAAAACCTTGCCTTCGCGCCACCGCGCAACAGCTATATCCCAGTAGCTGACAGGTGTCCCGGCACGGTTCAGGACAAAATCATTGTCTGAAAAAAGGCTCTTCTGCTTGCGGAAATTAAACCAGAGGTACTGGTCCTCATATGTATAGCGCGAGCCCCAGCGGCTTTTGACGGGAGGTCTCTTGTAACCCCAGCTCTCTCCCTCGGCGTTCTTGTAGACCTTGTCAGGCGGACCGTACATTATGTAGACCATGCCCCTGTCAGTGAGCCATCCGGCCTTGTAGGAGGTGAAGTAATAGTTTGAAAAGAGCGTGCGGTTATAGTAAATCCTGATCAGCTCCTTCGATCTCTCAATGCTTCCTGTACGTTCAAGCCAGAAATTATCGAGCGCCAGCTTCGGTTTCTCTGATGTAAGCATTTCATCCATCTCCTGCGGTGTGGCGATATATGCCAGCGGAGGGATCATTGTCTCCGGCCGGGCCATGGAGGGGTGATCAGGACCGAAGTTGCAGAGGACGAGACCCTCGCGGATCAGGCTGTCAACGGAGATCAGATAAATGCCCTGGTTGGGGAACATGATGGGAAGCGTGTCTGACCAGGCCAGTGGAACTATTGCTTCAGGTTCCGGCGCTATTGTCACCTCGGGAAGAATGGTTGACGGGGACGGGGGGATTGCCGTAACGGCCTTGTAATAGAACAGCCACAGCGTGTCAGGCTGCAGCGACGGAGCGAGAACGTTGACATACTGGTCAACCCTCACCGCGCGGCTGAATACCTCATTATTGGTAAAATGGTCACGTACCTTGTAGTTGAGCCCGCTGTACCTGCCTGTACGCTCGAAATCCACGAACAGCTGCTGGGTGCGCTGCCTGATGAGGTCAATGATCTTAATTTCAGCAGTGTATGAGCTGCCGTCACGTGCAGACAAGGGGGTCCGGAATGAATATTCACCGCCGGTCTCCTCACGTTTGATGTCATACTTGAAGGTCGATGTATCTGCCAGGGCGCCTCCGAGAGTATTGTCATAGAGCCTTACCGAGACGAGCATTGAAGCCATCGGTACGCCTTCGGGGTTCGCCTCGTTGAAGTAGAGCTCACTCTTGCGGATGCTGATGTTCAGAACAGATGTCTCTGCATCCTCATTGTATACGGAGATCCAGGGGGTAAAAAAACTCCGCGACGGGTTGTATATATATGACATGTCTTTTGTGTCAGTGACGTTCTTGGTCACTGCACATGATGTCATCAGCACGGCCGCTGTCACAACCGCAGCGAGCGCAGCCGGTTTATAGATGAGACGCATTGTCATGGCATAAAGGTAATAAAGATTTCATTGTCCGTTCTCTTTCCAGCTCATTCTCAGACGGCATAGCTCGGTGCTGTCGCTCTCACGGGTCACGGAGTGTATGTATGAATTATCCTCACCGTCGCAGGGAGCGGTAAGGATATTTATCATCTCGTCCTGATGTCCTTCAAGGAGGTAGTTCACCTCGATAGTGTCAGGGGTATGGAGGCTGATGAATTCCGGGTCATAGCAGTTCACCGCCCAGTGCACATATCTCGCGTTGTTCACGTGCCTGTTTACGTCGATGTCGTCAAGTTTGACCTTCAGCCTTGTCAGGCGATGATCACCCCGGGGAAGCGATGGCACCTTGCGTGCGTTTGTATCAAGGGCCCTGGCTTCGGGAAATTGGAGGTTCAGGCTCGAGAGCGCCTTGTCAGGACGCTGAGCCTTGCGTGTGCTGTAATCGACTATCACCCATGACGATGAGGCACCGGCGATTCTGCGGCCCGTGTCATCATACATTTCAAGGTCGCGCAGGGCGAAGATGGTTTCGGTGCCGCGTGGCCATGTGCGGAGGGTGACCTCGTCCCAGGCCATCGGGAGGCGTTCTATCTTCACCAGCATTCGCGAGAGCGCCCAGAAGTACCCGCCCGATGCCATCAGGTCATCGCGGCCCCAGCCCAGCTCTGCGGCATGACGACCCGCCAGGTCCTCGAAGAAGCTGAAGAGTGCACCGGGACTGAGCCGTCCGGTGAGGTCGGTATTAAAGATGTTAACCGGGTATTTCCTTTCAAACAGTATCATTGTTGTTCATATATTCCGCCTGGAAGCTCTCGAGCTCTGTATGCGCGTTCTCCCATTGTTCCATCAGTGCCTCAAGCCTTTTTTTCTTCTCCTCGTATGCGCTGTAGAAGGCCGGGTCACTTATCACTGCCGGGTCTCCCGATGCGAGGCGTGCATCCATTTCTGCTATTTCGTGTTCCGTGGCCGTTATCTGAGCCTCGGCCTCTGTTACCTGTTTCTGAAGCCGGCGGTGCACGCGTTCGTTTTCCTTCTTCTCCTGGTACGTAATGCCGGGTTTTGCCCGGGACACCACCTTCGTCATGCCCTGGTTGCCATTTGCGGCTGGCGGCCCGTTTTTTTCCGCTGCCGGGCTTTCGTTTCCTGCCGGCGGGCTTCCGTTTCCTGCAGGCGGGCTGTCTTTAGCCTGCGTCCCGCGGCCTTTACCTGTCATGGGGCTTCCTTTTCCTGTCTCCGGGCTTCCCTTCACCTGCGCCACGTTTCCTTTTCCTGCTGCCGGGTTTCCCTTTCCTGCCAGGGGACTTCCTTTGCTTGCTGCCGCGCTGCCTTTTCCAGCCGCCGCGCTTCCTTTTCCTGCCAGGGGACTTCCTTTGCCTGCTACCGCGCTTCCCTTTCCAACTGTCCCGCTTCCTTTTCCTGTCTCCGGGCTCTTCCTCTCAAGCTCCCTGAGCGACTCTATCTTCCTGGCCCTGAGGAACTCGGCGATCCCTCCGAGATGCGTTCTGATCTTCCTGTGGCGGAACTCGTACACTTTCTCAACCAGACCGTCAAGGAAATCCCTGTCGTGAGAAACCACAATTAATGTGCCATCGAATTTTTTCAGCGCCTGCTTCAGTATCTCCTTTGAGCGGATGTCGAGGTGGTTGGTCGGCTCGTCGAGGAGAAGCAGGTTATATGGCTCCAGCAGAAGCTGCACTATTGCCAGCCGTGACCGTTCTCCGCCGGAGAGGACCTTCACCTTCTTGTCGATGTCCTCACCATGGAAGAGGAATGCTCCGAGGATATCGCGGAGGCGGGTCCGGATGTCTCCCACGGCAATCCTGTCTACCGTCTCGAAGACCGTCATATCGTCGTTCAGCAGCTCATCCTGGTTCTGGGCGAAGTAACCGATATTGACATTGTGTCCGCGTTTCAGTGTTCCCTCGAAATCGACCTGGCCGAGGATCATCCTTGCGAGTGTCGTTTTTCCTTCGCCGTTCCGGCCCACGAAAGCAACCTTTTCTCCTCTTTCGATCTTCATTGAGACCCTGTCGAGCACCAGGTGGCTGCCATAGCGCTTCGAGGCTTCATCTGCTTCCACCACCACCGTCCCGGATCTCGGGGCGGGTGAGAAGCGGATGTTCATCGCGGAGGTATCCTCGTCTTCTATCTCAATGCGTTCCAGCTTCTTAAGCTGTTTGATCTTGCTCTGCACCTGCACCGCCTTGGTGGGCTTGTACCTGAACCGCTCGATGAATTTCTCGGTGTCGTCGATCATCTTCTGCTGGTTGCGGTAGGCTGCGGTCTGCTGCTCGCGCCGCTCGCGCCGAAGTACGGTATATTTTGTGTATGGGACCCGGTAGTCATAGATTTTGCCGAGGCTTATCTCTATTGTGCGGCGGGTGACATTGTCGAGGAATGTGCGGTCATGCGACACCAGCACAACAGCCCCGGGATAGGTCTCAAGGAACCCCTCGAGCCATATAATTGATTCAATGTCAAGGTGGTTGGTGGGCTCATCGAGAAGTATCAGGTCAGGTTTGCGGAGGAGGATCTTTGCCAGCTCCACGCGCATGCGCCAGCCACCGCTGAGTTCACGGGTGGGACGATTGAATTCCTTCGCGCTGAAACCGAGTCCGTTGAGCGTCTGTCCTGCCAGCGCCACATAATCGCTTCCTCCCAGTATGCTGTGCCGTTCGCCGGCTGTATGCATCCGGTCGAGAAGCTGGTGGTAGCTGTCGGTCTCGTAGTCAGTCCGTTCGGCAATCTCGAGGGTCATGTCATCTATATCCTGTTCCAGGCTCCTGAGTTCGGCGAAAGCCGTAAGGGCCTCCTCGAGGACGGTGGTGGTGTCGGAGACCTTCATCTGCTGCTCGAGGTAGCCTACGGTGAGTTCGCGGGGCCGCTCGACGGCGCCGGAGGTGGGCTCCTGGAGGCCGGCGATGATTTTCATCAGCGTTGATTTGCCCGCGCCGTTCCTGCCTGTCAGACCGATCCGCTCCTGCCGGGTAATGAGGAATGAGACCTCATCCAGGAGGACGAAGCTGCCGAAGAGCAGTGATACGTTGTTTACGGAGACCATCTGGCCGGTTTTTCAAGGCGCAAAGATAAATAAAATCGTGGTTTGGTGGTGAGGGCAGGAGGGATGCACGGCATGCATTGCACTCTCCCCGCTTTTCCGCCTTCAGCCACACTTTGCCCGCCGCCCGGCGTTCTGTTCCCCGCCACCCGCTGTTCCGCTCCCGGCCACCAGTTCCCCGCCGCCAGCTGTTCCGCTCCCGGCCGTTCCGCTCCCCGCCGCCAGTCCTCCGCCGCCAGCTGTTCCGCTCCCGGCCGTTCCGCTCCCCGTCACCAGTCCCCCGCCGCCAGCTG
>Ga0209606_1001274_pt1 | contig 31981 bp, 35 predicted proteins | sample AD_UKC057_MetaG_FD_184412 | JGI IMG/M metagenome (GOLD analysis project Ga0209606, IMG submission 184412) | Active sludge microbial communities of municipal wastewater-treating anaerobic digesters from USA - AD_UKC057_MetaG (SPAdes) (version 2) | ecosystem: Engineered > Bioreactor > Anaerobic >...
TATTTATCGTAGTTATCTTATTTATTGGAAAAGGGTTTAGTGGATTGGGTGAAATATTAAGTTACTTTCCCCAACATGGAGGGTACGGACAAGGCGACTATTATCCCTTTGTTTATGTACAAATTGCGCTACTACTACCTGTATTCTATTGGGTGACAAATAAAATAGGTGATAAAAAATGGACGCTGTTCTTTCTATATCTTATTTTATGTGAAGGTCTAGAATTATTTAGTTCTATTTTGCATATTCCTGATTCAGTATATCGGTATTTGGCATTTAGGTATTTGTTTTTAGTTTATTTTGGTTGGTTATGGGTTAAAGAAGGCATTAAGTTAGATACCAATACATTATTATTGTCATTATTAAGTTTATTATCTATAGTTTTTTTTGCTTATATAAGAAAACCGTGCGAACCGTGGTTCCTTGATACTGTTTGGGCATATCATAGGTGGCCTTGTTATTTCTTTGTTGCAGAGCTATTAGTATACATATTAAATAAGGTTTGGCTCTGGTTGAGTAAGTATAAAAGTGTTGTTGAAGCTGTTAGTTTTTTATCAATTCATACGTATGATATTTTTTTGGCCCAAATGGTTGCATATGTAATATTCCCTCATGAATTATTTGGTTTTATGCCAGGGATAATGGCAAGTATGGCAAGGTTTATTTCAGCGACTGTTTTTAGCCTTTTATTTGGATGGTTAATTCATATTTTTCTATCAAAACTTCATTATAGTAAGTAAATCACATATGTTCAACTTAGATAAGTTTATTTCTGATAGTGTGACCTTTAGGCCAGTCAGTATGTTTGCTCCTGATATTGAAGCAAACAAAGAGATGCTGACAGAGGAGATTAAGGGAAAGAAAGTATGTGTCATTGGTGGTGCCGGTTCCATTGGCTCCAGCTTCATTAAAGCCGTGCTGCGTTTTGAACCTAAGAGCGTGGTGGTGGTTGACCTTAATGAGAACGGACTGGCGGAACTGGTACGTGATGTGCGTAGCACAGAAGGGCTATATGTGCCGGATGAGTTCCGCTGTTATACGCTGAACTTTGCAGACCCGATATTCACACGCATATTCCGTGAGGAGAAGGGCTTTGACATTGTGGCCAACTTCTCTGCCCACAAGCACGTGCGCAGTGAGAAGGACAAGTATAGTGTACAGGCACTTATTGAGAACAACGACATCAAGGCCAAGAAATTGATGGACTTGCTTTGCGAGTATCCGCCCAAGCATTTCTTCTGTGTTAGTACCGACAAAGCAGCCAATCCTGTGAACATTATGGGTGCCAGCAAGCGCATCATGGAAGACCTGGTGATGGCTTATAATGATAACTTCAAAGTCACTACAGCTCGATTTGCCAATGTTGCATTCAGTAATGGTTCATTGCCTGATGGTTGGATTCATCGCTTGCAGAAGAAACAGCCTCTAGCCGCCCCGAGCGATGTGAAGCGCTACTTTGTCAGCCCTGAGGAATCAGGTCAGATTTGTATGCTGGCCTGCATCCTTGGTAATGGCGGTGAAGTTTTCTTCCCGAAGCTGGGCGAGGATCAGATGCTCACCTTCAGCAGTATTTGCGATGAGTTCGTGAAGTCAGAAGGCTTTGCCAAGAAAGAATGTGCCAACGATGCAGAAGCCAAGCAGTATGCAGCCAAGATGGACTATGATAATGATACATATCCTGTAGTCTATTTCAAGAGCGACACAACGGGTGAGAAGGCTTATGAGGAATTCTATGTTCCAGGCGAGAAGATAAACATGGATCGTTTCAAGGCTCTGGGTGTGGTAGAAGAAACCACCCGTAGACCCATGCCGGAGGTCAATGCATTCTTTGAGAAGCTGGAGGCTATCTTCCATCAAGAGGACTTCACCAAGGCACAGGTGGTTGAGGCTATCAAGGAGTTTATCCCTAACTTCGAGCATGAGGAAAAGGGCAAGAATCTTGACCAAAAGATGTAATTGATTTTAATGTAACTAATAAATATGGCAGATTATAGGAAGACCATTGACTTTATCAAGTCTGTATATGGCAACCAAGAGTTTACCCCTCTGGCTGTCCCTGTTTTTGTGGGCAATGAGAAGAAATACCTCGAAGAGTGTATTGACACCACCTTTGTTTCTTCAGTAGGCAAGTTCGTTGACCGTTTCGAGGAGGATATTGCCAGATACACAGGTGCCAAGCGTGCTGTGGTTGTGGTGAGTGGCACCAACGCCCTGCATATGGGCCTGTTGCTTGTGGGCGTGAAACGTGATGATGAGGTGCTGACTCAGGCTTTGACATTCATTGCTACTGAAAATGCGTTGAGTTATATTGGAGCATATCCAGTATTCATAGATGTTGACCGTTCCACCATGGGACTGTCACCCGATGCTTTGAAGGATTGGCTCCAGAAGAATGCGGAGGTTCGTAAGAACACTCGCATTGGTGAACTAGATAAGAGTCACGACTTCGCTTACGAAGAGGACGAACTTGCTTGCTACAACAAAAACACTGGCCGCAGAATCAAGGCTTGCGTTCCTATGCACACCTTTGGTCATCCTGTACGCATTGAGGAGATTGCAGCACTCTGTAAGGAGTGGCATATTGAATTAGTTGAGGATGCAGCAGAAAGCATTGGTTCTCTTTACAAGGGCAAACACACCGGAACCTTTGGTAAGATTGGTGCCATCAGCTTCAATGGCAACAAGACCATCACCACCGGCGGTGGCGGTATGATGCTCTTCAATGATGAGGAACTTGGTGCATACGCCAAGCATATCACCACCCAAGCCAAGATTCCTCACCGTTGGGAGTTCCGTCATGATCATATTGGCTTCAATTATCGTATGCCCAATATCAATGCCGCTCTTGGTTGCGCACAGTTAGAGAATCTTGACAAATATATTGCCAGCAAGCGTAAGGTGGCTGCTGAATATGAAGCATTCTTCAAGAATTTTCCTGATATTGAATTCTTTGTTGATTCTCCAGACACCTTCTCTAACTATTGGTTGAATGTCGTCATCTTGAAGGATAAGCAGGCTCAGTTAGACTTCCTAACTCAAACAAATGACAATGGTGTGATGACCCGTCCCATCTGGGAGCTGATGAACCGTCTGCCTATGTTCGAGAAGTGTGAGAATGACGGTTTGAAGAATACCATCTGGTTTGCAGATAGAGTGGTGAATATTCCTAGTTCTGTACGCCCTTCTGATTGTATATGAAAAAAATCTGTGTGGTAACTGCCGCTCGTTCTGAATACGGCTTGATGAGATGGATTATTGATTCTATCCATCATGACAATGATTTGGAACTACAGCTTGTTGTAACAGGTGCACATCTCTCTCCAGAGCAAGGTTTGACATATAAATTTATTGAGGAAGATGGATATCCTATATCCGCAAAGGTAGATATGCAGCTTTCCTCTGAGGATAAGGTCAGCATTGTTCGCTCAATGGGATTGTGCTCAGAAGGCTTTGCAAAAGCATTTGATGACCTTAATCCCGATATTATTGTTGTTCTTGGTGATAGATATGAACTACTTCCGATAGTGAGTGCGGCTTTGGTCATGCGTATTCCTATCGCACATATAGCAGGAGGAGATGTTACAGAGGGGGCAATTGACGATGAAGTCAGGAATGCAGTTACAATGATGTCTTCAATTCACTTTCCTGGTGTATTGGCTGCAGCAGAGAACATTCAGAGAATGCGAGGTTCCAATAAGAATGTTTATGCAGTTGGAGAGGTGGGACTGGACAGTTTTAATCGTTTAAATCTTTGGGATAAAGATGAGACTGCACTGCAATTGCATTTGGACTGTAATCAAAAATGGTGTTTGGTAACGTTACATCCGGAAACTAAGCTGTCGCTTGAGGATAATCTCCTGATGGCAGAAAACCTTTACAATGCGATGAAAGATACTGAAGGTGTCCAGTATGTAGTAACAAAAGCAAATACCGACTTTGGAGGATTGCAGATAAATGAATTCTGGGGAAAAGTTGTGAAGTTGAATCCTCATTCGATGCAATTGTACCCTTCTTTGGGTCAACATCGATATTTAAGCTTTATGAAACATGCTGATATTGTGGTTGGCAACTCTTCAAGTGGAATCGTAGAAGCTCCATTTATGGGAACGCCTGTAGTTAACATAGGTGATAGACAGAAAGGACGCTTTATTTGCAAAAATGTGATTGGATGCGGAAGGTCACAAAAAGATATCAGCGATGCTTTAAAAAAGGCGATTAATTCCCCTAGAATAGTAGATAAATACTGGGGTGATGGATTTAGCTCGAAGCGTATTGTAAATAAATTAAAAGAGTACCTTAATGCTTAAGACTCCTTATTATTCGATAGACTTGCGGAAGTTAGAGATGAATCTCTCCGATTTACGCAATTCGTTTATGGCTTTATGGCCAAATTTCATAGTGGGTTATTCATTTAAAACGAATAATTTGCCATGGTTAGCAAGTTGGATGAAATCTCAGCAAGTGTTAGCAGAGGTAGTATCAACTCCTGAATATGAATTAGCCAAGTTCGTTGGTTATGCAGATAATCAGGTTATTATCAATGGCCCATGTAAGGGCTATGATACTTTGGACAAGATACTGATTGCCGGTGGCATTGTAAATTTGGACAACTTCCAAGAACTTAACCACATTAGAACTAATCAAGAGGCTTATCCAAATAACATTAAGGTCGGTTTAAGAATTAACTTTGATCTGGAGTCCGTATGCCCTGGTGAAACAATCCCCGGTAAAGAACCTGGTCGTTTTGGCTTTAATGTTGAAAATGGTGATTTCCAGAAAGCGATAGAAATCTTAAAGGATATTCCCAAAGTAAAAGTTGTGGGCATTCACGCTCATCATAGTACCCGTACAAAGAGTCTTGGCATCTTTAAGGCAATTACGTCTAAAGCCTGCGAATGCTCAATCCTTTGTGATGAGTTGGAATATATTGATTTGGGAGGTTGCTTGTTTGGTGACAAACCTGGAGCACCTACATTTGATGAATATGCTAAAACCATTGTAGATGTATTGTGCAATTATCATATCCAGTCTAATGTCAAGTTGATTTTAGAACCGGGTGCCGCATTGATTGCATCTCCAGTTTCGTATATATGTAAGGTTATTGGGACTAAGGATATCAAGGGCGCTCGTCTAGTGTTTACAGACGGAACAATCAAGCACATTGCCCCTCAGATGAATGCCATAAAGTTTGGTTATACTTCAAATGCATCATCATCCAAGATAATTAAAAGGCAGGTAGTGACAGGATATACCTGCATAGAGATGGACCGTTTCCTCGATTTGGCAGAACGGGAGGAGCTATGTGTTGGCGATGAGGTCACTATCCATAATGTAGGTGCATATACTATGTCATTAGCACCACTTTTTATCGAATATTTCCCTGCAGTCATTGTGAAAGATGGTAATGACTATCAAGTGGTTCGAGAACACTGGTCAACGAAAGAATTTACACAAAAGAATAATATAGCTTTATGAATCTCCTTATTTTAAGCCCTGGCCGTAGGGTAGAGATTGTTGAATATTTTAAGGAAACTTTCCATGCTGCTGGCAGAAAGGTTTATACCCTTGATATGAGTCCTTATGCACCTGCCTTATATTCTGGTGACGAGTTCTTCCGAATTGAAAAAGATTTCGATCATTTGGACAAATACATTAATGATATCCTGGGTATATGCAAGGAGAAGAACATTAGTGTAATATTAACTCTGATAGACCCTGAACTGGTTCTTCTGTCAGATTATAAGGAATTATTTGAGTCCAATGGAATCAGGTTGATTCTGTGTGATCTTACATTCATTAAGCAGACATTTGATAAGTTTGGCTTTTACAACACGTATAAAGACATTATCAAGTTAGTTGATACTGTTGGCTCATACGATGATGCCGTCGCAAGACTTGAAAGTGGAGAATGGTCTTTCCCTCTTTTTGCAAAACTACGTGATGGTAGTGCGAGCATAGGAATCAAGAAGATTTCGAATTATGCTGATTTTGAGGGCATCAAAGAAGAAAAGAAATACATCTATCAGCCTTTTATCGATGGATCTGAGTATGGCATAGATGCATATTTTGATATGATAACAGGAGAGCTAGTATCTGTTTTCATGAAAAAGAAAATTGCCATGAGAGCCGGAGAAACAGATAAGGCAATTTCTGTTAAATCAGAAAAGGTGCTTAATGAAGTCAAGAAATTGACAAATATAAAAGGCTTATATGGGCCAATTGATGTTGATGTGTTTGTTAGTAAGAGCGGAGAGGTTTTCATCAACGAGATTAACCCAAGATTTGGAGGTGGACACCCTCATGCATATGGTTGTGGCGTCAATTTTATGCAATTGATTCTTAATAACCTTGAAGGCAAGAAGAATGATCCTTCTTTTAATAATTACAAAGAGGGTATCATGATGCTTAAGTATAATGGTTTGTTATTCCGTAATATCAATGAATAGAGTATTTATTATAGCTGAGGCTGGAGTTAATCATAATGGAGATAAAAATCTCGCCTTTAGATTATGCGATGCCGCAAAAGCAGCAGGTGTAGATGCTGTCAAATTTCAAACATGGAAGACTGAGAAAATTGTAACCAAGAGTGCTGCATTGGCTGAGTACCAAGAGAATAACATCTCTGATAAAGGCGCTTCTCAATTCGAAATGCTGAAACAACTTGAGCTCAGCTATAATGAATTTGTAGAGGTGCGTGATTATTGTAATCAAATAGGGATACAGTTCCTGTCAACTCCTGATACGGAGGAAGATATGAACTTCCTTCTTGGACTGGGAATACCCTTCTTAAAGATAGGGTCAGGAGAGGTAACAAATATTCCCTTTTTACGTGCGATTGGCAAAAGACATCAGAAGGTTATCCTGTCAACAGGCATGTCCAATCTTTCTGATGTGGAAAAAGCTTACAACACGTTGCTTGAAAGTGGTGCTATAGAAGTTTCTCTTTTACATTGTACAACCAATTATCCATGTCCTTATGATGAAGTTAACTTACAGGCTATGCAGACTTTAAAAGCTGCATTTAAGTGTCAAGTTGGATATTCTGACCACACAATGGGCATTGAAGTTCCTATTGCTGCAGTAGCAATGGGCGCTGAGATAATCGAGAAGCATTTTACCCTTGACAAAAATATGGAAGGGCCAGACCACAAGGCGTCTTTAAACCCTTGTGAGTTAAAGCAAATGGTTGAATCCATACGAAATATAGAAAAAGCCTTGGGCGATGGTATAAAGCGCCCCAATGCGTCAGAACAGAAGAATGCGGAGGTGGTTTTGAAACGCATTATCGCAAACAAACCAATAAAGAAAGGCGATATATTGGGTACAGACAATCTGTCGCTATTACGTAGTTCTACTGGTATCCCGGCTAAGTTTTGGGATTTAGTTGCCGGTAAAGCAGCGAAGAGAGATTATAAAGAAGATGAACCAATAGATTTATAAGTGTTGATGAATATATTAGTTGTTATCCCAGCCCGGGGTGGTAGCAAGGGAATTCCTTACAAGAATATCAAGCCATTAAATGGCAAGCCTTTGATATGTTACAGTATTGATGTTGCTCGCCAGTTTACTTCGGATGATAATATTTGTGTTACTACCGATGATGATAAGATTATTGAGGTAGTAGAGAACTATGGTTTAAAGGTGCCTTTCAAACGTCCCGACTATTTGGCAACCGATACTTGCGGCAGTAATGAGGTCATACAACATGCATGGAGTTTTTATGAGAAAATGGGAAAGCATTACGATGCAGTTCTATTATTGCAGCCAACCTCTCCGTTTCGTAAGGTTGAGTTTCTGAAAGAAGCGGTTGCTTTGTACGATGATTCAATTGATATGGTAACAAGCGTAAAAAAAGCCCCTTGTAATCCATATTATGACGGATTTGAGGATAACGAGGAGGGTTTGCTGGTCATTAGCAAAGGTGACGGAACCATAGAGAGAAGACAGGATGCACCCCAAGTATGGCAATTGAATGGTTCTATCTATGTAATTAACCCAAAGAGCCTAATGGAAAAGGGGCTGGCGCATTTCACTCGTATACGCAAGTATCCAATGTCTGATTATTACTCAGTTGATATAGACAATTTATTTGACTGGAAAGTGGCTGAATTAGTTATAAAAGAAGGAATCTTATGAAAGAACATTTTGTAAGTCAGGACATATCTTTGTTGGAGGCATTAGAAAGGATTAACTCGCTTGCTCCTGAACCATTGGTGCTGTTTGTTATGGATGCGGACAACCGTATGGTAGGAACTTTGACCGATGGAGATTCACGACGCGCTCTAATAGCAGGTGCTTCTGTTTCTGATAAGATTGAGAAGATTATGCATCGTAACTTCAACTATATGAAAGTTGAAGACATAGCTGATGTGAAGGAGATCAGGCGTCAGAAAGAACTAAAGATGAAACTTGTGCCTGTCCTTGACAAGGATATGCATATAGTTGAAATAATAAATCTGGAAAAATATCAGACCAGACTCCCTATTGATGCAGTATTGATGGCCGGTGGCAAAGGTGAACGTTTGCGCCCTTTAACGGAGAAAACACCTAAGCCCCTGCTGCCTGTGGGTGGGAAGGCTATCATTGACCACAATATTGATAGGTTAATAGCTAATGGTGTTAAGCACATTAATGTTACCGTAAACTATCTGGGAGAGCAACTGGAGGAACACTTCGCAGAGCAACATAATGGAGTTCAAGTGCAAACAGTACGAGAGCCTAAGTTTCTTGGAACAATAGGTAGTATACGTTTTGTGAAAGAGTTCTACAACGATACAGTATTGGTGATGAATAGTGATTTGTTCACCAATATTAATTATGAGGACTTCTACTTGCACTTTAAAGAGCATTATGCTGTAATGAGTGTTGCTGCTGTACCATATACAATATCTGTCCCTTATGGTATTTTTGATTTGGAAGGACGTGATATTCATGGCCTTATAGAGAAGCCAACATATAATTATTATGCAAATGCAGGTATCTATTTGATTAAACGCTCTGCATTGGAAGAAATACCTGAAGATACTTTCTTCAATGCGACAGACCTCATTGAGAGGTTAATCGCAGAAAACAAGAAAGTGATTCGCTTCCCCTTGAATGGTACTTGGATTGATATTGGCAATCCACAGGAGTATCAAAAGGCTAATGAGTTAGTTAAGCATTTGATTTAAAATGGTACTAATTATCTGTACATCTCACCTATATATCCCAGCAACTATCAATATAATCAAAGATAAGTTGCAGGATGTCTGTTTATATACTGATCGAGCAAGTATTCATGTTTTTCTAAGGAAATTGTATTCAGAAATAGATATCTTTCTGTTGGACAAGAATCACGATGGTAATAGTTTTTTCTCTCGTTTAATCAGTGCGAATAGGGCCAAAGCATCTTTGAAGAGTTTCTTTGACAATATGAAAATAGACGAGATTGTGTTTTTTCATGAGGGATTTTGTATGGAAGCCAATTGGTTAATCAAATATCTGTACAAAACGCAAGGTGCTAGTGTCCTGTACCTTCCGGTTGAAAGAACATTTGATTTTGAAACGAAGTGGGAAGAAGACAGACGTGTCAAGAGTATTATTAAGAAATTGTACTGCTCATTGATATGGGGGATTAAAGTTCATTTTTATAAGTATATGAATAGTGTTTATCCCGTAATGGATAAAAATTTCTTTGACTCTATTCATAGTTGTGAGATGCCAATTACAATTAAGCCAGTAGATGTAATATGTGATATTGACAGAAAATTACTAAATCCTATTACATACCCTCATACCGGCATTGTTTGGTTAGAAAATACATTAAGAGTGTTCAATGTGTCATGGAATCAATTATCATATGAAACGTTTCTGTGTAATGTGTTTTCCGAGTTGGATACAGAGCAAGTTTTTTTTAAAGGCCATCCAGACAAAGCTTTAAAGTATGGAAAAGAATGTGTACTCAGTGAGATACCTTCGTTTATTCCAGGGAATCTTTTAGTGACTCGCTTTTCTTGTTTCGTAGGAGTAGTTAGCGATCTAATGTTTGAAGCTGCTAATGCAGGTACGTTAACGATAAGTACCTTGTATCTCTTTGACATTAAAGAAAAAGATAGAGAAAAACTGGTCGATTATTTAAGAAAGAGGAATAATAATATAAACTTCCCTAAAAATATACCAGAATTTCTGGAATTATTGAGTATAAAGTAGTACGCTGGTCTATATCATATAGTAAAGCTAAAGAATAGTATATGCCAAATACTAAACTAATAGTAAAAAATACAATCGCGTTATATATTAGGTCGTTCATATCTCTGATTCTGTCATTATGGACGGCAAGATTAGTTCTTGCTAATTTAGGAATTGAAGATTACGGTGTTTATAATGCGGTTGGAGGTATTGTTGCTATGGTTGCCTTTATACAAGGCTCTATGGCCGGTGCGACTCAGAGATTTCTTTCGTATTATATTGGGCTAGGAGATAGTAAGCGCGTGAAAGAAGTCTTTTCAATGAGTGTAAATGTACATCTTATAATTTCGGTTGTATTAGTAATAGCGATTGAGATATTTGGTGCATGGTATTTACCTAACAAACTGAATTATGGTAACGTTGATTATACTATAGTTAAATTGATATTCCATACTTCTGTAGCGAGTCTTTTCTTCATTTTTAATAGTATACCATTTAATAGTATGCTAATTGCGAAAGAATCTATGAGCTCTTTTGCTTATATAGATATTTTACAAAGGTTCTTAAAGTTCTGTTTGGCATATTCACTTATTTTATTTAATTCTTCTTTAAGATTGCCTATATACGCCTCTGTAGTATTAACTATAAGTGTACTTGTGTTTTTTGTTTATTTAGTAACTTGCAGAAATAAATTTTCAGAATCTCACTTCATCATTTTTTGGGACACTAATTTATTTAAAGAGTTATTTGCGTTCACAGGATGGGTCTCATTGCCAGCACTCGTGAGTATCTTTAAGACCCAGGGGATGGTTGTCGTTTTGAATAGCGTATTTGGTCCGGTCGTTAATGCGGCTCAGGGTATAGCTAATCAGATAAATAATGCAGTTAAATCTTTGGCAAATAATGTGGGTGTTGCTTTTGCGCCACAAATAACTATAACGTATGCTCAAAAGGAATACGATACAATGACGAAGTTGTTTATTTTAGGTTCTAAGATTAACTTCTTCTTATTTGCGTTTATTTCAATTCCTTTAAGTATAGAGATGGATTTTGTGTTATCCATTTGGCTAAAAGAGGTTCCTCCGTTTGCAAGTACGATTGCAATACTGATCTTAATTGATACTCTCATCTCAAATATGACATCAACATATAATACAGCTATTCAAGCAACAGGCGATATTCGTTTCTATGAGATAACATACAATCTTTTACACTTTTTGAGTTTATGTCTTATTATTGTTATAGTAAAGATAGGATGTGAATACTATGTCCCATATATTATACTGGCAGTCTTCTCCTTTTTATCAATGTTCTGGCAATTCTATTGTATGAAGCGCGTTATGCCTTTTGTCAGTATAAAAGATATCTTGATGTCTATTGTTCAAATGACATTAGTTGCAGGCATATCAATAGCTGTTACCTATATGGTGGTGTTGTTTGACTGGGGGAATCAATGGATTAAGTTCATAGTGGTTTTGGTTGTTTCAACTTTGATTCTATCTGCCACTATTTATTCGATAGGATTTTCAAAATATGAGCGAGAAAAGTTTGTTGCTTTAATAAAATCTAAGTTTCATAGGTAATAATTAATAGTGTAGTTATATGAAAAAAGCTTTAATAACAGGTGTAACAGGCCAAGATGGATCATATCTGTCAGAATTTCTGTTGGAGAAGGGTTATGAGGTTCATGGTATGATAAGGCGTAATTCCTCTGATTTCAGAGAGCGAATTGCCCACCTTGAAGGAACTCCTAATTTCCATCTTCATTATGGTCATATGGGAGACTCAATGTCCCTTATTCAGATTATCAACAAGGTAAGACCGGATGAGATTTATAATCTTGCAGCACAGAGCCATGTGCAGGTGAGTTTTGACTCTCCCGAATTTACCGCAGATGTTGATGCAACAGGTGTCCTTAGAGTATTGGAAGCAGTACGCCAATGCGGTTTGATCGATACGTGTCGTATATATCAGGCTTCCACATCCGAGCTTTATGGTAAAGTAGAAGAGGTACCCCAGAATGAGAATACACCTTTCCATCCTTACAGCCCGTATGCAGTGGCAAAACAGTATGGTTTCTGGATTGTGAAGGAATATCGTGAAGCTTACAATATGTATTGTTGTTCTGGTATTCTGTTTAACCATGAGTCTGAACGCAGAGGCGAAACTTTCGTAACTCGTAAGATTACGCTGGCTGCTGCTCGTATCGCTCAAGGCAAACAAGAGAAACTGTTGTTGGGTAATCTGGACTCTCTTCGCGACTGGGGATATGCCAAGGACTATGTCGAGTGTATGTGGCTGATTCTCCAGCAGGATGAACCTGAAGATTTCGTAATTGCAACTGGTGTTCAACACTCCGTTCGCGAATTCACGGAATTGGCATTCAAATATGCCGGCATTGACATAGAGTTTAGGGGGGAAGGGTTAGAAGAAAAGGGCTATAGCAAAAATACAGGACGTTGCCTGGTTGAGGTCTCTCCGGACTTTTACCGTCCTACTGATGTGGTGAATCTATGGGGTGATCCTACTAAGGCAAAGACCAAATTAGGCTGGAATCCAAGTAAAACAAGTTTTGAACAGCTTGTGAAACTTATGGTTGACCACGATATGGCTAAGGTTGCTGTCGAAAGAGAAAGTGAACGTGTGAAGATGAACTTGAGTGCGTATCTAGAAAAAGGAATTGTAAAATAAATAATTAAATATTATGGATAATGTAATCAAAATTGAAAACAATGGCGTTGAACTTGGTTCAATTGTTCGTTCAACATACCATAACAATGGTATTGGTTTTTTCTCCAATGATAATGATGGGCTGCAGTTGGGTTATATGAACCGCCCCGATAACTATGTAATAGCCCCTCATACCCACAACAAAATTAAAAGAGAAGTCTTTTATACCGAGGAAATACTTTTCATCCGCTCTGGGATGGTGCGTGTTGATTTTTATGATGACAATCAGCAGTATATTGAGAGTCATATAGCAAGGAGTGGAGACATAGTCATTCTTAAAGCTGGAGGTCATGGTTTTAAAGTGATTGAAAGAGCGGACATCTTTGAGGTAAAACAAGGCCCTTATTTAGGTGCCAAGGATAAAGTGCGTTTTGAGCCTATTGCTGATGAAATGGCAATAATTAAAGAGTAAAAAGAATAGTACTATGGATAAGTTTATTCCCGTATGTGAACCGTTTTTAAACGGTAATGAATTAAAATATGTGACTGATGCGGTACAGACAGGATGGATATCATCTTCTGGTAAGTATGTAAATGAATTCGAAAAACAATTTGCCGCATACTGTGGATGTGAATATGGCGTAGCTGTTTGCAATGGAACTATTGCGTTACACTTAGCACTTCTTGCCTTAGGAATAGGCAAAGGAGATGAGGTCATAGTCCCAACTTTTACTATGATTGCTTCCGCTTTTGCAGTATGTTATACGGGGGCTAAGCCCGTGTTCGTTGATGCGGACAAGGAGACTTGGAACATGGATGTGACGAAGATTGAGGAGAAGATCACCCCTCGCACAAAGGCCATCATGCCTGTACATATCTTTGGTAAGATGTGTGATATGGAAGCCATCTGTGCTATCGCTAAGAAGCATAATCTTTACGTGATTGAGGATGCTGCAGAAGCACACGGCGCAGAATATCACGGAAAGAAGTCAGGTTCTTTTTCAGATATTGCCGGTTTCAGCTTCTTTGCTAATAAGAACATAACTACCGGAGAAGGAGGTATGGTCATAACAAATAAGAAGGAAGTATATGACAGAGCTCGCTATTTCAAGAATGTCTGCTTCCCTCTTGACGGCCCTAGAAATTATAATCACGATGATATTGGCTATAATTATCGCATGAGCAATGTTGTTGCTGCTATTGGTTTGGCTCAGGTGGAAAAAGCTGATGAATATCGCGAGATGAGAATTAGAAATCATCAATATTATAGGCAACAGTTATTGAAGATACCTGGAATTATTATGCAATCCGAACCAGAGGATGGTTGTATTGATGTTTGTTGGATGAATACTATTGTTTTGAATCCGTCTCTATTCCACCATACTAAAGAGGAAACAATTGTTTACCTGAAAGAACATGGTATAGATACCCGCTTATTATTTAATGGAATGCATCGTCAAAAATCTATGAAGGATTTCGGTTGTGACTGTTCTGGTAATTATCCTGTATCAGACTGGCTGACAGAAAACGGCTTTTATTTACCTTCTGCATCAAATCTAAGTAAGGATGATATTGATTTCATTTGCAATACATTAAAAGAGTATCAGAAAATATGAAGATAGGTGTTTGGCTGGGAGAGGATGCTGTCAATACCTTAGGCGGAGCCTTTTCTTATACGGGCCGCTTGATGGAGATGATAGACAGCCATACTTTTCCAGATGGTATTGAAGTGTGTTTCGTTAGTCTTTTTGGTCAAGGGGCTACAAAAAAGGAATTGATTCCTTTGGTAAAGAAGTCCCCGTTCATGATCAAATTGCTAACGACACCAGCATTTTTCAAATATATAAAAAGGTATTATCAGTGGAAATTCCGTCGGAAAGGAATCTCAAAACTATTGAATGGTACTGGTGTCAAACTGATGTATTACCCCATACAGGCCAAATGTCTTGATTCTAACTTCCCTTTTATCGCAACAAACTGGGATATAGGACATAGGAGTACACATGCTTTTCCTGAGGTAATGTGGGATGGTAATTCTTTTGAAAGAAGAGAGCGGTTCTATAATGAGATACTTCCTAAGGCGTTAATGATTTTTTGTGAGTCAGAATCCGGAAAGAGGGAACTAGTGAAGTATACAAAAATAGGAGAACACAAAATACGTATTTTTCCATTATTTGGTGGTTTGGTTACAACGCTTAACCTATCATCAGAAGAAAACAAAGCTATTCTACAAAAGTACGATTTAAGTGAGCACGGATTCTTCTTTTATCCAGCTCAGTTTTGGGCTCACAAAAATCATTACAATTTGATAAGAGCATTTGCAGAAGTAAATAAAGAACATCCTCATTTAAAACTTGTTTTAAGTGGGGCAGACTGGGGTACAATGAATTATGTGAAGAGTTTGATTGAAGAATATGGCATCACAAAGAGTGTTCTTTTTCTCGGCTTTGTACCCGTAGAGACATTGTACTGTATGTACAAGAATGCTTTGGCATTGGTTTTTGCTTCTCATTTTGGCCCCACCAATATGCCTCCTATAGAAGCAATGGAAATTGGCTGCCCGGTTGCATGTGCTGATTTGGACGGGCATAAAGAACAATTGGGGGATGCTGCTGTCTATTTTGACTCGTTTAACTATGAGTCCATTAAAGAAGCCATGCTTGAGATTTGTAATAAGAATGATGAATACCGAAATAGAATCGCTCGTCAGAAGCTGATTTCACAGTACTCTTCTAATCGAGCAATGCCGTGTTTGGACAAGCTTTTTCTTGAGGTAGCAGAGATAAGAGCAAATTGGGACTAATGGAACAAAAAGCTACATTACAGAATAAGCATTCCCTTGTTGCAGTAATGGGGGCACTGATGGTATTCTTGTTGATGCCACCAATTGTATTAGGTGTGCCAGGGCATTTCCCTCCTGCAAAATTTCTTTTGGTTTTTATTTTATTGGTAAATATTGACAAGACAATAGTACATAAAAAGAGTGATATACGCTTGGCAATAGCAATGCTACTGTTGTTTACTTATATGGTTTATAAGAACATTGCATCTACCAATTTGTTTGGCGTTTTATCTACTTTTCTGTTACCAATAATGTTTTGGACTCGGAAAGATGTGATTCTTTCTATATTCCAAAAATTCACAGACATTTATGCGTATTTGATATTAATCCCTTGTTTCATATATCTATTAGTAATGGCGGGCTTGCCAATCCCTCACTCGTCAATGCAGTCTTCAGCTGATGCTAGTTCATTTATTGTATATGATGTCTATGCGGGGGTGTGTGCTTTTTCTGGTACACGTTTTTGTGGTTTTTTTGATGAACCAGGTGTTGTTGGTACGTTTTCTGCTGTGCTTTTGGTTGCGAACCAGTTTAAGTTAAAGCCTGTTGTATTAGGAGCTCTTTTGTTTTCTGGTATTATCTCTTTCTCATTAGCTTTTTATGCTATTATATTTTTATATATAGTTTTTTGTTCAAGGTCAATTAAACTGATAGCTGGCACAGTGGTTGTTGGTGGACTTATCGTCTATTTTTTCTGGGATACCTTTTCACTTATGATTTTAGAGCGTATCGTATTTGACGAAGGAGCACTTGTCACAAATAGGACGACTCTTGATTTTGATGCTTGGTATCAGTCGTTTGTGGGTTCTGACGCTTTCTATTGGGGGTTGGGTAATCACAAATCTATTGAATATGATGAAATGGGTGCTTCATATAAGCATATTATTGTGGATTATGGTTTAGTTTTTTTTATAATATTTATTCTTTCATTAGCCATTTACGCGAAAACTCGTATTAAGAGTATCTTCTTGTGGATTAGTTACTTAATTATTTTGATTGGTGTTTTGTACCAACGCCCATTTATAGAGTTACATTCATATTTGTTTATTCTATATGCGCCAATATATGCTATTGCGCAGTTTGAGTATAATGTGTTAAAGAAAAAAAATGAAAGTAGCAGTTTTAATAACTTGTCACAACAGAAAAGAAAAAACTCTGGCGTGTTTGGAAAACTTTTATTGTCAAAGTGATAAAAGAGATGAACAGTTTGATTGTTTTCTCGTTGACGATGGCAGTACGGATGGCACATCCGAAGAAATAAAGAACCGTTTCCCTAAAACTAAGGTTATCTTGGGAGATGGTAACCTCTTTTGGAATAGGGGGATGATACTTGCTTGGGAGACAGCCAAATCAGCAGGAGAGTATGATGGCTATCTGTGGCTCAATGATGATACACTATTTATCGAAGGTGGATTAGAGGCCCTAATGGATGCTGTTTATAAGTATTCTAACTCAATTATTGTAGGATCAGTATGTTCTAACAATGACCCCGCGCGTATTACCTACGGAGGGTATGACCGACACTATCACAGAGTGGTGCCACAAGAGGGTGTTGCAGAGTGTTTTACAATTAATGGGAATATAGTATTTGTACCAAGTTCAGTATGCGACAAGATAGGGATACTTGATAATTACTATAGACATTCGAAGGGTGACTTTGATTATGGAATAAGAACATCTAAAGCTGGCTTTAAGTGTTATGCAACTACTGTAATAGGAACCTGTAATAGAAATGGGGAGTATGTAAAATGGATGGATAAAAAGTATCCTTTTACACAGAGACTTAAAATACTATATTCTCCATTGGGAAATAATCCATTTGAAGCTTATCATGTTCTAAAATTGACCTCATATCGCCATGCGATAATGACATTCGTTTATTTACATTTTAAAGCTGTTTTCCCTTCTTTGTTCCCCAATAGAAAATCGTATTAACATAGCAAATGGAGGCATTAGTATCAATAATAATCCCTACGTACAAGAGGGCAGAGATGCTTCACAGAGCTATTGCGAGCTGCTGTGAACAATCCTACCACAATCTTGAGATACTTGTTGTTAGTGATAATGAACCTGATGATGAATTCACTGCTAAGGCAAGAGAAACAGTTGAGGCTTGTGGCGATGCCCGTGTAAGGCTTGTAGTACAAAAAAAACATATTAATGGGGCCGTGGCGCGTAATGTGGGAATAAAGGAGTCTAAGGGTGAGTACATTTCTTTTCTGGATGATGATGACTATATAGACACTGAAAAGATAGAGAAACAGGTGAATGCTTTGTCTGAATTAGACGAAAGCTGGGGTGGAGTATGTTGCCGGTACAAAGTATATAAAAAAGGAGAGTTGGTTGAAGTGGCGCCAATGTTTAGGAGTGGATATGTGTACAAAGAGGTCATAATGAGGCTTATTAAAACACAAACCAATTCTTTACTACTAAGACGAGAAGCATTGTTAACAGCAGGTCTTTTTGATGAAAAACTATTAAGACACCAGGATGTACAATTGTTGACCAGATTTACCTATCACTACAAACTGAAGTGTATGGATGAATTCTTGAACAATTTGGATCAAGATGATAACATGAACCGATCTAAGCCTGAAGGATTAATGGCTATAAAAATGGCTTTCTTTAATTCTGTTCAGGATATTATTGCTTCTTTGTCGCCTGTAGAAAAGTGGCGATTAAAGTTGTTAACCAGGTTTGATATAGGTGTTTTATATATACAAAACGGTCAAACACTTCCAGGTTTAATTAGGTGCCTTAGTATTTTGTTTTCTCCTGTGGCTTTGACTTTAGCAATTAAGAAAGTGATTGAGAAAAAACAAATGAGGAAGCTAGCGTTAAAAATGCAAGCAGAAGGTCTTTATCCATATAGAAACTATTAATAATGGAATCATTTTCAGTTCTTATATCAATCTATTGTAAAGAAAATCCAGCATGGTTTCGTCTGGCATTAGATAGTGTATTTTCACAGACAATCCAGCCTGCAGAGGTTGTTTTAGTAAAAGATGGCCCTTTGACAGAGGAGTTGGAGGCTGTTATCAAAGAATATGAAACCAAGTACCCGATATTTCATATTGTAATCAATGAAAAGAACCTTGGACTGGGATTGTCTTTGAGAAAGGGTGTGGAGGCTTGCTCGAACGAGATAATAGCAAGAATGGATACGGATGATATTATCCCGCCAGATCGTTTTGAGAAGCAACTCGAAAAGATCAATGAGGGTTATGATGTGGTAAGTTGTTGGTCACGTTTGTTTGTGGATGGCAGCAATGAGGTGGTTGCCATTAAAAAAAGGCCAGAGAATCACGAAGATATTGTAAAACTTGCCCACCGCAGGTCGCCTGTTTGTCATGCCGCTGCATTTATGAGGAAGAGTGCGGTTCTGGGAGCAGGTAATTATCTACATAGACAATACTACGAAGATTACAATCTTTGGGTGAGAATGATCTTAAACGGTTCTAAGTTCTATAATATCCAGGAAGCTTTATATGATGTTAGAACAACGGAAGAACAGCTGAACAGGCGTGCTGGTATCTCATATTTGAGAAATGAGTTGAAGTACTTAAAAGAGTTTTACGATTTAGGCTTCTATACGAAGAAAGATTTGTTGGTTAATTCTAGTATTAGAATAGCAGCTAGAATGATGCCTGGGTTTGTAAGGAGATCAGTGTTCAAGAAAATTTGGAACCATAATAATAAATGAAATGGCAAAAAAACTTAGTGTTACATACAGGTTATTAAGAGCTCTAGGATTTAATTATTCTGAGGAAGAATATGGAGACGTAAGCCTGTGGAGAGTTATAAAACAGTTCTTCAAGAATATTAGACTCAAACATCTACAGAATAAGATGGATTGGGCTATCTTGGAACCTTTCGCACCACGAAAACTACGTCCGAAACTAATGAGGAAAATGGGATGCCATGTCGGAAAGGATGTGTTTGTTGGTGACCACGTCAGAATAGATCAGGGGCATGCAGATCTTATTTATATTGATGATCGAGCTCATATTACTGGCGGTTGCAGGCTTTTATGCCACCAGAGAGATTTAAGGGGGTATCGTAAAGGAGATGATGCAGCTAAATTACCTTATAGATTAGGTGAAATTCACATAGGTAAAGGAGTTATGATTGGGATGGAGACTCTGATAATGCCTGGCGTAACAATTGGAGATGGTGCAATAGTTGGGGCGTATTCTTTAGTGACAAAAGACATCCCCCCATACACTATCGCTACTGGTCGTCCCGCAAAAGTTGTAAAGGAAATACCAGAAAGAGAAAACTAATAATAATTATGGGATACCAAAAGAAAGCAAAAAAACTGGGAGAAGTTATAGGATTCGCCCTATACTGTGTGGCCTCTCTTCCCAAGACCATATATTTTAATCTTAAAACATTGCCTTTTTCAAGTGCGGTAAGGCTACCTATTCTGGTTGGATGGAATGTTAAATTGGTAGAAGTAGAAGGAAAATGCCAGCTGGTGGGGGGGGCAAAACCCTTTATAGTTAGGATTGGTCATGGGGGTTCACTAACTGTACCTCCTCAAAAAGCAAGTATTAGAATGAAGACTGGTTCTCTTTGTCGATTTAATGGGAAAGCAAGGATGGCCGCAGGTAATGTTTTGGATCTTGGAGGACATATTGCTTTTGGAAAGAACTTCAGCTCAAACCGTAACGCTTTTATTTCATGTGAGAATAGCGTTTCTTTCGGGGATGATGTATTATTGGGGTGGGATGTTCACGTATTCGATAACGATGGCGGGCATACAATTGAATATATTGGCGAAGAAATGAAGCAGAGAGACCCCAGTATAGTGATTGGTAATCATGTCTGGCTTTGTTCATATTCACATGTCATGAAAGGTTCTCAAGTGGCGGATGGTTCAGTCCTTGGTTATCGTAGTTTGCTTCTGAAGAGATCTGAGGAACGTAACGTTTTGCTGCTGGGTTCACCTGCGGAAATCAGGAAACATAATGTTAAATGGAACGTTTAATTTTCAATGATTTATAATTCGTTCAATTTCATCATAATATATCCAATTCTGTTCTTTCTGTACTATTGCATCCCCGCAAAGTTTCAGAAAGTAAGGAATATGTATTTACTGGTTGTCAGTTATTTGCTGTATCTCAACTGGAAACCAGCTTATGCACTTATCCTTCTTGGAGTAACGGCTGTTACATATTTTTGTGCCAGAAGTTTTGAAGTTGTCAAAAACCGTAAGGTAGTCTTACTGGGGGGGGCACTTTTAACATTGTTGCCACTTCTTGTATTCAAGTATTATAACTTTATCAATGACTCTGTTTTTGAGCTTTTATCTTCTTTGGGTTTAAGATTTAAGCTGCCTGGATTGAATTGGGCTATCCCTATGGGAATATCTTTCTTCACATTTCAGGCATTGGGTTATCTGTTTGATGTATATCATAAGAGAATAACAGCGGAAAGGGATTTCCTAACTTTCGCTTTATTTATATCATTTTTCCCGTCAATTGTAGCAGGACCAATTAACAAGGCGGCATTAGTAATACCCCAACTAAATGCATTAAGACCATATTTCGATTATTCGAAGGCCGTTGAGGGACTAAAAATGCTCCTGTGGGGTATGTTCATGAAGGTAGTGGTAGCTGATAGGGTGGCTTTGTATGTTGATACTGTTTTTCCAAATTACATGAATTATACCGGCCTGACCTGTTTTGTGGCAAGCCTTTTATATACAGTTCAGATTTATGCTGATTTCGCGGGTTATTCGTTGATGGCTATAGGAGTTGGAAAGACACTGGGCTTTGAACTTACAGAGAACTTTAGGCGCCCCTATTTTGCTGTTAGTGTTACGGACTTCTGGAGAAGATGGCATATATCGCTTTCTACATGGTTGAAAGATTATGTATATATTCCATTAGGTGGTAGTAGGTGCTCAAAGTTGAGGAATTATTGGAATATATTCGTAACGTTCTTGGTAAGTGGGATATGGCATGGTGCAAATTGGACATTTATTGTATGGGGAATCTGGCATGGAGTGTTCCAAATTATCGAGAAAGCAATTGGGCAGCAAAAGTGTGAATATAGGTGGTTTGGCAAATCTGTAAAGATTACCATTACTTTCTTGTTGGTTAACTTTGCTTGGATCTTTTTCCGTATGCCATCTCTCTCAGATGCTGTTGGGATGATAGGTAGGATATTTGATTTCAGTCTTCCGCAAAGCTTGTATATAGGAAGTATGAGCACAGGTGCCCTTATTGTCATTGGTGTTATAATGTTGTTCGTAAAGGACTTTACTGATGAATATGCACCTTCTCGATTGAACTTTCTCAATAGTAAGAATAGTTTGGTTAGATGGTCGTCGTACATCATTCTTTTATCTATGATATTAGTATTCGGAGTCTTTGGAGCTGACCAATTTATTTATGCAAATTTTTAGGACATGAAAAGATTTATTGTTAAAATTCTTCTGCTCATTCTCCTAATGTTCGTTGTAGATAGAGTGGGAGGTCTATTTTTCTCATATTGTGTTGATCATAGTAAAGGTGGCTATGTGGGACACCATCAGTATATTAGCAATGAATTAGATAAAGAAGTCCTTGTATTTGGTTCATCACGAGCAATTCATCACTATGATGCAAAAATGATAGAGGACTCGCTGAAGATGACCTGTTATAATTGTGGACAGGATGGTAATGGGGCAATCTTTAATTATGGCCAGTGGCTAATGATTAGAGAGCGATACCAACCTAAATTGATTATTTATGATGTGTACCCAGGATTTGATTTGCTGGAAGGTGATAATCACAAGTATCTTGGATGGTTGAAGTTGTATTACAACAGAAAAGGAATCTCAGATATTTTTGATTCGATAGATTCAAAAGAGAAATATAAAATGCTGAGTAAGTTGTACCAATATAATTACAATCCTGTTCAGATAGTTGCAGATTATATAAAACCCATCAAGTCGGTTGATAGTTATGGTTTCAGGCCTCTTCCTGGTGAGCTTGATCCTCTGCAAATCAAAAATGAGGATAAAGAGGAAGAACAATATGTATTTGATGAGTTAAAAATCGGTTATCTGGAAAAGTTTATCTCTGATAAAGGGGACGCCAATATAATATTTGTATTATCCCCTTGCTGGTATGGTATGGATTTGAATAGTATTAAACCAGTATTAGATATATGTGAAAGGGAAGGGATTCTTTTTATAGATTATGCCAATAACCCGAAATACGTCCATCAGGATTATTACTTTAAAGATGGATTGCATCTTAATGAAATAGGTGCTAGTGAGTTCTCTAAAGATTTGGTAAAAGATATTCAAGAATTACAAATTAACTAATTGATTAAGGATGTATCAAGTAATAAAACGAGTATTTGATTTTATTTGTGCCTTTATAGCAATTGTTGTCTTGTTTCCTGTATTCCTTCTGACAATCATTGGGATACTAATTAGTGACTGGGGGCCAATATTCTATAAGGCTAATCGCATAGGGAAAGGGAATAAAGCTTTCAAGATGTATAAGTTCCGTTCAATGCGAGTTGATAAGTCTGCAAATGAGGCTTCGTTAAGACCTGATGAAGATAGGATATTTCACTTTGGCCATTTCATCCGTAAGGCCAAGATTGATGAACTGCCTCAGTTGATTAATATTCTGAACGGTACTATGTCCATTGTCGGTCCACGTCCTGTGGCACAAGATCAATTTGATATGTTCCGTTATGGGAAGTGGAATGAAGCTGCTAAGGTGCCTGTTGGATTGAGTGGTCCGGCAGCTCTGTATGATTATATCTATGGGGACCAGATTACGGACGAGAAGGAGTATATGGAAAAGGTCTATCCTACACGTCGGGAGTTGGAGTATGTTTATGTGAAGAAAGCAAGCATATTCTATGATTTGAAGATGATTATCTATACTGTAATATGTATTCTCTATGCTTTATTCGGTAAGGAATGTACTTGGATACTGAATGAATTGCAAAAGGATGCTGAGTTATCAATCAATAGTGTGAGTAAAGATTAAGTGTAGGTAATACTAGGAGGATGGCTTGTTAGATTATTTAAAGAACAAGAAATGAAAAGGCTGTGTGTTCTGTTATTATTAATTACTTTCCGATGCTTTATGATGGCAGGTGGGTCTTTAAGCGGTACCGGTTATGACTCATCAGGCTATAATATCCTTGAGCGAAAAGTGCTTCCATTAAACATAAAAGTTATTGCTGGCGTAAAGAAGAATATTCTTACCAATGCGATGTTTGGTTGGAGGGTAGATAAAAGTGATAATGTGCTAAAAGATGGCAAACCAAATAATGGTTTTGAGAATACTGTTTTTATAGTTGAGTATGACTATGATCTAAATAATGCGGGAACCGGTGAACGACCTGCTATACATATTCCGAATGGTAGTATTCTTGTTTTTCAGGGCGGAAGTTTTAAGAATGGTACTATCGATTTTCATGGTGCTTCATTTGATGTTGTAGGTAAGTACAATGTATTCAATAACACAAAGATTATTGACCCTGCAAAAAGTATTGTTTATCCCGAATGGTTTTACGAAGACTGTAGGCATCATTTAGAGATTGCGATTCAAAGAATCAATGACAACTATAGGAACAGTGTAAGGTATACTAATGGAGTTCTTTCAACAAACACGGAACTAATTGTAGCGCTAGATGGTAATTATATAATTAGTAAATCTGTAACTATAAATAAGCCGTTTAAGTTGATAGGGAAAGCATCAAACTATCTCACGATTGATTCGCAAGTATCTTCGATATTGATACCAGACAATTTACAACCAGCTATTAATGTTTTGGGTAATAGTTACTTTGAATGTAATGGAGTTCAGTTTTGTAGCGTGAAAGGACTTAACTATTATTCATCTGAAGGGGTATCCAATATCCTATTTTCAATCAAGACGGCCGGCAATACAACAGTAAAAATAGAGAATTGCAGTTTTAGAGGAATACACAGAGTAATTGATGCAAGTCCCAAAGATGAAGGGCAGAAGGAGATATGGATAGGTGCTGATTGGGATATTTCAGACAATGATTTCTTGTTATGTCATGATGGTATAATCATCCATAATGTCAATAAAGGCCTTAAATACACTGTTGCCAATATGGATATTTCCAATAATACTTTTGACTGTAGTAATTATGCGATTAGTATTAAAGGGGCTTTTGGGATCATAGATATACATCATAATACGTTTGAAAGCGTTTCGGGTATTTGTAGAACATTTATAGAAGGTGCTAATGTGCCTTGTTATGTACTATATAAATACAATTATATAGAATATCATAAGGGAGGCGAAAAAAAGTTCCTTCTTGAAGTCAATAATGTACAGCTTGTTGACATACGCACAAATTTAATAATGAGTTCACGGTATGTCTTTGATGTCTCGCTGACAAAGGTAAAAAAATATTATGATGTTGATAATGGCGATTTTCTTAAAGTCGTTAAAAAATAAAAAGACTTGTCTTTAAACATTTATATCCATAAAGGTAAATAATCCACACAATCCTATTCAGATATAGTAGAATATAAATTGTGAACTTATGAGGCGTTGAGACAAGAAGATATATTGACTTGAATAGATGACAAATAACAATGAGGCGTTCCTGCTGCTTATCAGGCTTGGCATTGGAACGACAAACATGGATTTGCTTCCTGATAGAATAGAATGGAAAGAATTGGAGGTCCTTGCTGAACAGCATGGGCTTTCTGCAATATTAGTTGATGGTATTGAGAAACTCCCTAGTGAAAAAAGGCCCCCCAAAGCTTATGTACTTTCGCTAATAGGGACCGTACTTCAGGCTTATGAGCATCGTTATGATCGTTATGTGCGTTCTATAGCAGAATTGGCTCATTTATATAACTCTAATGAAATCAAGATGATGGTGCTTAAAGGCTATGCTTGTGGACAAAACTGGCCCAAGCCCAATCACCGTCCATGTGGAGATATTGACATCTGGTTGTTTGGGGATCAACAAAGAGGTGATGAATTACTAATTAAATCCAAGGGTATAAAAATAGATAGAGGACATCATCATCATACTATTTTTAATTGGCAAGATTTTCTGGTGGAGAATCATTATGATTTTACTAACGTCGCCCATCATAAAACAAATGAGGAAATAGAGCGGTTGTTTAAGAGCCTGGGGGCTGATGACTCACATTTTGTGATTATTAATAACGAAAAGGTATATATACCGTCGCCTAACCTTCACGTTCTGTTTTTGTTGCATCACTTAGTTTCACACTTTACTTCAACAGGGATAAATATCCGTCAGATTCTTGACTATGCGTTATTTGTTAAGAAGAATACACAGGTGATTTCATGGAATTGGCTGCTTCCTATATTAGAGAAGTTTACAATGGTGGATTTCTTTAACTGTGTAAATGCTATTTGCGTTGAGGATTTAGGCTTTCCTACAAGTATGTTTCCAAGTGTGCAATTCAGCCCATTTTTAAAGGATAGAGTTCTTGACGATATCTTTTCATCAAATGAGGCGTTGCCACAAAGATTTCTTTCAAGGATAATCTATAAAATAAAAAGATGGCGAAAGAATACTTGGAAAAGACAGTTATGTTTTAGGGAGAATAACACAGAAAGTTTTATGATGAGTTTATGGTTACATATTAAAAAACCGTCTTCGATTTAGAAGAAACTCAGAATCAAAAGACAGGTTATTGTGATCTGTTTTTCGCAGTCAGAGATGCTGTGGATGACATCATATGGGACTCTGAAGTTTTATATAATTGTGTGATGACAGAGAAGCTAACAGTATATTCTCAACGAGACTTTGCAGACCTTAATGCCCTGATGCATGAGTTATCTGCTACAAGTTTCTGTAACCAAGAGCTTTTGAGTAATGCCTTGAATGATACAAATGTTCATGTGTATGTGATTAGGGATGAAGGGCACATTGTGGCTACCAGAACGCTTTGCATCAAACACACGCTGGAGTTTACCATTGCTGATATTGAATCTGTAGTTGTCAGCTCTAAGTGCCGTGGCCGTGGATACGGAAAGGAGTTGATGACGGCTATGATTGAGGCGGCAAAGAAAATGAATGTGCATCATATACAGTTGACATCCAATCCCGCACGTGTAGCTGCAAACCAGCTGTATCAGGAGTTAGGGTTTGAGAGGTATGAGACGAATTGTTATAAGAAGATTTGAAAAAATGAAAATAATACAACATAAGATATGAAATACTTAATCGTAGTGGCGCACCCGGATGACGAGGTGCTGGGTGCAGGAGCATCGATATGGAAATGGGCTCACAATGGTGACCAGGTGGATGTGTGTATCATGTGCACGGAGGCCAAGGCGCGTGCGTTCCGTCCAGAGGACAAGGAACTGGATGACGATACGCATTCGGCCCTGAAATACATCGGGGTGAACAAGGAGTATGAAGGGACGTTCCCGAACATCGAGATGAACACGGTGCCGCATCTGCAGCTGGTTCAGTTCATAGAGAGTGCCATCAAGGAGAGTGAGCCGGACATCATCATCACGCATCATCCTGCGGATACGAACAACGACCATCTGCAGACGTCGATGGCTTGCCAGGAGGCGATACGTCTGTTTCAGCGCAGGCCGGAGGTGAAACGCGTGAAGGAGTTCTGGTATATGGAGGTGCCCAGTTGCACGGAGTGGAAGATTAACAATGCCATGCAGACGTTCAATCCCAACTGCTTTGTGGAAGTGGGGAAAGAGGGCGTAGATGCCAAGATAAAGGCTTTGGGCATGTATCGTGGTGTGATGCGTCCTTATCCGCATCCCCGTTCTGCTGAGTATATCGCTGGCCTTGCTGCTGTTCGTGGGAGCCAGTGGGGGGTGAACTATGCGGAGGCGTTTGAGGTTGTGTTGCGCGAATACTAATCAAGAATTGGAGAATTAGAGAATGGTTATCAATCAAGCAATACTGGATAATTTGACTGAGCAGGCGAAAGCGAGTCCACGATTGAGAATGAATCTGGATCTGAGGAACTCGGCGGATGACCAGTCTCAGCGAATGCTCAATGCCATAGAACCGGGTTCACCTCTGCCCATACATCGGCATAGACATACTTCTGAAACAGTAGTGTGTTTGAGAGGCAGGCTTGTTTGGGAGTTCTATGACGAGCTGGAGCGGATTTGCACGGAGACCATCGAACTTTCACCCAATGGGCAAGTTGTTGCTTTGAATATTCCGGCTGGTCAGTGGCATACAATGAGGGCATTAGAGTCTGGGTCAGTGATTCTGGAAATGAAGGAGGGGGCGTATGAACCATTAGGGGAGGAAGATATTCTGGCTTTGTAATCGGCCTTATTGGGCGTGTTCTCGTCATAGGGCTTCCACCAGTCGCTGGAAGATAAATGTCATCGGATGCTGAATGCGGTGGAGCCAGGGACTGTGATACCCATCCATAAACACCCGACAAAGGATGAGTCTTTCGTTATCCTGCGAGGCTAGGTTAGAGTGACTACTCACAATGATGATGGCTCTATCATAGAAGATGTGGTGATGAGGTGTGAGAGTGGCAACTATGGGGTGGACATCCCTAAGAATGTGTGGCATAAGCTGGAGGCGTTAGAGTCAGGGAGTGTTACATTTGAATGTGAGGAGGGGGCGGTTGTGGAGCATGTAGAAGAAGGAGTCTTAGATTTAACTAAGGGAAGAAAGTTTAAACCGATTTGGCAGTATTGTAGTTATGTGTTTTGGCCGCTGTGGAGGAAGACTAAAAGAGAAGAAATATGAGTGAAAAATGTGAAAATTATCCGGTTGGTATTGTGGATCGCCTGCGTGAATTTATGGAATCCGAAGCTCGCTCCTGTTCTATGGATCCAGGATGTATAACCTCAGAGTATGTCTATCGAATGTGGGGTGGGACTGTGTGTTTTGAAGACATCGAGAAGGCTTTGGCCGTTTTGCGGGCTGAGTAAGAAAGTTGCGTAGGTCAGAAGATATTTTGAGCTTATGACAGTGAAAGGAGTTTTGAATGCAATCTGGCAATTCTGCCGTTACCTCTTCTGGCCCCAGTGGGGCAGCAAGCGCCGCCGCGCCCAGGAAGAGTATGAGAGGATGTTGGAGGAGGGGAGAGCGGAGTAAGTTTCCTTGAATAACAATGTGTACGAGAATAAAGAAGACTGGGAAATACATCTTTTGTTATCTTATCATTGTCTCTGTTTTTGCTTTAATCAACTGGGGCGTATTCTGCTTTGACACTACGTCTTTTTTGGTTTCTGAGCAAATGAACAAGCATTTGGCAAGATATGACCTTGTGTCAAAAGAGTTCAATCTTGCTAGTTTTCATGCTGAGGCGAAGGATCTGATGCCTGTTTCTGTAGATGGATTTGTGGGAGGCATCTCTACAAAACTGATGCGTTTGAGTGAGGTCAATGATTCTATTCTAGTACATGGGCGGCAAATTGATTCTCTGCAAAGGAAAGAGGAATCATTGCGGTCGGTTGCTGTAGACCATAGGGACTCGAATGTGAATGCTTATCTCGAGAAGGCTATGCGTCCGTATATACACCAGCTGGATAGTCTAGACCAGGTTATAACAGGGATGGATAGCACGAAAGCTATCTATGATGGGCTGCTGATTGAGAAAACGCAGTTAGAAGTAGATTATGCAGTTAAGAACAAAGAAGTGCTTGATTACGTTTTTCGGAACTTGCAGTTGTTTATCCCTTTGGAAGATAGAGATTTACTGAATGACTATTCGTCCAAGATTGTTTCCGGTACTGTTGAAAAGAATTCACTGGAGCTGGAGCGTTTCGAGTTAGTTCGCAGCATACGAAAGTCTGTTTCTAGTTTCCATGATAATCGACGTTCATCGGTTGGGTTCTTGGATTTTTTGTATTATAGTTTTTGTGTGAGCACGACTGTCAGTTTTGGTGATATCGCCCCAAACAATGGATGGACTAGGTTTATCGCAATCCTGGAGTTGTTGTCTTGTATAGTGTTGGTGCACTTTATCTTGACTGGACTGACCAAAAAGGGAAACGAATGAAAAAATGGTTTTTGCAAATCTGGCGTAGGTTTAAACTCAATTTCGGAATTATCATTAGAATGTCTTGCACGTGGACAGGTGCAGTGTATGCTGTGCTTGGATTCCTTGCAACGTTTTCTTCCCTTGAATCAGTTTTTGAGCAGTTTGGAATAACGACATTCTGGTGCAAACTGTTAGTGAGCGTCGGTATTCTTGCCGGCGTTTTCCTGATTTGTTTTGTTGTTGCCGCTGTTGTCGTGTTAAGAAAAAAGCAGGTTAAGGTGCTGGAAGGTGTAGATGGACATTCGGTTTATGTGGTTTATGGGAATCTGTTTGATGCAGGTGTTGTGCCTTCTGGAACGAAGCGTAGAAATATCTGTTTTGCCGTGAATCGCTGTTTTGATACTGTTGTAGATAACAAACTGATTTCGGAGGAAACGTTGCACGGTAAGGCTTTTAAGGGGCTGTATGATAATGGTTCGTTTACGCCTGCTTCGCTTGATTCTGCCATACAGGCTTCAATTATTCAGGGCTCCACATCTAAGATGCTTACGATTAAACAAAAACCGGCTGGTAACCTGAAGAGGTATGAGGTTGGCACCGGTGCAGATTTGGAGATATCGGAATCGTTACATTATTTCTTGATTGGCATCGGGAAAATGAATGAGAACTTGAAGAATAAAGCAGAGAACGGCGAGTACTGTCTGGCTATCCAGAAGATGATAGAGTTCTTTGACACTTATTCCCAAGGCTACCCGGTACTGATGCCCATTGTCGGTGCCGGCCTTACTCGCCTGGGACAGGATCCTTCAGATTTACTCAAATATCTGATTCAGTCCTTTGTCCTTAACAAATCTCATCTTAGTTCAGACGTTTATATCGTCCTCCGGGAAGAAGACCGTGAGAAGATACCCATAGCGAAATTGAAACAAAACAAATAACCCACTATGTCCAATCGGATTTACAATTATTCGGCTTTCTATGTAGCAGAACCTTTCAGCGAGAGTAATCTTGGAGCTCATGCTACACCAGACTTTGTGTATTATAATATGCTACGCGCGTGGAAGGGAAAAGAGTCATCGTTTCCATTTTATGATGCGCACCAAACGACATATGATGTGCGTGACAATAGCTTCTGGGAAACACTGAAGGAGAGGCTGCATGTCCGTTTGAGGAATTCGAAGAATATCATCTTGTTTCTGAGTTCCAATACCAAGTATAGCCGTGCTCTCAAGGAGGAGTTAGATTACGGAATCAATGTTCTGGGCCTTCCTGTAATTGTCGTTTATCCTGATTATTATTTGAACAGTACAATTGCTGATGGTAATAAACCAAATGCGACGGTTAGGAAGTTGTGGGACTCTCTCCCCGTTTTTAGGGATAATTGTCACAAGGTCCCTACAGCCCATGTCCCTCTAGATAAAACCTATATTCAGCGTGCCCTAAGTGACAAGGACTTCACGGTACAGGACAAAAGTACTAACTACTGCTGGTGCTATTCATAATACTATATTCGGAAACAGGATGAACCTGGATAACAATAAGATAGAAGAAATCTGGGGTAAAGCTACCGCAGTTTCTGGGTATGATTCCTCGCGTTGGCGCAAAGACTTTGCCGGTGCATGGATTCAGCGGGAGCAATTTGGGCTACCAACAGAGTTTGGATGGGAGATATTCCACCTGATTCCGGTGAATCAGGGTGGAACTAATGATGTGGAGAATCTGTATCCCATCAATCGGCAGAACAATCTCCGCAGGTCAAACAATTATCCCATGTTCCATACGGCTGTGACAGCAGAAGGGGAGAAGAATGTTAGTGAGGACCAGATATGGCGAATCGAGCAATAAGGAAGACTCCGCAGATTGCACCTGTGTCTGAGGCTGCATACGAGGCACAAGCGGCTAAGAAGAAGTCGTGGAATAGGTTTGTCGTTGTTGCGTTCATATCGGGCATTGCCATTGTGGCTTGCTTCGTCCTGTTCTTGTGGAAGCAGGCTGGCTGGTTTGATTGGGGAGCATCCGTCAATAATGAGTTGTTGGGGACGCTTGGAGACTTCGTGGGTGGCATACTTGGAACCTTGATTGCCATCTATTCCATTGCCATGCTGGTGAAAACGCTCAATGCGCAGATTGACTCAAACGCCAACATGAAGGACACCAATGACAATGTCATCGAAACCAACAATGCGCAGATAAAACTGACTGTTCAGCAACTCTTTGATAACAAGTTGTAAACAGGAACAAGAAGTGCAGTGATTTCGGGAAAAAGAACTACAGTGGAAACGGGAACAGTCTATGCAGTAATTTCGGGAACAATAGTGCAGTGACTGTTGTGC
>Ga0209606_1001280_pt1 | contig 31860 bp, 28 predicted proteins | sample AD_UKC057_MetaG_FD_184412 | JGI IMG/M metagenome (GOLD analysis project Ga0209606, IMG submission 184412) | Active sludge microbial communities of municipal wastewater-treating anaerobic digesters from USA - AD_UKC057_MetaG (SPAdes) (version 2) | ecosystem: Engineered > Bioreactor > Anaerobic >...
CGAGATGGCAAAAACCTGCTCACCTCCTGAGGCGCTAGAAGATGGGGAGATCGTTGGGGGATTTGCGCATGACCAGGTCTTTGCTCTTGCCGATAAAGTGGTCGAAGCGGTCAAAAGTGGCGCGATAAAGCGATTCATTGTCATGGCAGGCTGTGATGGCCGGCAACCCAAGCGCTCGTATTACACCGAAGTTGCCCAAAAACTGCCGAAAGATACCGTCATTTTGACTGCTGGCTGTGCCAAATACCGGTATAACAAGCTAGACCTTGGAGATATAGGCGGTATTCCGAGAGTGCTGGACGCAGGTCAATGCAACGATTCCTATTCGCTCGCGCTTATCGCGCTAAAGCTCAAAGAAGTATTTGGGCTCGATGATGTGAACAAGCTACCACTCTCCTTCGATATCGCTTGGTATGAACAGAAGGCTGTGCTGGTTCTCCTTGCTCTCTTATATCTAGGATTCAAGAATATACGGCTTGGTCCCACAATTCCAGGATTCTTGTCGCCGCGCACAGTGGAGCTTTTAGTCGATAATTTTGGAATAAAAGGGATCACTTCGCCTGACGAGGATATTGCTTCGATGATGGCAGGAGCATAAAGTAATCTCGAGGAGGATGCTCGATGGACGAATTGCACGCAAAATTATACCAGGCTAGAGGCTTGAGAACCGTTTCCGCGCTCCAAAAAAACGCTTTCGATGCCTTATATGTGCCTACCGCTGCCGAAGCCGCGGAAAAAGTGCTTGCGTTTGTATACGAAGGCGCCAAGGTTGGTTTTGGAGGCTCCATGACCATAAAATCGATGAACATTCAAGAGCTAGCAGCAAAAAAAGGAGCTATCATACTGGATCATAACAAGCCCGGCCTTGGCGCAGATGAAAAAATGCAGATTCTTCGATCTCAGCTCACCTGCGATGTCTTTATCTCGAGCGCAAATGCCATAACCATGGAAGGTTTTATTTTCAATGTCGACGGAAATGGAAACCGCGTTGCAGCGCTTAGCTTTGGTCCGAAGAAAAATGTCATTGTGGCGGGCATGAACAAGGTAGTAGCAAACCTCGATGAGGCTCACGAGAGGCTAAGAGCCTATGCTTCGCCTCTCAACAATATTAGGCTCGAGAAACCTAACCCCTGCGTTACGCAGGGCTATTGTGCCGATTGTGCCCTTCCCACGCGGATATGCAGAATTTATCAGGTTTTGAGGCGTAAGCCCAGCTTGAGCGATTTTACGGTGATTTTGGTTGGGGAAGATTTAGGATTCTGAAGGCGTTTCTTGGTGGCAGATAATTCTTGCTGATTAGTCTGGGGATTGGCCTCAAGATCGACAATTTGCTTAGATAGGTTTAGATAATATTGGCTCAGTATGCTATCGTCGTTCTCTGCCTTTCTTGGCCAGTTTCGCTACGGAAGGTGAGCGTTAATTGGCGAGAGAGAACCTCGACATCGAGCCAGCCATAGCCTCCCACTTCGATCCATTGAGAGCAGGGCGATCGATAGCTTGGTTCTGGATCCGGAATCCCTCCCATAGATCCGACTATTGCATAGGTCACTCCATTATGCGAAAGCAGCTCTTGATAATGGTTGTGGCCCGAAACGACCAAATCGACGCCATATTTCTCGAAAAGTGGTACAAGTGCAGGAATATTTTGGTAATGATCATACCAAGGCGTTCCAAAATCGGGGTCTTCGTAGCCAGAAGCGTAAAAATAACTATGCGAAATCACAATAAGAGGTTTACGGGGGTCGGCAGCTGCAAGTGTCTTTTCGAGCCAAGCCTTTTGGCGAGCGCTAAACATCTCGGTTCCCCAAGGGAGATCTATTGCTACTATCGTGGCAGGGCCCGAGTTTATGCTCCAGTAATAGGGCGATCCCGAATCGCTTGTGAAGTTTTTTGGCCAGAAGGCCTTCTTATATAGATATTGGCCGCCAAAGAGTGCATCGTGATTTCCCATAATAGGGCGCAAGGCAATATCTGGCGATAGGGCTTCGAGGTCCGACAGCGCGAAGTTCCATTGAGTTGAGCTATTGCCAGTCTCCACAGTGTCCCCGAGCATAAAGAATGCATCTGGTCTTCGGTTTGCAAGCTCCTGTAAGATGCTAACACGTGCGCTTTCATTTGCGGTTTCGGCACCCCAATGTGGGTCAGAAGAAAAAGACAGCCTAAGAATTGGCGCATCGACAGAAGAAGACAGCATGGAATCAGAAGAAATAGCAGAATCGGCGGAACCGCCAGATTTTGCGTAAATATCGGAACCAGCAGAATTGGCAGAATTGGCACCATCATTCCTGAGTTTTGAAAAAGAAGGAGCCGCAAAGCTTTCCTGTGCAAAAACCCCTTTTGATGGATCTAGGAGATTGAGCCTTGCGGGCTCTAGTGATCCCATCCTCGGCATTGCGATCAAGAAGGCAAGGAGCGCAATGGATACCACGCTGACCAGCAAAGAGCCTATGAATGATATCCATCTGAGCGCGATGTTGGGCCATTTCTTAGCGAGCTTTTCGAGTGGCAAGGATAGTATTGCAACAGTAATCGGCCCAAGCCCCATATAGAGCAAGATCTTTAGTATGAGAAGGGGGTGCCACAAATATAAGCCTTTTGCTCCTTCAAGGCTATAATGATAACCATTCGTAAGAGCAGAGAGGACCAACGCTATCAAAGCCCAAAGCAGCACGGCCTTGCGAGGGAGTTCTCTTCTCTTTTTACTGATTATTTGCGCCATGCAGCTACTATATCAGTAATATATTCCAGCGATAAGCGGCTGTTGGAGCCTTGATTGGTTTTTTTCATGCAAGAATCTAACAATTATTTCTTTTTGCTTGTCTGTAGAGAAAGAGCTGGGTATAATAATATTGCTTCTTAAGAATACAACAATGAATCAGGAGGTTTGCAATGACACGAAGAATCGGAAAAATTGCCGTGATTATCATGGCCGTTTTTGCACTAACCTTTACCGGCATGCTGTCCGCGCAGGAAAAGCTGCCTGGCAATGTGGCGATCACCTTTGCGCATACGAATGACATGCATGGGCGTATTGTCGAAAGCAGCGATGTAATAGGGTTTCCGAAGATCTATACGGCGGTTCAAAAACTAAAGGCCGAGAACCCAAATACTCTTCTCATCGATGCAGGCGACACATTCCACGGTCTGCCTGTCGTGAATATCGATAAGGGCGAGACTGCCGTAAAGCTCATGAATCAGCTTGGATATGCCTTTATGACCACCGGAAACCATGATTACAACTATGGATTCGACCGCCTAATGGAACTCTCCAAGAAGGCGGAATTCAAGATTCTGGCGGCCAATGTCTACAAGGATGGAGAGAGGGTATTCCCTGCCTATGATATCCGCGACATCGGCGGTGTGCGTGTGGCTTTTTTTGGGCTTGCAACTCCAGAGACTGCCTACAAAGCCGATCCGAAAGGCATCGAGGGTGTTACATTTGGCGATCCAATCGTCGAAGCAAAACTGATAGTCGCCGAGCTTGCAGGGAAATACGATCTACTGGTCTGCATATCGCATATAGGTATCGATGATTCGAGCGATCCCACTTCGATAACAATAGCTAAGTTCGTGCCTCAGATCGATGTTATTATCGATGGACACAGCCACAGCACACTCGAGGATATCGAGAAGAAGAATACCACAAACACTCTCATAACCAGTACAGGCTCCTATGGAGCAGGGCTTGGTGTGGTCGACATCGTAATAAGCCCAGATCGAAAGGTTGTCTCGAAGAGCGCTCGCACTATTACTCCAAAGAATTCACCTGATCTCAAAGGGGATCCGGCCATTGCAAAAGCGCTGGATGAGCTTGTCAAAGCACAGGAAGCCGTGCTATCCCAGGTTGTGGGCAGGACCGAAATAAAACTCGAAGGCACTCGAGAAATTGTCCGCACTCAGCAGAGCAATCTTGGTACACTAATCGCCAACTCGATGCTCTATGTTACTGGTGCCGATTTTGCGCTTATGAATGGCGGCGGCATTCGAGATTCTATTCCTGAAGGCAACATCACAATGAAACAGATTTACACCGTGCAGCCATTCGGCAACTTTATCCAGACCGGCAAAGTACTGGGCAAGGAGATCGATGCGATACTGGAGAACGGTGTTGGCAAGCTACCTGCTCCAGATGGTCGATTCCCACATGTAGCCAATCTCACCTATACGCTAGATGCGTCGAAACCAGCGGGCGATCGAGTCTCCAATATCATGATAGGAGGCCAGCCGGTCGATCCGGAAAAGGAATACACGATCGCGACGCTAAACTTCATCTTCAACGGTGGAGATGACTATAGAATGCTCGTAGGCAAGGCTCAGAATGACTATCCGACTGATGCTGAAGTCTTTATGGCATATATCAAGTATTTGGGCACAATAACCAACGACAACATCGTGTTCAAGAAATAATGGGTAATTTCATAAAGGCCTTTTATGGAAGCCCATAGGCTCATAGAAGGTCTTGATTGGGTTTAGGGGCTGTCCAATGATTTGGGCAGCCCTCTAATTTATGTATGATAATCATTAAGGATGCGAGAGGGCGGTCGTTTTTAGTGGCCGCCTTGTCTATTGCCGCTTTTTTTGCCTCTTTTATTTGATCTTTTTTGCCTCTTTTATTTGATCTTTTTTGCCCCTTTTATTTGATCTTTGCGATAAGCTTGCCAAGCAGAGCAACATAGGCTACCGAGGCTGCAAAGGAAAGGACTGTACCTATCCATGGCCCAAGCGATGGAAAGGTGAGGCCAGCAATCCATGTATATATGATGATATTACTCGAAGAAAGGATGAGTATCTTTCCAGTGGCCCGCGCAAAGTCGGCTCCCTGGCTCAATGTGAAAATAACGAGGGTGCTCGAGAGAACAGCGGGGAAAGTTGCTAAAATGCCAGTCATATAGGGAGGGGCAAATTGCGCTATGGTTACTGCTCCGGCCACAACAGTTCCTGCAAATAGAGCCCTCAAGACGATTTGTTTCCAGGAAAAAGCTGTATCTTTGTGTGGAACCGCGCGGATATGCAAAACCCGTTCCGCAAGAATAAAGCATAAGGCAGTCACCAAAACATAGAGAGCGATCGCGCCCCCCATTCCAAGTGGTGGAATCAGTTTAATAAACACATAGGCCGTTATTGCCCATACGATCAAGCTGATAGTAATGGCCTTCCCCAAGCCTTTTTTTGCGACTAGGATAAAAACGAAGGTAAAGAGGGTATCGATGGTCATTCCAACAGGGACACCTTTAGTTGTTGCGGCTGCATAATCTGGCCCCATTGTAAGCGCCATAAATATTAGCGATAGAAGGATATTCGAGGGCAGATTAGTAATCAGTCCTGCTCTCTTGCTGCCAAGCTTTTCGCCAAGCAATGTAGCTCCAGAGATCCAAGCACCTGCTAGCACAAAAGAAAGAGCGATTTCTAAGACAGATCCGGATATAATTACACCTCCATTTTATATCTTGTAGCGTTCTCGAATAGCACGCTCGACATCCTCGCACGTCCCCGAAAATGGCCCTAATGCTTCCATCTTAAGGCTCGTCAGCGCCGCTGCCCAGAGGGTGGCTTGCCTTGGTGGCATGGAGATGCGCGCGCTAAGGTAAGAGGCTAGACAAGTGTCCCCTCGACCGCTTCTTCCTACTAATGTTTTTGGCTTAAATGGTGCTTCGAAGAAAGATCCTTCGGCATAGACCACTGCGCCACTTCCATATGTTAGAACGAATTCGGGGACGCCAAATCTGGCAAGGGTGCGAGCTGCCTCATGAAGATCTCTGGTTCCTGTCAATATCTCAGCCTCTACGACATCTGCCTTGAATACATCAACGAGAGAGAGGATTTCTTCTTTTTCAGGCCAGTCTGAGTCATAGGCAAGCTGACCATCGCGTACGACTCGCACAAATCCCTGGGCATCGAGGCCTATTCTTGCGTTCTTGGCCTTGATCGCCTTTAGGACTTCGAGACTCACCTCTCCACGGATTGAAGCTCCAATAGACCAGACCGCTGCCGAAATCGATTCGACATCCGAAGGCTCGAAAGGCTCGGCTATTGAAGTAACCGATAGAATACGTTCGTCGGGGTTATCCGATGGATAGAATAGCCTAAGGCAGGTCGATTTTTGAGTAGGAATAGGCTTGACCTTTATGCCTCGTTCTATGAGCGGACGAAAACTGGAGAAATCTTCTTCTGCGAGGCGAGTTATCGCCGCTACTCTTAGTCCCATAGCAGCGGCCGCTGCAGCACCATAGTAGTACGCACCGCCGTTTACAAGGCGCGAACCATTTTTATCAACGATAGTGTCCTTTGTGTACTGACCTAAGAATGCAATATCGAATTGTTCTTTATCGATCACTGTTGTTCCTTGTTTTCGGGTGGCAGAAGCCTTACAGATTCAAAATCAATCATAACGCCAACATTATCTCCCTCCTCGAAGATAGAAGATGCCTCTGGATTGTAGCTCTCTATAAGCAAGGGGCCATTTTCTGTAGAAACCTCATAACGCGCGATATTGCCGAAGTATGTGAAGCGATCTACGCAGCCTCTGAGAGGGATTTCATTTTCAGCATTTGATAGTGATATAAGTCTCAAAGCCTCGGGCCTCACTACCAACAGCGCACTACCGCTATTCGGCCTTGCCTTGCCGGCCCTCGGCACCATAAAAGTCTTACCTCCAATATCGATCCGTGCAGATTCGCCATCGATGCCTAGCACCTCAACCTCGAGGAAATTCGCTTTGCCCATAAAGTCCGCAACGAATCTCGACTGCGGGAAAGCATAGATTTCGCGAGGCGTTCCAACTTGTCGGATCCGTCCTTCCTTCATAATCACGACTCTATCGGATATGGCCATTGCTTCGCTCTGGTCATGTGTGACATAAAGGCTTGTTATTCCAAGCCTTTTCTGCAGCTTTCGAAGCTCGTCGCGCATATATTCGCGCAGCTTAGCATCCAGGTTCGAGAGCGGCTCATCGAAGAGGAGCACGCTGGGTTCGATCACGATAGCGCGGGCTAGAGCAATCCTCTGCTGTTGACCGCCGGATACTTGGCTCGGATAACGCTTGGCCATTGTTGTGAGCTGCATGAGATCGAGTGCACGCTCCGTTCGCTCGCGGATTTCGCTGGCCGGCAGCTTTTGCACCCGCAGCCCATAGGCCACATTCTCATAGATCGAAAGATGCGGGAATAAAGCATAACTCTGAAAAACCATAGATAGCCCGCGCTTGTTGGGCGGAATTTTTGCTACATCTTTATCGCCTATAAGAATCGAGCCAGAAGTAGGGTACTCAAAGCCGGCTATCATTCTGAGCGTGGTTGTCTTGCCACAGCCCGAAGGCCCAAGAATCGTTACCAGCTCGCCAGTTTTGACTTCGAGATTGACATCATCGACAGCTAGAACCTCGCCAGAGCCATCGAGACTTCTAAATCTCTTTGTTAGATCTATAAGAGTCACATTGGAACTTCTTGCACTAAAATCACGCTCGCTCACTACTGCCCCCGCTTGTTGAAGGACCGCCTCGACCCATGAGACCCACTAGAAGGTTGAGAACACCGATAGCAACAACTATGAAAAGGATCATCACTATTATATAGGCCGCCGCATCCGAATATTTGCTCGATTCGAAAAGCGAAAAAATACTTATCGTAGCTAGATTCCAGCGCGGCGAGATAAGAAAGATCACAGTGCTCACCGCCGTCATGGCTCGGACGAAAGAATATACAAGGCCTGAGAAAAATGCCTGCTTGAGCATTGGCAAGCTTATGCGCCGAAAAGTGACAGCACCTGTTGCGCCGAGTATTGTCGAAGCTTCCTCTATCGACCTATCGATCTGTAAGAGCGTCGAAGTGCCCGCTTCTATTCCCACAGGCATATTTCGGAACGCAAATGCCATTATTAGCAGAAAGGCCGAGCCTGTCCACATAAAAGGCCTATCATTGAATGCAAGTATATATCCGATTCCAACTACCGTCCCAGGAACCGCGAAAGTCAGCATGGAGATAAACTCCATCGCGCGTCTTCCAGGGAACTCTTTGCGCACTACCAAGAAAGCGATGATCATTCCAAGAAGCCCTGCGATAGGCGTAGATGCCAGAGCAAGGACTACGGAATTTCGCAGAGGAATCCAGCCAAGCGTCATTACATATTTGAAGTGCGCCCAGGTAAAGCTAAAATTGATACCCCAGACCTTCACAAAGGCACCCACGAGAACCGTTCCATAGAACAGGAGAATCACAAGCGAAATCAACATGCATAATGCAAAGAGAGGCCATACCAGCTTGGGATCCTTGCTCTGTTGCTGCGATATTGTGGGCTTGCCTGTCACTGTTACAAAGGACTTGCCCGATAGCCAATATTTTTGCAGCAAAAAGGCGATCAGGGTCGGTATGAGCAGCAATAGCGCCATCAAAGAACCGCCTCTCATATCGTACATGCCTGTAATGGTTCTGTATGCCTCGACCGCAAGTGTGGAAAAACTCCCTGAGATGACCGCTGGATTGCTGAAATCCTCCATAGATTGAATGAACACAAGTAAGAAAGAGCTCAGAATACCTGGCACCGAAAGCGGCAGAGTTACGGTTCGGAAAATTCGCGTTTTAGAAGCGCCAAGATTTAGCGCTGCATCTTCCACAGCAGGATTCAATTTCGAAAGAGTACCGGTCAGGGTAAGGTAGGCTATTGGGAAAAAAGAAATTGTTTGCACAACCACAAGACTGTGCATTCCATAGACATTCGCGTCCTCTATGCCCAAAAGCCTGCGAGTTATGAGTCCATTTCGCCCAAAGAGGAATATCATCGATAGCGAAAGTATGAACGGAGGGGAGATTATAGGGATCGTAGCGATCGTTTTGAAAAATCCCTTCAAGGGCATATCTACACGAGTAAGGGCATATGCAAAGACATAACCTATTATGGTCGCGAATATGCCTGTTGTGATCCCCAACAACATAGAATTCTTGAGCGGCGTGAGATATGAGCGAGACCTAAGCATATCCCAAGCGGCTTGAAAACTCAATCTGCCATCGTTAGTCGTTACGCTATATGCAAATATCTTTCCCAGGGGCAGTATTATAAAGAGAAAAAGCCCAACAAACACGAGAATTACTAAGAAGAGAAGCACGGGATCACGCACAAGATGCGCTACCGAAAGGCGAGTGTTTTCTCTCATGAAAATCTAAGATTCCTTTGAAATGAAGATTGTGCAGGTATATTAATTCTGCACTGGAGGCGCACAGAGAAAATATTGCGCGCCTCCATCAAAGCTCGAGCTACCTGGTCTATTCTACTTCAGGTTGCTTGCTGCTGCGACTACTTTATTGAATTGCTCGATTAGACGATTTCTGTTCTGACCAGCCCATACAGGATCATAGTTGATGACCTTGAGGCTGTCGACCGAAATTGAGCCCTTGGGAGGAGTTGCCTGTGAATTAACCGGTATTCTAAAAGATTTGGAAGTCTCGAAGAGATCCTGTCCACGCTTTGACAACATCCAGTCGATAAATCGCTTGCCATTAGCTACTTCTTTTGATGGGCCATTTTTTATAAGAGCCATGCAGCCGATTTCATAGCCTGTGCCATCTTTAGGGAAGGATAGGGCAACAGGATAGCCTTCGAATGCCGGCTTGAGGCCATCATGGGAGAAGGTGATTCCAATTGCGGCTTCGCCAAGGCCTACATCCATAGGAGGAGTCGTCCCTGATTTGGTGTACTGACGGATGTTCTGATTTAGAGCGGTAAAGTATTTCCAAGTAGCTTCTTCACCGCGCATCTGCACAATAGTTGCAAGAATTGTATAGGAAGTTCCTGAAGTACTCGGGTGGGCCATCGAGATCTGGCCTTTGAATTCGGGCTTTAATAGATCATCCCAAGAAGCAGGGTAGGCAAGGCCTTTTTTCTTGAACCAATCGGTGTTGCATGCAAAGCCAATTGCTCCTACATAGAAAGGATTCGCATAGCCTTTGGCGTCCCAGTAGACTTTTGGAATGTTTGCAAGTTCCGGGGACTGATAGGCTTCAAGCAGACCCTCGTCGATTGCTGGCACAAAGTTGTCATAGGAACCACCAAACCAAACCGTAGCCTGCGGGTTGTTTTTCTCTGCCCTTATACGGGCAAGTAACTCGCCAGCAGAGAGCCTGACATATTGAATCTTGATTCCGGTGTCTTTTTCGAACTGGCTGAAATATGTTGGGAGCTCAGATTCCGGCAGAGCCGTATAAACAGTAAGTGACTTGTACTCTGGCGCTGCCTGCGCGCTGATCGACATCAAGGGCAACAGGCAGAACAGCACTAGCATCGAAAGAAAAATCTTGCGCATAGATTGCCTCCTTATATGTTCCTCGTCTATTATAGAACAATATTATAGAACAAGTTTAACAAAATGCAACTGAAATCGTTTGCAGGATGCTAAAAACGTTTTCATAAATTTGCTAGACAAATGTAAAGGAGATCCCAAAGAGGAGATTAGTCAAAGAATTTCAAAGAGGAGATTCTTAAATAATTTCTAAGAGGAGATGCGTATGCAATATGACATAGTGATGATGGGTCATATTTCGAAGGATATAATAATCGACGAGACAGGGAATGAGAGTAAGCTCTATGGCGGAGCGCTCTTGTATTCATCTATTGCAGCGGCACGAGCTGGAGCCCATGTACTCGCCATTACCAAAGCTGCTCCAGAAGATTTTTGCGCACTCGATATAGCGAAGGAGCAGAATGGCATAGAAATCATAGCTATCCAGAGTCCCAAAACTACATCGATACGCAATGTATTTCTATCAGCGGACCATGAACGAAGAGAGACAAGCCTTTTATCTCGGGCAGAACCATTTTTGGCAGCGGACATACCTTCGAATGCAGAGACGAAAATAATCGATCTGGCAGGTCTCTTTGTAGGCGAATTGCCTGATAATCTCATAGAAGAACTTGCGCCCAGAGGGGCTATTGCTGTCGATGCGCAAGGACTTCTTCGTGAGGCTCAGCCCGATGGCAGGATGCTTTTCAGAGATTGGAGGAATAAGCATCATTACATGCCTTTTGTGAGCTACTTTAAAGCCGATGCCGCCGAAGCGGAGATACTGACAGGTCTTGCCGACAGAGAAGAAGCCGCTCGGGAAATAGCAGCTTGGGGCAAACACCCAGATGGCCACGAACCCGAGGTTATGATCACATATAATACCGAAGTGATCGTGTTAGTGGATGGAAGAATCTATCGCGCGCCCTATAAGCCTTCGAATCTCTCCGGAAGAACTGGACGAGGCGACACTACCTTTGCTGCCTATCTTGCCTGGCGCCTTGGCCACGATCCACAGGAATCGGTCCGATTTGCAGCAGCACTCTGTTCCATAAAAATGGAAAGGCCAGGACCTTTCTCAGGAACACTCGAAGATGTGTTTGCGCGTATGTAGCGCATCTGAGTACGCATCTAATTCCTAATGCCTTAAAGCAACTCTAATAGCTTATATTCTTTCATTTTGATGCTCTATGTTTTTCAATGCGATTTTCGCCAGCGCTCCAGCATTCGCAAAGCTCGATCCGCAGCGCGAAAAGTCGGAATTCCGCGCTTTTCGAGCTCAGCGCAGAGAGGATCGAAGAGCGGACCAGAGTCTACAACGGCAATGAAAGGCTTATCGATTTCGCTCGCCAACCTTGCAAGTCGCTCGGGAAGCGAATTGGGCCTAAGGATATCTTCGCTGTGAGATAAGGGATTGCTTGCAAGCGTATTCAACATGGCAGTCAACGGGATTATCCCAACAATGGCAAGATCGCTTTCTGGGTCCAGAAGTACCGCCCTAAGTGCCCGTTCGTAGGCAGCGTCGTCCGCCATTGGGGTGAGATCGAGTGGGTTGTGGATATCGACTATCCCCGTTATGCGCGCATCCTTGAAAATCACTTCGAGCTCAGCCTTTGTCTTTTCATTAAAAGTAGACAACATCATCTCGCCCAGATTGTCGGCAATTGCAACGCACTCATAGCCGCCATTGGAGACAGCCGCAAGCCTTTTGGCTTTTGCTCTCTTGCCGTCGAGTAGTGTAAATAATGTAATTGCATCGTCGAATTCATCCAGACTTTCGCAAACGATCGCGCCAGCTTGAGAAAAGAGCTGCCAAGTAACAGGATATTCGCCCGCAATACTGGCTGTGTGGCTCGCCGCCGCCCCAGCTCCTGCTCGCGTTCTGCCCCCTCTATATAGAAGGACACTGCGACCAGACTCAGATATCTTTTTGGTGGCTTTAAGGGCTTTTTCTCCGTCCAGCGGCTTGAACCCCTCAGAATAGACCGCGAACACATGGATCTCGTTATCTTGAGCCAGGTAATCCAGATAATCTCCGACTGTTAGGTCCATCTGATTGCCAATGGTTATTGCGTATTTTGCATTGATGTTGGGATGCTTGGAGATGCGTGTTATCGCGAAGGCACCTGACTGAGAGATCACAGCAAGCGGTTCTACTTTGCCTTTAGGCATGGGCAGCTTGTATTCAGGGATGAAAAGGGTATTGTATTTGCCAGGAACCGAGCGTATGCCAAGACAATTGCCACCATTTATCAATGGTCCTTTTCCTTTGGCGCGCGCTTCGGCCAAAGCGCGATTCATCTCGGCAACTATGGATTCTGAGCCTTCTTTTTCCTCTAGGCCTCCGGGGATTAAAAGAACCGACCACGCTTTGTCGTATCGCGCAATGTCAGCAAGCGTGCTGGGGATACTAAGCGCTGGAATTACCACGACAAAGAGATCGACTTTCTCAGGCAGAGATTTAACATCTGCGACGCATTGGCAGCCATCTATAGATTGAGCACCTGGCTTTATAACATAGATTTTAGATTTATCGAAACCATTTTCAAGGAGATTGCGGAGGATTATTCGACCATTGTTGATTGTCTTTTCAGATACGCCGATTATAGCCACACTCGAAGGCTCGAGAATGTGCCCTATTTGATCGACAGGCCGAGTCTGCTGAGCTAAATTTATTGGCAAGCCTTCGGAATCTCGGACAAGGCCCTGGATCAGATTCTGAGCAGAGCCTTGCACAGAGGCATTCACGGGTGCGGGCGCTGCAAACTCTCTTAGAGTGACAAGGCAATCCAGTGCGACGAGCTCGCCTGTTTTTGAAAGCACCATTGGGTTGACTTCGAATTCGCTTATACCTGCAGCTGAAAGGGCATCTGCAGCGTCTATAAAGCGCTGGATGGCTTCGATTAGACTCTTTTCGTCTAGCTCTGGCGTTGTATTTCTTAAGCCAGCGCACAAAAGCCCATAGATTACATTGTCTTCTAAAAGCGATTCGAGCACAGCTCTATCTGTAACTCTTGGAGAGAGAAAAAGGTTCGCCGAGCCAGGCTTGAATTTGGATGCGAGGTACTCGGTATAGATACCGCCAGGGCCGAAACTCACGATAGGCCCGAAATCAGGCGTAAAACGATAACCAAAAATCATCTCGTGGCCAAGCTTCGGCTCGAAAGCTATGAACTCATTGACAGTAAAACCATCGCGAGGGACATTACTAAAGCGCGCTTCCATTCTGAAGAGCGAATCGGCAATTGCTGCTGCTTTGTTGTCGACAATCTCGATGCCTTGTACTTCGGTCTTATGAAGAACCTGAGAACTCATAATCTTGATTACAGCCTTGGAGCCAGAAAAAGGGCCTTGCAGAGGAGCATCCACTGCTCCCTTAGCTCCGATTTTCTCTAGAAACTCCTTTGCCGACTGCACGAGCCAATACCGTGGCGTTTGTACGCCCATTGCAGCCAGAATAGACATTCCTTCGAGCTCGGTAAGCGCTTCTCTGTGCTCACTCTGGGCTCGTGCTATTATGCGCCTTACCTTATCTCTTAGAACTTTTGCCGACTGACTCAGGCGATTGCCTTTCGCGTTTTGAGCAATCGTTCGACTTTCGGTCTTTTGTGTTTCAGCCATGGTACAATGCTCTCCCTGCTTCAAAAGCCTTGAGATTGGCTTGTATGACCGACTCGCCCTTTCTAGAGAAGAGCTCGATTATCTCCTTTTCGATAGCTTTCGGAGAAATAGGAAGGAGATCCATTGCGGCGCCAATTAGAACAAGGTTTGCAGTTCTCACATTTCCTGCTTGCCGTGCTATTGCTTCTGCATCGATAAGCCGAGCGCGAGGGATTTTGCGAATTTCTGCCAACACAATTTCTAGATCGGGGTAATTGCTAATGTTGAGGACAGGTGTAGTGGCTGAGACAATCGTACCATTAGAGGGCGAGATCCACGAAAGATGACGAAGCGCTTCCAGAGGCTCGAAAGCAAACATAATGTCCGCTTTGCCCTTGGAAATTGTGGGACTATAGATCTCCTTATCGGCGATGCGCAAGTGAGCCAAGACCTCACCTCCGCGCTGGGACATTCCATGTATCTCGGATTGCTTAACCTGAAAACCAGAGGCCATTGTGGCACGGGCCAAGATTATCGATGCAGAAAGTCCACCCTGGCCCCCAACGCTGCAGAGAATTATATCGCAGGTCATGATTGCCTCGCTTTCTTTAGCCATTCGATGCATTCCCGGAACATTATGATGACCGAGACACCATCATAGCAAAGCTCTTCGCGAATGATCTCGACATTGACATCTAATGCACGGCGATGCGCTTCTAGGACACGGATATGCTCTTTTTCGACACCAAGCCCTTCGAGCAGCTTTGGAAGCTGTTGGCTTGGACTGATTGTAGGCTGAGCTCCGGTCATGCCGGTAGTCCCATTGTCCAAGATAATCAGGGTCATAGGACTATGGTGGCGCACAGCATCGAGCAAGTTTGTCATGCCCGAATGATAAAAAGTGGAGTCTCCTATGACAGCTATAGAGCGCTTATGTCCAACGCTGCCTGCGCCACGCGCCATGCCCACTGAAGCACCCATGTCCACGCAGGACTCTATGACATTCCAAGGTGGCTGTGCACCCAGAGCATAGCAGCCAATGTCCGAAGCGACAAAGAATTCAGCTTCATCTTCGAGAGCTTTCTTGAGTGCGGTATAGGAATCTGCATGAGGGCAACCTTGACAAAATTGGGGCGGTCGACCTGGAAGCTCGATTTCGACGTGCAGAGTGGGAGAAACTGCAGGAAGTCCAAGTGCTAGTCGCACTAAATCTGCGCTTAACTCGCCTGCAAGTGGCAATTCTCCCGTCATTTTTCCCGAAATCGATATAGGAGCGCCAAATACGCCACGCATTTCGCGCTCGATGTAAGGATAACCCTCTTCGATCACCAAGATTCGTGACACATGCGCAGCAAGGGCTTTTATCTTAGATTCAGCTTCTAAAGCTTCTATCGGATAACGGCTTAAGTGTAGGTGCGAAGGCCGCTCGCCGCCATGCGCCACCGCCCAGTCCTCCTCATTTTCCTTATAGTACGCCAGAGCCAGCCCACAGGTCACCACACCAAGCTCTTTAGATCGCAGCGCAAGGCGGCTCGCTTTTTCCCCGTCCGCCCTGAAGGCCTGCTGCTTTCCTAGTAAGGCCAGCCACCGCTTCCGCGCCAGGGCAGGTATGAGCGTCCAGGATAAACGGTCGGTGGTCTTGCCCCGATTGGCAATGGGCACTGTAGTCGTTGTCTGCACAAGGGCGCGTGCATGCGCAAGCCTTGTGACTATGCGCACCATTACCGGCACCTCATGTGCCTCCGAATAATCGAATGCGGCTCTTACCATATCGTAAGCTTCCTGCTGATCCGATGGTTCGAAACAAGGAACCCGAGCAATATCCGCCAAAAGCCTCGAGTCCTGCTCATTTTGGCTGGAATGCATGCTGGGATCGTCCGCCACAATGAGGACAAGCCCCCCATTGATCCTCACGAGCGCAGAATTTACAAAAGGATCCATCGCCACATTTAGCCCGACATGTTTCATCGAGACCATCGTGCGCCCACCTACGAAAGACACGCCTAGCGCGGACTCGTAAGCTGTCTTCTCATTAGTACACCACTGAGCGACAGGTCGGAATTCTATCGCGCTATTGCTTTCATCATCGCTTGAGTCGCTGACATTTTCCTGCAAATACTCCATTATTTCTGTTGCGGGTGTCCCGGGATACGCAAAAGCAGCCCTGATTCCCGAATCCAGCGCAGCCTGTGCTATCGCTTCATCTCCCGAAAGAAGAACCTTTTGTGACATTCCTGAACTCCTTACTCATCCAGCCAAACAGCAACCCAAGAAAACAAAAAAAAGCGCAGGAGTAAACCTGCGCTGAAAATCCATCTATTCAATCAAAGTATAGCTCATACTCCTGTGGAACAGGAGCATTATACACATACGAGGCTTCTTTTTCCTTGCGAGCTATCCAGGTTTCTATGAGCTCTTCTGAGAACGCAGCAGAAAGATAACTATGATCCTTCTTGAGCCCAGCCAACACATTGAAAAGCCCAGTCGGGAAGACATGCTGTACTGAAGCAGTTTCGCTAGCAAATCCTAGAGATACAGGATCGAGCTCTTTCTTTATGCCATCGAGACCAGCAAGAAGCATGGCTGCCAGAAAGTAATATACATTTGCAGTAGCATCCCCTGTACGGAACTCGATGCGCGCTTCCCCTTTCCTTAAGTAGCCGGGAATTCGCACTGCCGCAGCCCTCGATCCCTGTGCAAAAGTTGCACTCACCGGAGCCTCATAGCCTGGCACGAGCCTTCGATATGAATTTGTGGAAGGATTGGAAAAGGCCAAGAGTGAGCCCGTAAGCGCGTGACTCAAAAGCCCCGCTGTGTATGCAAGCCCTTCTCTTGAAAGTCCATATAGCTCTTCACCAGGGAAAATCGAAGCTTTAGCTTTTTCTATGAATTGATGCACATGCATGCCACTACCTGCAACCTTGTACATTGGCTTGGGCATAAAAGTCACCTTTAGCCCCAGCTCATCCGCCTCGCTACGGAGAATCCATTTGGCAAGAGATACAGCATCTCCTGCCTTCGCCATAGAGATAAAATCCAGCTCGATCTCGAGTTGCGCGGCAACGACTTCGTGGTGATGATATTTGACAGGAATACCGACATCGATCATCGTCTTTACGGCACGATTTCGCAAAAGCTGATACCGATCCTCTGGAGCCATACGATGATACCCTTGAGAAAGCCCAATCCATGGTGTATCGCTATAGTCCTCGCCAATGCCCTCCGAACTCTCGACAAAGTAATAGGAATGATCCGTAGCTGTCGAATAGCGCACCTCTTCGAAAACATAGAATTCAAGCTCTACGAGCATCTTGATATCATCGCCTATTCCAGATTCCATTAGAGCAGCATTAGCAGCCCTTATTACCGAACGTGGATACTGCCCGAACAGCTCACCTTCCGTTGTTCGAACATCGCAGAATAAATGGAGAATATTGAATTCATCCTTCTGCTCCACGAATGCTGTATCCATATCGGGAACAGCTACCATGTCCGATGCATGCACTTTTGCATATCCAAAATTAGAGGCATCGAATCCAATCCCTTTCTTGAGTACCGCTTCGTCAGCAAATGAAGACGGAAGACTTACCGCCCTCATTCGTCCGTCGATATCGATCACGATGAGCGATACATAGTCGATACCCCCCAAATCGCCATTCCATTGAGATAATTTCATATAAAACTCCCCGTTGTGCCGCGAGTGCGGCTTAGTGAGTGACTCATCGTGTCATCCTTTTTTGGCTACTTCTTTTTATCTTTGACCTCGCTGAGTCTACAAATCAAAACAGATTTTTGGATAATCTTCCTGCATCGACATATTGTAAACCGAGATCATTCATCCGGCAAGTTACGAAACGATGGTATCAAAAAATGAAACAAATACTTGAGTTTTTTACGAGGATTGCTTGAATACATAGAAATTAACTCTTATAATGACTTTTTTAGAAAATCTTATGAAAAACTCCTTGTTTTAATCGCGATAAGATAAGAGAATTATCTCTCAGTGGAGAAAAAAGCTATGGCTGAACCTTCGAGCAGAAAGAGATTGACGCGTTCTGTATTGAGTGAGCAGATAAAAGAACAGCTCATGGAGGATATTTTCCATAAAAAATATAAAGCTGGCGATCGAATTGTGGAGAGTGCCCTCGCAAGAGAACTTGGAGTAAGCCAAGCTTCAGTGCGAGAAGCATTAAGAAGCCTTATTGCAATGGGCTTTCTAGAAAATGAACCTTTTAAGGGAATTACTGTGCGCTCTTTTACCACACAGGATTTGATGGAAGTAATCACAGTACGGGTTGCGCTCGAAACCCTTGCGTGCCAGCTTGCAGTAAAACGAATTACCGATGAGGAAATAGATCAGCTCGAGGATATAGTAAATGAGATGATTCAAGCTTCGGAGCAAGGCGATATAGATAAACGAATTCATCTCAATATCCTTTTTCACGAAAAGCTGGTCGAAACATCGGGAAATAAACTGATTGTACAACTCTATAAATATATGCGTTTTGGGACATGGTCTCTTCTTACTGGGCGCCTTTCAAATATGGATCCAATCCATATTTCGACTAGGCATAGAATACTCTTAAATGCATTGAGATCAAGGGACTTGGAGAAGATTACCGCGGCAATTCGGGACCATATTGAGAGTACTAGTTTGCCTTTAGGCGAATTGCTTGCAAAAGAAAAGAATTCTAACCATAGTTGACCAATAACAATAAACAAATCCAGCCAGTTCTCTTATTATTAGATCTTAACCCATGCAGCAATCCTAGATCAAAACGATAATTTCCATCTTTATTGAATGCTTTCTGTTAAACGAGTTCTTACATAACTAAAGAATAAGATTTTCCTTGACAAATGGAAAGATTGGATCGATAATCGTTAATCGATAGCGATAGACTATCTAAGGAGGACTTATGGACCGAAATAAAGTTTTGGCTCAGTTCCTTGGCGATGAAGAGTTCCCAGTGCAATGGGCAAATGATGACGAAAAGAAACTATTCTGGTGGTTTGACGACAACCATTGCCCTAATCCGGTATCGCCCATGTATTTCAGTATGGATGGATGGTGGGGGCCTACATGCGAGTATATGTATCGAAGGTTTGATAATCCCCTGGGGTTTAAATGGCCAGCAAAACGCATAAATGGTTATGTCTATACAGCTATTGTGCCTCGGCCTGAAGAAGAAGAGGCAGCTACCGCACCATATTATCTATGGGTAATGCCAAGCTACGCCACAGACTTCCTAACATTATGGAGAGATCGCTACATCCCCGAGATAAAGGCAAACTTTGCTTATATCGACAATTACGATGCTGAACACGCAACTTTGCCTCAGCTCATGATACATCTTGAAGAGATGATCGATATTCAGGAGAGGCATTTCCGTCTTCATTGGATACTAAATTATGCACAATTCCAAGTTTCAACAGATTTTGGAGCAATTGTCAAAGAGCTTTTGGGTGAAGTTCCTTCAGATCTTTTAGGCAAGGTAAATATTTCCAGGGCAGATAGAAACTGGGATAGCTTGCGCGAACTCTGGAAGCTAAAAGAAAAAGTAAAAGGTAGCAAGGAGCTCAGCCAAGCCTTCAAAGAAGGAAAGAATGGTTCCGAGATTCGTGGGCTTCTTGGAAAGACCAATGTAGGAAAGCAATTCTTGAAGGATATCGAAGCCTATGCAAATGAGTTTGGATATAAGTCTATCTATACGCATGAATACAGATTCAAGCTATGGGTAGAAGACAATACTCCTATTATTGAGCAAATTAAGAACAACTTCGATACGGACTTCGATTTCAACAAGGCATATAACCATTCAATAAAAGAGCAAGATGAAGCAATAGCTGAATTGCGTAGGCGTTTGGCTGGAAAATCTAAGGAAGATAAGGATCGCTTTGAGAAAGCTCTAGATCTCAATCTAAATATGATGCCATTGACCCCCGACCATCACTTCTATTTTGATCAATCCACCTATGCACGAATGAGAATCGTCTTGCTGAGGATTGCGAGAAAGATGGTTAAAGAAGGAATGCTCGATGATCCAGAAGATATAATGTATTTGGAATATGAGCAGTTAAGGCGCTATGTAGCAAATCCAAAATCCTATGATGGACGAGCTCTTATCAAGAAGGCAAAGCTCGATATGGAAAAAGCTAACAAGATTACTCCTCGACCTTGGGTTGGTACGGTGACCTATTGGGGTATGTATGTAGAGCCATATCATATGCTCTGGGGATATCCAGAACGATTTGAAAAGGATTTTGGTCGCGGCGGAGTTAAAGGCATTGTGAGAGGTATAGCTGCATCGCCTGGTGTTGCAGAAGGAATTGCCCATGTGGTCCAAAGTCCTGCGGAATTCGATTCTGTTAAGAAGGGTGAGATACTTGTTTGTGTCATGACGAATCCTGCATGGGTTGTCGTATTCAGCAAGGTCGCTGCTATTGTCACGGATGCGGGCGGTGTGCTTTCTCACTCCGCCATTACTGCAAGAGAATTTATGATTCCAGGTGTTGTTGGTGCAAGTAACGCCACAAGATCAATAAAGACAGGAGATAGAATTCGCGTAGATGGAAGCACGGGCGTCGTAGAGATTCTTTGATTCGGTTATAGCTTAGGTTGTTTCAGTTTTTATCTGAAACAGCCTAAACCTTTTGGATTAAGAAGACATGTAAGGAGGCAAAACATGGCAGAGGTCAAGACAAAGGAGACAATTCCATTCTGGTTGGCAGTGGGTATTACAGCAATAGTCTTTTTACCCTTAACCATTTTTTTAGGGAAATACAATATTCCTCTGTGGGTTTCATTTATCGTATGGGCGGAGTTTTTTAACTTTGGAGCGACCGTCAAAAAAGCATGGAAATTCATTCTTATTGCATTCCCTGCGGGAGCTGCAATCTGCGCGGCTGGTTTCATAGCCTCATTTTCTCTATCTGCCAGTATTCCAGCTCTTGCTGGTCCGGGCGGATCTGGAATGTGGGGAATGTGGGTTGGCTTTGGCATCGCAGTCTGTGTTCTTGTTTATATTATGAAGTTTTCCAAGATTCTAAGCGAAGGATCTCTTTCTTATTTCAATGGCATGACTATGATGATCGCTGTTCTGTTCACCAACTCTTATCCAAAAGGCGATAATCTCTCAATTCAGGTCAACGTAATAATCGCATGCCTTTGGACCATTCTCTCTGGCTGTTTTGGTCTTTTTCTAGGATGGTTTAATATGGCGATTACATTCCCTAAAGAGGTACATGATCAATAAGTGATCTTATCTGGACTTTTTAGTGTAGTCCTGAGGCCATCATAGGAAATGAATGGCCTCGCTTTTTTTATGCGCCTATTATCTTGCCATTGTTGATGTCTCTAGCTTTATCTCTGCAGTTGAAATATTTCCAGCCTTTATTTTTTCAAACTAATCTTTCCAGCCATCAAAAAAATTAAGCTCTTTCAGAATAGCTTGTGAAACCTCATGGTAAGAGGGTTCCCTCAGTTTTTCTGCTAATTTTCTAGCACTGCCAGTATAGAGTTCGATATGGCTAGCCTCCTCTATGCCTTCTGCAAGTCCATGCATGGTATCGTAGTTTCTATAGCTGATTGTTCCATATTCAGCATAGACCTTGATGACTTGCATTAGGCCTATCCACCCAAACTTATCAACCTGATCGGCATCACATAGAACCTTTTCTTCTAAACTGAATGGCTCGTAGGCGGCATATCCAGGATATTTGCCTTTATGTTTAAGAATTATGTTAGAAATTATTTTCTTTTCTTCATTTGTCCATTCGTTTAGATAAGGGAGGCAATCCATAGCTCCATATTCATTGTGCTTTTTGGGTTCTGAGGGATTGGTGATAAAACCAATGTCATGCAAAAGGGCCGCTGTAATAACAATCGACAGATCAGCACCCTCTTCTGTTCCTATCACTACAGCATTGAGCACAACGCGCATAATGTGTTCCCAATTATGACTGATCTTAAGGCCATGATATTTATCTTTCATGGTGTCATAGAGTTTTGCGATTCGAGGTTCTTTGAGTATCTTTTTCAATATGTAATAGACTTCTTGATTTTCCATAGTAATATCCTTGCTGTCATTAATGATTCTTCTTAGCGCATAGATTCGAGTCGTTTCCAGCCTGTCTCCGTGAATTGAGAGAGTGTTCGTTGGGTCACGCCAAAACTTATAAATTCTTCAGGAGAGAGACCATCTGGTTCATAAGCACGAACGAATTCCTTTATTGTGGAAAGGCGATCTATAACTTGAGATTCTATAGGGATTAAATATTTCTCAACCTTTGCAATTTCGTTTTTTATCAATTCATGTTGATATTTTGGCTGGATGGAGAGAATGATGTCTGCTCCCGCCAATTCCGTTGCATGGTAAGTCCCTCGCATTGCCGCTACTAGGATCTTTGCCTTATAGTTTCTTTCGACAAACAGAGAATATGCTCTCATAGCAATTGCCAATCCCGCTTTCTGAATGTCGGTACTTGATACCTTAGATCTATTATCGGCAGCTACTTCGGTGAGATAGTCATCAATTCGTCCAATCATAAGGACTGCGTTGCAGGGAGCTGATTTTTTGCCATTCATGATTGCTTTTTCAGAGCCACGCTTATGAGCTTCTGCCACTGCGAGCATCTGAGAGACAGTAAAACTTACGGTTCCTGTCACAGGGATTCCTTCTGCAGCACATTCTTCCAAGATATCGAGGCCAGCACTTGTCACCGGCAGTTTGACAGAGATGTTTGGCGCCCATTGTGAAAAACGTTTAGCCATTACACGCATGTCATCACGGTTGCCTGCCTTGGATGGGTCGACCTGCGCGCATATATACCCTAGCTCCTTAGATGTACGCAAAAAAATCGGACTGAGCTTCTTGGCTCCCTCAGTTACCACAAGACGAATAAAAGCTTCAGCCTTGGAAGTCGGATTAGGGCTGGATTTTATAATATCTTCGATTTGCGGCTGCCAAATCTCAGGCCTTAGAGAAATTGCTGTCGCACTCAAAGGAGGATTTGTGGTAGTTCCTACCGCACCATGCTGAAGAGCAAAATCTATTTCTGATGGTGTAGCAGAATCGCACCACCAATGCGTTTTCGTTGATTCGCTCAACCACTGGAGATAGTCTTGCATAACCATGTTTACCTCTTATAAGAATCGATAATCGATAGTCTTATACATTATAGGCATGGAAATCCCAAATAGTCAATTTCAATGATAAGTTTTTTTAGTGATTTGAACTTATAAGCTCGATACACGAATGTCTATCTACCAGCTCTACTGTCTTAGCGACCGCAAATTCTATCTGCTTCATACAGACAACTCTCCAAATACCGCTCACAATAAATCGATTATGTTCCAAAGGGATCGAAAGTTGATATGGTATGAGTTTTGCGCATTCATTGGAGGAGAATTCGTTTTGAAAATCGATTATTAGCTGATTAACTATTTCACGTACAGATTTTTTGGCTGCTTGATGGTCTTTTATCCTATATTCTACAAGCTCTCCTATGACCAAAGCAGCTCCTGTAATTGCACCGCAAATCGACCCCGAATATGCAATGCCTCCATTGAGGGATATTGCCGGCGATGAAACTTGTGGATTTTGAAGATCAAATACAGTCTTAAGTGCGATATAGGCAGATTCTGCGCATCCATAGAGATTGTCATCTCTTAAAAAACATTTTCGAGCAATTTCAATTGCCCTTTTCTGCTTATCATTGTACTGCAAGTCCATGATATCTTAAGATAGTGTACGCATCCAATCCCGACAAGATTCTTATACTTGAAAAAATTGATTGACAACAAGCATAACTGATATTAGAATAAGCGCTATCGATAATCGATAATTTGCTGCTATAATATGTTCAAGGAGTCTGCTTTGAAGATAATCCACGAGTCAGATGTGAAAGAGATTCAGGTTCCTGGACGTTACTTGAGATGGATTGCCGATGCCCATATCTTACAACCTCAGTTCTTAACTTCTTGCGTTATGCGAATATTACCCTGCGAGACTGTCAAGCCTGCCCACGCGCATCCTCAAGGCGAGGAGCTCATTTATGTCATTTCAGGAGAAGGCAAAGTCTATGTAGATGGTGAAGTTGAACCTCTTTGCCCGGGTACTGCAGTATTATTTCAGAAAGATAGTATTCACATGGTAAGAAATACTGGTTCTTCGGAGATGAAGGTAATCTGTTTCTTTGCTCCGCCTGCAAGTCTCGACACCTATGAATATCATCCTGAAGTTTCATTTCCAGAAGGAAATGAAACTTCAGGGAGGTAAATTATGAAAGACAATCCAATAAAACATTTTCATATTGATAAATTAGAGATTAAATCTATTGGCCACGATCTGCAAAGACCAGAATGCATTCTTGCCGAGCCTGATGGAACTTTATGGGCTGCAGATGCTCGCGGTGGAGTAATGCATATCAAGTCAGATGGGACTCAGGAACTTATCACCCAGAAACGATCGAACGATTTCGCCAAAAGTGTAAGCGATGTAGATAGATATACTAAAGGTACTTTGCCAAATGGATTGGCTTTTGCAAATAACGGCGACATATTGATTTCAAACTTTGGCACAGATTGCCTCGAAGTGATGAAAAGGACAGGTGAGACCGAACTCCTTTTGGATGCAATCGAAGGAGAACCGATTGGCAAAGTCAATTTTGTTCTAAGGGACTCAAAGAATCGATTGTGGATCACCGTCACAACACGGCTTAAAAACTGGATTGATGCTCTTGTGCCTGATCTCGATGATGGCTATATCATTCGGCTGGATGAGCGCGGTCCCCATATTGCCGCTGAGGGTTTTCATTTCACTAACGAGGTGAGATTCGACAAGAATGAAGAATTCCTCTATGTGGTAGAGACCACAGGAGGACGAATTCTTCGTTTCCGCGTCGATGAAAAGGGTGATCTGAGAAATCGTGAGGTATATGGACCTTCGCACCTAGGCGTTGGTGCTTATCCCGATGGTATTGCCTTTGATGCCTTTGGAAATCTGTGGGGTACTATGGTCTATTCCGATAAGCTTTTTGTAATTACGCCTGATGGAGAGCTAATCATTTTGCTCGATGAGGGTGATCCAGAGAAAGTCAAGCAGCTCGATGAAGCCTTTTACCAGAAAAGGGTGACGCCTGAAATTCTTTTTCGGACGGGACAAGGAATTGCGCCCTGGATGGCAAGCGTCACTTTTGGAGGAACAGATCTAGGCACGGTGTATATTGGCGCCCTTAAAGAGAAACAGATTCCTTATTTCAGGTCGCCTATACCGGGTCTTCCAATGGTACATTGGAACCAGACGAAATAGAACGGCTTTAAGGACTTTATGGATATGGAAAAAGAACATGAGATAAAAGGAGCACAATAGTGGCTGATAAATTGATGAAAGCAATCAGGCTAAATGCGCCTAATGATTTCGAATATTGTGATATCCCAATACCTAGCATTAAAAGCCACGAAGTCCTTGCACGCGTGGAAACAGTGGCAATCTGTGGAACTGATCCGCATATTTTTGCGGGGGAATATCCTGGATTTTGGCCAATAACTTTTCCTCTTATTCCTGGACATGAGTGGTCTGGTACTATTGTTCGAGTAGGAGAGGCTGCAAAAGACCTGGGTTGGAAAGAGAGAGAAAGAGTATGTGGCATAAGCCATGTTGGATGCGGCTATTGTGCAATGTGCATGAAAGGGCGCTATACGCTTTGTCTTAATTATGGTCATGAAGAGAAAGGGCACCGACAGTATGGTCATTATTCGCAAGGCGCATATGCCCAATACATAGCAGTATCCGTCAAGAGCATTGCGCGTATTCCCGATTCAATGAGCTTTAATGTCGCGGCTTGCATGGATCCATTCAGTATTGCGCTTCATGCTGTCCAGCGCTCCAACCTGGAACCAGGGGATTCTGTGCTTGTAAATGGCTCAGGAGCTCAAGGACTTATGAGCATTATGATCGCGCGTGCAATGGGGGCAAGCAGAATCTTTGCAAGCGGCAGTGGATTTCGTTTGCAAATAGCCGAGCAATTAGGCGCCATTCCCATTAATTACAAAAATGAAGATGTTGTTGAGCGGATTAAAGAGCTTACAGAGGGTCTTGGTGCCGCAAGGGTTATCGAATGTTCGGGGACACCCGACGGTGTAAAGCAGGCATGCAAAGCTGTTGCTAAGGGGGGTACGATCTCAATGATTAGTCTCCCCTCAAAAGAAGTAGATATTCCTATTAGGCGGCTTGTACTCGATGAGATCGATCTAAGGGGGAATAGGGCCAATCCGAATACACTCGAGCCCGCCATTGCAATGGTTCAGGAAAACCATATCGATCTTGAAAGGCTCATAACCCATTCTTTCCCTCTTTCAGAATTTTCGGAGGCTCTCGATATATTTGTCTATCGAAAAGATAATTCCTTAAAGGTGGTTCTAAAGCCAAATGATTGAGGATAGCTCCGATGGATGATAAGACTTTGTACAGACTGGATTCCATTGCTAGACAATTGAGAAGACTGATCATAGAAACGGCTCATACTGCGGGAGCAGGGCATACCGGCGGATCGCTTTCCGAAGTTGAAATATTGACAGCGCTCTACTTTTCTTTCTTGAACATTGATCCCGAGCATCCAGATTGGGAAGACAGAGATCGGTTCGTTCTGTCGAAAGGGCATGCATCTCTTGGATATTATGCAGCCCTTGCACAGAGGGGATACTTCCCAATCGAAGAGCTGAAAACTTTCGATAGAGAGGATTCTGCCTTGCAAGCACATCCCGACATGCATAAATGCAAGGGTGTGGATTTTTCAACCGGATCGCTTGGTCAGGGGCTCTCTATTGGTGTTGGCATTGCGCTAGGAGCCCTAAAGAAAAACAAAAGAATAAGGACTATTGTCCTCTTAGGAGATGGAGAATGCCAGGAAGGGCAGATCTGGGAAGCGGCTATGTTTGCTGGCAGCAAGCATATTGCGAAACTAATTGCCATTGTGGATTACAATAAAGTGCAACTATCGAATAGGGTGGATGAGAATATAAGCCTAGAGCCTTTTGCAATCAAATGGGAAGCATTTGGCTGGAATGTACTTTCAGTGGATGGGCACGATATAGCTGAATTGCTTTCTGCATTGTCTCAAGCAGATTACATGTCAGAACAAGGACCTGTGGCAATTATTGCAAATACCATCAAGGGTAAAGGTGTGTCCTTCATGGAGGGCAAGTTTGAATGGCATGGCAAGGCTCCAAACGATCAAGAATATATCGAAGCCTTAAAAGAGCTTAGCCTAAGGTAGAAGGATGAGGATGAAATTAGGAGAAGAGATAGCGCAAAGGCTTGCTTTTGGACAAGCATTGGTTGAACTAGGAGCAGAAAAACCTAACATGCTCGTCCTTGACGCAGATGTAGGGCCATCAACGCAAACGCAGCTCTTTGGTCACGCATTTCCTGATCGATTTATAGAAGTCGGAATTGCCGAACAGAATATGATTGGCATTGCAGCCGGATTGTCAACCCTTGGCTTTATCCCATGGGTATCGACATTTGCGGTATTCATGACCAAAAGAGCTGGTGATCAGATCAGAAACTCAGTCGCGCATACAAAAGCCAATGTCAAGATAAATGGCGCCTATGGTGGATTGCCTACTGGTAGGGCAGGGGCAACTCATTCGGCGGTCGAGGATCTTGCAGTGATGCGTGCAATGCCCAATGTCATTGTAATGGATCCTGCAGATCCACAAGAAGCCCTAGTATGTGCGCGATTGGCAATGGAAATTGAAGGGCCAGTATATGTACGGACGGTAAGATGTTCCGTTCCTGTCATTTTTCCGGAAGATCACAAGATTGAGATTGGCAAAGCGGTCAAGCTGCATGAGGGAAAGGATATCGCAATAATCTCATGTGGAATGATGACTCCTCGCGTGCTGAAGGCTGCAGAAGAGCTTGAGAAGAAAGGTATATCAGCACAAGTTCTTCACATGGCTACAATAAAACCAATCGATGTCGAGGCCATTTGTGATGCCGCGGAATCGATTGGCAAGATTATCACAGTAGAAAATCATTCTATTATCGGTGGTCTAGGTGGAGCTGTATGTGAAGTCGTTTCAGAATTTGCCCCTTGTCATGTAAAGAGATTAGGATTCCCTGATGTTTTTCTTGAGAGTGGCGACGACGAAGCATATTTTCATCGTTTTGGTTTGGATATAGATGGTATTGCCTCTACAGCAAAATCACTCGCAGAAGAAAGAAGGAGGACGAAGAATGTTCATTAAGACATTTGGGCAGCTGAATAAGGATATGTATGAGGAATGCGGTGGCAAGGCATCTCATCTTGGAGAACTCACCAATTTGGGCCTCAACGTGCCGCCTGGATATACAGTACTTGGAAAGGCATATTATCATCATGTTGAGGCAGATAACTTAAAAGAAAAAATCCGCACCATTGTCGCTATCATTGATTTTGATAAGTACAAAGATGCTGAAAACAAGACACAGAAGATTAGGGATCTAATAATCGCAGCTCCGATGCCGGCAGAAATCGAAGAGGAAATCGTAAAATACTATCAAATGCTGCCAGGAGAAAAAGATCCTTTCGTTGCAGTGCGTTCTTCGGTTGCAATAAAGGACTCTTCTATCTCGTCTTTTCCTGGTCTGATGGATACGTACCATTATGTCAAAGGTGCTTCTCAAGTAGTTGAAAAGGTAAAAGAGTGTTGGGCTTCCGTGTGGTCGACTAGAGCTGCAATCACACGATACAACAAAAAATTGGATCATGAAAAAGCAATCATTGCGCCGACCATCCAGCTTATGGTGAATTCAGAAGTAGCTGGCGTTGCATTCACCATGAATCCAGTTACCAAGGCAAAAGACGAAATAATGATCGAATCGAATTGGGGCCTGGGTGAGACTGTTGTTTCCGGAAAAGCGACAAGTGACCTCTATATAGTGGACAAAAAGACTACAGAAGTTAAAAGTCAAACCATTGCAAACAAAGAAGATTCATATGTACAGGCAGAAGGAGGTGGAGGCAAATGGATCAAGGTAGAACCTTCCAAAGCCAAAGCTGCTACACTAACGCCAGACATGATCAAAGAATTATGCCGAGTCGCACACATCATAGAAGATCATTATGGGTATCCACAGGATATCGAATGGGCATTTGAAAAGGGGCAGCTCTATATACTTCAAGCGAGAAAAGCACGTGCGAGTGGTGAATGAAACCCATAAAATCAAGGAGCAGATATATGAAGTTATTTTCTGAAGAGATGCTGAGCGTAGAAGCTGCGTTGCGAATCGATGTGGTAGGGGGAGAGCCAAGAGAGCATGTCCTCGAAGAGATGACTTTTCTCAATTATCGTCTTGCCGATGTAAGACTCAGATCTGAAATAAAGAAGCAAAAACCCGATATAGTATGGAAAATTGAAGCCTCACACAAGGCTATCCATTACGATGGAGCATTGCTGAACCTGGATGGAGCATGGGAACAAGGAGAATTGAACAAGATAGTTGTAAGCATGCTTGCCCTTGAAATGGAAAAAACAGGCTTGCACCCATTTCATTCGTCTTCTGTAAGATATAAAGACAAGACAATTCTCTTTATTGGTGGAGAATCGAATCATGGCAAGAGCATGAGCCAAATCGAAGGATGTCGCCGCGGCGGTTTTCTCGTTTCTACCGAGACAACGGTTACCGATGAACAAGGTTGGGCAGTGATGGGCTCAAAGAATGTCTATTTGCGTATGCGGGCAAAAGGGACTGAGCGTGCAGATCTTCCCAATCAAGATGAGGGAGTTGCGAAATTCTTCAGTGAGAATCCGCCTTATATCAACTACACTGATCCAACTAATATAGATCTGGTGATCTTGCCTGGAATAGATGGCCATTTTGATACAAAAGTGGTGGAGATGAACCGTTTCGAAAGGGAATATCAGACTTTCCATTCTTTGATGAACTATTTTGGTCTGCATCAGCTATTGTCGCCTCCCGGAATTGTAATGCCTATCATCGATACAGACAAGCAGAGGGCAAAACGCGGTGATTTTTGCAGTCGATTTGCTGCAAACAGGCCTTACTTCATGATTCGAGCCAGAACTCCTCAGTTGCTGTTTGATGAAGTCGAAAAGGTCATGTAACAGCGCATGAATCAGTAAGAGGCAATGATTGCAGCAAATGAGCTGCAATTGGAGGTACCTAAATGGAACAAGTGACAAAAAATGTATTTGCAGAGACAAGAATTCGTGGTTGTAATCCGGGATATGTCGTTACTTCGGAAGGAATAGTGGTGATCGACACGCCTCAGCTTCCTACATATGCAATACGCATGAGAGAAGAATGCAAAAAGAAAGGGCCGATTCGCTATGTCATTAACACAGAGCATCATGTCGATCACATTTTTGGAAATTATTTCTTCAGAAAATTTGCTGAACACATAATTGCGCATGAAGAGACAAAGAAACAGTTCATGGTTGTATATCCACAGATCAATCCTTATGAGTATGCAAAAGAAGCAATTCCTACCGATGATCCAGAAGGCATGCTTCTATTTCCTGATGAAAAGACCTATTTTGCTGATCCAGGACGACCTGATATCACCATAACTGGTGACACAACAATCTTGGTAGGAGATCATACTTTTGATTTGCTTTGGACTCCTGGCCATGTGCCTGGACAGCTTGCGGTATATATCCCAGAAGAGAGAGTTGTATTTGTAGGCGACACCATATTCAATCATTGCCAAACCTGGCTCTATACTTCTAATATGAAGCAGTGGTTCCAATCGCTCGATAGACTTCTCGACCTAGATGTGGACTTTATTGTTCCAGGTCATGGCGAGGTCTGCAATAAACGAGAGATTTATATGCAGAGAGCCTTTCTTCTTGAGTGGATAACTGCGGTTGCTACAGCAATTGCAAAAGGTTGGAGCAAAGAAGAATGTGTTGACAGGATCAGTTTTCTCGACCGTTTCCCATGCGATATTGGTCAGGAATATAAAGGACCTGAAGTTACAAAGAACAATGTCATTGCACTTTATGATCTTTTAACTGCAAAAATGCCGCCTATTACAGAAAAGAGGTAAATAAATGGCAGCTGACCTTGAACTATATCGGAAGATGTTTGATTTGCGTAAGACCACGGTGCTCGTTGCTGGAGGGGCAGGAGGTATTGGAAGTGCAATATCTGCAGGGCTTGCAGCATTGGGATGCTATGTGTTTCTTACTGCGCGGACTGAGGAAAAGGCAGAGGAAGTAGCGCGTACCATAAGAGAAGGTGGAGGCGAGGCAGTTGGGATTTCACTCAATGTGGAACGATTGGACGACCTCAAACGATTTTCTATAGACCTGCATAAGAGAGTTCCCAAAATCGATGTTCTTGTGAACTGCATAGGAACCCACATAGAAGCACCCGCGGAAAAATATACTGAGGAAGCCTGGGATCATATCTTCGATGTCAATCTAAAGACAGCATTTTTCCTTTCCCAAGAAATTGCAAACCATCAGATTGAGGCGGGCGGAGGGAAGCATATCCATATTAGCTCAGTGAGAAGCAGCCTAGGGATCTCTCGCGGCTACATCAGTTATTGTACTACTCGCGGTGGCATGAATATGATGATCAGACAGCTCGCGACGGAATGGGCAAAATATGGCATTACCGTAAACGGCATAGCTCCGACTTTTACCAAAACTTCTCTGGTAGCCCAATATCTCAACGATCCAGTTTTCTACAATTCGCTTGTTGCGCGCATTCCTCTTGGGCGTGTCTGTGAACCCAACGATATCGCTGGCCTTGCGATGTTTTTAGCTTCCCACGCTTCGGATTTTATAAATGGTCAGATCATCTATGTAGATGGAGGCCTTACTGCAACACAATGATCCGCAGCAAATCATTAGACAAGGATAAAGGAGTAAAGCGGCATGCCCGAGATCAAGGAACTTCGATATTGGGTAGATGGGGGATGGAAGAGATCTACCACGGATAAATATATGGATTGCTATGATCCTTCGACAGGGGAAGTTA
>Ga0209606_1001284_pt1 | contig 31798 bp, 39 predicted proteins | sample AD_UKC057_MetaG_FD_184412 | JGI IMG/M metagenome (GOLD analysis project Ga0209606, IMG submission 184412) | Active sludge microbial communities of municipal wastewater-treating anaerobic digesters from USA - AD_UKC057_MetaG (SPAdes) (version 2) | ecosystem: Engineered > Bioreactor > Anaerobic >...
ACCAAAGTAATGACCAAGCCCCTGAAAAGGAAAAGGGGGCTAACCCAACTTCCGAGCTAACCCCCCGTTTTTCTTATGGTGCCGAAGCCGGGATTTGAACCCGGACAGGCGTACGCCCACTAGACCCCCATTCGACGGAAACCAGTAGCGTTTCAAAGCGTTTGCTCTCCTGGCCATTCCCGCAGTTAAGCAGCAATAGGCAGGCGATGGCTACCCCCAGGCAAGTTAGAACCCTAGAAAATGATTTCAAGATGAAAGCTCACCGATTATTTGTGGAGCGGCATCCGCTCCTTGTTGCTAGTCAGGCGCCTACTGACCATTTCGTCCAAAGATGTTATTAAAGGAAGTCATGGCTGTCAACGCGAATTTGCCGATCGAATCGCCTCACATTAAATGTTACCGAAGGTTGGGTTGACAAAGGATCATTGACTCATAATTCGATGTTACCGAACATCGGCTTCCACAAGGGAGGGATAATTATGAGTCCACAGTCCAAGCGAGAGTATCTGGAGGCAGTCCATCTTCGATACAAAAATGCCTCCCGCCCAGAAAAAACCGCCATCTTGGATGAATTCTGCATCAATTATGGTTGTCACCGTAAACATGCCATCCGGGTCCTGAAAAGGTTCAAACGTTTCACCAAGCCCAGGCCCAAGAAAAGAGGTAAACCTCCAATCTATCAGAACGCGGCTGTCATCAGCCCTCTCAAAGAAATCTGGGTCGCGGCGAATCTGCCCTGCTCAAAACGCCTCAAGGCCATACTGCCGATCTGGCTGCCTGGATATGTCGAATCCTTCGGAGAACTCTCTGAAGAGGTTACACGGGCCTTGCTGAACATCTCTGCTCCGACCATAGACCGGATCCTTGCGCCTGTCCGAATCCATTACACAAAACGGGGCCGAAGCACCACAAAGCCAGGAACTCTCTTACGAAAACAAATCCCTATCAAAACCAACCAATGGGACGAATCACGCCCAGGTTTTCTCGAAGCCGATTCGGTTGCTCATTGCGGCGATTCCACACAAGGAATGTATGTCAACACCATTGACTTTGTAGATATCGCCACCGGCTGGACAGAACAACGCGCCGTCTGGGGAAAAGGCGAAGCAGGAGTGCTGGAGCACATCAAAAGCATCGAAAAACCCTCCCGTTCCCCGTCCTCGGCTTCGATTGCGATAACGGGGGTGAGTTCCTCAACCAACACCTCTTAAGGCACTTTACCCAAAGAAAAGAACCCATCCAGTTCACCAGGAGCAGGGCCTATCACAAAGACGACAACGCTCACATCGAACAGAAAAACTGGACCCACGTCAGGCAATGGCTTGGCTACGATCGTTTAGATAGAAAAAATCTCGTACCCCTTCTCAACAATCTCTATACCCAGGAATGGAGACTCTTCCACAACTTCTTCTGCCCTTCAGTAAAGCTCCTCGCCAAGGAAAGGGTCGGATCGAAAACCATCAAACGCCATGACTCTCCCAAAACCCCTTACCAGAGAATTATGGAATCTCCCCATATCCCGGAAGCTGTCAAACGCTCCCTCTCCAAAAAACTTGAAACGCTGAACCCCTTTCTGTTAAGGAAAACCATGGATAAGAAAATGAAAAAAATCTTCTCCATAAATAACAGCCCTCGGTAACATCTTTTATGAGGCATCGTTATCCTAACCAGAGCACCCTTCGGTAACATTTTTCAATGAGGCAACAGGCGATAACAAAACCCTCGATGATTCACGGAGCGTTCATCAGCATGCGGGTTTCGCGGATGGCCTCGGGACTCCCCACGAGCATCAGGATGTCGCCGACGGCCAGCGTGGTGGACCCGTGCGGCACGATGACGTCGCCACCGCGGCGGATGCCCATGATCAGCGCATTGCCCGGCAGTCTGACCTCGCCAAGCGGCTTGTCCTGATAACGGGAGTCCCGCACGGCGGCTTCACCGAGTTCCGTGCCGTCGGAAAGTTCGCTGATCATATCGAAAGCCGCCGGATAGCGAAGAGCGCCTTCGAGGGCCAGAGCCGTGGCCAGGGAAGGCTGGACCGCCTTGACCCCCAGATCCGCCAGCTCTTTCATCTGGCCGTGGTCGTCTGCTCGGGAGACGACCACGGGGATACGGAACCTTTCCCTTGCCAGCCGGCAGACCGCAACGTCGGCGCGCGGGTCGTTAAGGGCGGTGACCAGACCTGCGGCCGTCTCCGCGCCGAGGGATTCAAGCAAGCGCGCATCCAGGGGATCGCCCATCCTGACTTTTGCGCCCTGGCAGTAGGGTTCGTGGCAGGGGTCGCCGACGGCCTGCAGCACCGAGACCCGCTCCCCTTCCCGAAGCAATCGCTCGATGAGTAGCGCCGTGTGCTGATTGAAGCCGACCACGACATAGCCCTGCCTGTGGATCTCCTCCGCGCGGGGGGCGATCCGGTTGAACAAGAGGGGGGAAAGCATGCAGGTCACCATCGCCAGCAGCAGGATGTTCGCATTGACGGCTTCACTGATCAATCCCAGCTTGAAGGCGAGGGACGAGGCGGCGATGATCAGGGAAAGCCGTGACGAAAGCAGAAAACCGGCGGCCATGCTCTCCCGGAAGGAAAAGGCCACCCGAAAGACCAGGGAGGGAAGCACCTTGACCGTGTAAGCTGCCGCAACGAGCAGCGGGAGGAGCGCCAATGCCTGGTGCGAGCCGAGAAAGACCCGCAGGTCGAACTCGCTGCCCACGGAAATGAAAAACAGGGGGATGAAAAAACCGAATCCGATCGTGTCGAGTTTTTCCTGAAGCATGGTCTTGTCCTGACCGGCCAGGACGCTCATGACGACCCCGGCCAGAAAAGCGCCGAGAATGACCTCCGTGCCGAGGCTCTGCGCCAGGGCGACCCAGGCGACCATCAGGGCGATGGAAAACCGCGTCCGAATCTGGACGGTGGCCGTGGTCAGTCCCTGGATGAGTTTTCCCAATCCCTTGATTTTTCTGATGCGCACCCCCATGACGAGGGTTGCGGCAAAGGCGACGAGCAATATGAGGAAAACGGTCAATTGCACCGCAATCCCCTGGGTCGCGATCCCCAGGGAGAGACTCAGGAACACCAGCGTCAAAAAGTCGGCCAGCAGGGCGCTCAGCAGGATCGTCTGCCCATAGCGGGTCGGGGCGATGCCTCTTTCCTTGAGAATGGGCACCACAATCCCCAGGGAGGTGGTGCTGAGGATCAGTCCGATGATCAACGGTTGCTGAACCAGTCCGCCCTTGGTCAACCCCCAGGCGATGGAAAAGGCCAACCCCAGGGTCAGGATGAAACCGGCAAGCGTCAGGAACGGCGGCGTCTTCCAGAAAGACGCTTTGCCGTTGCCGCGATCGGAAAACGAAAAGGACCCCAGATCCATCTCCAGGCCGGAGATGAACATGAGGATGACGAAGCCGAACTCGGAAAGAAAGTCGAGTATCGGGCCGGGGGTGACGATGTCCAGGCCGCTTTTGCCGATCAGGACGCCGGCGAGGATTTCCAGAATGACGACCGGGACGTGAAACCGCTTGAGCCTCGCGGCAAGGAGCGGCACAAGGGCCGACAACATGGTAATCACCAGGAGAGAAAGCAGCGCGTGATTTTCCGGCAAAGATCACCTCAAAGGATTCATTTTCAAATATGAGTCATTATACCGCGAACGACCGAGTGGCGGCAATGCCAATTTCTCAACCGAGAAGGCCGGTTGACGAAAGGGGGTAAAGTATGGAATGATCCAAGACCGTTTGGATCGTTTCCCGGGGCATAAGCTAAACGGCATGGCGCGTGCGTGCCGCATCCCTCGGATCATCCTTGATGTTCCCGCTCGGCTCGCAAAGCGGGTGGATCAACCTTTAGGAGGAGGTATCCATGACTATCCGGACCTTGCTTGTTTCGCTCGTTCTCCTGTTGCTGGCCCTGTTCGCAGCGGCGAACTGGAATGCATTCATGGCGCCGACGACCCTGTCGCTCCTGTTGACCTCCATACAGGCGCCGCTGGGATTGATCATGCTTGGATTCACCGCTCTGCTGACGGCGTTATTCCTCATTTTCATCGCCGCCCTGCAGGCGTCGCTCCTCGTGGAGAGCCGGCGCCAGGCGCGCGAGTTGCAGGCCCAGCGGTTGCTTGCCGATCAGGCGGAGACCTCCCGGATTGCGGAGCTGCACGGCTATTTAGAGGCTGGATTGCCGAAGCTCGCGGAAGAGATCGCAGCTTCGCGGGGCGTGATGGAAAAGCGCATCGATCGTCTGGAACAGGACCTGCGGTCCCTGGTCGAGCAGACGGGGAATTCGCTTGCCGCCTCCCTGGGCGAATTGGAAGATCGTCTGGAACGGGAGAAGACAGGGAGGGATTGAACAGCCGGCGACCATGGAACTATTTAAATCCATACGATCCGCTTTTGTTCGCGGAACCCCATTGGGCAAGGGCGCCCCTTTAAGTAGACGGCAGGTCGCCCTCCTCGCGGGTCTGGTGATATTCGCCACCCTGGTGATAACCATCTTCCTGACCCGACAGAGTCATTTCAGCGCCCCCGCGTATCTTCCCGGCGACATCGCCCGCACGGACATCCTCATCCCGATGGATGCCCTGATCGAGGATGAGGAGGCCACTCAGGCCCGCCGCGATGAAGCCAAGGGCAGGGCATTGCCGGTGTATCGATTCAATCCATCGCTGCAAGCCGACCAGGCAGCCAAGTTGAAGAGGGTGTTTTCCCAATCCCGCGCCCTCCTGGGACTCGATGCAGCGGGTAAAAGGTTATCCGGAGGGTCGCGTGGGCGACCCTTCCGAAGCCTGCCTGTCTCCGTGCAGGCCCAGTTGCGTTCCTCCATTCAGGACCTCGGGATGAAACCTCCGGTGGACGACCTGCTGGTCTTTCTGGTGAGGGAAGGTTTCACGTCGAGCCAGGAAGATCAGCTCCTTCGTCTGTTGAGGGATCTTTTTCCGGCCCTGCTCGCGTCCGACGGCGCTCACTTCTCGAAGGGGAACATTCACAAGATGAACATCGTCACGGGCAAGGTGGAAACAGTCCCCGTGGGCCTTCTTGCGACTTCAGATCAGGTGCAAAAGAAAATCGTTCAGCAGATCGGTCAGAGCCCCTTGCCCGTCGCGGGCCGTTCGTCTCTTCGTCGCCTCTTGGAAAGTTTGATCATCCCCAATCTGACCTATGACGAATCGCTGACAAAGGCCAGGCAGGAGGAGGACGTAAAGAACATCGACCATGTGCTCCGCAAGCTGAAGAAGGGGAAGGTGGTTCTTCGGCAGGGCGATGAGGTCGAATCGGACCACCTGGTGCAGATCGAGGCCATCCGCAAGCTTACACCGCCGGGTTCTTCATGGAGTCAGACCCTGGGGTCGGCCTTGCTGATCGGCATCCTTTTGACGATCTTCATCTTTTTCGCGCCTCGCATCGCCTCAGGCCAATGGCGCCCTTTCAAGCTGGCGGGCTTCCTGATCCTGGTCCTGACTTTGAACCTCCTGCTTTTGAAGGCTTCTTGGTTCGTCTGCGAATCCGTCAGTCAAAGTTTCCTGACCTCGCCCTTTAACGACAAAACCTATTTCTTCTACCTGTTGCCGTTTGCCTGCGGCTCCATGCTGGTCAGCCTTCTGGCCGGTGAGCGCTGCGCCCATATTTTCATTATCTTCTTCTGTATTTTAGCAGGACAGGTCGCAGGAATGGAAGCCTACGGTCTTTTCTATATCCTGATCGTCAATCTGGCGGGTATCCTCTTCATGCGAAAAGCACAGCAGCGTATCAGGCTCATCGGGGCCGGATTTAAACTCGGGTTGGTCTCGGCAGTCCTGTATATCCTCATCCAGGCCGCTGCAGGGGCGTCACTGGATCCGTTAGGCACCGGTTTCGGCGCCGGCCTCGCGTTTTTATCGGGGCCTTTCAATGCCTTTTTTCTTGTCTTCACGCTGCCGCTGTGCGAACGCGTCTTCATGGTGACGACGGAGATCCGGCTTTCCGAACTCGGCAATATGAGCCTGCCGCTCGTCCGGGACCTCATGACGAAGGCGCCCGGTACCTATAGCCACAGCATCACCGTGGGTACGCTCTGCGAGGGGGCAGCCAAAGTCATCGGCCTGAATCCCCTCTTCTTGAGAATCGCCGGTCTGTACCACGATATCGGGAAGACCCTCCAGCCTGGATATTTCGTGGAAAACCAGAAGGAATTCAATCCGCACGATGAGCTTCCCCCCCAGGAGAGCGTCCGGATTTTGAAAAGGCATGTCAGTGAGGGGATCGCCTTGGCGAGGCGGGCAAGGCTGCCGTCCTCCCTCGCCGAGTTGATCCCCCAGCATCACGGCACCAAATGGATGCCCTTCTTTTTTGAGAAGGCCAAGAATGGTGCGACTGGGACCGACGGGGAGATTCAGCAGGCGGCTTTCCGCTACCCCGGACCAAAACCGCAAACAAAATCGGCGGCCATCCTGATGCTGGCCGATAGCATCGAGGCCGCAGCCAGAACACTCAGCGATCACTCTCAGGACCGGCTTCTTGACCTCATCCGGAAATTGATTGCCGATACGATTGCAGACGAACAGTTTTCAGAATGCGATATTACCTTGTCGGAGATCGATCGCGTCACCTACAGCTTTTTAGAGACCCTTTCCAGCCATTATCATGGACGCATTGTTTATCCCCCGACATAGAGACCCATCGATACGATAGCTTGCATTTTTAGATAATGCCTTGTGAAATCATCAATCGGAGGTGAATTATGCAAACGGCAGTTACGAAACGGGGACAGACGGTCATTCCGGCGGCGATCCGCAAGCGTCATCAGATCGGCGGAGGGGCGCGTCTGGTCTGGCTGGATGACGGCGAAACGATCCGCATCGTTCCCACGCCGGCGGACCCGATCACTTCGCTGCGGGGCTGCCGGGGGGAGAAATTGACCGAACGTCTGCTGAATGAGCGTCGCGCGGACCGCAAGCGCGGAGAAAGGGGCTAAGATGGCTAAGCCGACCGCACCCAGAAGCCCCCATCTCCTCGATACCTCGGCATTGCTGACCCTCATCGAGGACGAAGCGGGCAGCGACCGGGTGGAGGAGGTCCTGAAGGACGCCGCCATTCTCCTGCCCTGGCCGGTCCTCATGGAGACCTACTATATCACGCTCCAGGAGAAGGGCCGCGCCGAAGCGGACCGCCGCTACGCCCTGATCCGACAACTGCGGGCGGAGATCCTCTGGGCCATGGATGGGCCGATCCTGTTGACTGCGACCCGTCTCACGGCGGAGCATCATGTCTCCCTGGCCGATGCCGTGGTGGCCGCCTTTGCTATCGGTCACAACGCGGTCCTGATCCATAAGGACCCAGAATTCGGCGCCCTTGCCGGTCTCCTGCCGATGGAGGCGCTTCCCTACAAGGCGAAATGAGAACGCGCTTGTCAAAAATACCGCGTCTGCCAGTTCCTTGCAATAGCCTTCCGGCAGTGCTATAAAATAAGCGGGTTATCCAGGAAATCCATCCTGATAATCCAACTGGTTGGAGCGGATGACCTTTTGGGAAGAGAGGCTTTAAGTGACCCATGCGACTCAGATCATGCAGCAGTCTTCGTCATGGGAGGAATAAAACCGAGGAGGACTGTGAGATGCCGGTGATAACAATTCGAGGCCAATATGGCACTTGGTCAGCCGAAATCGGGCAAATAATCGCACATAAGCTGAATATTGATTACGTTGATCGGGAAATCATTGCTGGAGTAGCTGAACGGCTCCGGCAGCCGAGTAAAAGCATCGAAGAAAAGGAGATGCCTCCCAGCACGCTCCTGGGGCGCATCGCAGAAGCGATGACCCAGACCGTCTATCTGGGTGACGGCATCCATGCAGGCGCATACTTGCCTCTGTGTGAAATACCGTTGAATGATATCCACTACCTTTCCGGGTTGGAACAGGTGGTTAAGGGACTGGCCAAGAGTCAGTCTGTAGTTATACGAGGACGCGGCAGTCAGTTTATTCTAAAAGGTTTCCCCGGTGCTTTTCACGTACTGATCGTGGCACCGATCGAGGTGCGAGTTAGGCGGGTTATGGAGAGGCTGAAGATTTATGAGGAGGATGCCAGAAAGGAGATGGCCCGTTTTGACGACGGCAATCGTGAGTTCGTCAAGAGATACTTCCGGGCCGACATACTTGACCCCGTTAACTATGACTTATAGCTTATCCGTAAATAAAAGTTTACTTTTTTAGAGATCTTTGTTATGAATCAATGTCATAGATTAACAACACTGTCAAGGAGGTTGATTTATGGCAAAACGAATACAGTCATGGGAGGTATCGGACGCATTCTGGGAGCGAGTTAATCCGCTGATTCCTCAGCCAGAACGGGATAAGGAGAAGAGTTATAAACGGATAGCAGGCGGAGGACGAAAACCGATTCCCTATCGCCGGGTTTTTGAAGGTATCGTCTACGTTCTGCGTACAGGCTGTCAATGGAAAGCCTTGCCGAAGGAACTTTATGGCAGCCCCAGTTCTGTCCACGGATATTTCACCCGTTGGATGAAATCTGGCTTCTTCCTTTCTCTTTGGCGCGCAGGCCTGGCCGAGTATGATGAAATGGAAGGGATTTCCTGGCAATGGCAGAGCATTGACGGAGCCATGATAAAAGCTCCAATGGCACAGGAAGAGGTAGGACGCAATCCAACAGATCGGGGGAAAAAAAGGCAGCAAGCGTCACATCCTTGTAGACGAGCATGGCGTCCCGCTATCCATAGTCGTAACCGGAGCGAACCGGCATGACGTGACTCAATTGCTTGCAGTCCTTGATAATCGCATCGTCTTGCCGCCAGAAGAGACCGAACAGAACCTCTGTGCTGACAAGGGATATACAGGAGCTCCAGCAAAAAAAATCATAGAGGCCCATGCCTATATTCCTCATGTCAAAGAACGCGGTGAAGAGATAAAAGCAAAAAAAGAAATCCCCGGTTATCGTGCTCGCCGATGGGTTGTTGAATTAACCCACTCCTGGCTCAACCGGTTCCGGAAGCTGCTGGTTCGTTATGAAAAGCTGTCCGGGAATTACATCGCTCTGATACAATTAGCATTCTCCATTATCTGCTGGAGAAAGATCAAAAGAGCCAACGTTATTTACGGATAGGCTCTTAGTCATCAACACAAGCAACCTCAGCATCGAAGGTGCAGCTTCCATCATAGTGAACGCTGCCTCTTGCCTGGAGGATGCGGGAGGGGAGTCCGGTATTGCTTCTTGCATTTGTACTTGACAAATTGCAGCAAAAACGATCCATGTTTCTGACATACTTTCCTGCTGGGCAGGACCCGTGAACGATGAAAGCGGGTTTCTCAAATCAGCAATTCATTTTACGAGGAGGTGCAGATATGAAAAAGCTGATGGTTGCGGTCATCCTGCTTCTAATGGCCACGCCGGCGTTTGCCAAGAAGGCCTGTGAAGAGCTCAAGGCGGAGATTGATGCCAAAATTCAGGCAAAAGGTGTGAAGACCTATACCCTGGAGATCGTACCCACCGAGCAGGTCAAGGACGGAACGGTCGTTGGAAGCTGCGACGGTGGAACGAAGAAGATCATCTACACGCGGGGAAAATGATGCTCCGGCCATGCCCGTTCTTCCAATGGCGCCTGGGTCGAGTGGCGCACACTGTTCCAGGTTGCGGTGGGCCGTGCGATTATCAGAGGCGCCCTGGGACATCGTTCCGTTTTTGATATAATCACCGAACTGTCGGATGGTGCTGAATTTGGAGAAGCCGCCTTCTCGGATTCCCGTTTTGAAAGCATCCCGATTGATGATGTCAAGCTGCCCGTTAACGCTCTGATCATGGGAATCCGCCGAGCTGGAAATCATTGTGCCGTATGGACATACGACCCTTTCTGTAGGTTATACCGTGATGTTGGTCGGAAGTCCCGAAGCCATCCCGGAAACGGCAACACTCATGGTAGAGGGGTAAGAATCATTTATTTCTTGGAAAAAGATTCACAGCGCATTGGCGTGAGTTCAATTGGTATTCTTTGGTTCTCAGTGATGCGACCGACCGAGACATTGTAGGTGAACACAAGGTCAAGCATGTTTCATTTTTTCTTCCAGGACGACTGTACTGTACGGGTTGCAAGGTTGCATGAATGAACATCGCCCTCCCTTGACGACTTCAATAAACTCCTCAGCAATTCTTGATCTTCTCAATCTGATACCGTATAGAGCAGGCAAAATCATCTATTGTGAGGCCAATCATGAAAAAGCATTTTATCAACATCATTACCATTAACAGTCTTCTTTTTCTCCCTAGCCAGTACATCGGCCACTTTCCTGATGAATGCCGGCATCCCCACATACATCGACGCCAAGCATGCCATTGCCCACAACAAAATCATGATTATCGACAAGGCGACTGTGGTCACAGGGTCATTCAATTTTACAAAGGTCGCAGAGGAGAAGAACGCGGAAAACCTCCTGATCATTTCGTCGAAGGAACTGGCAAAAATATATCTCGATAATTGGCAGAGTCACAAATATCATTCGGAGCCTTACCAAAGACAGTCATGATTGAGAAAATTATATCCGGCGGTCAAACAGGAGCAGACAGAGCAGCCCTTGACTTTGCCGTCAAACACGATATTCCATATGGTGGATGGGTTCCCAAAGGGAGAAAGATCGAAGATGGAACTCTTCGATAGAAATACCTTCGTCAGGAGATGCCGACCGGTGAATACTCGAAGCGTACTGAAAAAAATATTTGGGAATCCGATGGAACATTGATTATTTCACATGGCCACTTAACTGGCGGATCAGCACTGACAAGAGAATTGGCAAAACATCATAGGAAACCCTGAATTCACATTGATTTGAAAGTGACTTCTTACCCCGAATTTGCGAGAATGATCAGAGAGTGGATTGCTAGGAGTGAAATCAAAGTCATGAACGTAGCAGGAGCAAGAGGAAGAAAAGACCCATTGATTTATCAGGCGACGCTGAATGCGTTGGATGCTCTATTCATCACTTGATTGAAAAAGCAAAGGAGAACTATTATGAGCCTAACAAAGATTGATATTGTCGATTCGATTTATGAGAAATGCAGTATCCCCAAGAAAAATTGCATTCAAATCGTAGAAAGTGTCTTTGATATTATCAAAGATGATCTGGACAAGGGTAATGATGTCATGATCTCCGGATTTGGTAAATGGAAAGTCAAGGCAAAAAAAGAAAGGAAAGGGCGGAATCCAAAGACTGGAGAGGAAATGAGGATTGATGCGAGAAAGGTGGTTACATTCAAGCCGTCCACCATCTTGAGGGATGCTGTGAATTCAGGAGACTGATAGCGATCTGGTGCAAGCCGCACATGATGGGATTTGTTTAATTCATTTATCGCTTATGCTCTGCGCCGACAAAACTCTTTTTCTGTTTGGCAAAAGGAGAATCAATGGGCAACTGCAAATGTGGTTGCGGTAATCCAGTCAGCGATAGAAACTTTCTTCCTGGACATGACCAGAAGCTCAGGACGATGCTTGTAGATGAAGTCGGCGGTCTCTTCGCTTTGCAGGAACTTGTCCAATCCGCCAAGCAATACACACGCGGAGAAAAGGACCCTGAGAAATTCTTGGAACATATCAAGAGTATCTTTCCAGTAAAGAATCGGAGATAAGCCGTCGGCCAAATCAATCCGCCTGAATCATGTTCCTGGCGCTGAAGATCTTTACGTTGGGCCTCGGCGTACATACGACGTTGGTCCACTATGAAAGCTATTGTTTCAATAAATATTAAATAACGAAGGTTTAGCCCAATAAAAAAACCCCGTGAAACGGATAGAAACGATCCATTCCACAGGGGTTTTCTGTTTAGAGTTAGGGAGGCGGCGTTACAGCCGTCCTCCCTAACATCTCGGAAGCGATTGCGCTTGTAATTTTCGCTGCTACATCACGAGAGTCCAAACAACCATCGTCACAATCGATGATTGTGCCGCATGTTTCACAGATAATTTTTCCAAAAAATCTGTGAACAAAGGCTCTCCGCCGATCGCCTCATTTCAAACATTCGTACAGGCTGGTACTATCAGGAATATACATGGCCGATCTCCTTTGGTTTAGAGGAATGGCCATGGAGAATATCCACTGCCTCATGCCACCAGATAAGTTTCTCGCGGTTGTGCATGAACACTTCCGCGGTCCTGTCCGGAAAAACCCTGATCCCACGCCACGTACGGCGATCTGGCCGGCTGAACGCGACATCAACGAACCGGCCATTGCTGATCCCGTTTTGCATGCAATAGGCAGCGAGGACCTTGTAGCCCTGCCGCAGAATGTTTTGCTGCTGCGGAGTCGTCATCGTAATATTCATCGGATATCCTCCTTTTGGGTTGATTCTGGCCTGTTGACCCTGATAAAATTAACCAGGGACAGGCACGCAATTTCGGAGATCCTTTTGGCTTTAACCTCAGCATCCAGATCGTCCAATGCGAAGATTGTTCTTTTCCAGAGTCCTTTGTTCGGAATCTGGAAAGCCAAGCGGTACATATTTTTTGCTTTCATCGCAGTTTCCTCCTCTCGTTATGCTGTCATAAGCCATATAAAGTAGTGCAATGGTTTGCTTATGACAGCACTTCGGCGGGTAAATGGACCGTTTAAGGTCAGGTGGGTACTTCTGGTAAGCCATCCCGAGCTTTCCAGGAAGGAAAACCGTGACGGCTTTGGGCAATTACAGACAGTCAGTCATCTTTAGAACGGAACATCATCATCCAAAGGGGGTTCCAAAACGTCACTGGCATCACCGATACCATTCGGCGCCGAGGATGATGATGACGCGGACCCTGTGGACCCTGCGGATTTGCTGTCCAACATTCTCATGTCGGAAGCAATGATTTCAGTAGTGGAGCGTTTGCCCCCCTCCTTATCTTCCCAGGATCTACTTCTGATACGGCCTTCCACAAAGATCAGCTTCCCTTTGACGAGGTACTTGCCGCAGATCTCGGCCAACTTCCCGAATGTCACGATACGGTGCCACTCGGTCGCTTGTATCTTCTCCCCGTTCTTGTCTTTCCGCTGTTCGTCCGTCGCAAGCGAGAAATTGGTGATCATCGCACCATCCGGTGTGTACCTCACCTCTGGATCTTTCCCTAAGCGACCTACCAAAATAACCTTGTTAACCATGTTCAAATCCTCCTTTTGGGTTTATTGCTCGCAATGAGCTGTTTGGGTTTACGGGAAAGACTGCCTTGCCCGTATGTGAAAACCTTCCGCCTTCCCCTCCTTGTGGGTGAATTGTCGCGTTCATGGTGCATGGACGCAAAAAAGCCGCAACTGTCCCGGTGGCAAACGGATCAGAATGCGGCTATGTTTCGATGACCTACTTAAAATACTAACTGTATAGATATTACTTCCATCGTTTTTCCTGGTCCATGTCTGCACGGGTATTTTGGGAACCTATAATGATGCCGATGAGAGGAATGCTGACCATCAGGAAGGTGGTAAATACGATGAAATACGACGAGGAGAGAAAAATATGCCGAAAGTCGCCTAACCACTGGTGTATTGTGTTGAGCTTGTTCATGCTGACCAACCATTTTAATTTGATAAGAGTGCCGGCAAGGTTATGTGGTTCAAGGACAATAAAGTAGAGGAAGTGGAAGGCTATAAACGCGATGATCATCTTGAGTATGGCGCCAGTGGCCAGGCCGCTGATCAAGTTTTTGATGGCCGCTTTCGATATCTCGCCGATGTAGTATTTACCGAGGCTCGCAAAGAAGAAAGCGTATCCGATGGAAAAGCTCAAAGCAATGACGAAGGCAAAGAACTTGTCATAAAGCGTCATTTCAAATGTGCCAAAAATAGGTATATACTTTTCAAAAACCCCGATTGCGAGCGGCGTGAACAGTGCGGAGATCAGGCCGCACACAAAGCCTCCCTTAAACCCCACTTCGAAAAAGGCCAGCTTGCCTCCGAGAGTAAAGAAGTCTTCAGGAATAGTGCTGCCCGACCTTTCGACAACATAGTATTGCTGAATTTCCGATATGGCGTCGAGCAGCCCCTTGGGTTTGCCTGGAGATGCCGCTGAACCTATAAATACATCGCCTCTTTGATTGTCTTTGCTTAGTGACATTGAGTTATTCCTCCTACTACCAGAAAATTAGTCCAAGAACTCCGCCAAGGTAAGTAATGGATACCGACATGAAAAAAAGGGCAATTCCCAAGCCGAACCGACGACGATACACGGCCATCCAAAAAGCGGCGACGAGAAAGGCCGTGGCAAAAAACCGCGCCCAAAAACCACTGAGCATGGTTATGAACATGGTTTCCCAAAAATCAGCATAAGTCTGCTGAGGGAGATATTTGAGCGGATTAAACGCTTCTAGCGAAAACCATTCTGACATTATCTTATCCTCCTTCTTTTTATTTCATGATCGGCTTTACGCTTGTCAGTGAATGAAAATAGGGAGCCTTGTTCGCCTCCACTTCCGAAGGCAAACCGAATACCTCAATGTTAAATGGTGTCAGGATCTTCTTCGTTGTGTGGCTGTTGCCATACGACAACTCGTACTGCCGGCAGTAATATTCCTGGCCAATTTCGGAGCTAATTGCGCCGATTCTCCTGAGACTGGCAACGACGGCTTTGATTGCCTTTTCCTTGTCGCTGAGTCGGGCGAGCGATATATCAATGACATTTTTTTTCTTGGCGAGTGTTTGGGCAGCTTCATAGAGTAGGCTTGGATCACAGTAAACGACGCCGTTGTGAGAAAATGCCTTGAACTTGTTGCCGGTCTGAGTGACGTTTATTGCGAGTCGAACAAGCTCAAGCATCTCCCGTGCATCAAACCATTCGTTCCAGGGTTGAGACTTGAGGGTGGTGTTGTCGGCTATTTCCTCTTCCCGCGCCTTGCCGTCTGCGATTCGCAGCAGGTTGATGAGCTGGCTGTTTATTGGATGGCGATGATGTTCCCGGATCATGGCAATGGCTTCCGCCAACCACCTGCTCGGCTTTTCCGTACACATGGCGGAAACATTGTCGGCGCCGATAATGGGATGGTCCGCTTTTGAGTAGTGCTTCCCTTCCCTGAGTGACGGGATCTTGCCGATGTCGTGTCCCAGGGCGGCAACGAGCATCGTGGGGATGAGCGGGTAATAGTCCTTGTATGTCATTTTGAGCATTTCGATGGAAAGGGATGCAACTCGATAGCTGTGGGATCTCAGCGATACCTTTGCGAGCGCACTTTCCCAGGAGTTGAGCTCGCTGGTCTGGGATTCCTTTCCTATAAGCACGATCGAGGGGCAGCCACCATCTTTGTCAAGCAGTCCGATGATGTTGTATATAAGGGTCAAGGCATTTAACTCCCGGCAGATCTGCTCGTATGGCTTGACCGTGTTCCGGATGAACTCAGTAGACTCCAGAGGAGGCGGCCCGATATATTGCTGATCCTCGCCAGTCAGGGCACTGGGCAGGGATGGCGATCCTTCGACTGTATCGCAAACGGGATTTACCTGCTGCACCTGATCGGTTGTCTGAGGGTTATTCTCGATACTTTTCGGCTGCGGCGTGAAATTGTCGTTGTATTTCAGCCAGAGCACGCTCAGTTCAGACAGGGAGACTATTATCCCGTCATTCGGTACTGGGTTCTCCTCTAGGCTCTTCCACCAGCGTTGGACAAATTGAAACATTTGATCCTTCTTCCTTTAAAATTTTGACCAGCTTGCCTTTGACCACTTCCTGCTGACGGGGAGACATCCCCTGGAGGGAATCCTTGCCTTCGACAAACACTCCCTTTCTCCCCCAAAAGCTCGATAGCTCGATGAGCAGTTGTTGTGGCGACTTGTTCCTGATCCTCGATGCTTTCACAAGTAATTGCAGCAGCTCATTCTGCTGTTCGTTGTGCATGGTTACATGGATGTTGTCGCCTTCCATCAATACGAACAGGCTCTTGGCGATATAGGAAGTCCTGGGCAGATGAAGAAGCAGGTGGATGTCCTTGCGAAGACTTACGGATTTGACGATGCCTGTTGTTCTGATGTTGCCGATCGAAAAATAGCCTGTTTTGTCCTGGACGGAGGCGAGCATGTTTGGCTGTGTGGCGCTATTGGCGTGACAGAGCAGTTGCAAGGATATGCCGTCCTTGAGGACTGAGTAGCTTGCGATCCGAGCATCTATTTCCATAATGGTTCCCCTTTTGCCTTATGATTGCTCCAGGTCGGCAGCCGGCACACTAACGGCGACCATTTTTCCATAAACGCTGAAATCGACCATAGCGGTGTGGCAGTTGGCCTCCCGCACAATCCCAAAATATCCGACGTAGGCGCCCCGTGTCGCAGTTACCCGCATTCCTTTGTGCACTTTTTGCTCGATCTTGACCGTCATTAGCCTGTTCGCCTGATCCTTTGATGTTTCAGTGACCATCAGTATATGCGGCAGGCATTTTATATCGATCGGCGGCTCCACCTCGGAAATAAGAAAACCGCTGAGGGGCGGCGGCGGCGTTTTGCAGTCAATATTACGCTCTGCCAGAATAGCCTTGACAACCCGTTCTTTTCCGCTTTTGACTGAAAGAAGATAAGGCACAGGCGGTATTTCTCCCTTCCGGAGATGGTTCTTTCTTGCCTCTGTAACGATATTACTTCCCCGTATTACTTTACTTCCACGGGGGCCGCGGAAAATACCGGGCCCCTCCCGTGGAAGTAATAAATAACCAAGAGCGATATTGTTGTGATCTGGTAAACAAAGAACTCGGGTGAATGCTTAACAAGGAGGGATATATGTTCAATAAAAAGTTGGTGGAATCCGTTCTTTATCATTCAAACCGAAAATATCTCATCCAGAGCATCTTGAACGGAACAAACCACTGGCTTTATCAATCCATAACCCAACTGCATCCTGGTCTGGACGCCGAAACAACCGGCAAGAAACTTTCTAGCGTGCTGCACACATACCTCAACATGTATCATCGAGTGTATCGCAAGGCGGGCATTACGTCGCAATCGTATAGTAAATTTTATCAAGAAAACAATGATACCACCGAGGCGATCATGGTCTATTTACTGAAGACCCTTCGGACACTATGCGGCAATCTCTACATAGCTGTCATAATCGCCATCTGGATTGACCTCGAACGCAAGGAAGATGTCTTTGGCGAATATGTCAAACAAGCAGCCGGGGAACAGAAAAACAATAGAGCGGTCTTCCCGACTTTGTTGTTTGATTTCGTCTGGAACGCACTCAACGATAATCACCCATTGAATGTAAATAATGCTGCATGAAATGGACAAACCATTATCTTTGCACCTTCTCTGGGATCTACGCCTTATCCGGTAGCCCGCTTCTGGGTCTTGGCGTGTCCACCTTTTCCCACCTGCCAGATATAGTCGAATATGGACTCGGAAAGCTTGTATTTAAGGAACACAGGGGGACTTCTCATAGTCCCCTTCTTTGGCTCGGCGTTCTGGTGTTATCCTTTCCCTTTTCATACACCCCGCTGATTCAAAATGCGGCTGCCGTTGCAGGAAGCTATGGCTTCGAGCCTTGGTGGGTTCTGCTGCCGGGACTTGGAGCGTATTGCCATCTTGTGGAAGATGCGCTGTCCAAGAGCGGTATTCCTCTGTGGAATAAAATGCGGATTGCAGCAGGATTCTACCGTACAGGAACGGCCCAAGAATATCTCGTTTCACTCACCTTGGCAGGCATCTGCCTGGCTTTTGTCGTCTGGAAATCAAGACTATTAAGCTGAAGTAGCAACCATCTTTGGCCAGGCTGCCGTCATGAAAAGATACCTCTGAGCGAGCCAGCCCTCTTGCTGAAATGTTGTTAATATTGTTCAAAGAGAACAAGGATTGAAAAAATGTATTATTTGCATGCAAGGATAAGTAAAACAACTTGACAAAAAAGTAATACGTGCGTATAATATGTTATACAGTGTACAATATGACACTGTGTTCCAGGAAAACATCAAGGAAAGGAGGTGAATCGAGATGAATATTGGTAAGAAAAAGTGGAAATTGATTCCTGCTTTGGAGCAGCAGTTTCTGGACAAGAAAGAGTACCTGTCTTGCCCGAAGTGCCGTGCTTACCTTGCGGACATTGTTATCGACAAGAAAGGTGAGCAGGACTGGAGACCGGTTCCGAATGTTATGCGGCAGCTCACGGATGGCAGGTTGCACTGGACCTGTCCGAAATGCTCTGAGCTGCTCGGCAAAGTCCATTGGGAGAAGCCGACCGCAGGTGATTGCCTGAAGCATGTGTTCTTGAACCGGATGGGCTGGAAAGGCCGGGTTATTACGTCGCTGGTGATGGGCTTAGTTGCGGGTTTGGCTGCTGTGTTGGGCGGCATATATCTGTCTGGTTTGCCGATCAAAATGTATTTTGTAAAATTTCCGGAAGCCCATTTATTGATAGTTTACCTTGGTATTCCGGTGGCGTTCGTAACGTATTTCTTTCTTAAACCCTGCGCAATGGACAACTGGGGTGGGTATCCCTGGTGGGTCAGGAACAGGAATAAGTAAAAAGGCCGCATCTTTCGAGATAGCGGCCTTTTTACTTATCTGATGCGCTTTGCTTATGCGGTAAGTTGCTGTTGTGCGAATGCCTCCAGGTGAGCGAGGAGCTTGCCCAGCGAAATTGCGTCCAGATCAATAAATCCATCCAGGGTTCCCATTAAATTTTCCTTTTCGCTGTATGCCAGATAAATTTTCTTTGTGCTGATAATACAAGATAGTGTGGCCTCGTCGAGTAACACCAGATGATCCTCTCCTATTTGTATGTAATAGAATCCATCCGAGGTGATGACATGGAGTGTCGGACGGCTTGTTTCCGGATCTGTGTCGGAGGTCATTGCTTGCTCATATAGCACCAGGAGTCCTTGATCAAGTATGATCTGCTTATAGGGTACTACCATACATTGCTTTCCTTTCGTTCCACATCTGGGCATCAGGTCTATTGGCGTGGGATATGTGACTTTGCCGAACCAAACAGTCTTTCGTAACCCGGAAACTCTTCTCTTAGTCCCTCTGTTGTGGCTCTGAATTTCGTAAATGCACCCGCCAAAGATGATACGATTTGACTGCCGGTTTGAGCGCCAATGATACCGACTTCAGCCGTGTCTCGATCCACACCTATCATTGCCGCGTTCCTTGCCATATGTGACGACATGCCATCGGCATCCACGCCTGCTTTTACATTCAGGCGATCAAGGTTCTGAGTGCGCACCGATCCGGCGTCGCTCTGGCTAAAGAGGACATCCCCTGTGGCTGCGCTACGGACATTTTTCGTCACACCATCGGCAGTTTGTATTTGTTCTGTAATAACACCTTTCAGGTCCCCGGCAATATCTTTACCTGTACGGGGATCTTGGTAAGTATGCTTGAAACCTCCTCCTGCCATGGAGGCTGTTTTGGATTCACTGAAGTTGTATTCAGACTGACGAAAACCGCCCTGTACTGTTCTAAGGTTATTGAATTGTTCGGTGGTATCTCCTCCTTTTGTCTGACTGAAATTATTAAAATGCTGTTCAGAAGTGCCTGTAATCAATTCCTTACGGCCATCAAAGTGGGTTTCATGATCACCACCGATCGTTGCCCTGAAATCATCAAATGTCTCTGTCTTCTTTCCCGCTGAAGTAGAATCAAAATGTTTAAAGGTCTGTATAGAGTCGCCGGCAATTACTTCCTTGCGGCCATCAAAAGTAGTTTCATGATCACCTCGAATCGTTTCATGAAAATTTTGTAAATCTTTTTGGTAATCGCCCGTAGTGGTCCGCGTTCCGGTATCGTTAGTAACGACATCTTTCACTGTTCTGTCAACCCCGGCCTGTGCTGTGACCGACGTTATCTGGTTATTAGATCCACGAAGCGTTGCCACATCACCCGCCTGTAGCGTCGTTTTACCTCCCATGGTCTTTATTTGATTATTTATGCCCTCAACATTTTCATTCGTAACGGCCATGGAAACTCCTTGCGCTGATTTGAGCCCTCGGTAAAAATCTTCTCTGCCCTGGGTGGTGTTCATGTCGTTTCCGGCCATATTTCCCATGGCATAAGTCTGGAGCGAAGCATAGCCCCGTTCAAGCTCGCCATAGGTAATTGCATCTGCGGATCTGCCAACACCTCCTATTTCATGTATGTAATTTTCTGCACCAAGATTTTTGGCAGTTTCAAATAGTTTACTAGCCTCGATGTTGCCAGCTATAGCATCATATCTGCCCTCGCTCGTAATATTTGAGCGTGCATCAGCGGCGTTTATAGTGCCCGCGATATCTCCACGCCCTTGAGCTTTAGTGATATTGTGTACCTCTTCAAGGTTTCCCGCTCCCTCCCGTATTCCAGAGGACCGACCAATATCTTGCATGGTCTTGGTAGCTCCCGTATCACCTAAAGCAGATACAAATGGTCCTGCGCCACCCAATAAGGGCATTGCTTTTTCATAAGTATTGACATCAGCCATATTCTTGATAAGCCCCGCCTTGTATGTTGCTTGTGAGGAAAGGGCAGTGCTGCTCCCATAACTATCGTTGCCCACGCTCATGTTCCCCATGCTCAGATTGCCCATGCCCATGACTTGCGCTCCCGTGCTCTGGGCCGTTGCCGCCACACCTGCGCCGCCCAGTGACGATACGGCGGCTTTTATGGAATAAGCGCTTCCTGATATGAGTCCCCAGGCCAGGGAAGGTACGACGGGCGCAAGTGACCCGATATATCCAAGGGTCATCTCAAGCTGGTCGGCGATGAGGTCAACCGTTTTGAGAGTTGGCCCCTTTGCTGTTTCCGTGAGGAAAATATTTGCAATCACCCGCTGTACTTCATGGTCGGCGTAAAGGTTCATTATGACATAGATGGGGACCCATAGTTGAAGCCAAAGTGCCATCTTGGCATAGAAGACCAGGACACCTATGCCGCCGAACACGAAAAACAGCGGCAGGAGGACGGAGAGGCCATAAATGAGGCCCTCGGCTACGGCACGGACAGTATGGATGATAGCATTGAAAAACTTGGCTGCTGTAAGCCATCCAGAAGTCGTTGATCGCTGTGAGGCTTGAAAAGCAGAGGCACTGGGGCTGCCCATGAAAGCAAGATAAGAGTCCATGGAATCCCGCAGCAGATTTATAAGGGCCAGTGTTTTAAGGGTCGTCTGCTCGCTAACCGTGCTGCTTGGAAAATACCGGCTTACAACGTCGGTTGTTAAAGCCCCGCTTCCCAGGTTCATACTACTGCCTGCTCCGGAAGTTCCAGACATGCCCACGTTGCCCGACAGCTTTACCTCAATGTCGTTACGCCAGGCTGCGTAATTAGCATCCCATGTACTGTCTATCAAGTCAATCGCGTCCGCGCAGGAGGCAGATCCGGCATCGTTTGGAGCGATGATGAACTGGTTTGGATCTCGGTATGTGGTGCTCTTGAGATGCGTCATGAGGTCCGGCGTAACAAATAAATCATCTAAGAGAAGTGTTTTTTCGCCTGCTGTGCCCCATTGGGGACCGGAGCCGGCAGCGTAATTCGGAAACACACATTTCATTAAATATTCGCGGAGTGATTTAGTAATAATGTGCGCTGCTGCCGGCAGGTTCTCTGTGCTGGCGTTGGGCGGATAGATGTTCATCAGGACATCTGTGTATTTAGCGCCAACAGCCACTCCTCCATTTCTGAATTGCAACGTGTCTGGAAGGCTGAACACAGTTTCAAATTCCCTGCCGATCGTATCTCCGATAGTGGACATCGCATAAGGGATGAATGCGCTCGGAAGTGGCACGTTGTCAACCACCTGGGACTGGGACGGGTCCACCCGATCGGTGATTGCCACCGTAGCGGTGGGACTCAGGAATATGCCAACGGTAAGGAGTGCGGTCAAAACAATGGAAATGATCGTGACAGGCCCCTCACCACGATAGAGGTCAGATGCGCTAGAGCCACGAGCCGTGCCACCGGAACCGATGAAAGCTGACATCGAAACCAGCAGGGCGTATAATAATGTGAGGAGCAACGAGATTTTGACAAGGGTGTGAATGAAACCACCACTTGTTATCATGGCGATGCCGTTAAAAATAGTGGCGAGAAAGTCACCTGATCCGTAGGTGTAAACATCAAAGGTGCGTCCAGTGCTGAACCGGGTCTGGTAGTCTGCAAAGGCAAAGCTCGGAGCTAGGAGCAGCCCGGCTGCCGACAGGATTATGGTTGGTATCCTTTTTAGTACCATTTTTTATTTATAGCCCGTTGTATGTTTTGAGATGCGTGGGCAGCGACCTTCGCATCGATGTTCTCCAAAAACTTCATCATTGCTATCTGCGAGTTGAATCCCATCATATACTTGTCATATAAGGCTTGTCTTTCGTCCCTAATTCGCCGAATCTGGCTGGCGATGTCGGAATATTTCAACCCACAAGAACTGATGCTGGATTGCCCCTCTTCGTATGCCTTTAGATAATTTTCGATCAAGTGCCATGCCATCGACGCGGCTGCGACTTCGGCAGTCAGGTCGATGAGATTGGATGCAAGCGTGTCGGAATATGAAAGAGACGAACGGAGCATATACGCCACGGGTGGTATCGACACGGTATTAACAAATGCCTGCTCATCTTGAGTAAGGGCTACCGGGGGAGTGGCTTTGTATTTGTTCATGATGGCGATCATTTTGTCTTTTACATGCTTCGTAAAGCCGTCAATAGTAGTGGTTCCTCCTTGCGCTACATCTTCACAATACGCACCATCTCCTAACCCTCCGGAACCGCAACTGAGCAGCTTCACATCTCCGCCATGGACGAGATCGGCAAGTGTCAGTGACGGAGGGATATAGACGCATGCGGAGGTTGGCTCCGCTGATCTTGTACTCCATGTTCCCACAAGCGACATAACCTGCTGCTTCTGCTCATCGGTGAGTCCGGACCATTGCAATGCCTGTGCGGTTGTAGCGCCACGAGGCGCTCCCTTGATTTTATCTGCTGCCGCTTCCTCTGATTTTGTCCTGGTGTGATCCCGGATCTGCTGCCTCACTGAAGCCTCATTACCGGATGCACACTCCAGCCAGCCTGTAACGGGATCGCCCTGCCCTTTTTCATTCTTGCATGACTCCAGATTCCATAATTCCATTCCTCCCCCGATACCATTGACCAGTGCCTTGGCGGACGTACAGGAGTCCATATTTAACTTGTTTAATTTGTTCATCTGGTCTCGCAGATTCTTGATGACGCTGTTGCAGGTGGGACAAACAGCCTCAAGGCCGAGTGAAAATGCGTATCCAAGGGCATTCTGTCCGATCTTTTGTAGAAACTGAACAAACTGATCGGCATTAATAAAAGAAAAGGAACCGCCAAATATATCTATCCCACCGCAGCCTGCTTTGATGCTCGGCTCCTTCCAAGAGAGTGGCTGAAGGGTGTCGCGGGGAACGCGAGCAGAAAGCGATCCGCCGACGATGAATCCCCTGGACTGGGAATGATAGGCTCCGGCGTCGGTATAGTTTACACGAGTGCCCCATCTCTGGAACATCTCGGTGATCTCGCTGTTCAGGTCCGCGCTTGTAACCGAAGCAGGATCAATCAGTAGTACGGTTAGCAGCAAAAACGCCCATATCTTCCGTAACGACATAGCGATATAGCCTCCTTTCCAGCTCCGAAAGCGGCATGTGTCCCGTTCCTATATGCTCGAAGCGATCCTCACCCGGGTATGCAAGAAACCATGCCGGGACGGATTCCACACCAAGCCGGGCTGCAATTCCATTGTCAGGCTTCGTATCGGTAAGCGCCGGCAGAGCTACATCGAGTGTTATGGGCATCACTGTAAAGCCGTCGTACTTGCTTTTGAATTCAACAACGGTGGAGACTGATTGCTGGCAGCTTGGGCAGTTGCCGCTGTAAATGAAAAAAAGGCCGGCCTGTGTTCCAAGTCGGGTTACGGCCCTTTGGATCTCATCGTTCTTTTGCTCAGTTCCTCCGGCCATGTATAGGTCTGGGTATTTCATCAGAAGGCGTTGCCAGATATAGGCAAAGCGTTCAGACAGCTCCATTGAGTCTTTTTGAAAGCGCATGTATGTCTCGACGTTTTGATCGGTCGGATTGACCATCGCCTCGCTGAGCAGCCGCTCCCCTTCCCGCTTGATGATCTCGGTGGCAAGCGGCGGGGGTGTTTCGGATACAATAGGAGTAGGCGTTGGATCTGGTTGAGGTACAGGCACCCGTGTCAGCTCCGGAGGCGGATCTTGATAAAAAAACCAGCCCTCGTCATGCTTTTCCCACCACTTGCCGGAGTCCGCCACAGCGTTGAAGGCAAACAAGGGGATCATCAGAAGGATCAATACGCGAGAAATGTGTCGAAGCATCGGCTATTCCTGAGTTCGGATATTTTTAAGCTGTTCCGTCAGATCGGTGGCATTGCCTGCAAGATAAATGTCTTTTAGTAAGACTATCTTGCGGGTATTGCTGCCGAGTTCGGTAATTTTGCTATCGAGCTGATGCAGATACGATACGATTTCCTTTTCAGCCGCGGCGATGGCCTCGGGAGAGGGATTGCTTTTGTATTTATCGAACACATCTTTCTTTTTTGCTTCTACAAGCGCCTTTATGTCTAAAACATATATGTCGTAGGAATTCGCCTTAGCAAACCACCAACCGCTTGCGCTGCCGGCTGTGATGGATATAACAAAACAAATGATCAGTATGACGCAATTGTTTGTATGAGCGCGAATGGAGGGTGAAGAATTAACAGGAGCTGGCTTGGGTTCCTGGGTTGAATTATCGACGTTGCTTTCCATAAAGAGAAATACCTCCTGCTATCATATTACTTCTTGAAAATATCCACCCACCGCGGCAATTCTGGGTTGAAGGCAAAAAAAACGCCCAGTCCGAGGACCAGGCGTTTTAAGTTTGTCAAGCAACCTTTCGAGCAAGGGTCTGCTTGAGTAGATTAATGAGGGCTTTGGACAGCTCCTCGATCTTATTGATGCAAGTCAAGTAGTTAGCATCGCACCAAAGATTGGCATGGTACGATGATCCCATTGCAATGACGTACACCTCGATTCCATGGCCACGGAGAATGTTAAAGGCTAGTTCTGCCGCTTCTTCTGAATCCGGATCGCCATCGGTGAAAACAATGGCGATTTTTCTTTCCTCCGGACGATGCAATAACATCATTCCTGCCCAGAGTAAGACTTGCGCTATAGGGGTTCCTCCGTCTGCTGACAGGACGAATTTCTCGGGCCGCGGCTTTTCGGCAAATGGTTTTACCTCAATCACCGTGGTCGTGTTATTGATTTTATTCGGTCCTGGAAACGCCCCTACCACATGGGGGACTCCTTGGAGTGAATCGATAGCACAGGATGTCGCATAGGCTGAATCCGTGGCCAGCGACATTTTACGGTGCATGGACCCACTATTGTCGATCAACAGCGCAAGGGCCGTATTGCATCCCTCCATCTGCCTTTTTGATGCAAATACCCGAAGATCCGGGGTCTGCGTGGCAACAAGGTGCGTGGATCTGTTGTCTATCCGATGACCCACGCAAGATGCGTAGCGTTGCTTGAGCTTCACCGACTGGAATAATCCAGCCAGTTCCGATCTCATTCTTGAGGTGTGCCTCAGTGCTTCACTGAAGTCAGCTCTCGTGGAGGTCTTATTCTGTCTCACCGTAATGGCGGGGTAGAGCATATCGGAAGTTGTGTCGATCGCCATCTTGTTCATGGCTTCCTGAATGACTTCCGATAATGTGTTTGTGCCTGCATCTCCAGAATCACTTTTTAGGGAATTCAGATTTTTCAACTGATCTTCCCGATCCGGAGCTGACCCGGCGCCAGCACCTTCACTACCGTCACCTTGATCCTCGTCAGATTTTGAACCGGAGTCAGATCTATTACCCTTACCCTTGTCCTTATCAGATTTGGAGCCGGATGCAGATCCATTACCCTTATGCTGATCCTTGTCAGATTTAGAACCGGACGCAGATCCGTCATCCTCACCTTTGTCCGCATCCTGGTCCTTGTCCTTATTAGACTTAGAACAAGATGCAGAACCATCTTTCTCCCCCTTATCTGAACTTTGATCCTTGTCAGACTTGGAGCTGGAGTCAGATCCACAGCCCTCACCCTCATCCTTGTTAGGCTTGGATTTGGGCTTTTCACGGGGCGGGAGGGGTGGATGCAACAATAATTCCTTGATCCGCAACGAGAGTTTTTGACAATCTTCTGTGGATTGGCACAGGTCAATCTCATCCACAAGGGATGCGTACTGGTTGCAGAAAGGGTTGCCGAAAGCATTACGGCAATACTCTTCCATCTCTTTGTCTCTTTGACTAAGTGCCGTCTGTTTGAGCACGCGGAGACGCATTCTCATAAATGCCCATATCATGAGGTTCCGAAGAGGGGAGTAATTTGCGCTTTCTCCCATAAGATTACCCTCACGATTAAGCAACGCCACCAATTCATGCGTGTTAATGGCGACCCCTGGATACTTTAACCCTTGAACCTTTTCGATTCGGATGTCTTCCAGCATGTTAAGCCATTCCTCGCCGACAGAATATGAAAAGTCTGTGTGGGCAATGTGCGCTGCCTCGTGGTCGATGTAGCCTCTGGCAAGTATTGCCGCGGTTTCATCATCAGGAAGAACGGGGATGATGATCGTTTTGCCATTGGTACAGGCGGTGTCTCCGCCAATTATCAGGTTGATTCCAGTCTTTTCCGCGAGGGCCTGCATCGCAATTTGCAGCCCTCCGATCAGATAATTCTTTTTCATTATTATCCTCCTAGAGAAACGCCCCCGTTTGGGGGCGTCTTTTGGTAATTAAAACCATACCGCAGGTCTTTCAGCCTGGGATGGTCTGGATGGCGGCAAGGCTGTCTCATCAGAGGATTCTTCCTCGGATGTATTTTCCGTTTCCGCCTGGAACTGGCCAGATCCGTCTGGAACCGCTCCCAGGATAGCCAGTATTCCGACCGCCTCGGTTAACTGCCGGCCTTTTACCGTTCCCTTTTTAGGGATTGCATCGAGAGTTTGGGCCAGGCTGTTAACGAGTCCCTGAAGCTCAGGTTCGAGAAATACCAGCCCCTCGATTTTCTTAATCATGGCACGGATTGGCCGTAATGCTTTTTGGCCGACTTCCGACCGGCCCTTGAACGAATGCCGCCATGTAGATTCAGCATGCTGCTGAATTTCACGACGAAGTTGCGCCGCAAGGCCGGTTACTTCCTCGGTCAGACCTTCGGGACACTCCTTTGCAGGCGTCACATTAAATACCTGGACGCTGAAGTGAAGAGCATTCCGAACATAATCAGGATCTACCGCCGCGTTTTCGATAACGCTTTCCCATCCGGGATTTGCGGTTATCCATCCTTTTACTGCTTCCTCGTAGTGTGCCAGAAACAGCTCTTTTTTCGCGCTGAACTCTTCTTTCAGCTTCTGCAATTCGCTCATGAGTGTATCGAGATTGGAGATGGGAATTGCATACCCTCCGAGAAACTTGCTGCCAACCGCAAGTATTGCACGTTCGGCTGATCGCTTCAGGTTGCTGAACGAAGTCAGGCTTTCAGGATCGATCACCAGTTTTGATCCCAGTGAAACCAGAGATGATGGAGGTAGATTCTTCCCCGACAATTTCAGGTCTTCAGGGGCTAGGTGCCGGCGACCAGTCCATAACCGAATATCCAGCATTATGATGCGGATATTATCCAATATGTTAATTGTTTGTGTATTGTCGCTCATATAGTCTCCTTTTGGGTGAATGAAGGCCAGGCTATAACGGAAGCCTGACGGGATTAGAACCATTGGCCGGACCCTGTTGACATCCAGCGTTCGACAGCTTTGACCACTTTCAGTGGTCGTTTGGGTGGTTTTGGGGGTTGGGGTTTTTCGGGGATCTCTTGCGGAAGTGGTTTGCTATTCTGGATTTGGCTATTGGATGACGTCCATCCCGAATTATTGTCCCACTCTGCAACAATAGAGTACCCTTTTAACTCCTTGCTGTGTCGAAGACGTTGCAATGCTTCGTAAGGATCTGGAAAACTCTTACGTTGAGACTGGTTGATTTGCCCTGTCTTGCCCCATTGGGTTTCGACAAACCCTCCTTGAATCTCAAACACCGCCCAATCTTTGCCGCCCGAGACGGACGGCACCCTCATCCACACCCCATATACCGCACCAGGCGGGATTTTTGGTTGTGATGCCATTCTTTATCCTCCTTTTGGGTAGAATCAGAACCATTCCTCCTCCGCATCCGGTTGCAGCCACTTCACCACCGTATCGTTCAAGATTTCTCTTGGAGTTTTGGGTGGGGGTGGCGGCTGTTGAGGACGCGGTGGTGGGGGTGGCGGCTTGAGAGCCGGATTGGGAGCCGGCGGCAGGGGTCTTATCTTATTCCGAAGCATAAGATCCTCCTTTCTTAGCCGAATATTCTCTGTTTTAACTCCTGAATTGCCGAGCGAGAGTTGTTCTCAACCCTGTTTCCGATAGCTCGATCCAGGGTATAATTAAGAACATCAATACCCGGCTTTCCTTTGAAGAATTGACTCAAGTTGGCCCATCGAATGAGAGTCCTTGTACAAAACACACATTCGATTTCGCCGTTATCGTAGAGTTCACGCACTTTATTTGCGACATTGATCATATTCTCCCCGATAATGGGGGGAAGGTCAGGGATGGCTTTTAACAACACCTGCAACTCTTCATCAGGTGTCGGATAATCAACCTTCATGATCATGAAGCGTCCCATCGAGGCGGCGTTCTGTCTCTTGGTGGATTGGTAGAGTCCTGTGCTATCTCCGCCGCCAGCCGTATTCCCGGCAACGATAATCCGGCAGCTATTGATGTTGGGATCAATAACCTCTCCTGTTTCAGGAATGATGATCGTCCGTCCTTCCAGTAATGGGTTTAAACCCACGAAAGTCCCTGGATCGAGCGTATCAACCTCATCCAGAAGCACCCAAGCCCTTTGGGGGTCTTTGATGCCTGCCATAAGAGGCCCATCAGACCATTCCATCTGGCCGCTCTTCACAATGAAGCGCCCGAAAAATTCAGGGATTTCCATCCTTTCATGGCAAGAAACCACGTAAAGCGGAATGCCCAATCGAGCCGATACTTCAGTAATGATTGAAGACTTCCCCGATCCGGTTGGTCCTGTCACGTACAGCGGATCATTGCCCGCTGCTCCTTTGTGCCAGGCAAGAAAATCGGATAACAGATCCTTACGGAATACATAGGACGGATTCTGTTTCGGAACCAGTGCTGTTAAATTATCCCGCACTTCGATCATTGCTGTATCGGGTGCGACCACTCCAAACACTTCTGCAATCTTTTTTTGCATGGTTTTCCTCCTTTTGGGTTTAGTGCTCCTAAGAGCTTTTTATGGTTTGGGGTATTTAAGATTAATGGGTAAGGTTAGAGCTTTCCCGCTGCCTGTTGAGGCAGAGAACGGGAAATGAGGAGTTTGTGCATGTCCTTGACGCCTGCCTGGATATGATGATCCAGGGCAGTCACTCTGCGGCAGTAACGCTCCGCGATCTGCATTGCGGTTGCCTGGGCAGCCCTTCCGGGCTCGTCATTGTCCAGTGCAAACAATGTTTCACGCGGCCTGTATGTTTTAAGCACAGAGTCGATCTTTGGGACGTTTCCAACGCCGTTGAGGGAACAGAGGGTGATGTCGTTGTCGTTCAGCACAATTTCGGTCGCCAGGGCATCCAAGATGGATTCCGCAAAAAGCAGCCGTTTGGTCTGGACGTTCCGTTTCAATACCCAAAGGGTCTTATGACCCAGTGTTTTTCTGTCCCCTCCTCCCTTGTTTTGGCGGCATTCCAGGCCCATGATGTCTTTAGGGTCTGGAATAGGGATTGCCAAAAATGATTTGTGATCCTTAAATGAGTTGTGAATGACACACCCCATCTCGGGATAGTATTTGACCCTCCTCTCGTTGAAGTACCTGCGAATTCCATCGCGGTCCCCATCGGTCATGAGGCTCAAAATATCGCCGTAAAGCCTCCTCACCCATTCTGCCTTATCAGCGGCATGGTTGTCGGATTGCTTCGGCGGCGAGACTGACTGAAACCTGGAAGAGCCGTTGAGCTTTACTACGGCTTCGAGAAACCCGATACCGTAATAATCCTGAACAAACCGGATGGCATCTCCAGACTTTCCGTTGCCCCAATCCTTCCAGTACCATCGCCCTTTGTAGAACGATACACTAAAGGAGGGGTTATCCTCTTCGCGCAAGGGTGACATAAACATTGTCTTGCCAGCCCCACGCCAGCTCGGTTGGTGGCCGAGCGATTCAATCAGGAGCAAAAGGTTCGTCCTCCGGGCGGCCTCGATGTCCTGATCTGTTACCACCTTTTTGCGGGTGGTGGGTTTGGGTTTCGACCGTGACTTAAATATCTTACACAGTTCCCTGAATACATTGATCATAATGCCTCCTCTCTCCTTATGGGTTAATTGTCTCGTTCACGGTGCATGGACGCAAAAAAGCCGCAACTGTCCCGTTGGCAAAGGGTGAATTGCGGCTACGCTTCGTAAAACCTACTCAAAATACTAACTGAATAAGTATTACTTCCATGAGAGGCAAATATTCTTCCGAAGAGGTATTTTTTATGAAACCCCAGAGCATCGGCATGAAAGCACTGATGGAAATCAACGAACGGGGCCACCTGATTGCCAACAATGGAATGACGCATATCGGCAAAGGTGTGGATTTAAATAATCTCTCAAAGGAATTGGACATATACATAAAGGATAGCGATCGCAGCGGGCACTTTGGGTGTTTCGGTACGACAAGGGTGGGTAAAACCAGGCTCATTGAAAACATTATCGAGCAGGATATTCGTAAAGGCTACAATGTGGTCGTGATAGATCCCAAGGGGGACTCCGAACTATTCTCGAAGATCGTGCAGGTGGCTGCGGAGTCGGGACGACTCGGCGACCTGATGATGTTAACGCCCATCTTCCCAGAACACTCCATCATGCTCGATCCTTTGTCACACTACTACATGGAAGAAGAGCTTGTAGATCATGTCATTTCCGGCATCAAGGCAAAGGAAGACTACTTCATCGCCATTGCAAGCGAGGTGACACAAGCGGTGATCTCCGGACTGGGCTTGTTGGCCAAGTCAAGGAAAAGAGATTCCGACATTAGTAAGGACGGGAGGATGACCATCAATTTCCTCGATGTCAAAAACAGGAGCGACTATCAGAACCTGAGAAAGTTCAAGGAAAGCATCGCGCCCTTGCCGGGAAGCGAAGATCTGCTGATGAGCTTGGATCAGATATTGAATTCTCCGCCCGACTTTTTTGCCAAGGTGTCGTCATCGCTTCGTACCACATTGTCTGCACTTACATCCGGTACGACGGGGCAGGTCATCGGGAAATGCAAGGTCAACGAATTCGTCACTCGATTTGAAGACGGCAAGGGGGTAATCCTGATCTGCAATACCGGGTCCATGCTCTCGCGGCGGACGGCGCATATCATCGGAAGGGTCTTGATATCCATGATCCAGAGCATGATCGGGCGCGTCCTGGCGTCCGGCAATAAGCTCTATCCTCCCCTTTGTGTTCATGTGGACGAAGGCCACAATATTCTTTACACAGGCATTCAGGATCTTTTTGCCAAGGGAGGCGGGGCGAATGTATGGGTACATCTTTATACCCAGAGCATAGCCCAGATCCAAGAGGAAATTGGCCCGGAAGCCACTCAGAGCATCATGGATAATATCAATACCTGGGTGTTTATGCTCGTAAACCACCCGGATACTGCTAAGTATGTAGAAGATTCGGCCCCGGAAAAGAGAAAATACCAACCGATACTATCCTTCGGAGGGGGGATATCCGTAAGAGAAATCGAAGAGCAACAGATCCTTGCCGCACAGATATTGCAACTGCCGAAGAGATGCTTTTACATGCGAAGCTATGGCAATCTCTATAA
>Ga0209606_1001287_pt1 | contig 31756 bp, 21 predicted proteins | sample AD_UKC057_MetaG_FD_184412 | JGI IMG/M metagenome (GOLD analysis project Ga0209606, IMG submission 184412) | Active sludge microbial communities of municipal wastewater-treating anaerobic digesters from USA - AD_UKC057_MetaG (SPAdes) (version 2) | ecosystem: Engineered > Bioreactor > Anaerobic >...
CGCCCACGTCGTCCGCCGGGCCGACAAGATCACTGTCACGCTTCAGGACAAGACGCAATACGAGGCGAAAGTCATCAGCGCCGATCCGCGCCACGACCTGGCCGTGCTGAAAGTGGAGCCCAAGGCGGGCCATTCGCTGCCTTACCTGCCCCTGGGCCGCAGCGACGATCTCATGCCGGGCGAGACCGTGATCGCGATCGGCAACCCGCTGGGCTACGCGAACTCGCTGACTACCGGCGTCATCAGCGCCCTGGATCGCACGCTGGAGTTCGGCGAGGACGTCTCCTACACCGGACTGATCCAGACCGACGCCCCGATCAACCCGGGCAACAGCGGCGGGCCCCTGCTCAACATCCACGGGGAGTTCATCGGCATCAACACGGCCATCCGGGCCGACGCCCAGAACATAGGCTTCGCTATTCCGGTTGACGCGCTGGCGAGGGAATTGCCGGCTCTGCTGGACTTCGAGAGGATCAATCGCCTGATCTTCGGGGCCGAGGTCGCCCAGCGCCACACCGAGGCGGGCGACATGGTGTTCGTGACGGCCGTCCGAGCCGGCACGCCGGCGGCCCAGCTTCTGCGGACCGGCGACCGCGTCGTCCAGGTGGATGATCGGAAGGTGGGCCAGATCGTGGACTACACCTGCGGCATGTTGGACAAGCGGGCCGACCAGGTGGTCAGGCTGACGCTTCAGCGGGGGGGCAAGGACGTGGCGGCGGCTGTGCGGGTCAAGGCGAAGCCCCGCCCCAACGGCAAGGAGCTGGCCCATCGGTGGTTCGGCATGACGCTGCGCGAGGTGACGCCCGAGTTGGCCCGCGACCTGCGACTGACGGTGGACCGCGGGCTGCTGGTGGTGGGCCTGGAGGCGGACGGACCGGCCCATCGCCTGGGCCTCAAGCTGGGCGACGTGCTGTTCCAGGTGGGGCAGTTCTACACGCTGGACCTGGAAACGCTGGGAACGGTGCTGGAAGACGTCCGGGCGGGGCAGGTGGCGCGGATCGGGATTGTCCGCCATAACGTGCGGGCCTGGGCGAACATCCAGGCCCAGGCCGCGCCTCAGACGCAGACCGCGCCGGCCGATGCGCCCGCCAAACGCGCCAAGTCCGGGCAGCAGGCCCGCTGAGGGAGGGCCCTTCGACTCGGGACGCTTCGCGCCAACCGGCCCGCGGGCATGACTTCTGAACCGTCGCGGGGGTTCGGTCGATAATATACCCAGGCGGGACGGCTTGATCGTGCTCATGGATTTACGTAAGATGGTATAGACCGGTGGGTGATTGCCCACCGATGATCCCCCCATACCGGCCCCGGGACGGGAGCCGGGGAGAGCCAAAAGAAATGTTTGAAAGATTCACGGAGCGGGCCCGTAAGGTGATGGCCTTGGCCAACCAGGAGGCCCAGCGGTTCAACCACGAATACATCGGTACCGAGCACATGCTGCTGGGCCTGGTCAAGGAAGGCTCGGGCGTGGGCGCCAACGTGCTGCGCAATCTCGGCGTGGACCTGCCCAAGGTCCGCATGGAGATCGAGAAGCTGGTCAAGCCGGGCCCCGACATGGTCACCATGGGCAAGCTGCCCCAGACCCCGCGGGCCAAGAAGGTCATCGAGTACTCCATCGAGGAAGCGCGCAACCTCAACCACAATTACGTCGGCACCGAGCACCTCCTGCTGGGGCTGCTCCGCGAGCACGACGGGGTGGCCGCCCAGGTCCTGATGAACCTGGGTCTCAAGCTCGAAGAGGTCCGCGAGGAGGTCCTCAACCTCCTGGGAGCGGGCGTCGAGCAGGAAGAGACCGCCCAACCGGCTACCGGCGACCAGCCGACCCGCCGGGGCAAGAGCAAGACCCCCGCGCTGGACAGCTTCGGGCGCGACCTGACCGACCTGGCCCGCCAGGGCCAGCTCGACCCGGTGATCGGCCGCTGTGACGAGATCGAGCGCGTGGTCCAGGTGCTCTGCCGCCGGACCAAGAACAACCCCGTGCTGCTGGGCGAGGCCGGCGTCGGCAAGACCGCCATCGTGGAGGGCCTGGCACAGAAGATCGTCTCCAATGACGTGCCGGAGATCCTGCACGAGCGGCGGATCGTGGCGCTGGACCTGGCGATGATGGTGGCGGGCACCAAGTACCGCGGGCAGTTCGAAGAGCGGATCAAGGCCGTCATGAACGAGGTCCGTCGCGCCCGCAACGTCATCCTGTTCATCGACGAGTTGCACACACTGGTCGGGGCCGGCGGGGCCGAGGGCGCCATCGACGCCGCCAACGTGCTCAAGCCCTCCCTGTCGCGAGGCGAGATCCAGTGCATCGGCGCCACCACGATGGACGAGTACCGAAAGTACATCGAGAAGGACGGCGCCCTGGAGCGCCGCTTCCAGACCATCATCGTCAACCCGCCCAACAAGGACCAGACCCTCGAGATCCTCCGCGGCCTGCGGGACCGCTACGAGGCCCACCACCGCGTCCAGATCACCGATCCGGCCCTGGAGCAGGCGGTGGAGTTCTCCAGTCGCTACATCACCGGGCGCGTCCAGCCCGACAAGGCCATCGACGTCATCGACGAGGCGGGCGCCCGGGTGCGGCTCAAGACCATGACCAAGCCCCCGGACCTGGCCAGCCTGGAACTGCAGATCGAGAAGCTCCAGGCCGACAAGGACGAGGCGGTGAAGGTGGCCGATTACGAGCGGGCCGCCGAGCTTCGCGATCAGGCCGAGCAACTCCGGGCCAAGAAGGAACAGCTCCAGCGGGCGTGGAAGGACCGCTCGGCCGAGGTGGCCGGCGTGGTCGACGAGGAAGTGGTGGCCGAGGTCGTCAGCAAGATGACCGGCGTCCCGCTGACGCGTCTGGAGAAGGAAGAGGCCCAGCGGCTGCTGGAGTTGGAGAAGGAGCTGCACAAGCGCGTGGTCAGCCAGGACGAGGCGATCCGGGTGGTCTCCAAGTCCATCCGGCGAGCCCGCAGCGGCATGAAGGACCCGCGGCGGCCCATGGGCAGCTTCATCTTCGCCGGGCCCAGCGGCGTGGGCAAGACCCTGCTGAGCAAGGCGCTGGCCGAGTTCATGTTCGGCGACGAAGAAGCGCTGGTCCAGATCGACATGTCCGAGTACATGGAGAAGCACAACGTGTCTCGGTTGATCGGCGCCCCTCCGGGCTACGTGGGGTACGAAGAAGGCGGGCAGCTCACCGAACGCATCCGCCGTCGTCCCTACGCCGTGGTCCTGCTGGACGAGATCGAGAAGGCCCACCCCGACGTGTTCAATATGCTCCTCCAGATCATGGAAGAGGGGCAGCTCACCGACTCGTTCGGACGCCGGGTGGACTTCCGCAACACCGTGCTTATCCTGACCACCAACATCGGCGCCGAGCTGATCAAGAACAAGGGCGGCTTCGGCTTCGGCAAGCGGGACGAGCAGGCCAACTACGAGAAGATGAAGGACATGCTCCACAAGGAAGTCGAGCGGTACTTCCGCCCCGAGTTCCTCAACCGCCTGGACGACATCATCGTCTTCAAGCCGCTCTCGCGGAAGGACCTCGAAATCATCGTGGACTACGAGTTGCGAAAGGTCCGCGGCCGGCTGGCCGAGCGCGAGCTGGAACTGGAACTGACCGATGAGGCCCGCGAGTTCCTTATCGAAAAAGGCTACAACCCGGACTTTGGCGCCCGGCCGCTGCGGCGGGCGATCGAGCAGCACGTCGAGGACCCCATCAGCGAGGATATCCTCCGCGGGGCCTACAAGGGCAAGAGAAAGATCGTCGTCTCCGTCCGCGAGGGCGAAGGCGAGGCCGACGAGTCCAAGAAGAAGCACCTGTACTTCGAAGCGGAAGACCGGGAGCCGGCCGCCGACCTTCATGAAGTCGAAGTGCACGAAGGGACTTGAACTGCCCATTGATCATTGACAATCGACCATTGAAGAAAGAGAAGACCCGCCCGAAAGGACGGGTCTTCTTGCTTGGTCGCCTGTTGGCGGTCGAGCGGCGCGGTTCCAGTCCGCACGTTCTCTGGGAAGAAGCTTGCGCTGGGCATCCGCGGTAACTACAATACCTTGCCAAGACGCCAAGGCTGCGCGACCAGAAACGAACAACCAACAACCAGCAACAACAATCAGAGGACTCCCCATGATCGTCGGCGTGCCGCGGGAGATCAAGACGGACGAGTACCGTGTCGCCCTGTTGCCTTCGGGGGCGAAAGGGCTGACGCAGGACGGGCATGTCGTGCTGGTCGAGCATGGGGCGGGGCTCGCCAGCGGCTTCGACGACAACGCCTATGCCGCCGCCGGCGCAGAGCTGGTGGACTCCGCCGACGTGCTGTACCGGCGGGCGGAGTTGGTGGTCAAGGTGAAGGAACCCCAGCCGACCGAGTACGGACGGCTGCGGCATGGGCAGATCGTCTTCTGCTTCTTCCACTTCGCGGCCTCGCGCGAGCTGACCGAGAGGTGTGCGGCAGCGGGGATCGCGGCAATGGCGTACGAAACGCTGACCGACGTCCAGGGCCGCCTGCCCCTGCTGACGCCCATGAGCGAGATCGCGGGAAAGATGTCGGTGCAGGAAGGGGCCAAGTGCCTGGAGCGACCCGCCGGCGGACGGGGGGTGCTGTTGGGCGGCGTGCCCGGGGTCGCCCCCGGCCTCGTGGTGATCATCGGCGGGGGGGTGGTAGGCGAGAACGCCGCTCAGGTGGCCGCCGGAATGGGGGCGAGCGTCCGCATCCTCGACCTCAACCTCGACCGCCTGCGCTACCTGGCCGACGTCATGCCTCACAACGTCGCCACGGTCTACAGCGGCCCCGGCGTGCTCCAGGAATGCCTGGCGGAAGCCGACCTGGTGATCGGCGCCGTTCACGTCCGGGGGTCGCGCTGTCCCGTGCTCATCGACCGCGCCGCCATGGCCAGCGTGCCGGGCGGCAGCGTCTTCGTCGACGTCGCCATCGACCAGGGCGGCTGCAGCGAGACCAGCCGGCCCACCACCCACCGCGAACCCACGTATGTGGCCGAGGGCGTCGTCCACTACTGCGTCGCCAACATTCCCGGCGCCGTTCCGCGCACGTCCGCACGCGCCCTGTGCAACGCCAGCCTGCCCTACGTTCGCGAACTGGCCGGACTGGGGCTGGACGGCTTTCTCGCCGCGGCCCCCGGCCACGCCGCCGCGTTGAACATCCGCGGGGGGAACGTTCTCAACCAGGCGGTGCGAGAGGCCTTCGGGTAGAGCGGCGATCGCCCGAATTCAGGAGAACGCGATGATCCTCCGAGCTTGTGTTGTTCCAGGCTGCCTTCTGCTCGCGGCGTTGTTCGCCCACGCCGCGCCGCCCAACGTTGTGATCATCCTGGCCGACGATATGGGCTTTTCGGACGCCGGCTGCTACGGCGGGGAGATTGCCACGCCAAACCTGGACCGGCTGGCCGCCGGGGGGTTGCGCTTCACGCAATTCTACAACACGGCCCGCTGCTGGCCGACGCGATCGTGCCTGTTGAGCGGCTACTACCCCCAGCAGATCCGCATGGATCCGCCTCGCGGGCGGATGCCCGACTGGGCCCGGTTGCTGTCGCACCGTCTCAGGCCGCTGGGCTACCGCAGCTATCACGTGGGCAAGTGGCACGTGCTGGGCCTGCCCCGCCCGGTCGCCGACGGCGGATTCGACCGCTCCTACTGGTTCGAGGACTGGGACCGCTACTTCTCGCCGGCCAAGCACTACCTCGACGACGTGCAGGCCCCCCCGGTCAAACCTGACAGCGGCTACTATGCCACTACCGCGATGGCCGATCGGGCCATCGCCTTCCTCAAGGAGCACGCCGAAAGGCGGGCGTCCCAGCCGTTCTTTCTCTACCTCGCGTTCATCTCGCCCCATTTCCCGCTGCACGCGCCCCGGGAGGACATTGCCCAGTACCGCGACAAGTACCTGGAGGGCTGGGACGTCGTCCGAGAGCGCCGCTGGCGGCGGCTGCGGGAGATGGGGGTCGTCAACTGCGAGATAGCCCGGCGGGACGAGCGGCTTTCGCCGCGGTACTTCAGGCCGGACGTGCTGGACAAACTCGGCCCCGGCGAGAGCCGCTATGCCGTCGCGTGGGACAGCCTGAGCGACCTCCAGCGTCGTTTCCAGGCGACGAAGATGGCCATCCACGCCGCCATGGTCCACCGGATGGATCGCGAGATCGGGCGGGTCGTCGAGCAACTGCGGGCCATGAACGCGCTGGAGAACACGGTCCTCTTCTTCCTCTCCGACAACGGGGCCGACGCCACGCTGATCGTCCGGGGCGAGGGGCACGACCCCGCAGCCGAGCCGGGCTCGTGGCGGAGCTTCCTGTGCCTGGGGCCCGGGTGGGCCAGCGCGTGCAATTCACCCTTCCGCCGCCACAAGGTCTGGGTCAGCGAAGGGGGCGTCTCGACGCCGCTGATCGTGCACTGGCCCAATGGCATCGCGGCACGGGGCGAGTTGCGGCAGGCCGTGGGGCACGTGATCGACCTGGCGCCGACGGTGTTGGACCTGGCGGGCGGCAAGGCCGACCCGCCGGCGGGGACGCCGCCGTTGCCCGGCCTGAGCCTCTCCCCAGCCTTTGCCCGGGAGCGTACGCTAACGCGCGACTGCCTGTTCTTCCATCACGAGGGCAACCGCGCCCTGCGGATGGGGGACTGGAAACTCGTCTCGGCCCGGGAAGACCAGGACCGCTGGGAGTTGTTCGACCTGGCCACGGACCGGGGCGAGCGGAAGGACGTGGCAGCCCTGCACCCGCAGCGCGTACGGGAGATGCAGGCGAAGTGGCAGGCGATGGAGACGGAGTTCCGACGCCAGGCCGGACCGGGTCCGGCAAGGCCTGCGGATCGTAAACGTCAATAGCCCGTCCACGAGGCGTTCAGACAGGGCGGTACGCCGCCCGCGGGGCCTGTGGCGAACCTCTGGTCCCTTCCCCCGGCGATCGGGTACACTGCGGACATGGCCGAGCATTCGATCAAGACATCTCGTCCGTTTTCGGCGATCCTGATGGGACTGGCGGCCACCCTGGCGGTGACAGCGGTGCACCTGTCACAACTCGATCAGCGGGCGGAACTCCACGCGCTGGACCTGCGATTGAGGCACTTCCCCGTTCGTTCAGCCAGCGACCGCATCGTCCATGTCTATATCGACGACAACAGCATCCAGGAGGTGGGCCAGTGGCCCTGGCCGAACCTCCAGCTCGCGGGCATCCTGGAGGCGCTGGAGGAGGCGGGCGCGGGAAGCATCGTCATGGACATCGTCTTTCCGGACCCGCAGCGGGTGCGGTTCGACGCGCCGAACCTGGACCTGAACTCGCCGGCCGGCGAAGCCGTCGGGGCGGCGCCGAAGCCGGTGTTCGACGACCTGGCCTTGGCCGACACCCTGCGCCGGTATCCGAACATCTTCCTGGCCATGCACCTCAAGCCTGGCGCAGCGGCGACGTTGGTGGAGCGGGCCCTGCACGATGTGCTGCTGAAGCGGACGACGATGGATCTGGGCGAGGCGGCAGCCGCGGTGGGGCGAAAGCCGGACGCCGTCCGTTTCGAGTATCGCTGGGCCCAGGAGCAGGCGATCCACGACCGCGTGGCCCAGGTGCTGGCCAAGCAGCCCGAGACCGACTTCCAGGCCATTGTGCCGCTGGTGCTGGACGGCCACGAGCCGGACCGGCACGGGCGGCCCCTGGACCTGGCCCGCCAGGCCTATCTGCGGGTGCGCTCCGCCGAGGCGCTCGAGCGCCATGCCCTGGCGGTCGAGGCGACGTCGGACTTTCCTCGCGAGCCGGCCGCCCCCGTCCCGCCGCTGGTGCATTTCGTCGAGGCGGCGGGGCACGTGGGGTTCGTCGACTTCAAGCCCGACGACGACGGGGTGGCCCGGCGGGTGAGACTGTTGCGACAGGGGGGCGGCAAGTTCTACCCCCAGCTCGCGTTTGCGGCTGCCCTGAGCGAACTCGAGCGCGAGCACGGACCTCTGGAAATTCGCGCGGATGCGGCCGCGGTGACCCTTCGTGATGGTCGGGGCGTGGTGCGGCGGATTCCGCTCGACCACGAGGGCAACATGCTCGTGCGGTGGGTCCCGCTTGAGGGTTACCCGCAGATCGCGGCGGCGGCGGTGGAGGCGGTCTTCCGCGAGCGCCAAAGCCTGGAGAACAACCGACGGCTCTCGCGACTGCTCCACGTGGACCTGGCGGACAAGCTGGCGAACTTCCGGCCGGAGCTGCCGGGCCCGCAGGCGGAGGAGTTCGGCTGGTCGCTGGTGGAGGTCCGCGAGACGATGCGGAAGCTCTACGCCGAGGCGGACGAGATCGACGCCCGGCTTCAAGACGTTCTCGTGCGGCGTCAGCGGGCGCTCCTGTTCGACCCGGGCAACGTCCCGGCTCCGCCGGACGAGTTGCAGGGGCGGGAGCGGGAAGTCGAGACCCGGATCGAGGCTGCCTGCCGCAAGCTGCGGGAGTTGCTGGGTTCGGTTCGCCTGGTTGAGCCGGTGCTGGCGGCGACGCGCCCGGCGGACGCGGCGCGGGTACGCGAGGCGTACGAGAACGAGCGTCGGCTGTTCGATCACGTGGCGTGGCTGCGGTCGACGCTGGCGGCGCTGGAGACGGAGCAGCCGGTGATCCGGGAGCGGATCGCCTCCATGGTGGCCTCGCTTCGGGCCCAGGTGGCGGGCAAGGTGGTGCTGATCGGCTCGTCGGCGACGTCGGCGGCGGACTTCGTGCCGACGCCCCTGGCCAAGCGGACGCCGGGCGTGGCGGTTCACGCGAACGTGCTGGAGACGATCCTGTCGGGCACGTTCCTCGATGAGGCGCCGCGGAAGCTGAACGTGGCGGTGATCGTGCTGGCGGGGCTGGCGGTGGCGGTGGCGGCGGCCTGGTGGCCCGTGTATTGGAGCGGGCCTCTGGCGGCGGTGCTGGCGGCGGCGTACGTGGGCTTCAATTCGACGGTGGTGTTCGGCCAGTGGCACACGCACCTGGCGCTGGCGGCGCCGCTGGGGGCGATCGCGGCGGCGCTGCTGGGCGTGACGGCCTATCGACAGCTCACCGAGGAGCGGGCCAAGCGGGAGATCCGCAACATCTGCGCGAAGGCGCTGTCGCCGGAACTGCTGGAGGAGGTGGAGCGGGACCCGTCCGTGCTGCGGCTGGGCGGCGAGAAGCGGGTGGTGAGCTGCCTGTTCAGCGACCTGGCGGGCTTTACGCCGCTGTCGGAGCGGCTGGGTGAGCAGGCGACGGTGCGGCTGCTCAATCGCTACTTCGACCGCATGACCGAGGTGATCCGCGTGCGTTCGGGCGGCTATCTCAACAAATTCCTGGGCGACGGGATTTTCGCGTTCTTCGGCGCGCCCCTGGCCCAGGAGGACCACGCGGCCAGGGCGATCCAGGCGGCGCTGCTATGCGCACAGGAGGTGGCCCAACTGAACGCCGAGTTGGCCCGCGAGGCGGCCGGGGCGCCGCAGCTCTCGGTCCGAATCGGCATCGCCACCGGCGAGGTGATCGTGGGCAACTGCGGGTCGAGCGACCGCACGGACTACACGGCCATCGGCGACGAGGTGAATCTGGCCAGCCGGCTGGAAGGGGCGAACAAGTTCTTCGGCACGCGGATCCTGACTTCCCGGGCGACGTGGGAGTCGCTGGGCGCCGCCCCGGCGTGCGGGCGGTTTCTGGGGGAGGTGCAGGTGGTGGGCAAGAACGAGCCGGTCGGCGTGTGGAGCGTGCTGGCCGAACTGCCGGGCGGCGGCGACCCGCTGGAGCGGGCCGAGCGGGCATTCGCGGACTTCACGCGGGCGGTCGAACTGTACGCCAAGCGGGAGTTCGCGGGCGCGGGGGATCTGTTCGAGCAGTTCCTCGGTCTCTTCCCGGGCGACAAGGCGGGCGGACTGTACCTCAAGCTCTGTCGGGAGTACCAGGCCAACCCGCCCGGCGCCGACTGGGCGCCGGTGATCCGGCTGACGGAGAAATAAGCTGGTCGCTGGTTGTCAGTTCTTCGACGCTTCCGTCAGCCCTTCCAGCAACCTGGGCGCCCGGCCCTTCGGCGCCACCACGTAGACCGGCGAGCCTGACAGCGATACCGGCGTATCGCTTTGTATCGGCCGACCCACGATATCCAGGACCGTCAGTCCGGCCGGAAGCTGAACGGCCGGTCCCGACTCGTCCTGCGACCACAGGGCCAGCAGAGAGTGGTCGGTCGTCTCAAAGGCCGCCGCCCATCCGGATCTTCCCAACTCGCGCAGGCCGGCGGGGCGGGGCTGCGCCCCGGCCAGGTGAGCCAGTGTCGCCAGGGCGGGCAGCACCTTGGTCGGCGCGCCGCCGTGGACCATCAGCGCGCACTCCAGGTTGGGCGAGTGCGGCGTGCCGCTGGCGCCGGAGTGAATGAACACCTTCTGCGCCCCGCCGGCCAGCATCACCAGGAAGAACCTCACGGTGAACCGGGCGCACTGAAGCTCGCTTTGCAGCAGCCTCTGCTCCGACCACGAGTGGGGGCCGGGGATGAACGGCTCGCGGGGCAGGTCGTCGCAGCCGTAGTAGGAGAACTCCGTCACCCAGAGGGGTTTGCGCCCGCCGGCCTTGTCCATCCGGTCGTTCAACTCGCGCAGCTCCGGGACAAAACCCTCGGGCATTCGCGAGCCGGGGTAGGTGTGCAGGTTGAGGATGTCCAGATGCTTCAGTGCGCCCGCCTCGATCAGCTCGCGCGTCCAGTGGGCCGGGCCCGAACCGATCCCGCCGATGACCCGGCAGTGGGGGTCGGCCTTCTTCATGGCCGCCGACGCAATCGCCAGCAGCGAGACATAGTCGCTCACGCCGTAGCGAGGGGCATTGCCCTGAGCGCGGGCGGGCAGCGAGTAGTCGGTGTAGATCGGCTCGTTGAGGAACTCCCACACGCGGACGCGGTCCTTGAAACGGTCGATCGCCCGCCCGATGAAGTCGCCCAGCAGGGCGGGGTCGCTCGGCGCGTACGCCTGGCGGATGCGGTTGCGAGGGTAGTTCTTGCCGGCCAGGCTTGCGGGGGCCTGGCTGCACCAGTCGGCCGAGGGGAAAGGGGGCAGCAATGGCAGGACGTGGACCCGCTCGGCCAGCACACGGTCGATCTGGCGGGTCGGGGTGTCCCAACGGTAGTGCCCGCGATCCGGCTCGACGTGCTGCCACTTGAGCGACCAGTCGCGGTACCACGTGACGCCCGCCCGGCGGGCGGTGCGGATCAGCCGCGGATCGCCGAACGCGTGATTGACGCCGATGACCGAGTCGTCGCCGGACGGGGGCACCAGGGCGAGACGCAGACTCGACTCCTGGCGGATGTCGCCGCAGATGAGGCGGGCGGTGACGCGATAGAAACCGCGCCAGTCGGCCGGCAGGGGCAGCTCACGTGAAACGGTCCGTCCGGGCGGCAGGTCGAATTCCTGCGGCGAGAGGGGGGCGTCGCGGTCGTGGATGTCGCGTGCGGCGAAGGTCGCGCTTGCCTTGCGAGCGGCCTGGCCGTGGTTGCACACGCGCATCCGCAGGGCCGGTCGCTGGGCGACCTCCATCACCCCGCCGTCCTGCGAAGGCTCGATCCCCATCTCGACGTCCTGTCGAGGCTGGAAGGCGGACGGTTCGTCGGCTCGCTCGAGTTGCACCGCGTCAACGTCGACGTGAGCGGTTTGCTCCTTGTCCAACTTCGGGCCGACGCAGACGAACCCGTAGCGGCGGTTCGGGCGAAAGCTCAGCGAGTAGGCTTTCCACTGACTGGTCAGGCGGACGGTCTGCAAGTGGTCCGTTCGCCCGCCCTCGGGCTGCTCGGTCCGCACGCCCAGCACGGCCGGCACGTCGTCGGCGCTCGCGCGCATCCGGCACGACACGGTGTAGACTGCGCCGGGCTGGAGCGGAATATAGCCCAGGCTCACGGCCATCGGGCGCAGCTCGCGGTGCGAGAGGGCCTCGTAATAGTCGAAGTCCAGAACGGGCGTGTCCGCGCCGCCCAGCGGGATTCGCAGGAATGCCCGGCCGTGGGCTGCATCGCCTTCGACGATCCGCCCGTACAGGCCGGCCAGTTCGCACCAGCCCACGCGAGTGCCCAGAGAGGACCACCCAGCCGGGCCGGCCTCGAACGAACCGTTGGGCACGAGGTTCACCCGTCCCGGCGCGTCGGGAATCACCTTGGTGAACTTCACGTTGCGGGCGTCGAATTCGACAATGCGGACGTCGGCTACCTCCAGCGTGCCGGTCTCCAGGTACCAGATCTGAAACCGCGAGCTGGCGGCAACGTCTGCAGTGGCGTGAAAGACGCGGCGATAGGTCCGCCAGGTCGCGCCCACGCCGAGTTCCTCGTACAGGCCGCAGTTGGCCCACGTCTTCGTGTCGGAAATTGCGACGTGAACGGAGCGGCCGCGGATGCCTTCGCACCTCATGCGACAGGAGAACTCGTAGAGCTTGCCCCTGGTCAGCCGCACGCCGCCGACTTGGGCGAGCATGGCGTGGCTGGCCCCGCCGCCGCGGAACTCGAACCGCGTGCAGGCCAGGCGGGCGAACGAGCGGCCCTGGTCATCCTTGTGCACCGTGAGCGCCTGCTGGACGACGCGGCCGTCGCCCGCGGTGGACCAGTGGGCGGGGGCGTCCTTCTCGATCTTCGAGAAGTTACCATTGAGCACGAGATTGGGCCGGTCTTCGGCAGCCGGCGCCGTGAACGCCGGCAACAGGGCGGACAGGCACGCGACGACGAGGCTGGGCATGCGCGGGCACATGGGCGTTCTCCTTGCACGATCGTCATCAGGAGCAACGCACACGGGGCCCTCGTCTTCTCGGGCGGCCCGCTTTCTCTGCTCCGTTGCGGCGTGGCTTACGGGCACTGAAGCAGCCCGGCGGCCCAGAGGCATTCCCCGCAGCGCGGAGGCGGGCCGGCGGAGCAGTCGTCACGGTTGGATTCCCGCAGATCGCAGCCGCCGCAGTCGGTGCAGGGGGAGAACTCAAAAGCCAGGACGCGCCGGCGCAGCTCGCGGTAGGCGGGGGAACCCCAGATGTCGGCCAGGTCCGACTCATTCACGTTGCCGAGGTGGAAGGCGGCCACTCGCTTGGCCCGCGAGCGGAAGTACACCGTGTGGTCATGCAGCAGCGGCAGGCAGGGACTGACCAGGCCGTCGTGGCGGATGGCGAAACGGCCTTGCGCGACGAACGGGCATCGCGGCCCGGCTGCGTGAACGTCCGCTGCGTTGATCCGAAGGCGGGTGCCCACGTGACGCAGGCGGTCGACGGCCGCCGAGACTTCCGGGACAGCGTCCATCTGGGGCAGATCGACGAGGGGGCTGTAGGGCGAGGGGCTGGCCGAGCGGGCCGTGGTGGACCAGTGCCTGTAGAGCACCTGGTCGGCCAGGTCCTCCGTGTGCGGGGCGAGGTTGGTCACCAGGATGGACGAGAAGCCCAGGCTCACCGACAGCCGCCGCAAGGCGGGCAACTCGTGGATATTGGATCGAGTGGCCACGAATTCCAGGCACACGTCGGGCTTGGCGGAGTTGGCGCGGGTCTTTCGGTCCTTGATCGCCCGCAGGCGGGGCGCCAGATCGGCCAGCGAACCCGGATGCAGCGGGGTCTGGGCGGCCGGGCGGACGGCGTCGACGGAGACGATGACGCGATCCGCCTGAAGCGCGACCAGGCGATCGGCGGCGGGGGCGTCCAGCAGGGTGGCGTTGGTGACCAACTCAACCCACAAGCCCGCCTGCTTGACTCGGGCCAGGAAGTCCCAGAAGAGCGGGTGACACATCGGCTCGCCGTACCCGCTGAAATTGACCCCACGGCAGGTGGGCAAGCGGCCCAGGCCCATGATCACGCGGTCGAACGTCTGCCGCGACATACTTCCCCCGGGCGTGGTCCACGAGTGGCGGATGCACATGCGGCAATCCAGATTACACTCGGTCGTCAGCTCGAGGTAGACCTTACGGGGCGGCACGTCGGCGAGCGGCGGGGCGGGCTGGTTGAGATGTTCACTCATGCGGCGCTCGCGGGGGATCAGGCCGCGTTGAGCGGCAGGCCGTAGATGTAGACCAGGCAGTAATAGAAGCCCGCCAGGATGAACGCCGCGCCGGCGATCACCCGCACGGCCCTCTCGAGCTGAGCCAGACGGTTGAACGCCTTGCCCACGTGTTGGGAAGCGAAGGCCGCCAGCATGGCGAAGCCCACGACAGGCACGGCCGTGCCCACGCCGTACAGCGCCGGCAGGACCAGCAGCGAGTGCTCTCGTCCGGCCAGGCCGATCAGCGAGAGGAAGAAGAGTGCGGCCGAGATGGGGCAGAATGACAAGGCGAACAGCGCCCCCATCGGCAGGGACCACCAGACTCCTCCTCGGGCCGCTCGTTGCTGGAGGCCCTGGCCGGCCAGCGACAGCGAGGCCGTCGGCTGAAGCAGGCCCAGCAGGAGCATGCCCGTCAGAATGAGGACGGGGCCCAGGGCGGTATTGAAGTAGCGGTCGAGATAGAACGAGACGCTGGCAGCCTCCAGCAGGAAGTAGAGGATGGCAACGGCGACGACGACGTAGGCCAGGACGCGTCCGAGGGTGTACAGCAGGCCCGACAGCAGGACAGCGGCCTGGCTGTCCAGGCGGCGGGCGAGAAAAGTCATAGCCGCCAGGTTCCCGGCCAGCGGGCAGGGGCTGATGGAGGTCCACAGGCCCAGGGCGAAGGCCATCGAGATTCCCGACCAGGTAATCATCCTGCCGCTCCGGCGGCTTGGGAAGTGGGGGAAGGACCAGTGGCGGGCAGGTCAGCGTTGGGCAGGCAACCGCGGATGGCCCAGCCGACGTAGTCGAAGAAATCCGCCTTGTCGTGGCGGCGGAGCATGATGTCGTCCAGGCGGTAGGCCTCCCCGTCGCCGCCCGCCCGGCGCGGGATCACGACGATCATGTTGCCCGCGACCTCGTATCGTCTGGCCAGCTCGCGCTGCTGGGTGTAGTCCAGGCTCTTCCACTCCAGCCGTCCTTCGCGGAGGGCGTCGGCGAACTGCGTGTCGATCACCTCGCGGGCGTACTGTTCGACGAGGTTACAGCCCTCGCACCGCTTGGTGCCGTGGAAGTAGTACACGACGGCGCGGTCCGGCTTGAGGGCCGGCCCGGCGGCGGCCTGGTCGGAGTCGGCCGGGGGGACGGCGCCCTGACGGGGGAACTCCCGCCCGACGGCGAAGCCCACAGTGATCCACACGAAGATCAGCAAAGCGTGCTTGAGGATCGTCTTGGCGTTCATGGTGGTATTGTACCGTTTTCCTACCAAGGTTCGTCGTCTTGTCCTGGCCCGCCAGGAGGGCTCCGGCGGGTCAAGCCTTGGGGCGGGCCTGCTCCAGGGCCACCTCAGCCACGTGCATGCCGAGCTTTCGGGCGGTGTCCATGCCGAGTTCGTCCTTGGTAATGTCGTCGTCCTGGGAGTTCCACAACGTCGCGCCTTGGTGGGCCTTGGGCTTGCCGCCAACGATGAGCATCTCCTGGCAGAGCATGGCCGTCTGGATCTGCTCGACCACCAGTTCCTGCCCGCCGTGTCGGAAGCCGCCGACGGCCAGCGCTCCCAGAGGCTTATTGGCCCACAGCAGCTTAGGGCTGCGCAGTGCGGCCAGCCTTTCCAGGAAGGCCTTGCACAAGGCGCTCATGGAGCGAAAGTAGACGGGCGATCCGATAATCACGCCGGCTACCCGCGGGTCCTTCAGGTCGCCCAGGAGCTTGGCAAAGTCATCGTTGACCTCAGCGGGCTGGTCGGGCTTGGCGCCGCCGACCCACCCGCTGACGGTCATGCCGCCCAGGTCGATGAGCTTGCCTCGGATGCGCGAGTGGAAACCCTCCGCCGCGGCCAGAGCCGCCTGAACGGCCGTCGCAGTGCTCTTGCCCATCCGTGGGCTGCACGCGACGCCCAGGACCACCAGGTCGCCCTTGGCGGTCGTGTCCTGGGCCGAGGCCGAAGCGGCCAGGGCGGCGGCGCCCAGCGTTCCCATCATCGCCCTTCGATTCAGCAGATCAGACATTCGCGTTTCTCCTTTGCCCAGGCAGCGGGTCTTGCTCAAGAGAGCATCTTCTTGATGGCGCCCACGTCGGGGACCTTGCCGGTAACCTTGACCTCCCCGTCGACGACCAGCGCGGGCGTGAACATCACGCCCATGGCCAGGATCTGATTGATGTCGGTTACCTTCTCGATGGTGCAGTCGACGCCCAGTTCCCGGGCGGCGGTTGCGGCGTTCTCCGCCAGCTTGGTGCACTTGGGGCAGCCGGTTCCGAGGACTTGCAGCTTCTTCATTGGTGCGATCCTGTCGTTAAATGCATTTCCGTCAGGCCTCGGTCAGCGCGTCGCGGGCGGCGGCGAGGGCCTGCTCGATCTGTTCCGGTTCGGCCCGCACGCCCTTGACCTTCTCGACGCCCAGGTCCGTCACGCGGAACTGGACGAAGTTGGTCAGGCCCGCCCGCTCGAAGCACTTCTTGGCGCAGTCGAGGCTGCAGCCGTCGATCAGCAGGTTCACGTCGGCGTCTCGGGCTGACTGGATCATGCCCTGGAGCCCGGCCCCGATGCCGGCCAGGCAGAACATGGAGGCCTTGCCTTGGAACATCAGTTCCCGGGCGGCGCGGTCGGCGATCTCGGCGACGTTGGCCCCGCCCGAGCAGGCATAGACCAGCACCTTCTTTCCACTGTTGCAGCAGTCGCTCATGGTCTTCTCCTTCAGTCTCTCTTGCTTCTTTCTTTGTGATCTCTGCGCCGTGACCTGGGTGGTCTCAGTGGTCTTGGTGATTCGTCGTTCACGCTCCCGCGACGGCCTGGAAGATCATCCCGCTGGTGGCGGCCATCACGATCACCAGCGCGACAAACACGAGGGTCTTGCGGGTGCCCAGCACGCTGCGGATGACCAGCATGGAAGGCAACGAAAGGGCCGGGCCCGACAGCAGCAGGGCCAATGCGGGCCCCTTGCCCATCCCCGCGCCGATGAGCCCCTGAAGAATGGGCACCTCGGTCAGCGTGGCAAAGTACATGAACGCTCCGAATACCGAGGCGAAAACGTTGGTCCACAGCGGCCAGATCCAGCGGATGGCCTCTTCCCAGCCCGATCCGGCCAGACGCGTCTCGGCCAGGAAGCTCTGGGGCGAGGCGCCGACGAGCATCTCGACGTAGCGGCCGGGAATGAAGCCTTCGCGATCGGGCCGGCCCAGCAGGAAGCCCGCCACCAGCACGCCGATCAACAGCAGCGGGAGGATCTGCTTGGCGAAGTCCCAGGTGGCGGCCAGCCACTGCCCGCCCTCGTCATCTCGCCCGGTCGTGACGGCGACCAGGCCGATCACGGCGGCGGCAAAGGGCAGGAGGATCCACAGGCCACCGTGGGGCAGCAGCCACGACAGCAGCGCAGGCGGGATGGCCGCCAGGGCGATCTTCCACCAGGCGATCTTCAACACCGCCACGAGCACGCCGCCCAGCAACAGGGCGAACCCGGAGGCGATCCACCACTTGGCCTGGTAGATCGCGTTCCACAATCCTTCGGCCGGACGGACCTGGTGGACCGTCGAGCGGTCCAACTCCACCAGCGGGGCGGAGCGGTCCAGCGGGCCGTGATAGCCGAACCCGCCCCGAAGGAATATGGAGCGGTCCGTCTCGCGCTCGATCAACCCGGTGCAGGTGTGGCCGTCGCCGAACCGATCGACGACGCAGACAGACACCTCCTGCGGCTTGCCCCAGTTGGCGAAGACCAGCACGCCGATCATGGCCGCGAAGAACAGGGCGGTCTGCCAGAGGGGCCTGCCTGCGGGCGCCTCGGGCATGGCTGCCTGAGCGGTGTGACGCTCTTGCTCCTGGCGGCGGTAGAGGAGGTGCATGGCCAGGCCGATCACGATGCTGAAGACGACGGCCCCGACGGCCCGGGACAGGCCAAGCTGCGGACCCAGGATACGGGCGGTGAGGATGATGGCCAGAACGTTGATGGCCGGGCCGGCGTACAGGAAGGCCGCAGCCGGGCCGAGCCCAGCGCCCATGCGGTAGATACCCGCGAACAGGGGCAGGACGGTGCAGGAGCAGACGGCCAGGATGGACCCGCTGACGCTGGCCACGCCGTAGGCCATCAGCGGATTGGCCCCCCGGCCCAGGTAGCGCATGACGGCCGCCTGTCGGATGAAGACGCCGATGCCCCCGGCGATGAAGAACGCCGGAACCAGGCACAGCAGCACGTGCTCGCGGGCGTACCAGCGGGCCAGTTGGAGCGACTCCTGGATCGCGTTATCGAACCGCGCCCATCCGACAGGCAGGAAGAACAGGCCCGCGAAGGCCAGGAGGATCCAGATGAGCTTCGTCCATTCACGCATAGCTTGCAGTCCGCAGCCGGTTTTCAGCAGCCCATGTGCACTCGGCGGGCGTCAGCGCTCACGAACGCTCGCGGCTTCGAGCGGCGCTCCGCAACGCTCACAGCGCCTCCAGGACGGCGGCGTGTTCCTTCGCCCGCCCGCGGAGCACCCCGGACACGCACGAAAGAAAGCCGCTCACGCAGGGCGTCTTGAGGCGGTACAGCATCCGCAGGCCGTCCTTGCGACAGTCGAGGACGCCGGCCTGGAGCATCAGCGCCAGGTGGCGCGAGAGGTTGGGCCGCCCGCAGCCGATGTGAGCGGCGATGTCGCAGACGCACTGCTCGCCGTCGGCAAGGAAGTCCACCACAGCCAAACGGATCGGGTGGGCCAGGGCCTGGAGCACCTGGGCTTTGAGTTCGTACAGTCGTTTGGCGTTCTTGTCCATGGAGGCCTCTGAGTCAGTAAGTTACCAAATAGTAACATAGTAACCAATGAGAATCAAGAGAATTCCTGACACGATTCGTACGGGTCGTGCGGAGCCCAAAGGGGGGCACGCGATACACGGGACCGAGCGATACACGGGACCGACGAGTGCGTTATGTCCTGCATGAGCCAATCGACAGTAAGAGCGGCGTGGGCAATAGCGGGCGTCTGGGTGGGGCTATGGTGCGGCGCGGCGGGCGCTGAGGGGGCCGAGAAGGCTCCTGTCGGCTCGGCGCGGCCCGCGGGGTCCGGCAACGGGGCCGCCCTGGCGGACTTGGACATCCTTGGCGAGGATTGTCCGCGCGTGTTCTTCTTCCGAGCGAGCGAGGGCTTTGCCGCCAATGCGCGGATGGAGTATCCGCGGTGGGAACGGAGTTTCGAGCGGCTGATGGGGATCATGGGCAAGGCGCTGGACGAGGAGGTCATCGGGCGGGAGACCCGCAACGGGGAGTTCTTCACGCGGTTCAAGCGGTCGCACCCGCGCCAGGCGGTGTTGCTGCACTACAACGGCAACGCTCGCGATCCGCGATGGCACGGCGAGCGGTTCGCCGCCGGGCAGTGGCTGTATTACAACGGGGCCCGCGTGCTGAAGGACGTGCCAGCCGAAGCGGGCGAGAGCGAGATTCACGTCAACAATCCCGCCCTGTTCCGCGTGCAGACGGGGCGGTATCGAACCGCCAACGAGGACGTTGGCCTGTGCGAACTGGACGCGTCGGGCCGGCCCGACTGGTCGCGCTGCGAGCAGGTCCAGCTCGTCTCGATCGACCGCCAGCGGAAGGTGCTGCGGGTGAAACGCGGCTGTTACGGCACAGCCCCCCGTTCGTTTGCCGGCGGTCGAGCGTATGCGGCCGCCCACGTCAGCGAGGGCCCGTGGGGCGCGAAGAACAATCTGCTGTGGGCATACAACTACTCGACGCGGTGTCCGAAAGACTCGCGAGGGCGGACCTGCGGACAGGTCCACGCGGAGCACTTGGCGGAGTTGCTGGGGCCGGGGGGCAAGCTGGAGGCGTTTGACGGGCTGGAGTTCGACGTGCTGCACCATGTCTGTCCGCCGTTGCGGGGCAACCGCGGCAGCGACTGCGACGCGGACGGACAGGCTGACGGCGGAGTCTTCGACGGCGTCAACGAGTACGGGCGGGGCGTGATCGAGTTCTGCCGCGAGCTTCGCCGTCGGCTGGGCGAACGGCGGATCCTGCAGGCCGACTGCACTCTGGGGGCGGAAGGAGAGGCCGCCCAGCGGGCTTTCGGCCTGCTCAACGGCGTCGAGAGTGAAGGCTGGCCCCGCCTGCGCGACTATACCCATTTTCACGACTGGTCGGGCGGGCTCAATCGCCTGGGCTACTGGCGGGCGAACTCGCGCGGGCCGGTCCTGAGCTACGTCAACCACAAGTTCATCATGCCGGGCGAGAAGCCGGGCCAGACTCTGATGCCCGAACTGCCTTTTGGCGTGCACCGGCTGGTGTTCGCTGCTGCTGTGATGAGCGATGCCGCCATCTGCTATTCGTTGCCGCCTGCGGACAAGGGGGGCGAGTTGATCGGCGTGTGGGACGAGTTGTGGATGGGGGAAGAGAAGAAGCTGGGCTACCTGGGCAAGCCGCTGGGGCCGGCGGTGCATCTGGCGATGGAACGGCCCGACGTGCTCAAGGGGATCGGCCTGCCCCCCTCGCCGCAGCTTGCCGGGCGTCTGGCGACGGGCGACGCGGAGTTGAGCGTGGCGGATGGGGTGCTGACGGCTCGAGCGAAGGCGGACAAGGCGGCGTCGTTTCGGTTGCGGCTGGCTGGGCTGGCATGTCCGGAAGGCGAGTTGGTGGTGCGGCTGAAGGCTTCGGCTGACCCGCCTCGAGGGATGCCCAGAGAATGCGCCCGGATCGTCAAGGTCAGCCTGGTGGAACCCGGTCGGCCGGCGGCGGCAAGCATGCCCAAGGGTGCGGAGCGTCCGCCGCAGTACCTGATGGCGTACCTGGGCGAGCGGGCGTTCGAGGCGACGTTCTACTTTCGCCAGGCGGGGCCCATGGCCGGCGTGGATCTGGAGTTCGAGTCGGCAGGGCCCGTGCGGATCGAGGCGTTGACGGCGCACGCACACGGCGACGCGATGGTGAGGGCCTTCGAGCGCGGGGCGGTGCTGGCCAACCCGTCGAAGCGCCCGTACACGTTCGACCTGGGTCGGCTTTGGCCGGGGCGGGCGTTTCGTCGCCTGAAGGCCACGCGGGGCCAGGACACAGCCGCCAACGACGGCTCGGCGGTGGGAGACTCGCTCACGTTGCAGGCTTTAGAGGGCCTGTTCCTGGTGAGAACGCGTTAGGCCAGCCGGCGGTCGGCATCACTTGGCGTAGGCGGTTTATCTCTCCCCCGACGGGAGGTACAATCCGGTTGTGTCGCGGTGGACGTCCGCGTCCGGAGAGACTGCGCGATGAGACAGGCATTGACAGTTGCGTGCGCATTGATCCTGGCGACCTGTCCGGCGCGGGCGCAGCCCGCAGCCAGACCCGACGAGGGGCCGGTCGCGCGGTGGGAGTTCGACGGGCGGTTGACCGATACCTCGGCCGCCGGGGGCAACGACTGGAAGCCGGCAAACGGTCAGGTCCGATACGTGTCGTCCGAGCAGGTAGGCGGCGTGCGGGGTCAGGCGCTGGCGCTGGGGGTCGAGCCGGGAGACGTGCAACTGTTGACGACGGAGCCGTCGGCGGACCTGCGGCTGGGGGCGAGCTACACCATCGAGGCGTGGATCTTGCCCACGCGTCTTGCCACCTGGAACCGGTTGCTTCTGCGCTGGGGCGGGCCCAGGAGCTACGCATATCACGTGGCCCTGCACGAGGGGCGCATCAGCCTGGCTCACGGTCAGGCCGACGGCAAGTGGCTGCTGTGCGACGGCGACAAGGTCGAGCCGGGGCGGTGGCATCACGTGGTCGCGGTTGCGCGGCGCGATCAGGCCGGGGCGACCCGCTCGACGTTGACGGTGTACGTGAACGGCCGGCCGGGCCAGGCGGTCCCGTTCGACGGGACGATCGGCGACGACCCGGCTCAGAAGATCGGGCTGGGCGACGACGTTCCGCCCGGTGGCGACGCCGTGCGATTTCGCGGCTACGTGGACGAGTTGACCGTGTGGAAGCGGGCGCTGGGTGCGGAGGAGATCCGCTCTCGCTTCGCCTTGCGGGCGGGCGAACTGGAGAAGCTGGCGCAGGCGCAGCGGCAGGCGGAAGCAAAACGCCGGCTGGCGGCGTTGGGGCGGTTGCGGGAGGCGGCTAGGCATCGCGGGGCCAGGCAGATCGTCTTCGCCGAGCGCGGGCCCGGGCGCGACATCGCCGGACACTACTACGCCAACTTCGGCTACGCGTGCACCGACCCGAGCCTGTGGTTCCACGCCCGCGACGGCGGGAGGTTGTGTCTGCTGGACCTGGACACGGGCGAGTTGCGGGCGCTGGTGGATGACGCGGGCGGAGGCGTCCGCGACCCGTGCGTCCACTACGATGCGGACAAGGTGCTGTTCTCCTACCGCAAGGCGGGCAGCCATCACTACAACCTGTACGAGGTTGGCCTGGACGGCAGGGGACTGCGGCAGCTCACCGACGGGCCATGGGACGACGTCGAGCCCGCGTACCTGCCCGACGGGGGGATCGTCTTCGCGTCCAGCCGCTGCAAGCGATACATCGGGTGTTGGCTGGTCGCGTCGGCCATCCTGCATCGCTGCGACGGCGACGGGCGAAACATCCGTCCGCTCTCGTCGGGCAGTTTCACCGAGAACACGCCCTGCGTGCTGGGCGACGGGAGGATCCTCTACACGCGGTGGGAGTACGTCAACCGCGACGCGGTCAGCTATCACCACCTGTGGACGATGAGCCCGGACGGGACGGCGCAGATGGTGTACTACGGCAACGGCCGGCCGGGCGGGGTGTTCATCGACGCCCAGGCCGTCCCGGGCGGGAGCGAAGTGGTCTTCACCCTGTCGCCCGGGCACGGCACGAACGAGCACGGCGGGTCGGTGGCGGTGGTCCGGCCGGGCCTCGGGCCCGACTCGCCGGCGGCCGTGCGGGTGGTCGCTCACGGGCGGGACTTTCGCGACCCGTTCCCGCTGGGCGAGGAGCGGTACCTGGCCGCTCGCGGACACGAGATTGTCCTGCTGGACGAGGCGGGCGGTTGCCAGACGGTCTACCGCGGCGGCGAGATGGTGCACGAGCCTCGGCTGGTGGCCCGCCGTCCACGCGAGCGGGTGATCCATCCGCAGGCGGACCTGCGGCGGCCCACGGCTACGCTGGTGCTGGCCGACGCCTATGCCGGGCGACGGATGGAGACGGTGAAGCGAGGCTCAGCCCGCAGGCTGCTGGTGATGGAGGAACTGCCCAAGCCGGCCAACTACCACGGCGGAGGCAGCCAGCCGATCGGGCACGGGGTGACCAGCACGCTCAAGCGGGTGCTGGGGACCGTGCCGGTCGAGGCGGACGGGTCGGCGCATTTCGAGGCGCCGGCCCTGCGGAGCCTGTACTTCGCCCTGCTGGACGAAAACGACCTGTGCATCAAGCAGATGCGGAGCTTCGTGACGCTTCAGCCGGGCGAGACGGCCGGGTGCGTCGGGTGCCACGAGCCTCGGACTCAGGCCCCGGCCCATGCGGGCTCGGCGACGGCGGCGGCGGCCCGCCCCGCCAGCCGCATCGAGCCCGCCGCCGGCGCGCCGGACGTCGTCGACTTCCCCCGCGACGTTCAACCGGTGCTGGACCGCCACTGCGCGGGCTGCCACAACGCTCGAGATCGCAAGGGCGGCGTGGTGCTCAGCGGCGACCGCGGAGTCGTCTACTCGTTGGCCTACTACGAGTTGCTGCTGCACTGGCAAACGCAGGACACCGCCGGCTCGCCCTGCGACGGGACGGGGCGGCAGCACGGCAACGATGAGCCGTACGGCTCGTTCAGCGGCGGCGCCCCCCTGATGCGAAAGATCGACAGCCATCATCACGACGTGAAGCTGTCGGCCCCGGAGCGCACGGCGGTGCGGTTGTGGATCGACACCGCCAGCCAGTATGCCGGCACGTACGCGGCCATCGGGACCGGGCAGATCGGCGGATGCTGGGGCAACAACCGCCCCGTGCGCGAGATGGCCGACAACTGGCCCGAGACGCCCGCCTGCCGCGAGGCTGTAGAGCGTCGCTGCGCCCCATGCCACGGACGGATGATGCCGCGTCACGCGACCGACCAGCTCCCGCTGTCGTTCGGAGACATGTTGTCCTGGGAGCGGCCGCTCAGTCGCTTCTCGCGCCACCGGCTGTTCAACCTGACCCGTCCGGAGGCGTCGCTGATCCTGCTGGCCCCGCTGGCCAAGGCGGCCGGCGGGTACGCGACCGCGCCGGCGCAGGCCGGGCCGGCCAAGGTGAGCGAGGACCGGCGCAAGAGGCCGACGGCGGTGAGCCACCCGGTCGTTTTTGCCGGGAAGGACGATCCGGACTTCGGGCGGATCCTGGCCCACGTTCGCTCGGCGGGTCGGCGGCTGAACGAGATCAAGCGTTTCGACATGGCGGGCTTCCGCCCACGGGAGGAGTACGTCCGCGAGATGAAGCGATACGGGGTGCTGGAGCCCGACTTCGACCTTTCTCGCGAGCCGATCGACGTCTACCTCACCGACCGGCTGTACTGGAAGCTGTTCGAGTGGCCGGGCGGGCGATAGGGGAGGCGGCTTGCTCCTTTTTTGCGTGCGAGCCGGTCAGGACAGATGGGGTGTCCTACAATACGGGTGAAGACACACGCCGCCGACCTCAACCGCCGCCGGGCGGGGGGACGGCGGCGGCTTATTGTACCCACGTCGAGAAGGGGAGGACTCACGGGCCGGACAAGTCGCTCAGCAATCCCCCGGTAGCCCGGGCCAACTCGGAGCGGGCGATGTCCATGTCGAGATTCTGGCGCGTCATCTCAAGTCGCGACTGGGTCAGCGTTCGCTCGGCTGACAGAACCTCCAGGAGGTCGACCTCTGCGGCGTTGAACGCGTCCTGGGCCTGTTGCAGGTTCTTCTCGGCCAGGGGAAGAACGCGATCGGCATACGTGAGGAGTTGTTCGCACGCGGCCTGGGCGGCTGTGAAGGCCTGGCGGACCTGGCGGACGGCGAGCTGGTCGGCGGTCTCGGCATCGGCCTGGGCCTTGGCCAGTTCCGCGCGGGCCCGGGCGATCCGAGCCTGGTTGCGGTCGAAGATGGGCAGCGTCATGTTCACGCCGGGCCCGGCGGCGGTCATCGTGCCCATGCCGGTGGTGTCGCGTTCGACGCCCGCGCCGAGGGAGACTTCCGGTAGCGCCCCCAGCTTGGCCCCGCGGAGGGCGTGCGCCTGGGCCTGAAGCGTCCACCGGGCCGCCAGCAGGTCCAGCCGGCGACTGCGGGCCAGGGCAACGGCGGACGGTTCGTCGGCCAGACTGTCATGACGCGACGTCCTGGCGGGCACATCGCGATCGCGGGCGGGTCCCGCGGCGATGGGGGCGGTGGTGGCGCTGTCGGGTTGCAGAGGCTTCTGGATCGCAGGCGTGGTTGTCTGAGTTACTGTCCAGTCGGCCGACGCGTCGGCCAGGCCCATCAGTTCCAGCAGGGTTCGTTTCTCGCGGTCGAGTTCCAGGCGCGCGGAGCGTCGTGCGACCTGGTTGAGCAGCATCTCGGCTTCCAGGCGGTTGACGTCGAGGCTGGTGCCCATGCCGGCCTCGAACTTCGTGCGGGCGGCCCGCAGGGCGCGCTCGAAGTTGCGCTGCTGGAGATCGTACAGCGCCAGCACGTTCTGGGAGTAGACGACGCGGCTGCAGGTCTGCTCGGTCCGGGCAGCCAGGTTCAGCGTCGTGTCCGTAACGCGAAGGACGGTCTGCTGAAGGAGGGCGTGTGCCGCGCGCGTGCGGGAGGGAATAAGCCAGAGCGTGGAGAGCGTCTGCATGGCCCCGCCGGTGATCATGCTGCCCCCGTTGCCCGCGAACATGAACATGGAGCTGAGCGTGGGATTGGGCGGCAGGCCGGCCTGGACCATGTCGGCGCGGGCGGCGGCGATCCGCGTGAGGTCGGAACGGATCGATCGGTTGTTCCGCAGGGCGATGCGGACGGCCTGTGCCGCCGTCAGGGGCGAGCGGACGTCCCAGTCGCCCGCTCCAGCGGGAGCGTCCCACTCAGGGGATCGACCGGTGCGATCTTGGACCAGGGCGGCCGCCAGGTCCATTTCGGCGGCGGGGTCGGTGCTCTGGCAGCCGGCCATCGCCACGGCCATCGCCGCTGCCAGGACTGTCTTCGCTATCGCACTGTTCATGATGGACTCCTGCACGCTTGCTCGTACGCCGAAGGACGCGATCTCGGTCGCGTCGGCCGCGCGTCGGGCCACGACGTTTGTGTTGTACGGCATCGCGCCGCCTCTGAATCAGGCGGCTGGCTTGACGTAGACCGATTTGGCCTTCACGCTGACGCCCTTGCCGTCCGGGCTGCGCTTGAGAGTGCCCGTGACGATGACCTGCGAGAGCGGCTTGAGCCCTCCGGCGCCTTTCAGGTCGGCCTTGATCGTCATGCCTTCCTTGTCGGCCACCTCGACCAGCAGGGTCTTGGCCGCCAGGACGTCCTGCGGCTCACAGCAGAGGTCCCAGGGGGCGGGGCAGGTGTCGCCGGGCCTTTCGTTGCAGGCCGGAAGGGACATGTCGGCGATGACCATGGCGGCCCGGCCTGGAACGAAGGGTTCCGTTCGTCCGGCCACCCGGCCAAGGACGATGACCTGGTCGCCGTCCTTGGCGTCGGCGACGATCTTGCCGACGTCGGCGGCATCTGGAGGCGCCTGGGCGACAAAGAGGTCCTTGGGCATTATGCCAGCCTGGGCGCCCTTCTGGGGCGGCCTGGTCTTGGCATCCTTGTTGTCGCAGCCGACTACGGCAGCCAACAGGGCGACGACGGCAATCTTCCACAAGTTCGCGTTCATGGGGTTCCTTTCCATCAGGAGGTTTTCAAGGCCGTGGTAATCGGAAGACGCAGACATCTCCACGCGGGGGGCAGGGCGCCGAGCACGCCGAGCGCCAGGCCCGACAGCAGCCCCAGCACGAGGATGTACGAATCGATACGGAGTCCGAAAGCGCCCAGCGAGAAGCGTACCGCCAGGCCGTCCAGAACGAGCACGCCCAGCAAGGCGGCCAACAGGGCCCCGCCCAGCGAGGCCAGCGTGGATTCCTGGATGAGGCTCAGCAGGATGGACAGGCGGCTGTAGCCGAGGGTTTGCAGCGTGCCCATCTCGCGGACGCGGGCGACGAAGGCGGCATAGAGAGCGTTGAGCCCGCCGCACAGCCCGGTCAGCGCGATGAGCCCTGCGGTGATGATGGCCACCGCCTGGATCGGGCTGAAGAACGCCGACAGCCCCGCGTAGTACTCCCGCTCGGGCATGGCCACCAGTTCCAGGTCCAGCCGCTGCTTGGCGAACAGGTCCAGGTCGCCGAAGTCCGCCTTGTCCATCGTGACGACGACAGCCGAAATGGTCTCGCGCTTGGCGGCCACCAGCAGGTCGGTCAGGGGCGCCCAGATCTCCGCCTCCATGATCGTCCCGCCGGCCTCGAAGATCCCGACGACCGTCCACGGACGGTTATCGAAATAGAGCTTCCTGCCGACGGTCAACTGATCGTCACTCAGTCCGATGCGGGAGGCTGCCAGCCGCCCGACGAGGACCTCGTCGCGCGCGGTGAGAGGAGTACGCCCCTCCACGATGCGAACGCGCCGATGGACGAGAAAAGCGGCCGGCGTGATCCCGCGCGTGGAGGCGGGGCGGGCCGGGGCGTCGGGCGACTCCTGCACGCCGATCTGGAAGTTGATTTCCGGCGAGACGTGGGCCTGGCCCAGCGTCGTCTTCAGGCCAGGCACGCTGCCCTGGACGATGGAGGCGACTGCGAGTTTGATCTCGCTGCGTTCGACGCTCTCCTCGCTGCCGGCGCCGAGGATCATGACGTTGTCGCTCTCGCCCGAGCCGCCCAGGCTGGCCCGCAGGCCGCGGACAAAACCGGCGCTGGCCAGGATCAGGCTCACCACCAGGGCGGAGCCGAAGACCATCAAGGCCAGCCGCAAGGGCGACCGCATCAGGTTCCGCACCGCGTATTCCCAAGGTAGTACTCGCATGTTCGCTCCTTAGACCATCCTGAAGCAGGCGGAGATCTCCCGTCGAGACGCCTGCCAGGCGGGTACGAGGCTCGCCAGAACTCCGATCGCCGCCGCCACCGCCAGGCCCGTGAGCAGCACGTTCCAGGTTGCGCTGACGGGGATGTAGACGCCTTCGTTGGCCAGACTGAAGCCGCCCCAGCGGATGACGCTGACCGCGAGGCCCGCGCCCAGCAGCCCGCCGATCACGCCCAGCAACAGGCCCTCGGCCACCACCAGCCGTCCGATCAGCCACCCGCTGTAGCCCAGCGTCTGCATGACGGCATGGTCGCGGACGCGGTCCTGCACGTTGAGCACGATCGCGTTGCTGATCAAGGCCAGTACAGCCGCGATGCAGCCCCAGCCCAGATACTCCATGAACCTCACCACGTGGACGATGTCGGCGGCCGCCCGGGCCACGAAGCCCTTCTCCGAGCTGGTGCGCGTGGGCTGCTGGTCGGGCGCGAACTCGCGGTCGATCATCTCGGCCACCTGGTCCAGCCTGGCCGGGTCGTCCACCTTCACGTTGAACTGCGTGACCACGCCCAGGGTCTGCTGGCCGGTCGTTCGCTGGAGGAAGTCCAGATGCGTGTAGGCGACGTAGTGTTCCTGGGGCTGGTCGCTGCGGAGGATGCCAGCGATGTAGACGCGGATGCCGGCGGCGTCGAACTGGTCGCCGACCTTCAGGCCGCGGCGGCTGGCGATGGTCTCGGCGATCAGGGCGGCATCCATGCGGGCGGTCCATTGCTCGATCGAGCCGGACAGGAGCTGGACGCTGTCGCGGCGCTGGTCGGCCCACTCGCCGGCCGGCACGCCGCGGAAGGTGATCACGTCCAGGCTGGTGCGGCAGTTGGTGGGCACGACCTTCATGGGCATTACGCTCACCACGCCGGGCATCTTCTCGATCCGGCTGCGGTAGACCTCCGGCAGCCGGCTGGAGGCGGGACAGAAGCGGTTCTCCTGGTAGACCACCAGAGTCGTGTCGCGGGCGGTCCGGGCGGTGGCCAGTACCACGCCTTCCTGAAGCGACTGGACGGCCGCGAAGAGAAACATGGCCATCGCCACCCCGGCCATGGTCAGCAGCGTGCGGATGGGCCTGCGGACGGCCTGTTTGAGGATCAACGGCAGATACCTAGGCGACAACATGGATGGCCTCCTTGGCGTGCTGTTCGCTTTCGACGAGGCGCCCCTTCTCCAGGTGCAGCGTGGTGTGGGCGCGGGCGGCGCACTTGGGGTCGTGGGTGACCATTATGATGGTCTTGCCCAGTTCCTCGTTGAGCCGCGTGAGCAGGGCCAGCACCGCCTGGGCAGACGGCGCGTCCAGGTCGCCTGTGGGCTCGTCGGCCACCAGGATCCGCGGGTCGGCGACGATGGCGCGGGCGATGGCCACGCGCTGTTCCTGCCCGCCCGAGAGCTGGTGCGGGAAATGGGGAGCGCGATCGACGATGCCGACCAGTTCCATCGCCAAGGCCACCTTGCGGTGGCGCTGCGAACGCGACAGGCGATGCAGCAGCAGGGGAAGCTCGACGTTCTCGTAGGCCGTCAACGTCGGCACGAGGTTGTAGAGTTGGAAAACGTAGCCCACGTACTCGCTCCGCCAGCGGGCAAGCTGCGAACGCGAAAAGCGGGCGATGTCGTGTCCGTCTATCACCAGTTCGCCGCCGGTGGGGCGGTCAATGCCGGCGATCAGATTCAGCAGCGTCGTCTTGCCGCTGCCGGAGGGACCCATCAGGGCCAGGAACGAGCCTTCCTCGACGTCCAGGTCCAGGTTGTGAATGGGCGTGACCTCGATCTGGCCGCGGCGGTAGGTACGGGTGAGCTTGCGGCATTCAATGAGGGCCATCAGTGTCCTCCTCCGGCTGCGTGGCCGGTGGTTTCGCGGGGTTCGATCTTCCGGCCTTCGGCCAGGTCCGGAGGGGGCGAGAGGATCACCCGGTCGCCCGGGTTGAGCCCCTGGGCGGCCTCGATCCAATCGCCCGCGCGGGCCGAGCCGACGGTTACGGTGCGGCGGATAGCTGTGTTGCGGGCGGGGTCGACGATCCAGACCTGGACGCTCGCGCCCGGCTCGCTGCCCAGCACGGCGGAGGGGGCGAAGACCCGCTGGGCCGACTGAGGTTGGGTCGTGGCGGGCTTGGCGATGAACTTGACACGGGCGAGCATCTCGGGCTTGATCTGCGGCGAGGGGTCGTCGATGGCGACCTTGAACTGCAAGGTGTTTCGCTGGATGTCGGCCTCGTGGACCACGCGGGTGACGCGACCTTTGAACGTGCGATCGGGCAGGACCTCGACGACGATCTCGGCCCGCTGGCCGACGGCGACGCGGGCGGCGCTGGCGAGGGGGACGTCGACGCGGACCTGCAGTTTGTGCGGGTCGTACAGTCGGACCAGGGTCGGCGCCATGCCGGACCGACCGGCCATCACGGTCTGACCCGGCTCGACGCTGCGGGTAAGGACCGTACCGTCACCCGGCGCGACGATCTGCATGCGATCCAGCCGCAGACGGGCTTCGTCGCGTGCGGCCTGAGCGCTGGCGACGGCTGCCTGGGACTGCTCCAGGTCCGACCGGGCTTCGACCGCCAGCCTGGCTAGCCTGGCTCGCAGGATCGACTCCTGGGCCTTCTGGGACTCCAGCTCGGCACGCTGGCTGCGGACTCGCGACTCCAACAGGTCCACCTGGACATGGGAGATCAGACCGTCGGCCTGGGCCCGCTTCTTGGCGGCCAACTCCTCGCCAAGTTCGTCCAGCTTGGCTTGGAGGCGTGCAACCTCGACGGGTTGGCGGTCCAGTTCGCGGAGCGTCTCGGCCAAGGCGGCGCCGTCACGCGCGCCGGCCGGCCGGGTGGACGGTGAGCCGGCGGAGGACGGGCTGGCGGGGGCGCCCAGATTGGCTTGGGCGGCCCGCAACTCGGCCTGTCGCTGGGTCAACGCGGCCTCGGCCTTGACCAGGGCCAGTCTCGCGTCATCCTGGACCAGTCGGACGAGTACCTGGCCCGACTTCACGGCTTGGTCCTCCAAAACCAGAACGTCCTGGACCACGCCGTCGGCCAGGGCAGGTACGGCCACCGGGAACGGGTCGGGCTCGACCCACCCGGGCGCCTGTGCCACTACTCCCGCGACGGGTGCATCGGCGGCCTCCCGGACTACTGCGGGAACGACCTGAACGTGCATGGGGTTCTGAAAGGCGTCACGGGCCGACCATGCCAGAAGGCCTGATGCCGACAGCACGATCAGGCCCGGCAGGAGAATGCGGCTCTTCCACCGGGATTTCGGCGGGCGGAGGTTCTCGGACGGACTATTGTCCGGCAACTGGGGTCCGGAAGTAGCTCCAGATCCAGTGCCGCCCCGGCTCTGCCGCAAGGCAGACAAGTCAAGTGTAGCACTCATGGCGATCGCTCGTCAGGAAGATGGCAATGGGGTAGGGGCTCGCGCGAGGCAGCCAGAGTGCGACGATAACGGGATATCAGGATGCCGCGTTCGCGCAGTAACGTTGCGAGGGGTCAATCAGGCCCGAGGGGGGCGGAAGATGTCTTCCGGGAGATCGAGCAGGCATGGCTGCGGGGGCCACGTCCGATAGGGCAGGCCGGCGGCCATGTCCGGGTTGGGGGTATCGGCTGGCAGCATGGCATTGGCGGCCCCGCAGGCTGCACAGCCCGGCTGGCAGCCGGGACAGGGGGCCTGGGAGCCGTCATCGTCGTGATGGTCGTCGTGATTGTCGGCGGGCGATGGTGTAGTATGGGCGTTGCAGCAGCCACACGTCTGGCTGGCTGTCCGCGTCGGCTGACCAGAGCAGGATTCCTCCTTGCGATGGTTCTCCAGGGAGTGCGTCACGCAGCCGACAGCGACGAGCGGGCTCATGAGTACCATCTCAAGAACAACCAGACTGCACAGGAACGTGGCTAAGAGCTTATTCATTCGACAATCATCATACGCCCGATCGGATATATGGTTCAATAAAAAACCGGCCCGCACCGAAGTGCGGA
>Ga0209606_1001297_pt1 | contig 31569 bp, 24 predicted proteins | sample AD_UKC057_MetaG_FD_184412 | JGI IMG/M metagenome (GOLD analysis project Ga0209606, IMG submission 184412) | Active sludge microbial communities of municipal wastewater-treating anaerobic digesters from USA - AD_UKC057_MetaG (SPAdes) (version 2) | ecosystem: Engineered > Bioreactor > Anaerobic >...
GACTTTTTTTTCGCATTGCAAATCCTCGAGCATGAAGGTGCCTTAAGATAGCATGTTGGCAGAACGAAGCCAGGGGTGATGCGCGAATGCTGTCACTCAAGTGATGCGCGAATGCTGTCACCTGGCCATTACGATCACGATTACGATTACGAATTACGATTACGAGCACGAACTACCAGACCGGGCACGAGCCTCGATTCACCCTTTGTCCATGATCCCATCAGGCAATCGGGTAAAAAATAAGGGGATGATGGCTCATCCCCTCGGTTGGTAAAAGGGTGGTTCGACTGATACTCCCGGCTCTTCGTCCGGAAGGGGTGGAAATTCAAGCCGACAGCTCAATTCCGCGAGGCGATTGCCGCATCGACGGTTTCGGCGGCGGCGAAATACTCCAGTGACGTTCCTTTCACCGGCAATGGATGATAAGCAAATGTGATACCAGTCACACGTCAAGATCAATATCTTCTGTTTGCTTGGTTTTGGGAGAGTGTGGCCAATCCCGCTGGCTGGTGGTGACAAAAAAAGGGAATAAATGTGACGAATTTTGTCCAGCCGCCGGATGGGCCGGATCAATCGTTGCGGGGACGGGAGGCGTGCCGGGTCCGGTTCTCGGGGAGAGCGCCGGCGGTCCGGTAGAGATCCAGCTTTCGGTAGAGGGTTTTGCGACCGATCCCCAGGACGCGGGCGGTCTTTTGCTTGTCGCCACCCAGTATCTCCAGGGTCTGGAGGATGACCGTCCGCTCGATCTCGTCGAGGCTCTGCCCCACGTGGAAAGGAATCGTGCCGCCTGCACCGCCGCCGGGGAGGAGGTGCGGCATCGCCGCGGCAAGATCCGGCAGGGTGATGACCGGGCCTGTCGCGGCAATCGCCGCCGTCTCGATCGCCTGGCGGAGCTGCGGGATATTGCCCGGCCAGTCGAGGCCCGCCAGCGCGTGGAGCGCGTCGGACTCCACGCCGGTGAGGTACTTGCCCGACTCTTTGCGGATCGTCTCCACGATGTGCTGCACCAGCAGCGGAATGTCGCCGCGGCGCTCGCGGAGCGGCGGCAGCGCCACGGAGTGCAGGGCGCGCCACATTGGCTCATCGGGCGCCTCGGGCGGCAGCGCGGTGGCGCTGAACAGCACCCGCGCGTCCGGCGCGACGGATCGGCGGCTCCGGACCGTGCCCGGGGTGCCGCCCGCCAACAGCTCCAGCAACTCGGCGCGCCGCTCCGCGGGGAGCGTGTCCACCTCGTGGAAGAACACCGTGCCCCCGGTGGCCGCGGCCAGCGCCCCTGCGGTCGCGGAGTCACCGAACACGCGCCGGCGAAACTGCTCCGGATCCAGCAGGCGGCACGGAATCCGGACAAACGGGGCCTGGTCCCGGGTGCTGCTCCGGTGGATGGACTCGGCCAGCAACTCCCGGCCGGTGCCCGGCTCCCCCAGGATCAGCAGCGGGGTGTCGTACGCGGCCAGTTCCAGCGCCTTGTCCACCGCCTGGCGAAACGCGGGGTGGTTGCCCAGGAGGCGGTCGCCGGTCCGGACAAGGCTCAGGTCGCGCTTGAGCCGGAGAATCTCGGAACTGAGCTGGTTGCGCTCGAAGTAGAGCACGAGTTGGCGCAGGATCGATTCCACCACCTGGATGTCCTCTTCCCGTCGGCGGGAGGCGGCCCGATCCCAGGCGAAGAGGAGCACGCCGAACAGCGCGCCGTTGAGGATCAGCGGGGCGGCCAGGAGCGCCGCCGCGCCGAAGAGGCGCTTGATGCGGTACGCCTCGTGGCCGAAGGTGCTGTCATCGGCGATCACGAGGGGCTCGCCCCGCTCCAGTTCGCGGAGCAGCCGGTTATCCTCGGAAAACTCCAGGATTTCCGGGAACAGGCGGTCGCCGCCGGTTCCGCTGCCGGACACGGAGCGCCGGGCGACGAAGCGCAGGGTGCGGCCGGGGAGGTCGAAGTAGCCGAAGCCGGCCCGGTCGGCGGTGACCAGCTCGAGAATCCGGTCGAGCAGAAACGCGATCACCTCGTCCAGGTGGCGATGCCGTGACAGCGCGTCCCCCAACTCCAGCAGCAAGCCCGATACCTGCACCTCGCGCTCCATCTGGAGGTACATGCGGGCGTATTGGTAGGCGACGGCCAGCTGGGTGGCCAATGATCGCATGAGATTGATTTCGTTTGCGTTCCAGACATGCCGGTCCCGGCTGTGATGCAGCCCCATGAAGGCCAGCGGCTCATCGCCCAGGTGGATGGGGACCACCAGCAGGGAGCGGGTCCCGAAGTCCAGGCACATCTGCTGGAGGACGGGGTGCACCCGCGCGCCGGACACGTCGTCCAGCGCAAACGGATCGCGCCGGTAGCCCGATGTGGCCAGAAAATCCCGCTTGATGGGTATCTCCAGATCGAGCGCGGAGGGCAGGGAGTCGTCGCGCCGGTACTCATAGTCGATTCTCAACACCCGGGTCTCCCGGTAGACCATCAGGTTGCAGCGGTCCAGATCCATGAGCCGCCCGATCTCGGCGACGGTGGCCCGGAGGAAATTGTCCAGGTCGATCCGGCGGCAGATCTGGGGCGAGATGCGGTTGATCAGGTTCTCCCACACCCGGTAGAATGCGACGGTTTCCAGGAGTTGTTCCCGGGTGAGCGAGTCGTTCTGGCGTTCATCCGCGACGCGACTGGGCATGGGTGCGGCGGCCTCCTTCCGGATTCGACGGTTACAGAGCATAATCAGCCGGCGGGGAGATGTCAATAATTAAATGTCATAATGACACACTGATTATTAAAATCCGTCAATCTGTTTCTCCTTGACACGTTCACGATTGACTTTTGGCCGGCCTTGGATCATAATGGCGGTCTTTGTGTGAATACCGGAGCCGAGAGCGGAGGCATGCATGGACTGGGTGATCGGCATCGATATCGGCGCGATCAGCGTCAAAGCGGCACTCATCGGGAGCGAGGAACGGCGCGCGGACTGGGTGGGTCTGGCCGCCGCAGATCCGTCTCTGACCTGCCTGGACCCGGCTGATCTCGCCGCAGGCGAGGGGACGCCCCCCATTCTGCTGACCGAGTACACCCGGATCAAAGGGCAGCCCATCCGCGCCGCCCGGGACCTGCTGGAGGCCCTGTTCCGCAAGATCCCGCCATCGGAACTCCGGGGCATCCGGGTGACGGGATCCGGCGGACGGCTCCTGGGCCAGGCGCTGAACCTGAACGCGGAAAACGAATTCAAGGCCATCACCCGCGCCGTCAACTGCCTCTGCCCCGACGTCCGCACCGTGTTCGAGATGGGCGGCGAAAAGTCGAAGTACATCCTGCTGGAGCAGGATCCGCAGTCGGGCCAGCTGGGCATCGCGGACTACGAGACCAGCGGCGACTGCGCGGCCGGGACCGGCTCCTTTCTCGACCAGCAGGCCGGACGGTTGCAATTCGCCATCGAGGATGTGGGTGGCATCGTCGCCCGGGCCGAGAAAGCGGCCAAGATCGCCGGGCGCTGCTCGGTGTTCGCCAAGTCCGACATGATCCACGCGCAGCAGAAGGGCTACACGCCGCCCGAGATCCTGAGGGGCCTGTGCGACGCGGTGGCCCGCAACTTCAAGAGTTCCATCACCAAGGGGAAGACGGTGGTGCCGCACGTCGCGTTCATCGGCGGGGTTTCCCGGAACGCCGGCGTGGTGCGAGCCATCGAGGACGCCTTCGATCTCAAGCCGGGTGACCTGCGGGTCCCCCGGTTCGGGTGCTGGCTCGGCGCCATGGGCGCAGCTCTGTTGGAGTGGGAATCACCCAAGCGGACGCCCATCGCCGGCCTGGAGGCCCTCGACTCCTATCTGACCCAGGTTCAGGCCGGCTTTCCCACGACGCCGCCGCTGGACCTGGAGAAGGTCGTGCTCCTGCGCGACCGGATTCCCCCGTACACTCTGGAGGGGAAGGCCGCGCCCATCCGCACGTACCTCGGCATCGACATCGGATCGGTGAGCACCAATCTGGTGGTTCTGGACGAGGGGGGCGACGTGGTCAAGGAGATCTACCTGCGCACGCGCTCCCGGCCCATCGAAGTGGTGCAGGAGGGCCTCGACGAAATCCGCGCCGAGCTGGGTGACCGGATCACCATCCACGGCGTGGGCACCACCGGCTCGGGGCGCGAGCTCATCGGCATGCTGGTGGGCGCCGATCTGATCATGGACGAGATCACCGCCCACAAGACGGGCGCCAGCTACATCGGCGACAAGCTCCTGGGCCTGACCGTGGACACGATCTTCGAGATCGGCGGCCAGGACTCCAAGTACATCAGCCTGCAGGACGGCGTCGTCGTGGACTTCGCCATGAACGAGGCCTGCGCTGCCGGCACCGGCTCTTTCCTCGAGGAGCGGGCCGAGGAGCTGGGCGTCAAGATCAAGGGCGAGTTCGCGGCGCTGGCGCTCTCGAGCGCCGCGCCCATCAAGCTGGGCGAGCGGTGCACCGTGTTCATGGAACAGGATGTCAACAGCTACCTCCAGAAGGGGGCGGCCCTGCCCGATATCGTGAGCGGCCTGGCCTACTCCATCGGCTACAACTACATCAACCGGGTGGTCCAGGGCCGCCACATCGGCGACGTCATCTTCTTCCAGGGCGGCACCGCTTACAACGACGCCGTCGCGGCCGCCTTCTCGAAGATCCTGGACAAGCGGATCATCGTGCCGCCCTTCAACGGCGTCATGGGCGCCGTGGGCGCCGCGCTGCTCGTCCGCGAGAAGGTGACGAGCACCGGCGAGAGCACCAACTTCCGCGGGTACGACCTCGGGGCGGTGGACTACACCCTGCGCGAATTCACCTGCAAGGGCTGCACCAACTTCTGCAGCATCCAGGAATTCCGGGTCGAGGAAGACCGCGTCTACTGGGGCGACAAGTGCAGCGACCGCTACCGCAAGCGCGCCAAGTCGAAAAAACAGCCGGTCCTGGACGATCTGGTGACCTTGCGCAACGGGTGGCTCTTCGAGGGCTACCAGGAGCCGTCGGGCGAGCGGCCGGTGATCGGCATCCCGCGGACCATGTACACCTTCGAGCGGTTTCAGCTCTGGCTCGCGTTCTTCCGGGCGCTGGGCTACGACGTGCTGCTCTCGCCCACCACCAACCGGAAGATCGTGCTCGACGGGTACGACACGGTGGTGTCCGAACCGTGCTTTCCCATCAAGGTGGCCCACGGCCACGTCAAGCACCTGCTGGACGAGAACGCCCGGTACGTCTTCCTGCCCAACATCATCAACGCGGAAACCCCGTATCCCGAGGTGGAGAGCTTCATGTGCCCGTGGGGCCAGACGCTGCCTTTCGTGATCCGGTCGGCGCCCTTCTTCCAGCAGTACGAGGACCGGATGCTCGTCCCCACGCTCCACTTCCGCGACGGCCTCGAGACGGTCGCCCGCGAACTGTACGAGTACTTCCGGGACGTCGGCTTCAAGCTGCGCCGCAAGGACGTGCACGCCGCCCTGGCCCAGGGGTACGCCGCCCAGGCCCGGTTCATCGAGCGGATCCAAACCGCCGGCCGGACCGCCCTGCGGCGCCTGCAGGAGACCGGCGAGATCGGGATCATCCTGCTCGGGCGACCGTACAACGTGAACGACCCCGGCGTGAACCTGGACGTGCCGAAGAAACTGCGCGATTTTTACGGGGTCAACGTCATCCCGATGGACTTCCTGCCCATGGACGACGTCGACATCACCGACATCAACGACAACATGTTTTGGAACTACGGCCGGAAGATCCTCGCCGCCGCCAAGCTGACGAAGGAGCATCCCTACCTGCACAGCATCTACATCACCAACTTCAAGTGCGGGCCGGACTCGTACGTCAAGCATTTCATGGGCAAGGCGGCGGGCAAGCCGGCCCTGATTCTCCAGTTTGACGCCCACTCCAACGACGCCGGCGTCATGACCCGTTGCGAAGCGTACCTGGACAGCAAAGGAGTTCTCCGATGGTGGAGCAAGCAGCCCGAGACACGGCCCCCCCAGATGGCAACAGTCTGAGGGGGAAAACCCTGTGGATACCCCGCATGAGCTACGGCGGGGCCAAGACCTTCGCGGCGGCATTCCGATCCGTGGGCATCATCGCCCACGAGTGCCCCGAGGCGGACGCCCGCGCCATGGAGCTGGGTTCGCGGGTCACCTCGGGCGACGAGTGCTACCCGGAAATGGTCACGCTGGGGACGTTCCTGCGTCTGGCCGAGCAGCCCGGCTTCGACCGCTCGCGCAACGCCTTCTTCATGCCCACCGCGGGCGGACCGTGCCGCTTCGGCCAGTACTCCCCCTTCGTGCGCAAGGTGCTCCAGGATGTCGGCCTGGATGAAATCCAGATCTTCTCCCCCACCAGCAAGGACGGCTACAAGGACGTCGGCGGCAGCGCGGGGGAACTCATGCGCACCGCCTGGCGGGCGCTGGTGGTTTCCGACATGCTGCGCAAGTGCCTCCACAAGACCCGCCCCTACGAGCGCACCGCCGGCGACGCCGATCAGGCGCACGAAGACAGTCTCAACGACGTGTGCGCCGTGCTGGAGCGGCCGGGCATGAAGCCCAAAGCCAAGCTCGACGCCCTGGCCGGGGCCATGACCCGCTGCCGCGACCGCTTCCGCGCCGTGCCGGCGGACTACTCGGAGCCGCGACCGCTGGTCGGCGTGGTGGGCGAGATCTTCTGCCGTCTGAACACATTCAGCAACGAGGACCTGATCCGGCGCATCGAAGCGCAGGGCGGGGAGGGCTGGCTCTCCGACATCACCGAGTGGGTCTGGTACACCAACTTCGAGACATTCAAGCGGATCCGCGCCGCCGGCAAGCAGGTTTCGCTTTCGATGCTCGGTGCCGTCGTCAAGAACAAGATCCAGCGCCGCGACGAGCACGCCCTGGTCGGCATGCTCCACGACGACCTGGTGGGCTACGAGGAGCCGGCTGACATCAGCACCGTCCTCGACCACGCCATGCCGTACCTGCCGCATTACGGCGCGCTGGGCGAGATGGTGCTCAGCGTGGGCAAGGCGATCTACCTCTACCACCAGGGGGCCGACGGGATCGTGGACATCAGCCCGTTCACCTGCATGAACGGCATCACCTGCGAGGCGGTCTATCCGCGGGTATCGGCCGAGCACGACAACATCCCCATCAAGAACTTCTACTTCGACGGCACCCAGAAGGACCTGGACACGGCCGTGGGCATCTTCCTGGAGCTGGCCCGAACCTACCGCCGCCGCAAGCGGCCAGTGCGCCGTCTGCCGGCCTACTTCTCCGCAGGCGCCAGGGCCTAGCCGGCAACGCCTCTCGTCGCCGTCCCGCCATCCTCGTCATTCGTAATCGTAATTCGTAATCGTAATTCGTAATCGTGATCGTAATCGTAATTCGTAATCGTGATCGTAATCGAGGCTCGAAACTCGAGGCTCGTCCCCGTCAAGCGGACATCGGACTTCGGATGCTGGACCTGGGACCTCGGTTCTGGGTCCTGGTTCCCAGCCCCCAGCCCCCAGCCCCCAGTCCTCAGCTCCCAGTTCCCAGGACCCAATTCCCAGGACCCAGTTCCCAGTTCCCAATTCCCGGCAGAATCCAACTCGACTCCAAATAGCCAATCAAATATAAGCAATAAGCAATATCTAATAGAATCCGCCCCCATCCCACCATCCATAGCCCGATTTCCCCGTTGCCATGGGCCCGCCCGCGGTGCGACAATCCGGAGCGAGTAGGATAGCCGGTTTACCAGACCCGGCGGCCGAAGCCGCAGACCCAATCTTCCGGAGGCGCCGGATGCCGATCGGATTCTTTGCGTCGGACCTGCACGGGCACGCCGACCGTTACGAGAAGCTGTTCGCCGCGATGGTGCGGGATCGGCCGGGCGCCGTGTTTCTGGGCGGCGACCTGCTGCCGTCGGGCCTTTGGGCGCTGACCGCCGAGGGCCCCCGCGACGAGGCGTTCCTGGACCAGATCCTGATTCCGGGCCTGGACCGGGTCCGGACGGCGCTCGGCGCCGCGTACTCCCGGGTGTTCCTGATCCTGGGCAACGACGACGCGCGCGCGGTGGAAAGCCGCCTGCTGGCGGACGAGGCGCTGGGGTTGTGGACCTACGCCCACGGCCGCCGCTGTTCGTGGGGCGACTACGACGTCTTCGGTTACTCGTTCATCCCGCCCACGCCGTTTCAGAACAAGGACTGGGAGCGCTATGACGTGTCCCGTTTCGTGGACCCCGGCTGCTCGCCGCCCGACGGGGGCTTCCGCAGCGTGCCCGTCAGCGAGCACGAGCTGGAGTACGGTACCATCGCCAGGGACCTGGCCCGGCTGGCGGAGGATCGTGACCTCGCGCGGAGCATCTGGCTGTTCCATGCGCCGCCCCACGACACGCCGCTGGACCGGGCGGCCCTGGACGGCCGGATGGTGGACCACGCGCCGGTGGACGTCCACGTGGGCAGCATCGCCGTCCGCCGCTTCATCGAGGCCCGCCAGCCGCGGGTCACCCTCCACGGGCACGTCCATGAGGCGGCCCGGCTCACGGGGCAGTGGCGGATGGAATGGGGGAGAGGCCGAAGCTTTACGGGCGCGCATGACGGCCCGGAGCTGGCGCTGGTCCTGTTCGATCCCGAACGTCCGGACGCCGACCGGCGGCTACTGCTCTGACGCCCCCGGCTCGGTGCCCACCGGCAGGAGCCAGGCACGGTCCGACACCGCGCTGATCTTCACCGCGAAGCTGCTCCCGCCGGCGATGTCGTCATCCGTGACGAGGTGGACGTCCAACAGCTCGCCGCAGCGCCGGCCGGTCCGCTCGAAGTTCCACCGGTCGAGCACGGGATTCCACCGCCGCAGCTCGGCCAGGAGCGCGTCGCGCTGCGCTTCGTCGCCGCGGACGTGGATCACCAGGTCGATGTCGCTGCACGGGCCGGCGACGGCATTCTTGGTGCTGCCGATGAGGTAGCAGGCGACGACGCCCAGCCGCGCCGGATCCAGGCGGGCGGCGATGAGGCGCGCGGCGGCCAGCCGCCACTCCCAGTGGCTTTTCCCCGGCGGGGGCGGGTGATCCGGAACGGCCATGTCCCCCTCCCGGGCGGCTGCCTCATCCGGCGGGCGCCGGCCGCCGCCCGATTTCAGTATAGCACGCGCTCCTCCCTCTCCTCGTCGTGCAGCGCACTCGTGATCCCAACTCGGCGGAACGGAAACCAAGTAGGCCGCGCCCGCCGGGCGCGGCCCGCTCCCTCGGCACGGTTGAGCGATTCGCCCACGGATTCGGGCGATGTGGCGGCGAGGGCGTATCGGAATCCCGCTACTTCCTGCCGAGTTTCACGGCGCCCGTCCGGCGGACGGGCGCTACTGCTGACACCAAGAAGCGCTTGGCGTCTTCGCGCCTTGGCGAGCCTTCTTCCCCTCCGGCCCTCTGCGCCGCCGCGTTGGGCGACATCGGGCATCCCGAAAATCACCCGGGCGGACACATGGCGTTGCGGGCGCCGGCCTACCGCGTGCGGGCTTTCATCTCCTCGGGGTAGGTCTGGTCCATGACGTCCAGGGCGAACCGGGCCGAGACCGTCGCCGGGCCCACGCCCATCTCGATGGCCACCTCCACCGCCTCCAGCACCTCGTCCAGCGTCGCGCCGGCCCGGGCCGCCTGCTCGATGTGCCACTGCATGCACGACTCGCAGTCGGTGATCACCGAGATGCCGACGGCGATCAGTTCCTTGTGCTTCCGGGCCAGGGCGCCGTCGGCGAAGGCGGCCTTCTCCAGTTCCGAAAAGGCCTGGTACACCTTTGATTTCAGGCGGGTGAAGCGGGTGTGGGCGAGCTTGCGGCTCCAGTTGAGCTCCTCGAAGCGATCCATGAGAGTCTCCAGAAAGGGACAGATTATCCGGAGCGGTTGGGTTGAGTCTTCCCCCGACGTCAGACCATGCCGCAACGGACGTTCGATTCTACGGGAGACGATCGGTTGAGTTTGCCGCCGAGCGGCGTTCCCATGCGGCATGCCCCGCCAATCGCCGCAGGGAGCGGCCGACCAACCGAGGAAACGGTGAATCGATGAATGGGTTAATGAGTGTATCGGAGCGGATTTTATTGGATATTGCTTATCGCTTATATTTTATTGGCTATTTGGAGTCGAGTTGGATTCTGCCGGGATTTGGGGTCTGGGACCTGGGACCTGGGGTCTGGGACCTGGGATCAGGGGGCTGGGAACCAGGACCCAGAACCGAGGTCCCAGGTCCGACATCCGACATCCGAAGTCCGATCTCCGAGACAGTTGATGGTTGATGGTTGATGGTTGATCATTGATTGCTGGGAACGCGACCCGAACCCCGAACCCCGAGCCCCGAGCCCCGAGACCCGATCACAATTACGATGACGAATTACGAGCACGACATCCGATTTCCGAAATCCGATGTCCGTGTCATCCCCACCGCACTCCGCAATCCCTCTAGGCCCTTCAAGACTTCGGAAAGAGTGACCGGTCCAGCCTCTGCCATTGAAGGATCAGCAGCCAGCCGGCCCAACCGATGGCGCCGATCATCAGCAGGAGGGCCATGACCTGGACACTCTGCGCCAACGCCTGGTCGTACTCCAGCCAGCCCAACCGACTCAGGAGGTTATACCAGTCGTGATAGCCGGGCACGTCCCGGCCGGTAACGCCGCCCAGCAGCGGCAGCACCCCGGCCCGGGCGTCATTGACGTAGACGGCCACGTCCAGCAGGTTCTGAGCCAGCCACCACAGGCTGAAAGCCGCGCCGAACGGGTTCTTCCGCCGCAGGAATTCCACCGCGAAGAGCAGCGGGACCAGGCACTGCAGAAGGGAGCCGCCCAGCACGCGCATGAAGTCCCCGAACGGGATGAAGACGAAGTGGCCGGCCTCATGGATCGCCAGGTCGATCCCGTGCCACAGGGAAGCGGTGCGCCACATCGTCTCCAGCGGCGTGGCGATGTAGAACAAGCCGAAGCCGAGGATCAGCAGGAACACCAGGACCCGCCCGGCGAACACGAACGGGTTCACCTCCGGTTCCACATGCAGCAGCCACTCCCGCGTTCCGCTCATGCAGGCCTCCCGCGACATTGTATCGCGCCCGCGGAAAATTATCGACCCGCCTGCCGGCGGGGCGACTCGATGGGCACCCCGTCCTCCGCGGCGTCCGGTCCCCCCGCAACCGTCCCGGCGGACCGGGCGCACCTGCCCAGCAGCAGCACCCGCTCAGCCTCCACGGCGAAGCTGCCGAACTCCCCGGTCACGCGCCCCTCGACCAGATAGGCCTCGGCCTGTCCCAGCCGGTCGCCCCAGCGGCGGTAGACGGCGGGGAACAGCACCGCTTCGAAGATGTCGCTCTCGTCCTCGAGGGTGAGGAACTTCATGTACTCCCGCGTCTTGGTGAACACCCGTCGCGAGGTGACCAGCCAGCCGGCCAGGCGCACCCGGGCGCCGAGCCGCCGGGGGATGTCCGCCGCCCGGTCCAGCGCCAGCGGGCCCAGTTCCTCGCGGTGAAGCGCCAGGGGGTGGTCGCTGACGTAGAGCCCCAGCACCTCGGCCTCCTGGCGCAGCTTCTCCAGCGGCGTGAAGTCGGGGATGCGCGGCGTGATGGCGTCGGGAAAGACCAGCGCGGTCATGTCGTCGAAGGCGAGCGTCCGCTCGCCGGGCGTTTCGCGGCGGCGTTTCACCGGCTCGTACAGCACCTCCAGTCGCCACAGCAACTCCGGCCGGGAGAATTCGAAGCAGTCCAGCGCCCCGCAGCGGATCAGGTGCTCCACCTCGAGCCGCTCGGCCGGCACGCGCGCCAGGAAGTCCACGAAGGAGACGAACGGGCCGGCGCGGCGGGCCGCCAGGATGCGATCCACGGTGGCCGTGTTCAGGTCGCGCACCTGGACCAGGCCCACCCGCACGGCGCGGCCCTCGGCGGCGAAGTCGCGGCCGCTCCGGTTGATGTGGGGAAGGCGCACGGGAATGCCCCACCGGCGCGCCTCCAGCACGTAGGCGGCCGCGCCGTAGAAGCCGCCGCCGTTGGCCAGCACGGCGGCGAAGAACTCCGCCGGGTGGTGGGCCTTCAGGTAGGCGGCCTGCCAGGAGAGAGCGGCGTAGGAGGCGCTGTGGGCCTTGCAGAAGGCGTAGCCGGAGAACGTCTCCATCTGGCGCCAGATCTCGGCGGCCGTCTCCGGCGCCGTGCCCCGAGCGACGGCCTTCTCCAGGAAGGCGTCGCGCAGCGCCCGCATCGCCTCGGCCGACCGCTTGCTGGACATGGCCCGCCGCAGCTTGTCCGCTTCGCCGGGCGTGATGCCGGCCACGGCCTCGGCCACCCGCAGGATGTCCTCCTGGTACACCATCACTCCCAGGGTGGTGCCGAGGATCGGCTCCAGCGCCGGGTGGAGGTAGGCGACCGCCCGCCGGCCGTGGTAGCGGGCGATGAATTCGCGCAGCATCCCGGCGTCGGCCGGCCCCGGCCGGATGACCGAGCTGGCGGCGATGATGGTCTCCATGTCCCGCGGCACCAGCTTGAGGAGCAGCGACCGCATGCCGGGCGACTCGATCTGGAAACAGCCCATGGTCCGGCCCGCCTGGACGATCCGCCAGGTGGCCGGATCGGCCGGCGGCGCCTGGCTGAAGTCGAGGCGCCGGCCGGTGCGGCGGGCCACGGCGTCCAGCGCGTCGGCGATGACGCTGAGCGACCGCTGGCCCAGGATGTCGATCTTGAGCAGTCCCACGTCCTCGGCCTCGCGCATGTCGAACTGGGTGGCGGCGAAGCCCGAGGCGGTCATCTGCAGCGGCACCACCTCGTGCAGCGGCACGCGGCTCAGCACGATCCCGCACGGGTGCAGGCCCAGGTGGCGCGGGTGGCCGGCGATGGTCTTGGCCAGCCGGATCACGGTGGCGTACGGTTCCAGGTGGAAGGGGATGTTCCGGCACTCGGGGATCTCGCGGAGCACCGTGTCGATGTGCCCGGCGGCGTGGTGGGGGATGGGCCGGGTGAAGCGGCTGATCTCGCGCTCCGGCATGCCGATGGCCCGGGCCGACTCCCGCAGCGCGCCCCGCCCGGCCAGGGTGACGAAGGTGGCCAGCATGGCCGCGTTGTCCGCGCCGTACTTCTGGTACAGGTAGCGGATCACCTCGTGCCGCCGCCGCCAGCAGAAGTCCAGGTCGATGTCGGGCGGGTCGGTCCGGTGCAGGTTCAGGAAGCGCTCGAACGACAGGTTCAGCGCCAGCGGGTCCACGTGGGTCACCCCCAGGGCGTAGGCGGTGAGGCTGCCGGCGGCCGAGCCGCGCCCCACGGTGGGGATGCCGGACGTCTCGGCGAACTCGACGAGGTCCCGCACGATGAGGAAGTACTCGGCGTAGCCCATCTGCCGGATCACCTCGAGCTCCCGCTCCAGCCGGGCGATCACCGCCGGCGTGAGCGGCCGGTAGCGCCGCGCCGCTCCGGCGAACGCCCGCTTCCACAGGAGCGAGAAGGCGCTCTCCCCCGCCGGCAGGGGGAAGGGCGGATGGAGGGTGGCACCGGACGGGAAGCGGAACTCGCACGACTCGGCGATGCGTTCGGTGGCGGCTAGCGCCTCGGGGCACTCGCGGAACAGCGCCGCCATCTGCGCGGGCGGCTTGAGCCAGGCGTCGGGGGCAGCGGTGTCGTCGGGTCCGAGCTTGCCCAGGGTGCTGCGGAGCCGGATGGCGGTCAGCAGCCGGTGGGTGTCCCAGTCGCCGGGTGCGGCGAACCCGACGGCGTTGGTGGCGGCCGCCGGCAGGCCGTGGCGCCGCGCCAGCTCGACCAGGGCGCGGTTGCGGGCGCGGTCGGCCGGGCGGCCGTGGTCCACCAGCTCGGCGACCAGGTGCGGGGTGCGGCAGCACCGGAGCGCCTCCGCCAGGCCGCGCGGTTCGGCGAAGAGGAGCCAGTTGTCCTCGGCCAGCGCCTCCAGCGCCGCCGCCGGGTCGAACGCCGGGTCCAGGTGGAAGCGGGTGAGCGCCCGGCACAGCGCGGCGTAACCGGCCGCCGAGCGGGGCAGGGCCACCACGCCGCCGACGCCGTCCAGGGGCAGCTCGGCGCCGACGATGGGCCGGATTCCCATCGCCTCGGCGCGGCGGGCGAACGCCACCGCGCCGTAGAGTCCCTCGTGGTCGGTGAGCGCCAGCTGCTTCAGACCCAGCCGCGCCGCCTGCTCCAACAGCGCCTCGGGCGCGCTGGCCCCACGCAAAAAGGAGTAGTAACTGTGGCAGTGCAGATGGACGAACATGATCGATTCTCGTTAAGTCACGAGGCTCGAGACTCGAGGCTGGAGGCTCGTGTCCGGACGTTCACAGGTTCACAGGTTCGCAAGTTCACCAATTCGTGCTCGTCATCGTGATCGTAATCGTGCTCGTAATCGTGCTCGTAATCGCAATCGTAATCGAGACTCGAGGCTCGAGACTCGTTCCCGTAACGCGGACATCGGAGTTCGGACCTGGGTTCCGGGACCTGGATCAATAAACCCAGATCCTTGTAAGCATCCACCGATTCACCTCACCGACTCACCGTTCTCCTTTCCTTGGCACGATCCACCGGTTGGCAACGTGGAGGTACCGCGAGCGGCAGCGAGCGGTGCGAAGTACCCCTCGCCACGCATTACCCCAGGCGTCCAACCACTCTGTCTGTGCCTCTTGAATGCCCGTCCGGCAAGCGATCCAACCATCGCCCGCGATCGAAAACGACACGCCGCGATGCATGCGCTGCGCTGCCGCCACCGTGATGGAATGGCGTCGTGGCGCCGGCCGGTCGTGGCGGCTGGCCCCTGGCGCTGCCGCTCGCGGTACCTCCCGCCTGCCGGCTGATTGATCATGATCATGCTCATGGCTTCAATTAAAAAAATCCTGCCAACAATTGGCAGAAAATCGGGAGTGACTGAGTAATCGTACTCGTCCTCGGCCATCGGATTTGAGCCCTCTGCGTTTTCGCGGTGAATCATGATCAGCTCCATTGCCGCCGGGTCAGCCCGAGACTCGCATCCGGGCGGCGGCGGCGATGGCCGCGAAGCCGTACCGTTCCCGAATGGTGTCGACGCCGGCGTAGAGCCGCCGGCGCCGGCGCTCCGCCGGCGCATCGAACAGCGACGGCTGGTGCACCATGGGCTGGAAGCGCGAGGCCGTCACCCCCACGAGGCGCACGCCCAGGCGCCGCGTGTCCAGCTGGCGGAACAGCTCCCAGGCGGCGGGGATGGCCACCGAGTCGTAGTGGGTGGGGTGGGGCAGGGTGCGGGCGCGGGAGCAGGTGTGGAAGTCGCTGTAGCGCAGCTTGACCGTGAAGGTCCGGGCGCCGACCCCCTCCTGGCGCAGCCGCCGGCAGACCTTCTCGGCCAGCGTGGCCAGCGCGACCTCCACGGCGGCGCGGTCCACCAGGTCCTGGTCGAAGGTGGTCTCCTTGCCCATGGACTTGGCGGGCTCGTCGGCGTGGAGGCCCGCCGTGTCCTGGCCCAGGGCCCGGCGGCGGAGCAGCGGGCCGTACACGCCGAACACCCGCTCCAGCAGCGCCTCGTCGATGCGGGCCAGGTCGCCCAGGGTGCGCACGCCCAGCGCCGTGAGCTTTGCCTCCAGCACCGAGCCGATGCCGGGCATGCGGCCCACCGGCAGCGGCGCCAGCAGCTCCGCCTCGCGGCCCGGCAGCACCATCAGGATGCCGGCGGGCTTGGCCAGCTCGGAGGCGATCTTGGCCACGCAGCGGCCCGACGCCACGCCCACCGAGGCCGACAACCCCAGCCGCTCCGCGATCCGCGCCCGGACGGCCTTGGCGATGGCCAGCGGCGGGCCGAACAGCCGCTCGCACCCGGTCACGTCCAGGTAGGCCTCGTCCACCGAGGCCGCCTCGACGTCGGGGGTGAACTGCTCCAGGATGCGGAAGACCATCCGGGAGGCCTCGCCGTACCGGGCGCCGTCGCACGGGAGGAACACGCCGCGGGGGCAGAGCTTGCGGGCCCACGCCATGGGCATGGCCGAGTGGACGCCGAACACGCGGGCCTCGTAGGAGGCCGACGACACGACGCTGCGGCCGTTGGGATCGCCGCCCACGATGACGGGCCGTCCCCGCAGCTCGGGGCGGTGGAGCTGCTCCACCGCCGCGAAGAACGCATCCATGTCCACGTGCAGGATGGTCCGCATCGCCATTCCTCGGTGAATCGCACCTTTCTCTCGTAATTCGTAATCGTGATCGTAATTCGTAATCGTAATCGTAATCGGGGCTCGCGGTTCGGGTCTCGGGGCTCGTTCCCGCCATTCGGACATCGGACATTGGAATTCGGATATCGGACCTGGGTTCCGGGTCCTGGTTCCCAGCCCCAAAATCCCGGCCTCCAAATCCCAGATCCCGGATCCCAGTCTCCAGGTCCCAGGTCCCAGGTCCCAGGTCCTAGGTCCCAGATCCTAGATCCCAGATCCCAGATCCTAGATCCCAAATCTCTTCAACAGCAAGAACGGACTCGTTACCAAATAGCCAATAGAATATAAGCAATCATCAATAACCAATAATCCAAATGACCCATGAAAAATGTCAAATGATCAATGACAATTGGCACCTAACTATCTGTTTCGATTACGATCACGATTACGATCACGATTACGATCACGATTACGATTACGAGCACGAGTGAAACGAGCCGCGAGGCCCGAGCCTCGTCACCGGTACTTCCGCATCACCCCGATCACCACGCCGCGCACCCGCACCCGCTCCTCGGGGACCACCAGCGGCGCCATGGCCGGGTTGGCCGGCTGGAGGCGGATCCGGTCCCCCTCGCGGTAGAACCGTTTCAGGGTGGCGCTCTCGCCGTCCACCAGCGCCACCACCATCTCGCCGTTGGCCGCCGCGCCGGCCTCGCGCACGATGACCAGATCGCCGTCCTCGATGTGCTCCTCGATCATGGACTGGCCGCGGACGCGGAGCACGAAGTGGGTGCCGCGGCCGGTGAAGTCGGCGGGCACCAGAACCGTCTCGACCGTCTCGAGGGCCTCGATGGGGGTGCCGGCGGCGATGGCGCCCAGCAGGGGGAGCGCCACGGCGGCCGGCTCGGCGGGCCGCACCAGCTCGATGGAGCGAGCCGAGTGGGTCAGCCGCCGGATGTAGCCCCGCTTTTCCAGCGCCTTCAGGTGCTTGAAGGCGGCGTTGGGCGAGGCGAACCCGAAGTGGGCGCCGATCTCCTCGATGCTGGGGCTGTAGCCGTGCCGGTCCATGAACCCCTGGATGTGCTCCAGGATCTCTTTCTGCCGCTTCGTCAGCGTCATGGCCGCCTCCTCGGCGCGGGGGGATCGTTCGCCATCAGTCGGTCCCGCGCCTGATTTTGATTATAGGTGTAAATATGGTGTAAGTCAACGGGGAAGATGAGGGGATCTCGGACATCGGGACTCGAGGCTCGTTTCACTCCCCGTGCTCGTAATCGTCATCGTAATCGTGATCGTAATCGTAATCGAAATCGTAATCGAAACATACGGTTAGCCACAATTTGTCATTGATCATTTGACATTTTTCATGGGTCATTTGGATTATTGGTTATTGATGATTGCTTATATTCTATTGGTTATTTGGTAACGAGTCCGTTCTTGCTATTGAAGAGATTTGGGACCTGGGACCTAGGACCTGGGACCTAAGATCTGGGGACTGGGATCCGGGATCTGGGATTTGGGGAATGGGAACCAGGACCCAGAATCCAGGTCCCAGGTCCAATTTCCGATGCCCGATGTCCAAATTCCGCATGGCGGGAACGAACCTCGAGCCCCGAGCCTCGAGCCCCGAGCCCCGAGCCTCGAGCCCCGAGCCCCGAGCCTCGAGCCCCGAGCCCCGAGCCTCGAGCCCCGAGCCCCGAAACTCGATTACGAGCACGATTACGATGACGATTACGATGACGATTACGATGACGATTACGATTACGAATTACGAGTACGAACCCTCAACCCGATTCACTCCGCCTGCACGGCGAAGCGGATGCGGCCGTCGATGAGGATGATCTCGTCGCCGGAGCGGAACTTGCCGTCGGGGCCGGCGGCGACCAGCTCGTAGCGGGCGCCGCCCTCCAGCGGGCGATAGCGGAAGTCGGCGCCCCAGGCATCGGCGCGGACGAGGCGGACCATGTAGCGGGGGTAGAGCAGATCGACCAGGGCCTCCATGGATTCGGCCGCCGGGAAGGTCCGGTGGTCGTGGAAATAGGCGGTCAGGCTCTTGGCGGTTTCGAGGAGGTCCAGTTGCGTCTCGAGCCAGCGGCGGTCCTGCAGGATGAGGCGCAGCTCGTCGAGGCGCACCCACTGCTGGTCTGAGAAGCGGAGCTCCTCCACCGACCACCCCTTCGGCTCCCGGGCCATCAGGAACGCCAGGCGGACGTTCGCCGTGGCGACGGCATGCCGGCCGTCGAGCTGGCTGAGCTCCACCACCTCGATGTTCTGCTTCGTGAGCTCCAGCTCCGGGATCGTGGCGATGACGTCGCGGGCGTTCTGGTGGCTCAGGGAGCCGGTGGCGCAGGCGGCGGCGGCCGCCAGGGCGGCGGCGGCCAGGCCGATGGCGAAGGGATGGACGCGCTTCATGGTGTCGCTCTCCGGTGGGGGATGCGGCCACTATAGCAGGAGCACCCGCCGCCTGGCAAGGCGGGAAGCGGGGCGCGGCCGGAGGAGGTCGCGCGCAAGATCCGCCAAAGTCGTCCGGCTGAACACCGGGCCGCCGCATCCGTTATTAATAGTGAACCGCATTGCGGACGCCATGGACCGGAGCTGGAGCCGATGTCGATAAACCGTATGATCCCAGACGAAAGCCCGCGGCCTGCTTTGCGCCTTTGTGAGCCGTCGGAAATCTGCGATAATGAGGCCGCCCGGCCGCCGGCGCCGGGACACGGGCGGGGAGGTTTCACGGTGCCCGCGCAACCGGAATGGGACACACCGGTCCAGTTCGTGAAGGGAGTGGGCCCCAAGCGGGCGGAGGCCCTGGCCGCCGAGGGAATCCACACCGCCGGCGACCTGCTCCTCTACGCCCCGTTCCGCTACGAGGACCGCGCCGCGTTCCGCCGCATCGCCGAGCTGCAGGAGGGCGAGACAGCCTGCATCTTCGGCCGCATCATCGCCTCGGCCTCCCGCTCCACCGCGCGCGTGCGGATGAAGCTGTTCGAGCTGGTGGTCCGGGACGACTCGGCGGCGGTCAACGTGATCTTCTTCAACCAGCCCTACCTGCGCAACGTGTTCCATGACGGCCAGTACGTCGTCCTCTTTGGTCGGGCCGAACGGGACACCTACACCCGCTCGTTCCGACTGCAGCTGCGCAATCCGGAGTACGAGATTGTCGCCGACGACGAGGAACGGACCATCCACGTCGGGCGCGTGGTCCCGGTTTACCGCAAGCTGGGCCCGCTCACCGGCCGCCAGCTCCGGGCGCTGCTGTACCCGGTGGCGGCGGGGATGGCCGCCGCACCCGATCCGCTGCCCGAGGCGCTGGCGACGCGGCTGGGCCTCTGTTCCCGGCTCGCCGCATTGCGGGAGATCCACAGCCCCGCGGTGGACGCGGCCGAGCCCGCCGCGCGCGCGGCCGCCCTGGCGGCGCTCAACGCTGGCGCCTCGCCGGCCCACCGGCGGATGATCTTCGAGGAGTTCTTCCTGCTCCAGACCGGCCTGCAGTTCATGCACCAGGGCCGCCGGCGGGTGGCCAAGCCGCACCGGATCGCGGTCACCGATGCCATCCGCGACACCGTCCGCCAGGCGCTCCCGTTCAAGCCCACCGCGGCGCAGAAGCGGGTGATCAAGGAGATCGTCGCCGACATGACGTCGCCCTGGCCCATGCATCGCCTCCTGCAGGGGGACGTCGGCAGCGGCAAGACCATCGTCGCCGCGCAGGCCATCCTGGTGGCGGCGGGCAACGGCTGCCAGGCCGCGCTCATGGCGCCCACCGAGATCCTGGCCGAGCAGCATCACGCCGTGCTCACCCGGCTGCTCGCCCACACCGGCTACGCCGTGGAGCTGCTCACGAGCTCACGCCCCGCGGCGGAAAAGGAGGCGGCGCTTCGCCGCATCGCCGCCGGCGAGACGCCGGTGGTGGTGGGCACCCACGCCGTCATCCAGAAGGACGTCGACTTCCGGCGCCTGGCGCTGGCCATCATCGACGAGCAGCACCGGTTCGGGGTCAGGCAGCGGGCCGAGCTGATGCGCAAGGGCCAGAATCCCGACATCCTGGTGATGACCGCCACCCCCATCCCCCGCACCCTGGCCCTGACCGTGTACGGGGACCTGTCGCTGTCGGTGATCGACGAGATGCCCGCCGGCCGCGTGCCGGTGCGCACGCTGCTCCTCGAGGGCGAGCGGGACCTGCCCAAGGCGTACGACATCATCCGGCGCGAGATCGCCGCCGGCAACCAGGCGTTTGTGATCTACCCGCTCATCGAGGAGTCGGAGAAGGTGGACCTCAAGCACGCCCTGGCCGCGCACCGCCGGCTGTCGGAGGATGTTTTCCCCGGCGTCTGCGTCGGCCTGCTCCACGGCCGGCTCCCCGAGGCCGAGCGGATGGCGGTCATGGAGGCGTTCCGCCGCGGCGAGGTCCGGGTGCTGGTCTCCACCACCGTGATCGAGGTGGGCGTGGACATCCCCGATGCCACGGTGATGATGGTGGAGCACGCCGAGCGCTTCGGCCTGAGCCAGCTCCACCAGCTCCGCGGCCGGATCGGCCGCTCCACCAAGCCGGGGTGGTGCCTGCTGGTGGCCCACGACTGCAAGACCGACGAGGCCCGGCGGCGGCTGGACGTGATGGTCCAGACCACCGACGGCTTCCGCATCGCCGAGGAGGACCTGGCCATCCGCGGGCCGGGCGAGGTATCCGGCACCCGCCAGTCGGGGGTGCTCAATTTCCGGTTCGGCTCGCTCATCCACCACCGGGAGTTGCTGGAGCTGGCCCGGGTCGAGGCGGCGGCGTTCGTCGCCCGGGCCATGGCCGAGCCGGCCGGGGCGGAGATGGCCCTGCTCCAGCAGATCCGTCGCGACTGGGCGGACCGGTTCGGCCTGGTCCTGGTGGGCTGACACCTGCGCGCGAGGAGGCGTGAGCATATGCAAATCCCATTCACCGGCGACGGCGTGCCCCCGAGCCGCAGCACGGCCCACGCGGCCGGCGCGGATCTCCACGCGGCCGAAGACCTGACGCTGGCGCCGGGCGAGCGCCGCCTGGTGCCCACCGGTCTGCGGGTGGCTATCCCGCCGGGCCACGCGGGGCTGGTCTGGCCGCGCAGTGGCATCGCCGTCCGCGACGGCATCGACACCATGGCCGGCGTCATCGACAGCGACTACCGCGGCGAGGTTCAGGTGCTCCTCATCAACCACGGCCGGGAGCCGTTCCGGATCCGGCGCGGCGACCGGATCGCCCAACTGCTGGTGCAGCGGGTGGAGCCGGCCGAGTTCGCGCCGGCGGACGGATTGCCGGAATCGGCGCGGGGCGAGGGGGGATTCGGATCCACGGGGCGGTGAAGTGAACACACGGCGCGTCACGGGTGGGATGCTCCTGCTGACCGGCCTGATGGTGGCCGCGGCGGCCGTCGCGCTGCTGGCCGGCGGCGAGCCGGCGGGCCCGCTGACGGAACCGGCCCGGCGCTGGGTCACCGGCCACCGCGACGCGATCCGGCGCACCGCCGCCGCCTACGGCGTGGACCCGGTGGTGCTGGCCGCCGTGGTCGCCACGGAGATCGACTGCCGCACCGCCTGGGACGACATGGAGGAGGCCTACGTCCGGGGGCTGCTCCGGCGCGAGGATGACCGCTTCTTCCAGGAGCTGGCAACACTCTTCCGGGACGCCGCTGCCGAGCCCCGCGAAGCGGCGGCCTATCAGCGGCTGCTCTACTTCTGCAGCGTGGGGCCGGCGCAGATCCAGCTCCGCCTGGCCATCGAGGTGGAGCCCCGCGTGGCCCAGGTCCGCCGGCAGCCGCCCCGCGAACTGCGCGCGCTGCTGGCCGCGCTGCTGGATCCAGCGGACTGCCTCGACAGCGCCGGCGCGGTCGTCGCCAATATCAGCGGCGCTTACCGCCGCATCGCCGGGATCGACATCGCCCGCGACGCCGGCATCGTCGCCACCCTGTACAGCCTCGGCAGCCCCGAGAGCCGGGCCCGCCAGTACGCGCGCACGCCGCCCGACGGACGCCGGCTCCAGCCCAACGAGATGGGCCGCCACGCGCAGGCCGTCCAGGCGGAGGTGGCCCGGCTGCTCGACGGATCCTGATCTCGAGGCAGCGCGCGGCAGCCCGCCGGGATTCCCGAAAATCACTCGCCCGTCAATCCTTCGTTGACACGCTTTGCGGCCTTTTGATACATTTCCGGCTATTGACCGGCAGGAAGGCAGATGATCTGGAACTTCGGCGATGTCAGCGCGGAACTCGGACGGTCGGACCGCGCCCGCTTCGGCGTCATCCCCGTGCCGTTCGAGCGGACCACGTCCTACGGCAAGGGCACCGCGGACGGCCCGCGCGCCATCGTCGCGGCGTCCCGCTACATGGAACTGTTCGACGAGCAGTACGGCTTCCAGCCCGCCGACGCCGGTATCTGGACCTGCCCGCCGCTCGAATTTAATGAAGAAACTATCGAGGGAAACATCCATCTTATTTCCTCGAGAACCGCGGAACTGATGTCACCAGACAAGTTCCTGATCTTTGTAGGCGGCGAACATTCCATCACCTTTCCCATCGTGCGGGCCTACCGGGAGCGTTATCCGGCCCTGGGGGTGCTGCAGGTGGACGCGCACGCGGACCTGCGGTGGGAGTACGAGGGCTCCATCTACTCCCACGCCAGCGTGATGCGGCGGGTGGTGGACATCTGCCCGGCGGTGCAGGTGGGGATCCGCAGCCTGAGCAAGGAGGAGCACGACGAGCTGCCCAGGCTGCCGACGACCATGATTTTCGCCCATGAATATTTCCGGGACCCGGCGGCGGCCGTTCAGAAGATGCTTGCAAATCTCCCGGCGGATGTCTATATTACCTTCGATCTGGACGGCTTGGATCCATCGATTTTGTCCGCCACCGGGACACCCGAACCGGGCGGACTGTCCTGGTATGACGCGCTGGCGGTGCTGGAACCGGTCTTCGCGTCGCGCCGGGTGGTTGGAGCGGACGTGGTGGAACTGGCCCCCGTCGAAGGCTCCCCCGCCAGCGATTTCATCGCGGCCCGCCTGGTCTACAAGATGATGTCGATGCAGGAACGTTTTCGGCAGTCGTGAATCCAATCTTGGGAGGCAGAATATGATCAATCGTGGCAGAATCAGGCTCATCCTGACCGCTGCGCTCGCCCTCACCCTGCTGGTCGCGGTCGCCGTGCCGCAGGAGGCGAAGGAGGAATACACCTACGAGGAGTATTCCTATTACAACAAGGCCAAGGCCGAGACCGACCTGGCCAAGAAGGAAGCGGCCATCTTCGAGTTCCTGGAGAAGTTTCCCCACTCCACCCTGACGAACTACGTCATGGCCGAGTTCCAGGCCTGGGCCAACGCCGCGATCCAGAAGGGGAGCCACGACCAGGTCATCGCCGCCTCCACGCGCCTGCGCGAGATGGTGCCCGGCTCGGACGTGCCGGTCCAGGCGCTGGCGTCCGCGTACTACTTCAAGCAGGACTTCCCCAACTACCTGGCCAACTCCGAGATCCTCTACGCCAAGCAGCCCAACGTCCAGATGGCCTACTACATGGCGGACGCCGCCATCAAGTGCGGCGACACCGTGCGCGCCGAGAAGTATCTCGGCGCGGTGGAACAGGAAGGCGCCCTGCTCATGAAGGTGGACCTGGCCTACAAGCTGTACGGCTACTACGCGGGCAAGAACGATCCCAAGACCATCGAGACCGCCCAGAAGGTCATCGCCCTCCTCGAGGGGAGCGAGGCGCCCGCCGATTTCAAGGGCGACTGGGCCGCGTTCAAGAACGGGACCCTGGCCGTCTGCTACAGCGCGGTGGGCAACTCCCAGCTGAAGGCGAGCAACTTCACCGCCGCCGCCGAGACCTTCGAGAAGGTCGTCAAGGTCAATCCGAAGGATGCCGCCAGCTACTTCTACCTCGGTCTGTCCTACTGGTTCGGCAAGCAGGCCAAGGCGGCCGCCCCCGCGTTCGCCAAGGCGGCGGTGTTGAATCAGCCCATCTCGGCCAAGGCCGCCGAGCAGCTCTACAAGCTGCTGGAGGGAGCGGGCCTGGCCGAGAAGTACGACGAGTACATCGCCACCGCCAAGACCGAGCTGGGCATCCAGTAGCGCGGTTCGCGGTCACTCACCCGTTGACGGTTCCGGCCGCCGGTGCATCCGGCGGCCTTTTCTTTTTGAGTTCGACGCGGCTCTGTGGTCAAATAGCCCTGTTCGCCGGCCCGCCGAGGCGCGGCCGGACGCTCCCCAGGAGGTGCCCCGTGATCGACGCCAAGCGCATGGTGGAACAGTTCATGGCCATGGTCCGGATCGACAGCGAGTCGGGCCACGAGGAGGCCATGATGCAGTACCTGGCCGGCTACCTGACGCAGGAGCTCGGCGCCGAGTGCGTCCGCGACGCTTACGGCAACCTGGTGGCCCGCTGGCCGGGCAAGAACTCCACGGCCGCGCCCATCCTGTTGGCCTGCCACGCCGACACAGTCAAGCCGGGGCGGGGGATCGAGCCGGTGCTCGATGGCGAAGTCATCACGTCACGGGGCGAGACCATCCTGGGCGCAGACGACAAAGCGGGCATCGCCGAGGCCATCGAGGCCATCCGGACGGCGCCGGCCCATCCGCCCATCGACTTCGCGATCAGCCGCGAGGAGGAGGTGGGGCTGCTGGGAGTGAAGAACCTCGACCTGTCGCTCATTCGGGCCAAAGAGGGGTACCTCCTCGACAGCGACGTCCTGGACACGGTGGTCATCGGCGGCCCCACCTACGTCGCCATCGATGTGGACGTCACCGGCCGCGCCGCCCACGCCGGCATGGAGCCGGAGCGGGGCATCTCGGCCATTCTGGCCGCCGCCCGGGCCATCGCCGCGCTGGAGCTGGGCCGGCTGGACCACCAGACCACCGCCAACGTCGGCGTCATCTCCGGCGGCATCGTCCGGAACGGCGTCCCCGAGAAGGCCAACTTCCTCGCCGAATGCCGCTCCCTGGACCACGCCACCGCCATCGCCCTGGCCGAGCGGATGACCCGGATCATCCGGGACGAAGTCGAGGCCAGCGGTGCGGCCGCCGACATCCGCGTGGACGTCAAGTGCGAGGCGGTGGGCATTCCCGAGAGCACGCCGGTGGTCCAGACCTGCCTCGCGGCCATCGCCTCGGTGGGGCTGGAACCCCGCACCACGTACATCTGCGGCTTCACCGACGCCTCCATCTACAACAACCGCGGCATCCAGACCGCGGTGCTGGGCATCGGCGCCGCCAACGAGCACTCCGCCCAGGAGCTCATCGCCGTGCCCGACATGGTCACCGCGGTGAAAATCCTGCACCGCATTTTCGAGATGAAGGCGTAGGGCGGACGGCGAGGCTCGAGACTCGAGACTAGAGGCTCGTTCCCGTCCCCCTCTGTTCGTGCTCGTAATTCGTACTCGTAATCGTAATTCGTAATCGTCATCGTAATCGGGGCTAGAGGCTCGAGGCTAGAGGCTCGTTCCCGTCATTCGGACTTCGGATATCGGACCTGGGACCTGGATTCTGGGTCCTGGCTCGCATCCCTCAAATCCCAGATCCCGGATCCCAGTCCCCAGGTCCCAGAACCCAGGTCCCAAAACCCAGGTCCCAAGTCCCAGGCCCTAGGCCCCAAGTCCCAGGTCCCAGATCCTAATTAACCAATAATTCTAAATGCCCGATGAAAAATGTTCGCTGACCAATGACAAATGGAATTCTCCGCGCCCTCTGTGCCTCTGCGGTGAATCCCCCCGCCGGCTCGCCGTTTCGCCGGTTCTTTCCGTTGGGCGGCACACCCGAACGATTGTTCTCTTCGTGACTGATGGAGAACGACCGGCGGCCTAGAAGTACTTCCTCCCCCCCTCATACCGCGCGGAGAAGTAGCTGTCCGCCATCCGGTCGGTGCGGATCCGCTTGCCGGCGCCAGGCGCGTGGATGAACGCGCCGTCGCCGCAGTAGATGCCGACATGGGAGATGCGCCCGTTCCGGGCGATGGAGAAGAAGACCAGGTCGCCCTTCTGCAATCGATCGGCTTCCACTCCCCGGCCGGCGTCGTACTGCGCCGCCGCCGAGCGGGGCAGGTTCAGGCCGTTGAGCCGGTACACCGCCTGGGCCAGGCCGCTGCAGTCGAAGCCCTCCTCGGGCGACGTGCCGCCCCACTGGTACGGCGTGCCGATGAAGCTCTCGGCGGTGCGGACGATCCGGTCGCGGAGGAAGTCCTCGCCCTTGCTCTCCGCCTCGGCCACGGAGTACGTCTCGGGACTCACGATGAAGTAGTCGCCGATGGCGCCGGCCCGCTGCAGGCGCTCCGCCTCGCTCCGGGCCGCCTCGCGGGTGGCGAAGTCGCCGAAGCGCACCTTGTACAGGCCGGACTTGTAGAGGAAGTAGAAGGCGTCGAGGCCCTGCAGCCGGAGCGCCCGGGTGAAGCGCTCGGCGTTCGCCACCTGGGCGAAGGCGCCCACCTGGATGGCGTAGCCCGTGCGGGCCAGGCCCGGCGCGCCCGGCACCGGCCGGGCGGTGGGCGGGGCCGATGGCGGAGCGGGTGGCAGCGGCGCCCGCGGCTTCTTGCCGCAGCCGCCGGCGGCCAGGGCCAGCGCGATCGCGGCCGCCGCCAGCGCTGCCGCCATCCGCCATGAGCCCGCCCGCGCCGTCCGCATCGTCCGCACCTCCGTCCGCCCGTCGTTTGTTGCATGATACCACAGCCGCGCCCGCAGGCCGCGTCCGTAGGCCGCGTCCGTAGGCCGCGTCCGCCGGACGCGGCCCGCAAAAAACGCCCCGATCTATCTTCGGAATGCGGTGATGAGGCGCCCGTCCCGCTGCGGCGGCACGACGGTCTGGAGTGCGGCGGCACGCCGCTCTGGATCCTGCCGTAGGCCGCGTCCGCCGGACGCGGCCCGCAAAAAACGCCCCGATCTATCTTCGGAATGCGGTGATGAGGCGCCCGCTTCGCTGCGGCGGCACGACGGTCTGGAATGCGGCGGCACGACGCCGCTCTGGATCCTGCCGTAGGCCGCGTCCGCCGGACGCGGCCCGCAAAAAACGCCCCGATCTATCTTCTGGAGTGCGGCGGCACGACGCCGCTCTGGATTAGCGCGGAGCGCGCAGGGTAAAATCGCGGAGCGCGATGGGGTGCGCTCAGCAAGATCCCGGCGCCCGCGTCCCGCGGAATCGCCATCATCCACCGGTCCACTCCGCCTGCTGGCACGCATAGATCGCCAGTCGTACACCGCGGAGGCGCCGAGGCGCTGAGGAGCCATTCTCTCAGGCGATTCGCCGGGCGGTCCCATGGCTTTCCATTGAAAATTAATGCCTGTTCTGCGCCTTGGCGCCTTGGCGAGCATGAATTCCTCCGCGTCCACTGCGCCCGCGTCCCGCGGGAAACCAGAGCGCAGACGTGTCTGCGCACTCCAAACCGCTATGCCGCCAAGAGAAAACTCTCCACAGCATGAATCGGTGAATGGATCGGGCCAGATTCTATCGGATATTGTTTATTGCTTATATTTTATTAGCTATTTGGTAACGAGTCCGTTCTTGTTGTTGAAGGGACCTGGGATCTGAGTCCTGGGATTTTGGACCGGGATTTGGGGACCGGGAACCAGGACCCAGCACCTAGGTCCCAGGTCCGATTTCCGAAGTCCGATATCCGAATTCCGATATCCAATGTCCATCTGGCGGAAACGAGCCTCGAGCCCCGAGCCCCGAGCCTCTAGCCTCTAGCCTCGCTCACGCGGCCGCAGACTCTCTCCGTGGTATGATGGTCAAAAACGAGGGGCGCCCCGATGACGACACCTGCGAATCCTGAAACCGTGAACGTTCCGTGCGCCGGCCCTTACGCCGCCGAGCTCCGCGTGGCGGTGGACGCGGCGCGGGCGGCCGGCCGGATGCTCCACCACGAGTTCCACCGCTCCGGCGGCCCGCGGGGACCGCGCGCCCACTGTCCCGCCGACGGCGAGGCCGAGGCGCTGATCCGCCGGCGCCTGGGCGACGCTTTTCCCGCCTATGGCCTCCGCGGCGAGGAGCTGCCCGCGGCGGATCGTCCGCCGGCCGAGGCCGGCGGGCCCGTCTGGCTCATCGATCCCAACGACGGCACCTCCTCGTTCCAGCGGGGGTGGCGGGGCGCGGCGGTGTCCATCGCGCTGGTGCACCAGGGCCGGCCCGTGCTGGGCGTCGTCTATGCCTATGCCGCCTGCGCCGGCTACGGCGATCTGTTGGCCTGGGCGTTCGGGGCGCCGCCAACCCGCAACGGCGCGGTGCTGCCGGGGCCCGGCGACGGCGCGTCGGCCGTCGTGTTGCTCAGTCAGGCCGCCGACCGGAAACCGGCCGTCAACGCGCGCCTCTGCGCGCCACGGCGCTACCGCGGCGAGCCCAGCATCGCCTATCGGCTGGCGCTGGCGGCCGCCGGGGAAGGGGCGGCGGCGGTTTCGCTGAACAGCCCCACCGACTGGGACGTGGCCGCGGGTCACGCCCTGCTCCTGGGCGCCGGCGGGGACCTTTTCCGGATGGACGGCGCGCTGGTCGTCTATGACGCGCAGGGCTCAGCCGAGGTGGGCGATTGCGTCGGCGGGACGGGATCCGCTCCGGCCGAGCTGGTCCGCCGGCCATGGGCCGAGGTGTTCGAGCAGGTCCCGCGTCCGGACGATCCGTACGCCCTGCTGGAGGCCGACCCGGCGCGCCTGGTGGCGGACCCGTCGCTGTTGGACCGCGCCCAGGGATGCCTCCTGGGGCAGATCGCCGGCGACAACCTGGGCGCCCAAGTGGAGTTCCAGAGCGCGGCGGAGATCGCGCGGCTCCATCCCGACGGGCTGTGGAAGCTCGCCGATGGCGGACAGTGGGACATCCTGGCCGGCCAGCCCACCGACGACTCGGAGCTGGCGCTGGCGCTGGCGCGCTCCATCGTCCGGGCGGGGGGCTACGATCCGGCGGCGGCGGCCGCGGCGTACGCCGACTGGTACGGCAGCGGCCCCTTCGACGTGGGCGGCACCACCGCGAACGCCCTGGCGCCGGCCCTGCGGGCGCTGCGCGCTGGCGGCGATCCGGCCGCGGCCGCCGCGGCGGCCCGCGCCGCGGCGCGGGCGTCGATGGGCTCCGAGGCCAACGGCGCGCTCATGCGGGTATCCCCCCTGGCCATCTGGGGTCACCGGCTGACCGATGACGTGCTCGCCCGGTACGCCCGCGCCGACGCCGCACTCACCCACACCAACGCCGTCTGCGGCGACGCCGGCGCCGTGTTCTGCGTGGCGGTGGCGGCGGCGCTCCGGGGCGCGGATCCGGCGGCCGCCTACGCCCACGCCCTGGATTGGGCGCGCGCGGCGCGCCTGGCGCCGGCGGTGATGGAAGCGGTGGCCCGCGCCCGCGTGGCTCCCCCCGCCGACTACCAGCGCCAGATGGGCTGGGTGCTCATCGCCCTGCAGAACGCCTTCCACGAGCTGCTCCATGCCGCCGGTCCCGCCGAGGGCGTGGTCCGCACCGTGGCCCGCGGCGGCGACACCGATACCAACGGGGCGATCGCCGGCGCGCTCTTGGGCGCCGCGTGGGGGGCGACGGCGATGCCGCGGGAGTGGATGAATGCGCTGCTCGCGTGCCGGCCGCAGCGGGAGACGCCCGGCTGCCGGTGTCCGCGCCCCCGGGCGTTCTGGCCCGTGGATTTCCGCCTCCTCGCCGAACATTTGGCCGCCCTTGGCCGGTCACGGGCGATGGTTGATAGTTGATCGTTGATGATTCGTGCTCGTAATCGTCATCGTAATCGCAATCGTAATCGTAATCGTAATCGAACCAATGGTTTGTCAGCATTTCCCGACACCCTATCCGGTCTCCTTCAACCGCCATTCCTTTTCGCCCCGTGAATCCCGAAGTCCGAAGTCCAAAGTCAGAAGTCCGAAGTCCGTTAATTCCAGTTGACAAACGCCGCGCCGGTCGTTAAGATACGCGTTCGTTCGGACATTGGAGGCGAGAGGAATCATGGCTCATCATAAAGCAGCACTCAAGAGCATCCGGCAGGACAGCCAGCGGACCCTGCGGAACCGCTATCATCAGACCACCATGCGCACGGCCATCAAGAAGGTGCGCCGGCTCCTCGACGAAAACAAGATGGACGAAGCCAGGCAGCTCCTGCCGAAGACCTACGCCGTGATCGACCGGTGTGTGACCAAGGGGATCATCCATCACAACACCGCGGACCGGTACAAGTCGCGGCTGACCGTGGCGTCCGCCAAGGAACAGCCGGCCGAGGCCCCGAAGAAGACGCGGGCGTAGCTCAGCTGGTAGAGCATCGGCTTCCCAAGCCGAGGGTCGCGGGTTCGAATCCCGTCGCCCGCTCCAAAATAAAAGGCCGTCCCCCAACGGGACGGCCTTCGTGTTTTTATTGTACTAATTATTGTTCTGAAGGTGGTTTTGGATCGGAATGAAGCTCGGGATTGAGTGAATCAATTATAGGTGATAATTCTTCTTTTCGAGGTTTAGATGAGCGTACTAGTGCACGTGCAACCTTTCTTCTTGCGGCCTCTGCTTTTTCTCCATCAAATAGATCTCGTTTGAGTACATCCTGCATTAAGAGGGATTGAAGTTCATCATTTTGAATTCTTGCACCAGATAATTTTCGTAGTTCACGCTTAACAGTATCGAGAACTGGATCGCTGAGAAGAAGTGCGGCAAGATAAAATTTGTTCGTTGCCTCTTTTTGGTCATGATATGCATATAATCCTGACTTGACCATACTCTCTCGAGTTAGAAGATAGAGCGAAGCAATATCTGTATCGGATCGGTGAGACATGGCCAAAAGGTCTAAATCCAAAACTAAGGTAGCATCGATTGGTTTACTGAAAGTGACTTTGTAAACTTTCCAGATCTGACCGTTGGTGAGAGCAACCCATTCAATAGCTCCGTTCGCGGCATAGTCTACCGCTTGTTTCACATGCGCATCTTTCAATTCAAGTCCAACCGCTTTCACTTCAATGATCATTTGGATCTTGTTTTCAATTCTTGTTGCCAAATCACAATAGGTTCCACGAATACAGAGCTCTCGCGTGATTTCAGAATACTTATCATAACCAAACATCTCAGCCATAATGTCAGTCACAATCATGGAAGTATCCGACTCGTTGACGTCACGTGATTTAGCCGAAGATAAAATCGGTTGAAAACGCTTAAGCGCACTAACCAATCTTTCTGCAATACGGTTTGGAACCCCCATTTCTACCTCCTTTTGTAATTGGTAGAACTATTTTAGCATATTCATGAGAATGTGGTTTTAAAGTGGAATGCACAACTTGTAATGCTGCCGTTGTAGCGCGCCGGGACCCGGCCGCGCAGGCGGCCGCGGAGTGTAGCCCGGGCCGAGAGGCCCGGGTGGGCGGCTCTCAGACAGCGTGGGAAAGCCGCGCGAGCGGCGGGAGAAGTTGATCCGGATCGATGATCGATTCCATTTGATTTACGCGCTTTTGATATTAATAACGAATCACTACTGTCCGGTTAAAGTTCTCGCTGATCGATAAAAAGTAATTTATATGTGTAAGTTGCACGGAAAATCCCCTGTCCACGATTTGAATCTCCGGCTACCATTTCTGGGCTATTCATCCCAATACC
>Ga0209606_1001302_pt1 | contig 31517 bp, 29 predicted proteins | sample AD_UKC057_MetaG_FD_184412 | JGI IMG/M metagenome (GOLD analysis project Ga0209606, IMG submission 184412) | Active sludge microbial communities of municipal wastewater-treating anaerobic digesters from USA - AD_UKC057_MetaG (SPAdes) (version 2) | ecosystem: Engineered > Bioreactor > Anaerobic >...
TCTATTGAAGCTTTTAAACCAGGTGGTGGCTATATTTTCAACAATGTTCATAATATCCAGTCCGGAGTACCTGCTGAAAATATAATTGCAATGTTTGAAGCGGCTTATGAGTTTGGATTCTATCATTAAAATCATTTACAAGGAATCTTTTAACCATCGATATTAAGGGGTCCCTTCAGGATCTTAAAAAAATAAAAATGTTAACTTCACGGAACAGTAAAATAATCAATATGAAACCCGCAATCCTGAAATCAATAATTCTGGTACTGACCATTGCTCCCATGATCACATCATGCAAGAAGGAAGTTATTAATGAAGTTAAAATAAACGATCTCAGTTCATTTACGACTGAATTTAAATCTCCTTCACCGGAATATACCACATCTCCCTTTTTTGTCTGGAATTATAAAATAACAAAAGAGGAGATTGATAAATACATGACCGATTTCAAAAACTCCGGCAGCAGTCAGGTTTTTGTTCATCCGCGTCCCGGACTGATAACCGAATACCTTTCTGATGAATGGTTCGATCTTTTCAAATATACTATTGAGAAGGGTAAAGAACTGGGAATGCTTGTCTGGATCTATGACGAAAATTCATATCCCAGCGGTTTTGCAGGAGGTCATGTTCCCGACCGGATGCCGGAATCATATAACCAGGGACAGGGACTGGTGATGAAAGAATTTCAGACCTTACCCGATACTGCTGAGAAGTTCTTTTTATGCCTGAAGGAAGAGAACGGTACATTCACAGATATCACAGCCTCTCTTGCGGGTGAAAAAGGAAAGAACGGCAGATATCTCCTATTCTCCAAAACATATTACGGGAAAAGCGGATGGTTCGGGGGATTCAATTATGTCGACCTTATTTACCCCGGTGTAACAGAAAAGTTCCTTGAGATCACAATGGACGGCTATGAGAAAAAACTGGGCTATGAATTCGGGAAAACAATCCCGGGAGTTTTTACCGATGAACCTGAAATAAGTTCTCCTGGCGGCATAAGATGGACACCTGACCTTTTCGACAGGTTCCTCGAAAAATGGGGCTATGATCTAAGGACAAATCTCCCATCACTTTTCGAAGAATCAGGCGACTGGAAGAAAGTAAGACATAATTATACACAGACCCTCCTGCAGTTGTTCATAGACAGATGGGCAAAACCATATTTTAATTATTGTGAAGCAAAGGGATTGAAATTTACAGGTCATTACTGGGAGCATTCCTGGCCGGGAATGCAACAGGGTGGCGATAATATGGCAATGTATGCATGGTTCCATGTACCGGGTGTGGATATGTTGTTCAACCAGTTCGACGATTCCTCGGTAAGGGCTCAGTTCGGGAATATCAGATCGATAAAAGAGCTTGCCAGCGCAGCAAACCAGACAGGACGTCAGAGAAAGCTAAGCGAGACATACGGAGGCGGAGCCTGGGAACTTACCTTTACCGATATGAAACGGCTCGGAGACTGGGAATATGCTCTCGGAGTGAACTTAATGAACCAGCATCTTTCACATATCACCCTTGCAGGCGCCAGAAAATATGACTACCCTCCCACTTTTACATACCACGAACCCTGGTGGAATAATTATAAATATATAAACGACCATTATGCCAGACTTTCGATGGCGCTTTCAGCAGGAAGACAGGTAAATGATATACTTGTCATAGAACCTACCACATCGGCATGGCTGTATGATTCCTATGCAAAGAGGAACCCTCAGACAAATAATATCGGTCAGACATTTCAGAATTTCATAACCCGGCTGGAGAAAAGTCAGGTTGAATATGATCTCGGTTCAGAGAATATGATAAAAGATATGGGATCAGTTAAAGGCGGGAAACTTGTCATCGGCCAGTGTGGCTATTCAACCGTGGTATTGCCCCCGCTGATTGAAAATATTGATCTGGCTACATTCAGGCTTCTTCAGAAATTCGTCGCAGGAGGCGGAAAACTGATTGCTTTCTCCATACCGGCATTATGTGATGGTTCGGTAAATGAGAGCATGGACAAATTCTTTAATAAGTATTCCGGGAAAATAACCAAAGCGGAAAATCTTACTGGCGAAGTGATCTCAAAACATCTCAGCAGCAAGGAAATAAGCTTTTCAGGAGTTACTGGCGGGGATCTTTATCATCACCGCAGGGTTCTGGCCGACGGACAGGTTCTGTTTTTAACAAATTCAAGCCTTACAGAGGAGCTATCCGGCTCAGTTAAAGTGAGCGGAGCTGATGTATTAGTTTTGAATACATTCACAGGTTCTGTAAACGGATATCCTCATGATCAAACAGATAAAACAATAAATCTTTCATTTAACCTTCCCCCTGCAGGAAGCATGTTGTTATATTTTCCGAAAGTAAAGCAGGGAACCTATGATACTGTAACCATCCCGGCAGATTTCATTCCTGTCAGCGGAACGCCCGGTATGGAGGTAAGTAAAGACAGTGAGAATGCAATTGCAATTGAATTTTGTGATCTGACGCTGGGTGGTGAACTCTCCCGCGATCTTCATAATTATACTGCAGCCGATATGGTTTACAAATACCACGGCTTTAAAGACGGGAATCCCTGGAATCATGCAGTACAATTTAAAACGAACATTACAGATCGCGATAATTTTGATGTGAATACAGGATTCACTGCGGAATATCACTTCATCATAAAAGAGAAATTCGATTACTCAACATTAACAGCAGTTGTTGAAAGGCCGGATCTGTGGACAGTAAGCTTTAACGGAACCGAGATCAGTCCTGAAAACGGACAATGGTGGCTCGACAGGGAGTTCGCGGTATTCAGGATAGGTGATCTGGTAAAAACAGGAAAGAATACGATTTCTCTTAAGACATCACCCATGAAAATACATGCCGAGATTGAACCGGTCTATATTAAAGGTGAGTTTTCAGTGAATCCGGCAGATAAGGGCTGGACACTGGGAGCGCCGGTTAAAGCATTAACAGCCGGAAGCTGGAAAGATCAGGGTCTGCCGTTCTATTCATGGGGAGTTACATACAGTAAAGAATTTACCGGACTGAGCACAGGTACCCCGTACAAAATAAAGCTGAATAAATGGAACGGCACGATAGCCGAAGTCTCAGTAAATGACAAATGGGCAGGGGTAATCGCATTTCCCCCGTTTGATCTTGATGTTACTGAATTCATTACCTCCGGAACAAACAGGATAGATGTCAGGGTTATAGGGAGTCTCAAAAATCTCATGGGTCCTCATTTCAATAATCCTGCCCCCGGGATGGTTGGTCCCGGACACTGGAGGAATGTAAAAAGCTATCCTTCAGGAAAAAATTATCAGCTGCTGGATTATGGATTAATGGAGGAGTTTGATGTGCTCCAGGGGAAATAAACATCTGATTTTTGTTATATTACCTGTTCAGTGTCACATCCAGGTAAACCGAGTACCGGCCATAGGTTTCATAAAATGGCTTGAACAGAACGCCGTCAATAGTGAACTCCAGTTTCGAGGGATCCCCTGAGATCGATTTGCTGATGTCTTTCGCATTCAGCGTCACTTTACGCCATTCAGTAATCGGACCCGTTTCCCGGGCAGCCAGCAAGACAGGCCCATAGAACAGGCTGGCAATGTTCTGCTGATCCATCACCGGCTCCAGATAGAATTTAAATGGCATCTGCAGCTCAACCGTATCACCATTCTTCCATCTGCGGCGTATGGTCAGATAGCTTCCGGGCATGGCATCAACTTTCATATCCCTGCCGTTTAACTTTACAAAGAAACCTTTGGTTGCCCAGTGGGGCACCCGGACATGGAGGTTAAATCTGCCCCTGCCCTTTATGGTAAGTTTTGTACGGTCTTCCTTAGGGTAAGCTGTTGTCTGCGTTATGGTTATCTTCCTCTCCGTCCAGTGGAGTGTTGAAGGCACATATAGGTTCACATACAGCGCCTGGTTGTCTGCACTTCTGAAATAAATCGTGCTCTGAAACTTCGTGTTGCTTTCAAGAGCTGTTCCGTTACAGCACGAAAAGCCATCCATTCCGGCGTTGTCAAACTGTTTTACCGATCCCGGCCTCAGTGGAACATGATAGGTATTTGCGGGACTGTTCTCTGCAACAGACGCGAGAATATGATTGTAAAGTCCTCGCTCGTAATAATCCATGTACTCTGCTTTCTGGTTGAAGAGAAACAGACTTCCTGTCAGCTTGAGCATGTTGTAGGTGGCACAGGTTTCATTCTGGCCGCCTTCGGCGAAACCGTTCTCGAAAAGTGAGGCTGGTTGGGCTGTGAAGCACTCAGGATTATTTAGATTCCGGGCTCCGGCGACTCCACCAATACTGTACATGTAATCATTTGTAACAATATTCCAGAAATTATCTGCTATAAAGTAGTAGTCCGGTATTTCCGAATTGCGATAAATCTCAATTGCCCCGATTATCTCCGGCGTATGCCTGAGCCAGGGCGCTGAGATAATGTCCGGTAGCATGACCACGAAGCCTGGTCTGCTGACTGTCCCATCCTCCCATTGGTTCAGCTCCCGCAGGCTGCTCCTGCCAGAAAGCATTCCGGAACATGTACAGGAAATTATCCGGATTTGTGGCAGCAAGTCCGTTTACAAACTTGTCGCGATTTTCAATAAATTTAGACTTGTGATTATTTATATCAGCATCCAGAGAAACCTGTGCGAGGCTGAAAACTTCCAGGGTTCGATGAGGTACTGCTGATCCCTCAGCCGCCTTCACAGTCACCTTCGCCTTTGGTTGCAGTTTTGATCCGGCAATTCTTCCTGTCACTGTATATGTTCCCGGGGCAAGTACCTGGCTGTTATCCACGGGCGATGGCCAGATAACTCTTACATCCGGCCCCTCAATATTATTGCTGTAGACACCCTTTACAAAGCGCGGTAGTCTCGGGAGATGGCCCACCACGGTTTCAACCTCCACATCCTGAACGCCGGTCAGGTAAGCATTATACAGTTGAGGCTTCATCCCGAAGAATTCCGGGAGGTTTCTATCCGGTCCCGGATCAATTAATCCTGTCCCCTCGATTCCATCGAGGATCTGGTCACTACCTTGTCCGGATGCAGGAATTGCTGCAAGCGCACTAAAGCATAAGATGATCCCTGCCAGCAAACTGTTAATTCTCATACCTGAAAACCTTATTCAATTACACTAAATCCTTCCAAAGATAATCAACCCTTCTATATTGACTCTTCGGACTACCCTGATAGAGATAGAATAGTTCGATATTTTTGCAGAAGTAACAATTGTGTCAGACACCTCGCGGAAAGTCTTTTAAATATGGTGGTAGCAGTAAATACCCAATTAATCTGTGAAAAGTGAAAACCTGCCCGGGTGCACATTTATTGAGTGGAATCAAGCTTATTATTATCTCCGGTGATATATTCGATTATATGGAACCATTATTATGCATTATATGTTAGTAAGGAAATAACTTGCGACAATTTGGAGATAGATACTTTCAGACATATTTACTAAATTCGAAAAAAATAAATGCGATGATTACCAAGGTGTCAATCCGTAATTTTAAAAAGCTAGAAACTGTTGAATTTGAGCTTGGTAACACAGTAGTGATAATTGGTCCAAATAACTCAGGAAAGACGACGGTGCTTCAGGCATTAACATTATGGGATGTTGGATTAAAGAAGTTAGCGGAACTTGGAAGGAAACATTCAAAAAAGTCCAAAAGAGTAGGTGTTGCAATTAATCGAAGAGATTTATTAGCAATTCCTGTTTCATCTGCCAGACTTATTTGGTTTCATCAAGCTGTCCGTGAAATGGACAGACAATCTGAGAACCTTAAAACTGCAAATATTAGAATCGAAATAATTGTAGAAGGAATTACTAAAGGAATAAAATGGAAAGCCCCTATTGAATTTGATTATGCAAATTCAGAGTCAATCTATTGCAGACCGATGAAGATTTCTGATACAGTTGAAACATATTATCAAATTGACGAAATAGCATACCAAACTGAAATCGCCTTTCTGCAACCAATGTCTGGATTATCCACTAAAGAGGACAAATTAACTCAAGGATCCATTAAGGTGCGAATTGGAGAAGGAAAGACAGCTGATGTGCTAAGAAATGTTTGCTATCAGTTAATATATCCTGATAATTCTGAGTTGCTGGGATTTAATGCTGAAAAAAACTGGACTGAACTTTCTTCAATAATCATTGAAAAATTCGGAGCAAAACTAAACAAACCCTCATTTATTCCTGAGACAGGATCAATTGAAATGACATATGAGGAGAATGGGCACATCTATGATCTGGCATCATCAGGTAGAGGCTTCCAGCAAACATTGCTATTGTTAGCATATTTATACACTTATCCTGGAAGAACCATTTTACTTGATGAACCAGATGCTCATCTTGAAGTCATTCGCCAACGTGAAACTTATGAGCTTATAAATGGTATTGCTCAAAAATTAGATTCCCAGTTAGTCATTGCCAGCCATTCAGAAATTGTTCTTAATCAAGCGGCATCATCAGATACTGTTGTAGCGCTTTATGATGACAAGTGTCAAGCACTTACCGACAACACAAGGATTTCTCAATTCAGAAAGCTTCTTACTGATATTGGATGGGATAAATACTTTGTAGCAAGAACAAAAAAACACCTTTTATATTTTGAGGGGCCAACAGATCTGAGAATGTTGCTTGCATTTTCGAAGAAATTAAATCACGAATCACAACATTTTTTAGAAAAAGCTAATATTTCATATACTGCTGACAACCTACCATCCACAGCCCAAAATAATTTTCATGGACTAAGAAATGTAATTCCTGAATTAAAAGGATTAGCAATTTTTGATAGGCTAGACAGAAATATTCAGGATGATCCTTACTTAAAAATCTTACAGTGGAGAAAAAGGGAATTAGAAAACTATTTTTCATTCCCTGAAGTATTGGAGAGATGGGCACAAAATCATGGCGAATCTACATTATTTAAGAATTATCTGGCTGCAATGCAAGAAAGTATCCGGGATAATACCACTCCTGCATGGTTAAAGGATAGAAGCCATCATTGGTGGTTAGATTGCAAGATGTCAGATGATTACCTTCCAGCAATATTCAATGATTTTTATAAGAAGCTTGGAATTCAAAACACCTTTACAAAAGGGAGATATCATGAATTGATAGATTTCATTAAGATAGAGGAAATTGACATTGAAATTATTGAGAAATTAGACCAAATCCTGACAATACTAAATCCCAAAATGCATCGAACAAAATTTTCGAAATAGCTCTTTGCCTGACACAGAGGGCTTAAATCTTTTTTACCAGCCTTTCATCAGATACTTTTTCTTTTCATACTTATCCAGTACCAGTGAGCAATCTTCCCACTTTACGGCTTTTATATTATCTTGTTTCTGATATCTATTGTAAAAAGGATGAATTTCGCTTTCCGAAAAATCTGAAATTTTCTTTTCTGCTTCTGCCTGCCTGTTCAGGGCAACTTCTACCCATACATCTTCAAGTGTGTCAGGAATTTGGCCAAAAAGGTCGCGGATATTTTTCAATCTTGAAGCAAGTAACTGATGAACCCTGTCTTCAACAGATCCTTTATATCTCATATTGAAAATCAGAATCTCATCTCTCTCCTGCCCGATCCTCTGAATTCTTCCTTTTCTCTGTTCCAGACGTGTAGGATTCCATGGAAGATCAAGATTGATCAATGTTCCAAGTGCCTGCAGATTAAGTCCTTCGCTTGCAGCATCGGTGCCAAAAAGAAGCTTCAGCCTTCTCTGGCGGACCATGTTCTTTATCTCTTCTTTTGTTTTTCTGTAGAAGACTCCTCTCTCATAGATGCCTGACCTGTCACTACCGGCATACAAACCAGATTCTATATCCGGATGCTCTTTTGAAAACCTGTCTGCAAACCACTTAGCCGTATCATAATACTGAGAAAATACTATGCATCCTCTATTCAGCCACGGCTCAATTTTGTAACTATCCAGTAAAATATGTTTTAACAAATCATATTTCGGATCATTGTTCTGATATTCCTTCAATAACATTACAAATCTTTGAAGACATGAAGTTTCCTCCCTGGTAAGTGATCTGAATACCGAATCCTGAGCCATGAATTTATCCTCATCTTCATCTCATCGGCAAAGATCCGTTTTAATACAGATACATTCTGAGGCGACAATTTATAGTATACATCTCCGGGTAAACTAAATTTATAATCAGCCATTCCAGTCAATCTCCTGAAGACTCCGAAGGTTTCAGGTTTTTCGGCAGCAGGAGGAAACGGATTTCTGAGCCATTCCCATTTCTCATTATCTTCAATGATTTCTTCCCTTCCTGTTACAATATTTATTCCTCTTAATGGTTCTCTTTGCCAGTTGCTGAGATAGTCTCCAAGTACGAAATCGGCCCCTTTCGAAAGTATATACAAAAGATCCCATGCCTCAACAGGGTTCATTTGAACAGGAGTTGCAGTCGCAAGTAACATACTTTTTGTCCGGCCGGATATATCCAGAAGGAATTGCATCAGATTGTTTGGCTTGGGTGCTTCGTTTTCCCTGCCGGGGAACATATTTTTTCTTCGTGCCCGGTGAGCTTCATCGACAATTACACATTCATAGTTCCTGGACATAAGGTATTCGCTGACTTTTTCTCTTGATCTTACGATAAGGCCCTGGGAAATTATTCCCACTCGTCTTGGACATTTTGATAATCCGGATTCATCATAAACCGGATATTCGACATTATTTTCATCAACCCAGGAGCTGCCATTCCAGACAGCAGAAGGCATATCGAGAAGGTTGGACATCTCTTCCTGCCACTGCCAGATGAGTGTTTTGGGGACAATGATCAGAATAGGTTTTTCACCTTCAAGCGCCATAAGCATTGCCGATAATGCAAGCTGAACCGTTTTCCCGAGTCCTACCATATCGGCCAGTACATATCGTGCTCCCGGTCCTTTTCCATGAGCTTTGAAGGCAAGGTCGACGAAATACTTCTGATGTTCCCATAATCCAAATTCTTTACGATAAACAGGGCTTTCAATTACCGTGGAAGCAGGATTCTTATCTTTCCTCCATTCTGGTATATTGTAAATTACCTGTCTGTTTATAATTCTCTGTAAGTCTTCAATTATAAAAGAAGTAAGCGGCCTTGCCATCGGATGTGTCCATAAAGCATCAAATTCATCCTGCACCCATTGAATTGACGCATTATCATCATCAACCCATGCGATCTCATAATTACCTTTTTCGCCCCAGCCTCCGTAAGTTTCGTTCATGCTCCCGATAAAAGCGATCTTTGATCCGTCTGATTTTGTTATGACACCTGCTTTTCCATGGATCAGACCGAAGACATCATTGGGCAGGACTCTGACCTGTATCTTACTTGTTGTAAGATAATTATATAGCTTTTTTATTCTTTCAGGGATCTTTATAAGCTCTTCTTCCGGCCTTCTTTCGCACCATTCAAGCTTCATCGCCTGTGACTGGTCTTTTATAAATTTCACATCGTCAGTCTGAAGTTGTGAGTTACAGACAACCCGTACAATTCCATTCATTTGATAGATCTGTTCTCCTGCTATCTCTATAATGGAGCTGCTGAAATAACCCGCTATACGGTCATAACTGACAGCTCTATCCAGTGATTTGTTGAAAAATGCCTCACCCGGATTGTTTACCCTCGATGAGAAATGGTTGATCATTTATTTACGTATTTATTATTTTGGAATGTCGTAGCCTGGAAATCCTTTGTTGATTATTAAAAATAGATTTCAATCGCAATTTTAGCTCAATTCCATAATTCTTCTGATTGCCATTCTAGAGGGAAGCCCATTGCTCTGACATCTATTATTTCATATTTTTTCAACAAACTCCTGAATTTGCTGCTGAATTTATGTTTTGGATTTATTGTATTCAACAGGTAAATAAGCATAGAGAGTAAGAAATAAGTCCGGTTATTTATTTTTACTAATTTCCCTTTTTTAGCAGGATCACCTATAGAAGTCACTTTTATCCATTGCCCGGAGGGAGATAACGGGATCTGAGGGCTTATTCTCAGAATCCTGTTCCACAACCTTAAATGATGAGCACATAAATTCCTGATATACACAAAACAATGAAGCCACGATTCAAAAACTTGTTCCCCAAGTCCAGAATGATTTGCTATTAAACGTTTTTCCGGACAGGACATAAGATTATAATAGAATGATGACAGATTGCCAAATGATGATATCTCAAGAATCATCCAGCTTGGAGGTAGAGGATCAGAATAGATTTCAGAAAACTGTTTTATAAAAACTTCATCACTTCGGTCTCTTTCTACCCTTAATTTTTCAATTGATTCATCATACGATTTCTGATTTTTAAACAGAGTTTTATCATTATACCAAAAGGGGCCATATTTATGTGAGAGGATATATATCATTTTTGCCCGTATAGCAACTTCGATTTTTTCAAGTTCAGAAGAAACAAGCTGCCTTAACTCACGATCAAAGCAATATAACTGGAAAGCGTTGTTAAAACTAGCTCCATCTTTGAATATTTTCAGGGATTTAGGTTCTGCAATTAAAGGGTACCAGTAAGCGCTCAACCTGAAGTAACTTATATTCTCAAGAAGATGCAGGGCTTTCTTCTCGTCTTCTATTTTAATTTAAGTCCCCGGTTTTTAAGTCTTTGAAACTGTTCCGAATACTCAAGAGGAGGCTCATCATATTTTCTTCTGGATCTTCCTGCCATCGTCATAAATTAAAAAGTCCACCCTGAGCGCCCTGATCTTACGGGAAGGGGGGTGGACATGTTGAAACAAAGATAAACAACTGATTTCATTTCTTCAAATTTATTTTCGTCATTCATCTGCCTGAATTATGTTCCGTCGTTTGTGACGAGTTCGAGTATATACCTGGCATATCTTGCCGGATCCTCCCAATGTTTCATGTGAACAATATGCTCTGTAGTGGTAAGGTAACGAAGAAGCTCGAGAATTATCTGCCGTTTGTCCCAATAGTTCTCTACCTCATTTTTAAGCCATGCTCTTCCGGCCTGTCCATTCTCTTCTTTCTCACCCTGGTTTATTGCCATCAAAACCTGTCGTAGAAGTGTATTGCCGAAATTATCCGAACCCCTGAGCCATTTATTACCGAGTTCAGCCGGCGTTTTAAATCGCACCTGGTTGGCTTTGGTGCTTGCAAGCATGTTTTTGAATTCCTTTATTCCAAACCCCCTTGCCATCTCCTGATAGGCGCCGAGTTGGTAGACATTGTTTTTTTCAAGTTCCATGCCTTTAATAAAAAATCTTTCAACAGGGGACAAACTTTTCCAGATGAAACTGTCAAAAGATTTTGGTATCAGATAATCGTATGCTGTTCTGATAGCATTGTTTATAAGCTCTTCAACCGGATCAATCCTTCCATTAAACTGAGTTTTTCCAGCTTCTTCCTCAACATCAACACCTCCGATTCTGCGGTAACTTGTCAGAACTTTCATTGCCGCAGCATAAGATGCAAGAACATAATCAGCATCATTGAAATTGGGATCTTCTTTGTCTTCAAGGTTCTTCATGCTGTCAATCTGACGCTTAACCTCTTCCTGAATTTCAAAAATGATGGTATCTGAAAAGGCATTAAGAGTAGAAACATTTTTTCTTAATACCAGAATTACAGTTCCTTTAACATAGTTGCCTTCTTTTAATCCTGCACTTTCCGTTTCTGTTGCAATATTCCAGGCAGCTGTTACGGTCAGACCTGCTCCGATAAGAATCCTTCTCAGCTCTGCCCATACAGCAGGATCCTGATGTGTGAACATAATTACCTGAATTCCATTTTCTGACATATTATCGGCAAGATTACGGTATATCTCGACCATGCTTTTGTTGAAATCACCACCGTTTCCCCGTACCGCTAAAATTCTTTTGCTGTCAGAGTACCATTCCGGGAAAGCTCTTCTGAGTAATTCTTTATCCCATGCCAGGAAAAATTCTGAAAGCTCGTGGTAATTAACTGCATCCGCGTATGGAGGATCAGTAATCCATAAATCACAATTTTGCGAGATACTCCTGGCATCAGACAGAATAACAGAAGAATTCGAATCTATCTCTTCATTATTAATATTAAAAAACCATGTTGTGTCAAGTGTTGAAATAGTCCGCGATAAACCATTGTAGAAAGTATTTAATGCCTGATTGTAAAATGTGTCACGACCTTTTTCGTTTGCTCCATCATTAATCCAGCCACATAATTTTGAGTTCCAATTTGCCAGTTTATTTATCCCGAGTAATCCAACAACAAGTTCTTCCTTCGATTCGGCCATTTCAGCAACAATTTTATTGAAAAGGCCATGAGTCAATAATTGCCGTGGATAAAACAACTGATGCCAATATTGCCAGCCTCTTTCTTCTATCAACAGAATCGTAAATCCGTTTTTGAAAACTTCTGAGGTTTTCAATCTTTTCTTCAGAAGCGCCGGATATATTAATACTTGCCCAGGTCAATAATCCGGCAATCGGATTCAAATCACTACCAAACACATCACAACCTATTCTGGCTGCTTCAAATGGGATAGAGCCGCCTCCGCAGAATGAATCACCCACTACTGGTTTTCCTGAGAATTTCTTTTTACCAAGTTCCCCAATTAGTTCGGTTAAAGATTTAGCATTGGTCTATAAATGACTATTTATTTGTTTCCATGCTTCATCGTCATCCAATTTAGTTTCTTCAGGTCGAAGTGAGTATTCCAGCTTTTCATCATAACTTAATCTGTTGAATGCAATATGTGTTGCTTGTTCTTTTTTAGCTCTTGGGATTCCGGACTTCCACTTTAACCTGGTTAAATCGTTCTTAAATGCCGATTTGACCAATTGACTCTGATCAATATTCTGATCCATAAAAAGATCAGCCGGTACTTCGAAATATTCTCTTACTTCCTTTAAGGTAAGGTTTTCAATTATGGTTATTTCTTTAATAGGCCTCACTTTTCTCTTCCATAATCCATCCTGGTCCATCATAAGGATATTCAGGAATATTTCTCTGTCTTTTACAGGTTCATTGCTGGCGGGCATTAATAATCCGAGTAAAGTTGCCCTGATTAATATCAATGGTTTCCTGCCCCACCATTTGCCCAGTCCTGTTATAGTTTGCCCAAGGTTAGCCTTTCTTTCCTTATAGCTCTCTTTTGAAACCTTGCTTACAGGGAACTGTACCTCTATAAATGATTGATCCATTATTTATTATCGGAATTTGTCAAATCAGAACTGTCCTCAAGATATATATCAAAAATACTCCTTTGCTGTAATTTATCGGTAACCGGATTCTCGGTAAGAGCATATCTTACTGCTGTTCTCCAGCCGTATTTTGAATTCGCATCTCCGGTGCTGGCGTTTGTCATTGTGTACAACCACCATCGTTCCTCGGGTTTCAGACCCTGCCAGTTCTTAATGGCAGTTGGTATGACCCGTATATCGCAATCCCCGATTGCCCAGCAAAGAAGAGTCATTTCTTTGCCAAGAAGCCGCTGTACCGGATTTTGCCCCTGCTTCCATGTTCCTGATCTCAAACCGGCTTCTTTCAATCGAAGGTTAAATTCATTACGCAAGGAGATCTCAATTTCTTTCCATTTGATCCTTGAGAATTCACATTTCAGCCTGTCGAATCTGTGATCTATTTTCTGCTCAGGGGCATCAAAAAGGGAGAATTCTCCGCTCGGTTTTTCCGGTTCATCCGGATTTCCCCATTCAAATCTTTCATAGATAAGGACTTTACCGTTCAGATTTTTTGGTATAATAACCAGAAAATGATGCTTTGACTCATTGGGATCAAAACCAAAACCAATTACATCTTTTATCTTTCCCATCAGAATAATACTACTGCTTTATTTCCTCCTGCTTCAATGAACTTAACTGCATTTGTTTCTCCGCGATCCAGTCCTCAAAATCCTGTCCTGTAAGAAAATGTACCACCCCGATCTGAAGAGACGTCTCAAAACTGCCAACTGTACCCAGAGAGGATCTTAAAAAATCGATCTGTGCTTCGATCTTTTCTTTTGGGATTTTCAGGGAACTGTCATAGATTACCTGCGCCCAGTGGTCATCTCCATTGGTCTTAAATACAGAATTTATGCTCACATCGGAGAATACAGCATGATATTTATAAAAGAGCGCCAGTTCGTCATACGTTTGCTTATTGCTGCTGGTTTTCACCATGCCCTTTTTATGATATTCAAGAGGTTTGTTCCTGTCAATTTTCAGACCCTCCGGTTTTTTCCAGTCAATTGAAACTTCAATCTGATCAGACCTGATCCCTTTCTTTTCAGCTATTGCCAGTACATAACGTGTGTTTTTTGGTATAATGAAGTCGTCGTTATATTGCGCAGCCCCCGGAGCTTTTGGATCAGTTCCGTCAGTAGTATAAAGTATTTTAGGTTCAGCAACCGAAGCTTCCAATTTCATTTTCTTTTGATCGCCTGCATCATAGGTCTTATATCGCAGGTTGATCTTATTTACCCATTTGACCGGTTTTCCGGTTTTATACTCACCTTTTGAATCGACACACAAAAACCAGACAATCATTTCATCAGTCCTCCATCTGTTGAAATCGGTTATCTTATCGGAAACAGTCGTTGGTTCCTGGTCATATTCATAAAAAACAGTATCACCAAATTTCGGGATTATGTTCAAAACTGCTGCGCTGGAGTTTTTATCGGGCCAAGTTGCCTGTATCGTTACAGAGGTCTCTTCCTTTGGAGGATTTTTCTGGATATAATTTCCCGCCTGGCACCAGGTACCGGTTTTCAGACAATGTTCAATAAGTTCGTCGAGAGCTTTAGGGTGATGCCATTGCCAAACCGGACTTGAAGCTGCACGGTTTTTAAGATCTTCACGGTGCATTTCATCAAGTGTGAAAAGACGCTGCAGACATTTATCCTTAAAAGTGCCGGAAGTTGGATTCTCTGTCGTAAATTTTTGTTTTTCAGTTAAAACCTTTTTGATCTGATCCTCTCCATTGAAATCATTTCCCCGGAAATCCATCAGGAATTCAGCATCAACCAGTCTATCTTCTCCCCGGTAGTGGAAAGGATAATAAAGTTTTACAAATGTTTCACGTGCTGCTGACAACAATTGCTGGCCGATTTTGATTTCACGGTCGACTGCCATTGCAAACTGTGGATTACTTTCCGAAACCCTTTCACTTTTCATATTGGCAATAATCCGCTGAATGGCCTTAAATTCTTTTGCCTTTCGCAAAAGGCTATCCATTGTGTTCCTGTCACCGGTCAGAAACATTATCCGGTTTTTATACTGGGCATCTTCATAAAGCCTTACAAGGTCAGGATTCAGTCCTGAGCTTAACAGGTTTGGTTCGGAAAGAACCAGAAGGATTTTGTCTGATTCAATTTTTATCTGATCGACCGGCGGAAAGACCATTACTTTCTGGTAGCAATCGTTAATTGTGGATTTAAACCTTTCTTCAAGGAACTTCCTGATTTCCAGCCGGGCGCTCTCCTCATCATATCCTTCAACAAGGCTGTTGAGTTCGGCTATCAGGTTCAACGAGATAACCCACCATTTCATGAGGAGCCAGCCCGAGTAATGCATTCGGGACATCGGCAAGAGATGCAACAAGGAGGAGTTTTGCTGCTTGAGAGATGAAGTCAACTTTAAACTGACTGTCAATTACTTCTGCGGTGGCTCTTCTATCGTTGGCAATATCTTTGCTTATTGCATTTATAAGGGAAGGCTTTATTTGTGATACAGCAGTATTTAAAGAAGGATCGTTAAGGTCAATATCGAAGGCATTAATAAGGTATCTGTTCTCAGCAGTTCCTGAATTCCACATAGAGATTATAACCCTACGCATCAATCTTATAAGATCGCGGGTTTGCTGAAAATTCTGATTTTCCCTGAACCTTTCATATAATTCCCTTATCGAAGGGTGGAAAGGGTATGATTCTTTTATTCCGGTGAATAGTTTGTCCGGGCTGTAATTTGTAAGGCCCAGATTCTTTGCTTCTTCAACTTTGGATCTATAAGCCTGAGCTATTTCGTTAACTTCATCTTTTGCCGGTAACCGGGTAAACAGCTTTGTCCTGAGGATGTCATATATTTCATCTGATGAACTCCCGACAGGTTCAATATTAAGGGCAAAACGACTTACCTCTGCCTCAAGATTGGAAAAAGATGCCTGCAGTAACCGGGTTCCGCTCTGGTAAGTTGCTTTAAGGTCTGAAATTACAATTAAAATATTTGAAAGCTCCTGCCTGTTGGCTGCATTAAATAAATTAGCGAGAGCAGTTGTTGTAACATCGAGAGATCTCCGGTTCCGACCGGGATGGTTCTGGCATTTTCGAGATAAGGAGGCAGCTCATCAAGCAGAATAAGTTTTGGTCTGCCTTTCAGCATATTTATCCATTCGCTTTGTCCCGGAGCTCTGAGGCCGCTTTCCCAAAGTGCTTTAAACTCGTTTTCTCTACCCAGTTGACGGGCCAGTTCACCCCAGATACCCTTGGGGGCATTGCTTTCCCTTCCCGAAAATGCAATTACTTCAACTTTATCAAGTCCGTCATCTTTATAGTCATTACCAATTACCTTTGGGCGGAACTCAGGATTCCTTGCCAGTAATCCAAGGGAATTCATATTGTGAGTTTTACCTCCTCCCATACTCTGTGTAAGCTTTATCAAACCCTGAGGACTCTTACCTTTAAAGCGGTCAAAGGCAGTCCTGAGCAGGACAGACATTCACTGCGTTTTAAAATTAGTATCGAAAAACTGTACGGTATCAATCCTGTCCTGAATCAAATCACTGATATCAAGCACATCTGAATCGATATCCAATTGCCTGGGTTTGCACAGATTTACCAAATGCTTCATATTTTAGTTATAGATTTATTAGTATATCAATGAATATGAAAATTTCAGTAGCCGGGAGATATAAAATTTCGTAGCAATTCAACAAAATGAAGTTTAATATCCATGATTAAATTTCAAAGTTGTGATCTAAAATTCAACCTTATTTAGATCTTGTAGGATCATACAACTTTGTAATCGCCACCTATCAGTTCAAGGACGATCTCATTATAAAGCGGCTGGTTTGAATAAGAAATCTTTCCTCACATTATGTAAAGCTTTACATAATATGCAAAGATCATACGTCTGATGTCTTTCGCCTTTTCCTTTTAGCTTTTATCCTGTTCTTTCCACAGACGGTAACCGGAATCAATGTTAAGCCAATATTGTGGAGAGGTATTGAATATACCGCCAAGTAACCTGGAAACTTCAATCGTCAGCGGTTGTCTCTCGCGAAGAATAGCATTCAGAAGTTTTGTTTTGATATCCATCTCATCGGCAAGATCCTCCTTTGTCCAGTCACGAAGGTCCATCTCCTCGCGGATAAAATATCCGGGGCCGAATTTTTTTGCTGCTCTTATCTGAGAAGTGCTTACCATATATACGTGTTTCAGAATCTGTAATGCATTGAAATAGTTCTCATTAAAAATTTACCTGTTATATTCCGGTAGTCATCACCCAGCTTCCTTTTCCTTCCCTATCTCCACCTGTACCCCGTTCCTTCAAGAGGCAAATGCTCCGGGTTTTTAAGACGACCATACTTATCCCACCAGTCCTGGTAGATTATCCTGACTGCCAGAACCTCCTCCCCGGTTAGTCTGTCATCAGGATTGCTCTTTACATCAACCAGTACCGGAGTCAGAGATGCGAAATCCCTGTCTGAAATTATTGATTCTACACACCATAAAAGATACTCGCCAATCATTATGGACTCCTTACCGTTATTAAACCTGTATGGCGGAATTGAAGATATCGGATTAATCGGAAAATGATCACACGGGGTGATCAGATCAGTATTTTCCGCCAGATTGATCAGTAACATAACATCTTTCTTCTGAAAATCAGGCATTATCGCCCAAAGCCTTTCCCCGTTTTCGGTTATTTCGAATTCATCATAAGAACCGTCTTTAAGCTGCTCAACAAACTGTCTGACATCCGGATTCTTTAAATTAAAATCATTCTTATCACAACTTTGACAGATAACAGCAAAAACCAATATTATGACCAGATTTTTCATTTCTGCTTTTTAATATTGATGATATTTTAAAGATAACAGTTGCTTTATAGTTTCCCAATAAAATGTTTTATCCCGGGGATCCTTCTATCGGACTCATCTCACTAAAAACCAGCTCGCTAAAGTCAGACCGGAATAGTAATTTCACCCTATGGCTGAAATAATAAAGTTAAATTAAGACTAATATAAAAATCCAAACAGCCAGAGAGGAATTACATTCCCCGAACCGTATTTTATGTCATCTTGTGCAAGAAAAGATTTCTCAATATCCCGTATTTGTCTGCCAGTTTTGTTCCTGCCTGACCTGAAATTTTAGAACTAAATCTTCATTCTAGTACAAATAATTATGGATCAAACCGCTATTTTAGAATTTTTTGCATGATACAAATATTTTTCTACCTTTATTTCGTTATTGACTGAAATGACCTTAACCCCGCGTTTCAGCATTTACAAGGAGGAGAATTCTTCAAATTTAAAAACAAGTAACTTAAACTTAATTTTTGTCCTATGAGAAAATTACTGACAATCATTGCACTTACTTTTATCTCCGGATCACTTATCGCCGGCGGTCTGGTTACAAATAATAACCAGAGCATTAAATTTAACCGTCTGCAGAACCGGAATGCCTCAACAGATATTGATGCAGTATTCTATAATCCTGCCGGTCTGACAAAACTTGGAAATGGCTTTTACGTCTCCTTGAATAACCAGTCTGTATTCCAGACCAAAACTGTTACAAATAATTATCAATATCTTTCCAAGGAAAAGCCCAGGACTTACATTGGAGAAGTTAGAGCACCTCTGTATCCGGGGGTATACCTTGCCTTTAATACGGGCCGGCTTTCATTTTCAGCAGGCGTTAATCCGGTTGGCGGAGGAGGAGGCGCAGAATACGCAAAAGGAGTACCATCTTTCGAATCACAAATTGCTGACCTTGTTCCCAGTCTGGTAGCTCAGGGAATTCCTACGACAAACTACGATGCATTTATATTTTTCAAGGGATCATCAACTTATCTGGGATATCAGGCTAATGTAGCCTATAAAATAAGCGATATGCTCTCTGTCGCAATCGGTGGAAGACTTGTTTCCGCCAAAAATGCATATGAAGGGTATATGAAAAATATAAGTATAAATCCCAACTTCCCGACCTTTGGCCCGACTTATGACGGAAGAATGGTTCTTGCCAAGAATTTCTTCACAGCCGGAGCAACCTTTTTTAACTCACTTCCGGCATTGGCGACTGGAGCTGCAGCACAATTACAACCAGCTATAACAGCAGGTTATGGTACTGTTCTGCTGGCAAACGGAGCATCAATCGGGATGTCCGAGGCATCAATCAAGGGAATACAGTCACTTCTGGGAGCAAAGGGGATGACTCCGCAGCAGATAGGTGCAGCAACTATTTCGGCGGCCCAGACAGAATTGAATACAGCTTCACCCGTTTACCTTGCAAAAGCCGCTGCAATGACAGGCTATGCAGGCAGAACATCTGATGTTGTTGTGGATGCTGAACAGTCAGGAAAAGCTTTTACTCCGATCCTCAGCGTTAATTTCTCACCATCAGAGAAATTAAATATTGCCCTTAAATATGAATTCAAGACAAAGCTTGATCTGAAAACAAAAGTTATTGACGGAAAAAACGGAGGCGGTATATACATACAAGATTCAGTATCAATTGCCGATCTGCCTGCCATTCTTTTCCTGGGAGCCGAATATAAACCTTTTAACAGGCTGACCCTGGCAGGAACATTCAATTGCTACTTCGACAAAGGTGTTGATTATGACGGTCAGAGCGATGTCGATATTGAAAAGATCGATAAGAATTTCCTGGAATTTGGTCTGGGAGCAGAATTTGGCATCACCGAAAAACTGAGGATCAGTGCCGGATGGCTTGCCACAGCAACCGGTGTAAATCCCGAAAAATATAATACTGACCTCACCTACAGTACAAATACAAATACGTTCGGAGGTGGTATCGGGTACAGGATTTCTCCCATGCTCGATCTTAACATCGGCACCCAGTATACATTTTACAAGGATGGCACAAATACCCTGATGAGGCTGAAAAGCTATGAAGAGACTTATGCTAAAAAGACATGGATCATCGGAGCCGGACTTGATTTTTATTTCGGGAAAAAATAAGAATTGACGACACATAATTAAGAAAGACTGATCCGGCAGGGTCGGTCTTTATTTTATTCTTTCCACCTCAATCAATAAGGGCAATATCCTTTTTGACCCCGACTGGTAAATAGGAATAAAATCGCATTCGATCGCGGGATATTTAATATTATTCATTACGAGGACAGTCAACCCTCCCTGAGGATTTCTTTTCTGATTGATGATTGTACCTGTTTCGATAACCATTTGTCCGCCCCTTTGCAAAGTATCCGGAAAATGACACCTTATATTATATGTCCCTTCCTCAATTTCAACTCTCCATTTACCAAAAATCTCCTCCTGGGTCCAGATACCTCTGTCTCCACCTGCATCATTCCTGTTAAGATAAACCGGATTTTCCTTCTCATTACCTATGATTATCCTCTGAGGATCAGTAAGATTGGGTGAATTGACCAGTTCTTTATAATATGTATCAAATTCCTCCTTTAATGATCCGGCAAGTGAAATATTGTCGTGGATTATATTGTTCTGCTCATAAGGATCATTTTCAATATCATATAATTCAAATCCCGCAATTCCCGAATCATAATCCGTATGACCTGCAAATTTGTATTTTCATCAAGATTCAATTCCCCCAGCTTTTGAAGGATCTTTCCGATGTTATCATCGATGTTTTTAACCATTGCATACACTCTCCGGGCATCCTCCTTATTGTTTTCATTCATCGGATTGAATGGTCTGATGTCGTTTTCAAAGCCTGAAGACGGATCAATATCCCTGAACAATGAATAGTATTCCCCCGGCACCTGCAGTGGTGTATGAGGCGCATTGAATGCAAGGTAGCAGAAAAAGGGCTTATTTCTGTTTTCAATTATGAAATCAATTGCTTTTCCTGCAATGATGTCGGAGCAATAGCCTTTATAAGATTGCTGTTCCCCGTTATGCCATAAGACCGGATTGAAATAACTGCTGTCGCCTTTAACGAAAGTCGTAAAATCCCCGGGCTGTCCCATCCCTCCGCCCAGGCGGACAATTGATTCATCAAAGCCCTGATCAGTGGGACGGCAGGGATAACTGTCACCGAGGTGCCATTTCCCGAAAATGCCTGTTCTGTACCCCTTTCCTTTAAGTATCTCAGCTATAGTAACCTCATTTGCAGCCATTATCGCACCGCCGTTATATGTATCATGAACACCGGTGCGCAGACTATAACGTCCGGTCATTAACGATGAACGGGTAGGCGCTGAAACGGGACACACATAGAAATTACTGAATCTGAGGCTTTCACCAGCCAGTCTGTCGATATTTGGCGTACCAAGGTGAGGATTCCCTGTAAAACTAAGGTCGCCATACCCCTGATCGTCGGTGATTATCAGAAGCACATTCGGAGACTGAATTCTCTGGCAACCGGGAAATACAAGCACGGAAGCGGGAATAATTAAAAATCCTAGCTTTTTATCCATGTTTTTTAAGTCTAATTTAAAGAATTTTGTCCTTCCCGACTTTCAAATATTAATAAATTATTCCTGTTAACAATTACGTGCAGGCTGATTTAAGTACCTGGAGATTTGCATAAGCGGGACTTACCCTATCAGGAAATTGAGATTTATTGAAAGTCTCCGGGGGGAAATGGGTTGGCTGAAATGGCTAAGTAAGGGGCAAAGAAACAGCTGACATTATTCTCTGTTTAGAATAATGAATTGAAGAAGAAAAACACAACAGCTCCGATTACTGCGGAAACGGGTATTGTCAGGATCCATGCCCAGAATATTTTTGTTGTAACTCCCCATTTCACTGCCGAAAGGCCCTTTATTGCACCTACCCCCATTATGGCGCCTGTAATGGTATGAGTAGTACTTACCGGTATCCCGAAGTGAGTTGCCCCAAAGAGGGTCAATGCTCCGGCCGTCTCGGCACAGAATCCCTCGAAAGGCTTCAGCTTAGTGATCCTCTGGCCCATAGTCTTGACAATTCTCCAGCCTCCGAAAAGAGTACCCAGGGCAATAGCTGCCTGACACGACAGAACGACCCAGAGTTCCGGGCGCTTATCATCTACAGATGCCATACCCATGGTTATCAGGGCAATCCATATTATCCCCATCGATTTCTGGGCATCATTCCCTCCATGTCCCAGACTGAATGCAGCAGCAGACAACAGTTGAAGCCGCCTGAAATGTTTATCGACACCCGAGGGAGAATGCTTTTTAACAAGGTTTATAACAATTATTGAAATTATGTATGACATTACCATCCCAAGCAATGGAGCGATCACAATAAAGGCAGCAATCTTCAGAACGCCTCCGGCAATAACCGAAGAGGGGCCGGAACTGACGATGGCTGCTCCGACAAGTCCCCCGACAAGAGTATGCGACGAACTGGAGGGTAATCCCCACCACCAGGTAAGAAGATTCCATGTTATAGCGGCAACCAGTGCCGCAGCAATCACAGTAAGAGTGACAACTGCCGGATCTATGACACCTTTTCCCATTGTTGTTGCAACCTTCATAGGAAAAACCGTAAATGCTATAAAATTGAAAATCGCTGCCAGAAGAACAGCATTAAACGGAGAAAGGACTTTTGTAGATACTATCGTTGCAATTGAATTGGCTGAATCGTGAAAGCCGTTTATGAAATCAAAAATCAGAACCAGTCCGATTATCAAATATAAAAATGTCATCCGCCTCTGAATTATTTACCCGAAATTAAGGCTACAATTTTAATAATTAATTCCAAATCTTCACCGGTCTGAAATCAACTTTAAATATAACATATCCTGATGATTGAATATATTTCTGATTTTAAACTAATTAAGTATTATAGTATTACCAGCCCCCAGTTCAATATAATCTTCCCCGAATGAATCCCTGAACATCTTTATCTGCTCTTCACCGGTGCAGTGTGTGGCTCCGCATTTGACGATCCCAAGGGCTTTCATACCGGTAATTATCTCATCCATCTCTTTCTCAGATTTTACCAGGGCCTGTTCAGGAATCTGATAGTCAAATTCCCCTGAAGTGTACAGGTGTTCACATATTCTTGCAGGATCATCTACCAGTAATGGATCCAGTTCAAGACCGGTTCATAAAGGACTTTTATTGTAACCGGTTTATCAATCCCTGTCCCTGATGAAACACCTTTCAGCCCTTCCTGATCATTCAGCCTGCTGTAATTCTGCCCGTTAATCTGACATCCGACGGCAGGAAGAATAACAAGAACCAATAATAACATTAGCTTTTTCATTTTGATTTATTTATTATTATAAGTTTAAAGTCGTACAACTGACTCTTACTACTGTCAAACAAATGACCATTTATCCCTCTGCGCCTCTGGCTCTTAAATCCCATGGTCGTCAAATTAAGGGGTATTATGGATATAAGTTTCCCCTCCTTTAAAAGGAGGGGAAATGTATTTACTTATACTCCTGATAATTACAGTAGTTATTTTTATTAAGATATTCATTAAATTGACGGCTGTGCCTTACTCCTTTGCGTCACTTCTCATCAAATTTACAACAATATCCCTATCTTTATCACCTTATAATTCCAATATTCATGAAAGATAAATGGCTTGAATGGGTTATTCAGATACAATCCATCGCCCAGGCCGGATTAACCTTCGCGGAAAATCAGTATGACATCGACCGGTATCAGCAGCTCAGGAATCTCACTGTAGAGATCTTACATGAATACACTGAGGTCAGTCACAACAAGATAAGGGATCTTTTTGCCAATGAAACAGGTTATCAGACCCCGAAAGTTGATGTGAGAGCTGCTGTGATAAGGGACGACAGTATCCTGCTTGTAAAGGAGAAGATAGACGGAAAATGGTCGATGCCCGGAGGCTGGGCGGATGTCAATTCTTCTGTCGGGGATTCAGCTGTAAGAGAATGTCGTGAAGAAGCCGGTGCAACTGTAGTTCCCAGAAGGATAGTCGCCCTTCAGCATCTTAACAGGCACAACTCACATCCCTACCCGTATACTATATACAAGGTAATAGTGGACTGTGAATTAACAGGGATTGAATTTGTAAAAAATACCGAAACGCTCGATTCCAGGTTTTTCAGGATTGAGGAGTTGCCCGAGCTTTCTGCCGAGCGGACCTCCAAAGAACAGATTGAAATGTGCTTTGAAGCACATAAGCATAAACTTTTCGAGACTTTATTTGATTAATTATCCACAGGAAAACGGTTTCATTTCTTACTTGTTTTTCTTTCTGAGGAGACTTCCGAAAGTTTTCCAAGGATGATCTTTCCCCTTGCTTTAATACCTGCCGAACCTTCACCCTGAAGCATACTCATTGATGCACTCAGCTCATTTGCCAGCTCGGGATAGATCAGTGCGAGCCGGTAAATGATCTCCATCGAATATGCCTTAATTGCAATAGCCGAAAAGCCTGAATTCAATGCTTTGAAACAATGGTCGGCAAGTATTCCATGGTGCTTCAGGGATAAACGAGATATATCAGTGAGGGAAACTATCCTGAGAAATGAACGCTGCGTGCTTTCATTATCCAGTGAATTGAGCTTTTCAACAATATCCCCGAGGTAAGGATTGATCATCTCCGGGTTTTTATCGAAGACTCTTGACAGTGTCCATGAAGCACGAAAAGACAGTTTCCTGTCATCACTGTATGAATACCCGAGAAGCTTAGCAATAAAAGCCGGGTTATCCATAGCTGATGTTGCGATCCATTCGGCTTCCTGAGCGCTCATCATGCTATGGATCATTTTCCGGAGCTCCTTATCTGTTTCCGACTCAATTTCATTTTCATTTACTGCTTCAGTCTCTGAGGTGGAGCCGCCAATACTTTCGACATACCTTTCTGCCACAATTATATCCGCTTCAGAGAAGTCAACCCATTTAAGCTCCCCGGCAGCGCACCACCTGAAATCGACGTGTTCGGCCAGTACCGGCAATTCATCGAGAGTATCACAGACAAAAGGAATAAGCCGGATCTTTTTGTGGCCATAATCATATGTTACATGATGCAGGCGTCCGCAAATGACAATATCCATGCACAGCTCTTCCTTTATTTCTCTTATTATGCATTCTTCATCCGATTCATCTTTATTCACTTTCCCTCCGGGAAATTCCCATTTCAAAGGATGGTCGGTCTGCTCTCCCTTACGGACAATAAGCAGTTCATTTTCCTCATTCCGTATTATTGCGCAGGTCACATCGATCATTTCACCATATTCAGAAGTTCATCATAAAGAGGTATGGCCAACAGGTATTCAGGCTTTTCGCCTTCACCTTTCAATCTGCATGCATAGTGCCGTAATCCGTTGGTAACCACCAGGCAGGGTACATTGAATTTCATGTTATAGATTGCTATCTGCTCAAAAACCGGATCATCGAGAGGAACATCATATGATTTGCATTCAACTATCATAACCGGCTGTCCCTTCCTGTTATGGACGAGAATATCCACCCTCTTTTTCAGCTTGTTATAAATTAACGGTATTTCGATACCTATCAGTCCCGGGGGATAGCCTCCCTCTCTTATAAGATACTGAACAAAATTCTGCCTGACCCATTCCTCGGGAGTGAGCTTTACAAATTTCTTTCTCTGGACATCGAGGATCATCCTGGTTTTCCCCTGATCGGTAATCCTGAAGGAATATTCGGGCAGATTTAGCTCTTTCAACTTTGTTTAGTACATTTGAACGCAAATATATCGAGATAATTAATTCTGTTTCGTGTTTATGAAGACCAAAGAGGATATTGTTAATAACTGGCTTCCAAGATATACAGGTAAACCGATTGAAAAATTCGGGAAATATTTCCTGCTTACGAACTTCATTCACTATGTTGAGCTGTTTGCAAAGCTGAATAATGTGGAGATTGAAGGGAGAGACAGGAACTGGCCCAATGCCACATCGGAAGACGGGATCACAATAATCAACTTTGGCATGGGAAGTCCGAATGCAGCTACTGTGATGGATCTTCTCAGTTCAGTGTCGCCAAATGCAGTTCTCTTTCTTGGAAAATGCGGAGGTCTTAAGAAGAAGAACAAAGTGGGAGATCTTATACTTCCCATCGCAGCAATCAGAAGCGACGGAACATCAAATGATTATCTCCCTGTAGAAGTTCCCGCACTGCCCGCCTTCATGCTACAGAGCGCAATTTCAGCATCAATAGTCCGCTTTAAAAAAGAGTACTGGACCGGTACTGTCTACACAACAAACAGGAGAGTGTGGGAATATGATGACCGGTTCAGAAAATATCTTGTGAAGACCAGGGCTATGGCTATCGATATGGAAACTGCAACTATATTTACTGTCGGATTTGCAAATGAGATCCCCACGGGCGCTTTGCTCCTGGTTTCAGATCAGCCTATGATATCGGCAGGAATAAAAACCGCGGCCAGCGACAAAAGGGTAACTGATAAATTTGTTGAAACACATCTGAAAATCGGAATAGATGCCCTTCGTGATATTATGGCAAACGGTATTTCGGTAAAACACCTCAGGTTCTGAAATGGACATCACATACGAAGAAATAATTTCCGATATAAGAAAAAGGATCTTCAAACCGGTTTATTTCCTTGCCGGGGAAGAACCTTATTATATTGACCTGATTACGGATTATATTGAACAAAATGTCCTTCCTGAATCGGAAAGATCGTTCAATCAAATGGTGATTTACGGCGAGGACACGACAGTCAGCAATATAATCGAGATCTCCCGCAAGTACCCGATGATGGCCAGCCACCAGGTAATAATTGTGAAGGAGGCACAGGTACTGAAGAAAATTGATGATCTGCTTATTTATGTTGAAAAGCCCCTCCTCTCTACTCTGCTGGTGATCAATTACAAATATAAAACCCTTGACAAAAGGACTAAACTTTTCAAGCTGCTCGGAAATCAGGGAGTCTATTTTGAATCCAACAGGTTACGGGACTATCAGATCCCGGGATGGATAGACCGCTTCCTGATGTCACAGGGAATAAAAAGCGATCCCAGAGCCAGTGCCATGCTAACCGAATTTCTTGGCAATGACCTGCATAAGATCGCCAATGAGCTTAACAAACTCATAATAACCCTTCCAAAAAATAAACCTGTTATTACGACCGGACTCATTGAGAAGAATATCGGGATAAGCAAGGATTATAATAACTTTGAACTTCAGAAAGCGATTGGCGAAAGGAATATACTGAAAGCCAATATGATAGTGCAATATTTCGCTGCCAATCCCAAAGATAATCCCATAACTCTGACAATTGCATCACTTTTCAGCTATTTCAGCAAGCTTCTTACATACCATTATCTTACTGACAAGTCGAAAAACAATGCAGCTGCCGCTTTAAAGATAAATCCATTCTTTGTAAGGGATTATGAAACTGCCGCCACAAAATACAATGTAACAAGAACCCTCCAGGCCATCAGTCTCCTGAGGATATTTGATATGAAATCAAAGGGTTTCGGTGATATGGGGAGCGAGCCCGGAGATCTGCTGAAGGAACTTGTCTATAAAATACTTCACCTCTAATGTCTACGTATTAAAATACGTATTTAAATACGTATTTAAAAACGTATTATAATACGTTGATCCTCTAATTCATATCCGGTGATTCGGGAAAATCGGCCCACATCCGGTATTTGCTGTTCAATCCTCTCAGGACCCGTTTCCAGGTATTATCGATCTGATCATTCAGTACAATGTCGGTTGCCACCCTGGCAATGACCCAGGAATTTTCTTTAAGTTCACGTTCAAGCTGACCGGCCGACCAGCCTGAATATCCGAGGAAAAACCTGATCTGGTTAGTATCCAGCTTTTTATCTCTTATCAATGATCTGATGAAATCTATATCACCTCCCCAGAAAATATTATCATCAACCCTTACACTTTTCGGTATCAGTTCACCCATACGATGGAGATAATGAAGGGTATCGGGAGCTACCGGTCCACCCATGCTCAGATACTCCTCCCAGCCTTCGAAACCTGAAATTGCATCACATACCTTTAATTCAAGCTTCTTGTTGAGAATAAAACCAACGGAACCTTCTTCATTGTGATCGACAAGGTACACAATTGTACGGTTGAAGAATGTATCGGGAAGAAAAGGCTCTGATATCAGGATCTTGCCCTTTTCCGGTATCTTGTCTTCTGCCAGTATTGTAAACAGGTCCAGTTCCTCGTCCATTACATTTAAAATGATATGCAATTTACAAATTTTTTTTATTTCCCTTCTTTATCTTTGCAATCCCTTTGTGGAACTCTGTGTTCCCGTCCCGATAGCTATCGGGAGCTATCGGGACTCTGTGGATCTCAGTGTAAGTTCTTATATAAAAACATATTACAGTAGAGTCACACGGAGGAGACACGGAGAGACACAGAGATGAGCGGTTTAATATTTTGCCGGGACCGCTTCTTTCATCATTGAATAAACAGCATCAAAAACATCTTCAGCGCTGGGTTTTGAAAAATAGTCACCATCGGTCGTATATGCCGGACGATGCTCCTTCCCTGTAAGTGTCCTTGGAGTTGAGTCGAGGTAGTTCCATCCTCCCTGTTTCTCAAGTATCTCCTGCATCATATATGCTGTTGTTCCGCCCGGTACATCCTCATCGAGCAGCAACAGCCTGTTTGTTTTCCGTAATGACTCCACAATTACACCCCTGAGATCAAAAGGAACAAGTGTCTGAACATCAATAAGCTCTACCGAAATATCATGCAGGGCCAGCTGTCTGACTGCTTCGGCGGCAATTCTTACGGTCGAACCGTATGTTACCAGGGTAATGTCTGTTCCCTTACTGAGGATCTCCGGGATCCCTAAAGGAATGCGGTATTCTCCTATATTATCCGGCATTTTTTCCTTCAGCCTGTATCCGTTCAGAGGTTCAATAACTATTGCAGGATCATTGCCTGCAAGAAGGGTGTTGTAAAATCCGGCTGCCCTTGTCATATCACGGGGCGAGCAAACATATACTCCCCTCACGGAATTGATCAGCATGCTCATTGGCGATCCCGAGTGCCAGATACCCTCAAGACGATGACCCCTCGTCGATATTATCAGAGGTGCGATCATCCTGCCTGCAGTACGGTAATGAGTTGTGGCGAGATCATCGCTGAGTATCTGCAGGGCATACATCAGGTAATCGAGATACTGTATCTCGGCTATCGGCCTCATCCCTCTGAGGGCAAGACCGATGCCCTGCCCAAGGATAGTAGCTTCCCGGATACCGGTATCAGTTATCCTCAGCTCGCCGAACTTCTTCTGTAATCCTTCAAGTGACTGATTAACACCGCCGATATTGCCGGTATCTTCTCCGAAAGTCACAAGCAAAGGATATTTTGTGAAAAGCTTATCATAATTATCCCTGAGGATAACTCTGCCCGGCACTTCAGGAGAGCTTTCCGACCAGACCGGTGCGACAGGTTCCACCTTAAGAACCGATGTGGGAGTTTCATTATAAAGAAATTTGTCATAGCTGAATGATGCATCCTGATAATTTCTTTTCAGCCATCCATGTAGCGCCTCCTTCAGATTGTCGGCTTTATTGCAGGTTTCACAAACATTCCTGAGTATCTTCCTTGCAGCCATGAAATTATCCTTGCGGATCGGATGAAGCACCTTTGTCAGTTCCTCAGTTATTTTTTCAACCGAAGCTTCTTTGACATCTTCATTACACCTGCAGGTCCTTTCGTCAATTATCTTTACAAGAGCATCCCTTTCTATCCTGATGGGATCCTGGAACATATCCCAGGCCTTCTTCCTGGCTTCCCTGGCTTCAGCTTCAGCCTCCGAAGCGATCTTATCCACCTCCTCTGCAGTAGCAATCTTCTGTTCAATGATCCATTCCCTCATTTTTCTTATAGGATCAAATTCCTCTTCCCATTTAAGCCTTTCTTCACTCTTATATCTTTCATGGGATCCTGATGTCGAATGGCCAAGCGGTTGAGTGACTTCTTCAATATGGAAGACTACAGGAACGTGATCTCTTCTGCAAATTTCAATCCCTTCCTTATATAACAGAATCAGACCGGGATAATCCCAGCCTTTGCCCTTAAATATCTTTATGCCGGGGCGGCCGGGCTCCTGTTCAAAGCCTTTGAGAATATCAGAAATACTGCCCTTTGTGGTCTGGTATTTTTTCGGAACAGAAATGCCGTATCCGTCATCATACACCGAAAGCGCCATAGGTACCTGCAGTACGCCCGATGCATTTATTGTTTCCCAGAAGTGCCCCTCTGATGTGCTTGCATCACCGATTGATCCGAAGGCAACTTCATTGCCTTTATCCGAAAGGGTTATATATCCATGAAGATCCTTATTCTGTCTGAAAAGTTTTGAAGCATATGCAAGTCCCAGCAGTCGCGGCATCTGACCTGCTGTGGGTGATATGTCGGAAGATGAGTTCTTTTGCCGGGTAAGATCTCTCCATGAACCATCGGGATTAATATTCGGAACTGAGAAGTGATTATTAAAGACCCTCCCTCCGCTTCCGGGATTTATTTCCCTGTCGGTGTTACCGTAAAGCTGATGAAAAAACTGAACAGGATCGTAAAGTTTCATTGCCATCATCCAGGTCTGGTCCCTGTAGTATCCCGACCGCCAGTCACCATCCCTGAATTGCTTTGCCAGCGCTATCTGAATTATTTCCTTACCATCGCCGAAGATCCCGAATTTTGCTTTTCCCGACAGGACTTCACGACGGCCTATGATGCTCAGATTACGGCTGACATGTGCCAGGCGGAAATCCGCAAGTACCTCATCACGGTTTAAGCCAGTTTTTGTTAAAATATTATCCTGATTCATTATACAATAATTTTTAATTAACCCGGAATTCAGTCATTAAACAAAAATTCAGGGCGGTTGTTTAATTAAAAGAAAAGAAATGATGATTATCTTTGAATCATGTTCATAAAACTACTAATAATAAGCCTTCTTTTCATCGGGATTGCAGTTTCCGGACTGGCCGTGAGGATTTTGCTGAAACCCGGAGGCAGATTTCCCGAAACACATATCGGGAGAAATAAAGCGATGCGAAAGCTTGGTATAAGTTGTGCACAGAAGACGGATATCGGGTGTACGGCAATGGATCCGCAAGGTTGCATGGATTGTAAGGGGGGATGAGTGTTTGGAGTTTGGAGTTTGGAGTTTGGAGTTTGGAGTTGGAAGTTTGGAGTTGGAAGTTTTGGTGAGAAGTTTCCCCTCCTTTTTTTTAAGGAGGGGAAACATATATATCCAAAACTTCTTAGGTTAACGGCTATGCTCCAAAGAGGGGTGGGGGTGGGTTTTCTGGTCTATTGTGATGCTTCCTCGATATCCTTCTTCAGCTTCTCCGATGTCCAGGTCTGAAATTCGCCCGAATCGTCAGAAAAGACAAGGAATCCTTCAAATTCCGGATGCAGGCCAAGAAATTCT
>Ga0209606_1001308_pt1 | contig 31464 bp, 22 predicted proteins | sample AD_UKC057_MetaG_FD_184412 | JGI IMG/M metagenome (GOLD analysis project Ga0209606, IMG submission 184412) | Active sludge microbial communities of municipal wastewater-treating anaerobic digesters from USA - AD_UKC057_MetaG (SPAdes) (version 2) | ecosystem: Engineered > Bioreactor > Anaerobic >...
CGGTTGACCCTCTGTGTTTTCAGTCGAACAGTCCGCTGACTCCAGGCGTGTACCTGATTGGTCTCGCGTCCCGCGGAAGCTCCGTGACCGGTCTTCCCCTGCGCCCGATCATATGCCGTGTTTTGGCAAACTCGTATTCCACGACTTCGAAGAACACGTCCGGCTTATCCCCGGCGACGCGAGCCCCGGTTTCGGGATCACGCAGCCCTTCGGTCAGTGCCTTTCGCAGTTCCTCCGGGCATTCTCCGCGCCCGCTCCAGTAGTATGATGGCGGCTTGCCTGGTTCCAGGATCAGCGTGCCCAGCCGGCCGCGGGCGTTTGAGAACTCGATTGTCTTCATCCGGTGTTACCTGTCCGAGAGTTCGATTGAACTGCAAAAGCGTTCGCAATCCGCGTGAAGTTCACCATTAAACAGCGCGACGGATGACGGGGTCATTATAGGGGCATCCCGCGCCGGTAGCCAACAGCGAGTATTCCGTGACGATTATCCGTTGACAAGCCGGTTGTCGGCCTCTAATGTCATCCTGGAGTGGATCCCTACTGCTGGTAAGCATATGCGCCGATTGTTGCTGCCTCTTCTAATGGCGTTCCTTCTCACCTCATGTTCGGTCACCACGAACCAGCCCGACCTCGATGGTCGAAGCGTGTCCGTCAGGTTCATACATACGACCGACATTCATTCCAGGCTTGTGCCATATCGGATGGAGGTCACCCGCACGGACGAGACGCTTGGTTTGAACCCCGACAACGGGCCTTTCGGGGGGATCTCCAGGTTGGCGTGGATCGCGAAGTCCGAGCGCTCGAAGGTCGACCGGTCGCTTCATATCGACACAGGCGACGTGTTCCAGGGTGCGCCGATCTTCAACCTGTTCCAGGGCGAGGTCGAGATGCTCGCCTTGTCATACATGGGCGTGGATGTCAGCGTCCTTGGCAATCACGAATTCGACTCGGGCGAGCCGAACGTGGCCGACAAGGTCTCGCGCTTTGCGGTTTTCCCGATTCTGGCGGCCAATTACCTTATTGAACCGGTTGGAGGATCGACGGTGCCCCCGCTTCGCGGGATGGTCTACCCGTACCAGATTTTCAACCTGAAGGGGCTTCGGGTCGGCGTGGTCGGGCTTGCCAACACATCGACGATGAACTCGCTGTACGAAGCGGGTAACTCGATGGGCATCAATCCGCTTGAGGCGGCCGAGACCGCTCAGTTCTACATCGACATGCTGCGGCCGTCGGTCGACGTGATCGTGATTGCATCGCACCTGGGCCTGACCTCGGACGAGGAATTGATCCCCTGTATCAGCGGCGCGGATCTGGTCGTGGGTGGCCACCACCATGTGGTCCTGAATCCTCCCAAGCAGATACTTGATTCGGGCGAGTGTTTCTATGAACAGAACACCGACTTCGTCCGGAAGTACTGCGAGGACGAATACAGGGGAACCGTCGGACTTGATGGACAGGTTGATCAGGGCAGGCTTGCGGTTGCGTGCGACCGCATCACCGAACAGACATTCAAGCTGTTCGACTCCTGGCGGGAAGAGCCGGGCAGGGCGGCTCCCGCGCTGGGACGCGAGGAATCGCGTCAGCAGTGCATGCAGCGGATGGCCGATGGAGTCGATATCCCCGCGCCGATGGTCGGTGACGACGCCGCCATCTCCAGTTTTCTGGACTCGTGGGTCTCGTTCAAGTGTCATGACCTGCCCCGGCACATGGGGTGGACGTCGCCGGCCCGCAGGCTGGTGCCACTGGCCCACTCCGGAGTCTTTGCCAAGTACGTCGGCGAGCTTGACGCCGTGTTCGAACAGCAGTTCGTCTGCGCGGACGGGGTTGATAACGACGGCGACGGGCTGAAGGACGACGAGGATCCGGGATGCGTTTCCGGTGACGACAACTCCGAGGCAGTCGATGGACGACAGGTTTCAACGGACTGGGACCTGTCTTCGTTCAGATTCCGGGTGATCCCGGTCGATTCGACTGTTCCGGAAGACCCGGAAATGGCCAGGATGATTGAGCCTTATGTCGACGAGTTGAAGCAGCGCGTGCCGTTGAATCAGATTCTGGGCTACGCGCCGGCCACGGTAAGCCGTTTTGGCTCGACCGGCGGCGATTCGGCGATCGGAAACGCGGTCGCCGAGTCGATGATGGCAAGGCGCGGCGCCGAGACCGATTTCGCGGTGACGAACTCGCTGGGAATCCGGTCCGATCTGTATCCCGGTCCGATCACGGTCGAGTGGATGTACAACGTTTTTCCGTTCGAGAACACGATCACCACGATGTACCTGTCCGGGCGCGAGGTGATCGAGATGTTCGATTTCATCGCCCGTCGCTCGTCTGACCGTGGTTGCAGTTCCCAGGCTCAGGTCGCGGGTGTCGATGCGGTTCTGCAGTGCGGCTGGTGTGACAACGCGCGCAGGACCGCCAACGGTTTCCCCGAGGCGGAAGCAGACCGTGGTTGCGCCGTGGACATCAAGATAGGCGGGCAGACGGTGAAGCTGGATGGTCAGTATCAGCTTGCCGCAAACGATTACATCGCGGCGGGCGGCTCCGGTTTCACGGTGTTGAAACGGAACACGACCAAGGTGAATACGGGAATTTCCCTGCGCGAGGCCTTGACGGACTACATCAGAAAGGGTCGCGCGTGTGGATGGCAGGATCAATTGGGCAGCCTGGCCGTGTGCACCACCCAGGACGATTGCGCCGCCGGATACCAGTGCGCGTGTCAGCAGAGATCGGTCTGGGACGATGCCGGCGCGGCATGCGTGACGGGCGACGACTGTTCGGACGACTCCGGCCGGTGCGTTCCGTCGAACTGCGTGTCCGATGTGCTCAATCTGTTTGCCGACGAGTATTGTTCCGCGTTCGGCGACGGTGACGAACTTGATCGCTGCATGTGCCTGCAGCGCGCGCGTGCGAACGCCGAGTGCACGACCACTGCCTGCGTGGATCGCGGCAACGGCTTCAAGGAGGACGGTCGCCTGCTTCTGCTGGCGCCGTGACGGTACGGGGGGCTCGATGAAGGCGAATTATCTGATGGCGCCTGTCTTGTTGGCGATGCTGACCGGGTGCGCCGTCGAAAACGATGTCGACTGGGAGGCCACCACTACCGGCCTTGTTGTTGACCTCGTTTCGGTTGGTGGCCAGCCCGTGCCGGAACCGGGAGAGGTGCTTGATCTGCCCCGTGCCGGCGCGCGCAACGGTGTCGAGGTCGTCTTTGACGCGGCCGTGCTTGGCGCCGGGCCCGAACTGGCGGGGCCGGGGCAGGATCTGTGGGTGCGCGTCTCGACCAGGCCCGGCAAGCTGCAGGTGCTCGAGGCCGCGCAGTACGCCGGCAACGACATCCTGCTGGCGGGCGGTGAGGCTCACGGCGTCCGGGTTAAGATCTGGGACGTGTTCGGTCCGGTTCGGATCTGGGTCGAGGACGCCGGGTTCCGATCCAGAACGATTGCGGATCTGAATCGTCCGGCCAGATGCTCCGACGGTCAGGACAACGACAGCGATGGTTTCATCGATTATCCGGACGACTCGGGATGTCTGGGCCAGACAGATGATTCCGAGGAGGCGGGTTCGGGGGCCGCCGGCGTCAGCGAGCCCATCACCTTCGATTCCCCGACCGCGGCGCAGCTTCAAGGATACTTCGAGGGCGGTGACACCTCCACGACCGTCGCGGCTTCTCCGTATTCGGGCGAGGGCGTCACGGTCAGCAAGGGTAATCTGGTGGTGACACGGGTGACCACCGACGGCATGTACGTCACGGACACCGCCGACGATGGATCAGGCTTCAACCATCTGTTCGTGTTCACCTATAACTCGCCCACCACGCGTCCGATCTGCGAGACCGACGAGTACGATTCAACAAGCTGCATAAATCAGAATGATCGGCCGATCCCGCTGCGTGTGTGCGACCGGCTGACCAGTGTCGGCGGGGCCGTCAGTGAGTTCTACGGTTTCACCGAGGTGTCTTTCCCGGTCTGGAACACCATCCTCTGGGACCCCAATGACGGGGACTGCGAGGTTCCGGCGCCTGCAGCTTTGAACGCCAGCGACTTCCGAGGCAACGGCACCGTTCCGATGGAAGGACACGAGGCCGGGCTTGTGATGCTTCGTGACGTTGAGGCGGCAACCGCGAAAAACATCGTGGATTGTGACTTCAACGACGACGGCGCGGTCGATTTCAGGGATTACGACACCCTGGAATGTTCGAACGAGTGTCTGTGCCGTGAGGATTGCCTGGACGACCCGCTATGCGTCGAAATCACGCAGTACAACGAATATGGCCAGTGGCCGGTGCGTCTTGGCGGCGCGGCCGGCGTCAAAGTCTGGATCAGCAGCCGGGAGTCGGTGCCGGAGTTCGACCCGTTTGCGGCCGACGCCCCCGAGCACTATTCGGCGATTGTCGGAACATTGAGGAACCTGAGCTTCCTGGATCCGTTCCCGTGGATCATCGAGCCCAGGTGCGTGGATGACCTTGTGCGGACCGGGGAACCTCTGCCGTCGTCCGAGGCGTGCGTGAACCCGAGGATGGGAGAATAGAATGTCTAACTTTGCACCAAGATTCCGGGGGATTATCCTTGCCGGGGCGCTGGCGGTGATGGCTGCCGTCTCCCTCCCTGGCTCCGCCGCGCTCGCGGGGGATTTCATGGACACGCGCCTGACATGGTCGTTCGGCGACGACGACCTGATGGCGAACGCTGGCCAGGTCATTCCCGACAGCCCGATCACCGGTATCGGAGATCGGCCTGGATACGAGATGTTCATGGACAACCTGAACTCTCGCACGTCCGGGCGTGAGAATCTGACCCACCTGGTGCTCTACAAGGAGATGCCGGGCTTTTTGAAGGGGTTGACGACGGAGGCGGCCCTGGTCATGCGGCTCGACATGGGAGCGCTGACAGAGGGCAACAACCCCGGCGTGGACGACGTTCTTCAGGACGACGGCTCATACCTGCGCGCGGCATACACCTGGGACAGCGCGAATCCTCAGGACAAGTATCTGGCGTTGACGTTGTTTCCGTTCAGCACCGAGCGGTTCCGCCTGGGATATCTGTACGACATCTCGTGGGGCGGCGGAAACATCTTCACCAACAACGGTTCGGGCCTGGCGCCGGGATTGCGTCTGGACGTGCATTCCAAGATGGACAACGTCACCATCGACGCGTTCGCCGGCTTCAAGACGGCCAAGGTGAAGCAGGTCGTCCAGGAAGGTTCCCAGGAAGTCGAACAGATTTCCGTCAAGGAGACCAACTACGGCGTTCTGGGCGGCATCGGCGTGGACATCTACGACTGGGTGCGGCTTGATCTTGGCGCGGGTTACTTCCAGCAGGGCACGTTCGAGCGGACTTCGTTGATGGTCGGCCAGCCGGTCTGGTCCGCCGGTCTCTCGGCGCGAGTCACGGTCAGGCAGGGTCTGCCGATCCAGTCTTCCGTCGATTTCAAGTTGTACCGTAATCACCCGGATATCAACGTGGTCGACTGGTGGAAGGAACAATACACGCCCAAGAAGTTCTCGTGGAGCGTGTCAGGCGAATTCAGCTATGCCTGGCAGCAGCTCGAGAGCATCGAACAGTACGCCGAGACGTCGCTTCAGCCGGCCTGGGCGGGCGCCGTCCAGGTGAATTTCAAGTATGACTACATGAGGTTCCAGATCATAGGCTTGATCAGGAATCTGGAGTTCATCCTTTTGAACGTCCCCAGCCTGACGCCGTTCGTCGCGATTCCGGAAAACGGCGTATCGACCACGCCCGAGTATTTCCTGGCGGCCACGCTGGACTACCGGTTTGATTCGCTGCACCTGACCCCGTTCATCACCGGCGGCGTCCAGATGCCCGCGACGTTCGTGACCGACTCGCCGTACACGGTTCAGGTCGTTCGCGACGAGACCAGACGCGACCGTCTGCCCGAGGGCTACGAGGCCCTGCCGATCGGTCAGCTTCGTGCCGGCGTCCAGTGGGAGATGTCCGATTTCTTCAGTCTTATCGGAGCATTCCAGTACGCCCGCGATGAGAACCAGACCAGGCTCGAATACGATTCGAGCGGCCAGCGCGTTGTCGGCCGTCAGTTCCTGGATCCCAACAAGTTCGGCTTCAATATCATGGTCATGGCCAGGTTCTGATCCCGTCTGCCAATCTCTACAAATTCCCGAGATCCCAGGGCCGTGAAACCGGATCCCGTCCCTGTCCCTGTCCCCGAGCCTGTCGCAGGAGGGCGAATGTGATTCGCCCCTACACCTGCCCCTGACCCTGACCCCGACCCCGACCCCGACCCCGAGCCTGTCGCAGAAGGGCGAATGTGATTCGCCCCTACGAGCCCCTGAACCTGTCCCTGTCTCTGTCCTTGTTCCAGGCCCCTCGTCCATCGAGGGGCCTTCCATCCAAAGCCCACGGCGCGAGCCGTGGGATCCCGGCACCCCCAAGGGATATAGGCCCGAGCGGAGCGAGGCCCGTCCATGCGAATCCCAGGGTGCAAACCCTGGGAGCGGTGCCCAAAATCATTGCTGATCCCCGGGCTGGCGCCCAGGGCGATACATGAACGGGCGGCCCTGCGGGCCGGCCTCAAGATGGTTGGGGAGAATTGGAGATGCGCCCTGAACCCAGGGCCTCGGCGGCACCGATGGCGCCGGCCTCGTGCCTGGGCTCTGTGTGGACGGGCGGCCCTGCGGGCCGGCCTCAGGAAGGGCGAATGTGATTCGCCGCCCCTACACCTGTCCCTGACCCCGCCCCTGTCGCAGGAGGGCGAATGTGATTCGCCCCTACGCCGGAACCTGATCCAGGCCCGAGCGCAGCGAGGCACGTCCATCCAGAGCCCACGGCGTCAGCCGTGGGAACGGGGACCCAAAATCCGCATTTGCTTACGAGGGTTCGTTGAGGTCGGCGAGGGTGGCGGTCGGCGCCGCGCCCTGCATGAATTCCTCGAGGAGGGCACGCTGATCGTTGCTGAACTTGGGGAACTTGATACCGATTCCGATCGGCCTGCCGGCGGACTCGCGCGGATTGATCCAGATTACCTTTCCGCTGACGTGGAACGATATTTTGATGTCCTCGATGACCACCGTCAGGTCCAGCACGGTGTCGATCGGCAGAAGAACCTCGGTCTTGATGAACAGTCCGCCGCGGTTGAGACTGAGGTTCAGGCCTTCGTAAAGTTCAAGGCCACTCGAATAGGACAGGGTCGCGACCACGGGCGCGCCCGGATCCTTGCTCTGTTCCTGGATGTGGAAGTTCGGGCGGCGCCGCGACACCTGCTGAAGGAAGGCGTCCCGGTATGCCTCGAGTTCCTTGATCCGTCTGGCCAGCAGCGGGTCATTCCGGCCTGACGGAAGCAAAGCCTCCGCCTTCAGGCCAGCGATGTGATCGATTGCCTCGAAAAACGAGGCAACGTGGATTTCCATAACCGAACTGGTATCTATCTGGTCATCAGCCATGTACGCAATTCCTGCCGTTGTTCTTTGCCACGTAAAGGTTCCTGTCCGCCTCCATCAACAGGTCGGCGGTGGTCTGGTGCCTGCGGGCATCGAATTCCACCGCGCCGATGCTGACGGTCACGTTCAGTTCCTGACCTTCGAAGACGATGATGTGCTGCTGGATGGATTCGCGAATCTCCTCGGCGAGGGTCTTCGCCGCCGCAAGATCGGTCTCGGGCAGGACGCAAACGAATTCCTCGCCTCCGTAGCGCGCGAACAGTTCATCCTTGCGGATGCGCGCCTTGACCACGGCGGCGACTTCCTTCAGAACCACATCGCCCGTCAGGTGACCATGTGTGTCGTTGATCAGCTTGAAGTGGTCCAGATCCATCATCAGGACGGTCAACGTTCGATTGTGCCGGCGGGAACGGGCGACCTCGCGTTCGAGAAATTCACCGAGCGCTCGCTTGTTCGCGACCTGGGTCAGGCCGTCCGTGACCACCGTCCGGTAGATTTCCTCGTGGTACGCGGATTCGATGTTGTCGCCGTTGAGGTACTTGAAGATCGAGTCCCCGATTTTGATGAACTGCCCTGAAACCAGTTTTGCCCTTGGCTGGATCAGCGTGTCGTTGACGTAGGTCCCGTTCGTACTGCCCAGATCCACGATGTACCAGTCCTCGTTCGCCTTTTCGATTCGAGCGTGTCTGCGGGAGACTGAATCGGATTCGAGGACGATGGCGTTTTCGGGATCACGTCCGAGGGTCACCACCTCGGAGAGCAGGTCGTATTTGCGTCCGAGATTGGCGCCGTAGACCTCGACAAGACAGACGGTTCCCAGTACCCCGCTGGTGAAGAGCTTGTTGACCCTGGTAACCCTGGTCTGTCGGTCTTCGCCCACGGCACACCTGCAAGGATGTCCTTGCAGCAAATATAACCGAAAATGTGAGGAAAGGATCATTCCTTTGTGGGGGGGGTGGCGGTCGAGGGCCTGACGCGCCGTCTCTCAAGGAGGATGATCGCGGCTGTCATCACGATCTCGGCGGCGATGATGCAGGCGACCTCGCCGGCGTCAGCGAGCAGGCCGAAACTCCGCAGCGCGAGGTTGTTCGAGGTCAGAAGCGTCGCGTAGCCGATGATCGTGGTAAGCGCGCAGAGCATGACCGCGCCGCCCACGTTCGAGATCACATGGCCGATGCTGCCGGGACCCTCGAGTCTGTATCGGCTGAAGATGTTCGCGCCGTAATCCAGGCTGATGCCCAGGGTGATCGGGATGACGACGAAGTTGAGGAAGTTCAGCTTGGACCCGGTCATCGCGGCGAAGCCGAGCATCCAGATGGTGCCGACCACGACCGACAGAAGCACGGTGAACACGCCCCTGGCGGATCTGAATGCCACGATCATCAGGATCAACACGCCGATCAGGGCGGCGACCGTGACCTTGAATCCGTCCTTCAGGATGGAGGCGATCATGTCCGCGAAGACCATTGGCTGACCGACCGGGATGGCCGAGACGCCCTGGCCGTAGTCGACGCCCCTGATGAACCCGGCGAACTTCAGGAGATACTTCCCGTCGAGCAGCGATTCGCCTTTCTTCGCGTACACATAGAGCAGCCTGCCGCGGTTGCCGTCCGCCTCCTGGAATGGTCTGGCAAGCGTGTCTGGAATGTCGTTCAGCCCCAGAACCTTCAGGCACGCCGGTTCATCGCATCCGTCACCGCAGACGCAGGCCGGTCGGTATTCAAGGACCTTCTCGCGGTCGGACTCGGACAGGAAATCCAGCTTCTGGTCGATCATGGTGCGGATGTCGGCGAGGACCTTCAGCTTTTCTTCCTGGTCGGATGGCAGGACGTCCTGAAGCGTCTTGACGTCGCCCACGATCTTGTCGGAGCCCTCGGCACCCATGATGGCGCGCTTCATGCCGGGGACGTCCTCGGCGCGATCGGCCACGACAGGCGTCGGTGACTGCGGCAGGTCGAAGATGGTATCGACCTTGTTCGACAAAGCGGCCGATCCGCCGGCGTAACCAGCGACGTTACGCATCTTGCGGAAGTCGTATTCGAACGGATCGCGGCTCCATGGGATGATGGCCACGATCGAACCGGCCACTGCAACGAGCGCGACAACGAGGATCACTCGGGGCCAGCGCGTCACCAGGGAAGAGATGAGGGCGCCCGGGGCGAAGCGTGAATGCTTCGAGACGCGGCGGCCAAGCGGTCTGCGTTTGTGCATGGCGGCGATGATGGCCGGGCCGATCGCGAAGGTCGCGATCCAGCACAGCACCATTCCGATGCCGCCGATGATGCCGAACTGCCGGAAGCCGCGGAAACCCGCGAACACCAGTGAACCGTAGGCGATAGATGCGCCCAGGCCGGCCACAAGGGTACCCTGTAGCGTTCCCCAGGCGGATACGCGCAGTTTGTCGTTCAGCGTCGTGAGATTCGGGTTGTCCTTCTCCTCGAAGAACCGGGCCGACAGCATGATCATGAAGTTGATGCCGTTTCCCGCGATGATCGACGCCAGAAACGCCGTCGCGGTATTCAGGTAGCCGATCGTGAAACGGGTGACCGCGAGAGTCACGACCAGACCGAGGACCATGGGCGCGGCCAGAACGACCGTCATCCTGAGGCTGCGGTAATACAGCAGTAAAAGCACGAAGATGAGACCGAAGCAGAGCAGCGAGATGAACTGCACGTCGGCCTTGAGCGCCTCGCGTTCCTCGAGGCCGGTCTTGATGTCTCCGGTCAGTCCGACCGTCATCGCGGGGTGGTACTTCGACGGGTCGAGACGGGCGATCACGTCCTGAACGTCGTCGACCAGCTTGACGTTGTCCTCGTAGCTGCCGGCCGATGACGGCGGATAGACGAACACGGCGATGAGCCCCTTGTCGGGGGTGGTGTAGTAGCCGCCCGGATACTTGTCCTGCTGGCGAATCTTTTTTTCGTATTTCTCGCGCAGCGCGTCGAAGTCCAGTTCGGTGCGGGGCGCCGGTTCGTCGAGCGATTCGAATACAGCCGATTCGGTTTCCTCACGGATTCGAAGGGCTATCTTGTCGTGAACGTCGCGCAGATCCGCCAGGTCAGCGAACAAGTACTTGTAACGTGTGAAGAAATCTTTTACGTCCGAGATGTTATGGTCGACGGCCAGGACTTCTTCCTTGGGAAATCTGGCGACTTCGGCGGCGATGTCGTCGGCGAATTTTTGTGAGGCGGCCAGATCGGGGCTTTCGATGGCGATCGCAAGGTTGGAATACGTAGCAACGCGCTTCTTCATCGTTTCCAGGTTCACGACCGAAGGCGCGTCTGTCGGGAGCAGTTCGACGAGGTCGGTCCTGAGTCCGATCTGGCTGGCAAAGAAGCCGCCGAGGAGCAGGAGTGCCAGGGAGACGATGATGATCGTGCCGGAACGTTTGACGGAAACGTCAATCCATCCTGACAACCATCCCGGGCACTCGCGTTCAGTACTCATATCCGATCCTCCCGAGCATTGATACCGGTTCCGTTTTCGTCGAAATGGAAGTCCATGAAGCCAGCCAGCTTCAGCCCGAAACCTGTCAGCCCGGAGTAGCGTCCGGGATTCCTTGTGATGAGGTTTATCGCCTGCACTCCAAGGGCACGCAGGATCTGGGCGCCGATCCCGAAGTCGCGGAAGGTCATCTCGGACTCCAGTCCGACTGCTTTCCGCAGCGTGAACTCTCCTTCCTTTTCGCCTTCCAGGCGTTTAAGGGTGGCCAGAAGTTCCGAGCCGGTTTCCTCGCGATTCAGGTATAGAAACACCCCGCGTCCCGAAGCGGCGATCATGGACAGCGCCCGCGCGACTTCATCACGGCCCATGCCGTCAACGAAGTTGAATATGTCGCCCGGGAAGTTCGCCCTGTGCACCCTGACGAGAACCGGCTCGGGCCCCGTGACGTCGCCCATCACCAGCGCCAGGTGCGTGCGGTCGTCGAGCACGGTCGAAAACGAATGAACCGTGAAGGCGCCGAAGTCGGTCGGCAGGTCGGCGTGACTCTCCATCTTGACCTGCTGTTCGACCTTCAGTCGGTAGGCGATGATGTCCGCAACGGTACACACCGGCAAACCGTATTTCTCACCGAACTTGAGCAGGGCGGGCAGACGCATCATGGTGCCGTCTTCGTCCATGATCTCGCAGATGACGCCGGCAGGTCGCAGCCCGGCAAGCCTGGCGAGGTCGACCGAACCCTCGGTCTGTCCGGTTCGCGAGAGGACGCCTCCACGAACCGCGCGCAGAGGGAATACCGAGCCTGGACAGACGAAATCCTGGGCCGTCGAGCCTTCGTCCACGGCCTTCCTGATCGTGACCGCGCGATCCTGGGCGGAGATACCGGTCCTGACCCCTTCGCGGGCGTCGATCGAGACGGTGAAGGCGGTGCCGAGGGGCGCCGTGTTGTGCCTGACCATCATGTCCAGGCCAATCCTGTCGCACATCGGGCCGTCCATGGCGAGGCAGACCAGGCCGCGCGCCTTCTTGGCCATGAAGGCCAGATGGTCCGGGGTAACCAGGTCGGCGGCGGCCACGAGATCGCCTTCGTTTTCCCGATCCTCGTCGTCAACCAGGATCACCATTCCACCGGACTTGAGAACCTCGACTGCGTGTTCAATCGTTGAGAGCGGCATTTCACTTCCTGTAATCGGCGGAGTCGGTTCGTGTCCGACAGCCGCGTGTGATCAAGCGTCTTTCCTCTGTCTGGCCCTGGCGACCAGGGCGGCCAGCGTGGAAAGCGCGTCAATGGGCGTCATTCTTTCGGGATCGAGTCCGGCCAGTTCCACCACCAGCGGATCCGGCCCCGGGTCGCACGTCCCGAACAGATCGAGCTGTGGAATCACCTGTACAGGCGCCCGACGTCGCGAACGCGCGAGCACTGGCCTGCCGACCGCGTCCAACTCGGAGTTTTCGAGGTTCGCGAGGACTTCGCGGGCCCGGGCAATCACTTCGTCCGGCAGGCCGGCAAGCCTGGCAACCTGGATACCATACGATCTGCTGGCCGGGCCGTCGACAAGTTTACGCAGGAAAAGTACCTCATGCCCCCATTCCTTGACCGCCACGCTCTGGTTGCGCGCGGCGGGAATGCTGCGAATGAGGTCCGTCAGTTCATGGTAGTGCGTGGCGAACAGGGTGCGGCAGCGAATCTTGTCCTGTATATGTTCGGCGATGGCCCATGCAATCGCGACTCCGTCGAAGGTCGAGGTTCCACGGCCTATCTCGTCGAGAATCAGAAGGCTTCGCTCGGTTGCCCGCGAGAGCATTTCGGCGGCCTCGGACATCTCGACCATGAAGGTCGAGCGGCCGGCCGCGATGTCGTCCATGGCACCCACCCGGGTGTGAATCGCGTCGGTGATGCCGATGCGGGCCTCGCGCGCCGGAACCCACGACCCCATGTGCGCCAGGAGAACGATGATGGCGACCTGACGCATGATGGTCGATTTACCGGACATGTTCGGGCCGGTGATGATGGTCAGGTTCGTTTCGGTTCCGTCCAGGATGAAGTCGTTCGGAACGAACGTGCCGCCCGGGATCGATGCCTCGACTATCGGATGGCGTCCGTCGATGATCTCGATCGCCTTGCCGTCGTTCACCTCGGGGCGTGACCAGCCGTTCGAGTGGGCGATCTCGGCCAGGGTGGAGACCACGTCCAGCACGGCGATGTTCGAGGCCAGTTCCTGAACCGCGTCGTGTCTGTCCATTATGGCCAGACGCCATTTCTCGAATATCTGGAACTGCAGGTCCTTCGACGTTTCCTCGGCGGTCGAGACCTGACGTTCCAGTTCGGACAGGCGGTGGGTCGTGAAGCGCTCGGCGTTCGCCAGTGTCTGGCGTCGGATGAAGTCGTCGGGGACGTTGACCGCCGCGGAGTTGGGAATTTCGATCGTGTACCCGAACACGCGGTTGTATTTGACACGCAGTTTGGAGATTCCAGAACGGACCCTTTCCGATGCCTCGTATTCGGCGATGTATCTTCTGCCGTTTTCCGCCATGTCCAGCGCGAGATCCAGTTCCGCCGAGACTCCGCGCCCGACCATTCCACCGTCTTTGACCGTGGAAGGAGCGTCCTGCAGAAAGATCCGGTCAATCTGATCCGCGACCTCGCCAAGGTCGCAGGACTCGTGCGCCAGAACGGCCAGCGCGTCGAGCCCCGATCCGCGGATGACCGCCGCCGCCTCGGACATGCCACGGACACCGGAGGCGAGGGATTTCAGGTCACGGGCGGATGAATTGCCCCCGGCCAGTCGTGTCAGGAGCCTCTCCATGTCGGGAATCCCGGCCAGCGCGGTCCTGATGGCGCCGCGTTCGGTCGGAGCGTCGACCAGCCCGGCAATCAATGCCTGACGCGTGTCGATTGCCTGTGTGGATGCCAGCGGCGCGAGCATCCACTGTCGCAGCAGGCGGGCGCCCATTCCGGTGCGGGTGCGGTTCAGAAATGCGAAGAGGCAGCCGCGCTGCCTGTCGCCGGACGTGGTCGAGAGAAGTTCGAGGTTTCTGATGGTGGTGGTCGGCAGCGCCATCGTCTCGGATGCAACGGCGCGAACAAGCGGTCGAACCGTCGGCAGCAGGGCGGGGTGCGTGCGACCGACATAATTCAGCACCGCGGCCGCGGCCGGGACGATGCCGGCGTCGACCTGGTGGAATAGACGGCACTGATCCGCGGTCAGTTTTGACGGGTCAAGGTCAGCCGGCGTGAGCATGGTTCGCAGCACGACGGCCGCCGGGACCATGGCGAGAACCTCGTCGTCCGGTTCGAACAGGAGGATCTCGCGGGGAACCAGCCGATCGATGAACAGTCGCAGGTCGTTTTTCGTCGTCGCGAACGTGCCCGAGAAGTCGCCTGTTGAAGCGTCGAGCGCGACCGCGGCCCAACCACGGGGGTCGCGAAGAAGGCAGGCCAGATGGTTGGACTCGGAAGGGTCGCTCAACTCGCTGTCCAGCAGGACTCCAGGGGTGATCACCCGGACCACGTCACGTTTGACGAGACCTTTGGCCTGCTTCGGATCCTCCATCTGTTCGCAGATGGCGATTCGCTTGCCGGCGTCGATCAATCGCTGGATGTACGCGGACACCGAGTGCCAGGGAACGCCGGCCATCGGCACCGGATCCGAAGCTTCCTTGTTCCGTGAAGTCAGCGCTATGTCGAGGATGCGGGCCGCCTCGATCGCGTCGTCGTAGAAGGTTTCATAGAAGTCTCCCATGCGGAAAAGAACCATACAGTCCGGGTGTTCCGCCTTTGCCTTCAGGTATTGCTGCATGGAAGGTGTGGGAGCGCCAGCCATGCCGCGAAGGATACCCCAAAACGCACCTGTTTGGGGCATCGATTTTGGATGGGAGTCACATGCGCGGATTCGGTGATAATATCGCTCGCCATGAGCCGGACGCAGGCTGGACTGCGGGGTTTTATGCAATGGTGTTTGTTGAAGGTGACTTGATGAAGATGGCGATGCCGGGATCGATGAGTGTGAAAGGCCGGTTTGCGGCCTTGATGGTGGCAATTGTGATGGTCGGGTGTGGCGCGCAGGGCGCCGATGAACCCTTCGACTGGTGTGGTGGCACGGCCCCGGACGCCGCCTGCTATTCGGCGACGCGTGCCCCGGAGAGCGAGAACATCGAGTTGGCACGGGCGATTCTGGATCGCTATATCGATGTGTATCCGGGGAATTACCTGGGCTGGACCTGGGAACCGACGGTGCTGATGACCGGGGTCTACGAACTGTACCGCGTCACAGGTGAACAACGCTACCTCGAGTACATGAAGACCTGGATGGACAGCAGGCTGGAGCTTGGATACTACATGTTCTGTTCCGACTTCATGTCTCCGGCGCTGATCGCCGCCTTCCTGTACATGGAGACCGGCGATGAAAAGTATCGCGCGGTCGTGGACGACGCTTTCACGTATATCAGCGAGACCGTCATAAGAACCGAAGACGGCGGGATCAATCACTGGGGTGCCACCGAGTTCAACGGGGGCGCGACCTTGTGGCTGGATACGCTGTTCATGGTGGGAACGATGCTGACCAGATGGGGCGAGTTCATCGACGACAGCGAGCCGCTGGATGAGATGGCCCTTCAGATCAAGGTGTTCTCCGACAGGCTGCAGTCTTCGGAGGGCCTTTATGTCCATGCCTTCAACTACAACAGGCCGGTGGACGACGATATCTACTGGGGGCGCGGCAACGGATGGGTCAGCGCGGCCGGCTTCGATTACCTGCGGGCCAGAAAGATCCGCGGTGAGACCGATCAATTCGCGCTGGACGCGCTGGTGGCGCAGGCTGAGGCGGCGGTGGCCGCGCAGGACGCGGACAGCGGGCTGTGGTGGATCGTCCTGAATCGCCCGGGCGAGGCGTATCTGGAGACATCGACCACCGCTTTGTTTGCCTATGGGATGGCTAGAGGATGGCGTTACGGGTTCCTGGGTGACGAATACCTGCCGGTCATCGCCGACGCGATGCGGGGCATCAAGGCGACCTTGACCACGGACGGACAGGGCAGGCCCGTGGTGTCGAACGTTTCGGGTCCGACCGAGGCGGGAACGTTCGAGTACTACGCGGGGCTGGAACTTGAGGACGACCTGGGCTACGGGGTCGGTTCGGTCTTGTTGGCCCTGGTCGAGACGTCCGGATTGCCGGACATGGACCCGTAGGGGCGAACCGTCTGCGCTGGACGGCGAATGTAATTCGCCGCTACGAGGACAGGATCGGTGACGGATTCCGGCGTAGGGGCGAATGACAATTCGCCCTTTCTGGACGGCGAATGTGATTCGCCGCTACGAGGACAGGAACGGTGACGGATTCCGGCGTAGGGGCGAATGAAAATTCGCCCTTCCTGGACGGCGAATGTGATTCGCCGCTACGAGGACAGGGAACGGATTCCGGCGTAGGGGCGAATGACAATTCGCCCTTTCTGGACGGCGAATGTAATTCGCCGCTACGGGGACAGGCTAGAGGATTGATCTGTTCTTGATCAGAAGGACGTCCTCGAGGACCAGAAAATCCATTCCTGTGGTCAGATAGCATTTCACCGCGTCCGATGGACTGTTGACGATCGGTTCGCCGCGTATGTTGAATGATGTGTTCAGCACCATCGGCGTGCCGGTGTGTCGCTCGAACGACTCGATCAACCTGAAATAGTTCGGGTTCTGTTCCCGGGTGACAGTCTGTACCCGTGCGCCACCGTCGACGTGGGTCACCGCGCGGGCCTGGTCAAGCATCTCCGGGCGTGTCTGGAACACGCGAAGCATGAAGGGTGAAAAGTCGCAGCCCTCGAAGTATTCGGAGGCGCGATGCTGATGGATGGAGGGGGCGAAGGGACGGAAAGCCTCGCGGAATTTCACGCTGGCGTTCAGGCGATCCTTCATGACGGCCGGACGCGGATCTGACAAGGTGCTGCGGTTGCCGAGCGCGCGCGGACCGAATTCGGCGGCCCCTTGAAAGACGCTGCCGATGCGACCTTCCGCCAGCAACCTGCCGGCGACCTCCCAGGGGTCCGACGGGGTCAGATATTCGATGCCGCCCTTGTCCAGCGTGTCGAGGACCTCATCCATCGTATGACGCGGTCCGAGGTATTCAAGCAGCATGTCCGCGCGCTCACGCGGACGGCCCTGGACGCAGTGGTTCACATAAAGCGCGGCGCCCAGACTGGTTCCGGCGTCGCCCGACGCAGGCTGGAAGAAGTACTGTTCGAAAGGTCCATCGCGCAGCAGGCGGCCGTTCGCGCTGCAGTTCAGAGTGACGCCGCCGGCCATGCACAGAACCGTTTCTCGGGTGAGTCTCTTCGCCAGGCGGGCCAGGTGCAGGATGGCTTCCTCGAGCATGGCCTGGAGGCTGGCGGCGATGTCCTCGTCGCGTTTCGTTATCTGCGATTCCGGCTTGCGCGGCTGGCCGAACTCGTTGATGAACCTGTCGCTGTACCGGACAGGGCGTTCAGTAAAGAACGAGAACCAGGACAGATCCAGCTCGTATCCGTCGTCCGTGAGGCGACACATCTTCCTGAAGGTGTCCAGGTAGACCGGCTGGCCGTAGGAAGCCAGTCCCATCACCTTGCCTTCGCCCGAATTGGCCTTGAACCCGAGGAACTGCGTCACCGCCGCGTACATCGAGCCGAGCGAGTGTGGAAACTCGCGGGTCCACAGGCGCTTGAGCGTGGTGCCGCTGCCCGACCAGATGACGGTCGCGTCGCGCTCGCCGTAGCCGTCCACGGTGAGGATGGCGGCCCGTGTGTGTGGTGATGCGAAAAGGGCGCCGGCGGCGTGCGCCAGATGGTGTGTGACATAGTAGACCCGGAAGCGCCTGCCGCCATCCAGGTGAAAGACCTGTTCCATGACTTCCGGGACAGGACCGACACGGGGCAGCAGGTGGTTTGGCACGTCGTACATGAATTCCATGTGGTGCCTGGGGGTCGTGGACATGCGCCAGTTCGGCGTGGCCGCATGGATGGCCGGGTTCCAGAAGAACGCGACGGCGTCGAGATCGGCCAGGCCGGGTGCGTTCAGGCCGGCCGGAACGGCAGATTTGAGGCACGCGGCGACTGCCTGGTCCGGGAACCCGGAAAAGTGCTTCTCCCGACGGAAACGTTCTTCCTGGACGGCCATCGTGACACGGTCGTCAACGATCATGGATGCGGCCGAGTCGTTGCTGAAATTGATGCCCAGAATTCTCATCGATTCCCCCGCGCTGATGAAAAGGGCTGGTCCCGAGCGGGAATTGTAGCAGCTATGCCTGTTGAAAGGACAGAATCCCGGTCAGGGACTCATCAGGCCGATTCGTTCCGCCAGTTCAAGTTCACCCGCTTTCAGAAGCTCCATGCGGGTCAGTTCGACCGCGGATGGCTGTCTGGCCTCGGGGAACGGCGAGCGGCGCAGGGTGGATCGGGCCGCGTGGATATCGCCGGTGCGAGCCTGGGCGACGGCTGTGAGCGCGTGTCCGATGGCGAGGTTCGGGGCCAGTTCCGTGACCTCGGACAGCGGGGCAAGCGCCTCGGCGGGTCGGTGTTTCTCCAGCAGCAGACGCGCCAGTCCGAGTTGCGCCGACACCGAAGAGGGGAAGTCCCGCGTGGTGACGCGCAGCATGGTCTCGCTTGATTCCCACTGCGTGGACCTGACGAAGGTCAACGCGCCGAACGCCAGGACGATGACGCCGGCGGCAATAACCGCGGGACTGGCAAGGCGCTCACGACGCGGGGATTCGATGAACGCGCCCGCGGCTGCGATGATGGCTCCGGCAAGCGGGACGTAAAGGAAGCGTTCGCCCGCCGCGTCGAAGAACGGGATGATGTGCGAAACCGGCAGGAGACCCAGAAGGAAGAAGGCAAGGCCCGATGCCGTGATCGGACGGCGCCTGAACAGGAAGATCGCCGAGAGAAGGATAATCGCGAACAGGAAGAAGCCGGCCGCGATGTCGGGCTCGAAGAACGAGCGTGGCACGCCCATGATGCCCCAGTCGTAGAACGGGCAGAGGGGCCACGGAAGCAGAACGAGTCGCACATACAGATAGAAGATGCGGCCGAACATGAGCACTGACTGGGCAAGGGTGAGTCCCTCGAACCAGGTGTAGACGCCCTGTCCGGTGAACTGCGTCCGGGCGGCCAGCCAGATGAGTCCGACGAGGCCGAGCGGCAGATAGACCGTCATGATGCGACGCAGGTTCAGGCGCCTGGCCGCCAGGTCCATCAGGAAGAGCAGTCCGGGCATGACGAGCGTCGTTTCTTTTGAAAGCATGCCGACCGCGAACATGAACGTGCCGCCCAGGATCGAGGTCCAGCGGGGCGATCGGGCGTCTGAACCGGCAGGCGTGAGCAGCCATAGAGACGCGAAAACCGTCATGCCGGAGATGAGGCTGGTGCGGTACGAAACCAGGTTCACCGCCTCGGTGGAGACCGGATGGACCGCCCAGAGCAGGGCGCCGATGAAGGCGGCAATCAGGGCGGAACGGTCGGTGCCCTCGCCGGATGGCGTCCGCGAAAAGACCGAACGCAGCCAGAGGAAAAGGAAGAAGGCCGCGGCTATGTGTATCAGCAGGTTGGTCGTGTGGAATACGACGCGATCAGGGCCCGCGATCGCCCAGTCCACCGTCATGGAAGTCAGGGCCATCGGTCTGAAGTATGGACGGTTCTGTTCCTGTCCGAGCTTGTAGTCGACCCCTTCCGCCCAGGATCCGGAAAAGAACCCGGGAATGCTGGAAAGGCGCGTGATGGCCGGATTCTTCAGAACCAGGTACTCGTCGTCCCATGCGAATGTGTTCGAGAAGACGGGCAGATAGGCCGCGGTGGCTGCCGCCGCGATCAATGCCAGACAGATGGCGATGCGAGCGCGCTGGTTCATCGGTTTCTCATCTTCCAGAAGCGGTATTTCATCTTCAACCAGTTCACCTTCGCGGTCGTGCGGACGCGAATCCAGTTCCAGTAACGCCGGTTCCACGGGCGGCGCAGGAAGAGCCAGGCGCCGAGCATGCCGCCAGCGTGCACGGTGACCGCGATGTTGGCGCCGGCGACGACCGCGAGGGTGTCCATGCCGATCGCCAGCCACACGATGTTCTTCGCCTTGAAGGGAGCTATTCCGAAAAGGCGCAGTTCGGCCTCGGGAAAGACGAATCCGAAACCTACGATGACCCCCATGATGGCGCCGGACGCGCCCAGCGCCGACACCGGGGGCGTGGCCGAGAACGAGAAGAGAAGCGTGTGGATGATGAACACGACTGATCCGGTCAGCATCGCGATGATGTAGAGCTGCGCGAATCTTGCGGTTCCCAGGGCGCGTTCAAGCCACGGTCCGATGCTGGCGAGCGCCACCATGTTGAACAGGATGTGGATCAGCGAGTTCGGGGCATGCAGGAACGCCATCGTGACGATGGACCACGGTTTAAGGAACAGGTAGCGCGGTGTCAGCGTGCCGATGCCGAGGACGATTCGCTGAAGTTCGGGACTGATGAAACCGATCAGCAGCACCGCTGCATGAATGGCGACACAGGCGATGAGGATTGCCTTGACGAACGGTGTCGTCGGGGGAAACCATCGACGCAGTCCGCTTGTGAAGCGTCGCATAAGGCCTCGTTTGAAAGGGGCGGGTGGTGGCTACTTGCCGCCGCCGGCGTCGAACAGGCGGATGACCTCCGCGGTAAGGTCGACGGCGCCGGATACGTAGATGGCGCTGCCGGAGTGGAAGATGGCCGTGTAGCCGCGATCCTTGCCGAGCTTGTTGATGATCTTCATGAAGCGTTCGAGCAGCGGAGCGGTCAGTTCCTGCTCGCGTTCGGCCAATTCACGCGCGTTCTCGGTGTAGTACTCCTGAAGCTCAAGGCCCTTCTTCTGGTATTCGCCCAGCTTCTGGCGCTTCATTTCGTCGTTCCACATCGAGCCCTGGCTGCGGATTTCGTCCTCAAGGCGCTTCAGTTCATCCTGTTTGCTGTTAAGTTCCTTCTGCTTGCGTTCGGTCATGTCCTGGAGCTTCTTGAGCGCGGCCTTGCCTTCCCTCGATTCGGTGACCGCTTTCTGCAGGTCAACAAAACCGAACTTGGTCTGTGCCGCGACCGGAAGCGAAACCAGCATCAGTGCTGCGAATGTGCCGAGTGTCAACGTTCTGCGCAGATTCATTGGAATCCTCCAGTGGTCGAGAATCGCCATCAAGTGGCGCCGGGAAAACGAACCGGATGAGATGGTCCGCAATCGCGGTGCAATAATCCGATAAACCCCGCCTCAAGTCAACCTGCCCCTGTCGCAGAAGGGCGAATGTAATTCGCCCCTACGCCGGAACCCGATCCCGACCCTGACCCCGATCCTGTCCCTGATCCAGTCCCTGTCCCTGATCCTGCCTGTGTAGCTATTGCCCGGATTCCCCCGGTGGGGTAACCTTGCGGCGAACTCGGATGCCCGCGACGGTTCGGGGCTGAACCCGGGCAGAGCAGGATTGTCCATGAGAAATTTGACGGCGGCGTCCATCAGGACGATGAAAGGCAGGCAGAAGCTGGTCGTGGTGACCTGCTACGACGCTACGTTTGCCAGGTTGATGGCCGGTACGTCGGTCGACATGCTGCTGGTCGGCGACTCCCTGGGGAATGTCATTCAGGGAAGGTCGGACACCCTGGCAGTCACACTGGAAGACGTCATCTATCACACGAGATGTGTCAGGCGTGGCGCGGGCAATGCTATGCACATCGTTGCCGACATGCCGTTCATGACTTTTCAGGTGAATTCCGACGAGGCGCTGCGTAACGCGGGAAGGCTCATTGCCGAAGGCCGTGCCAACGCGGTGAAGCTGGAGGGCGGCGTTCGGGTGGCCGAAGCGGTCGAGCGGATGACCGCCGCCGGGATTCCGGTCATGGGTCATGTCGGGTTGACGCCGCAGTCAGTCAATGAATTCGGTGGGTTCAAGATTCAGGGGCGTGATTCGGCGGCGGCGGACGCAATCGTCAATGACGCGAAAGCCGTGGCTGCGGCCGGGGCATATTCCATCGTGTTGGAGGGAATGCCCGCTGAACTGGCTGCCAGGATAACGGCTTCGGTTCCGGTGCCAACGATCGGGATTGGCGCCTCCGCCAACTGCGATGGTCAGGTTCTTGTGATTTACGACATGCTTGGGATGGACCCGGGGTTTAATCCCAGATTTCTTAAGAAATATGAAAATCTGGCCGAGCGGATCGTGACCGCTGTGGATACCTTCGGTTCCGAGGTCAGGGATGGCGACTTCCCTGGTCCGCAACACAGCTTCGGCGGGTCGGCGCTCTATTCGGGTGGCACGACCGACGGGGGTTCGAATGTCTGAAAACTGGTCCGTGATCAGCGAGGTCGGCGCAATGAAGGCGCTGACCCGCGAATGGCATGCTCAGGGGCTGACGGTAGGCCTGGTTCCCACCATGGGAGCGCTTCACGAAGGCCATCTGTCGCTGGTCGATCTCGCGTTGAAACACTGTGACCGCGTCGTTACTAGCGTCTTCGTCAATCCGACCCAGTTCGGTCCGACCGAGGATTTCAACCGGTACCCGAGGGATCTCGACGGCGATCTGCAGAAACTGAAGGAGGCCGGCGCGCACGCGGTGTTTTCGCCGTCCACCAGGGAGATGTATCCGGAAGGTTTTCAGACCGGGGTCGAGTTGAGTCGTCTTCCCGGTCACCTTTGCGGTCTGACCAGAACCGGGCACTTCGCCGGAGTGGCGCAGGTCGTTTTGAAGCTTTTCAACATCTGCATGCCTGATGTGGCGGTGTTCGGTCAGAAGGACTTTCAGCAGGTCAGGATAATCGAGCAGATGGTCTGCGACCTGAATCTGGACGTGAAGATTGTGAGGCACCCGATCGTGCGTGAAGACGGCGGGCTGGCGCTGTCTTCGCGTAACGTCTATCTGACCCCGCAGCAGAGGGCAGGGGCGTTAAGCATCAACCGCGCGCTGGATGCCGCCGAAAGGGATATTCTGGGCGGGGCGCGGGACGCACGCAGGCTGATTCAGAGCGCGGTCGCCGCCATCGTGGCCTGGGGAGGCGACGTCGAGTACTTCAATATATGTGATCCGACAACACTCGACGACATCGACGAGATCGGTTCGAGCGGCGAGGTGCTTCTGGTGACGGCGGTTCGCTTCGGATACACCCGCCTGATTGACAATCATCTGGTTCGGGTGGGGTGACTTCAGGTCGTGCGCTGTAACTCAAGGAGTTCATAATGTTTCCCGTGAACAAGGTCGTACCGGTTCAGATTGACGATGCGCTGGCGCAGACGTGCGTGAACACTCTCAGGATGTTGTCGGTGGACGCGGTTGAGGCCGCCAGATCGGGCCATCCGGGAGCGTGCATGGGCGCGGCCGACGTGGCATTCGTGCTCTGGTCCGAGTTCCTGCGGTTCGATCCGTCGGATCCGGACTGGAAGGATCGGGACCGCTTCATCATGTCGATCGGGCACGCATCAATGCTGCAGTATTCGCTGATGCACCTGACGGGATACGACCTGACCCTGGACGAGATCAGAAATTTTCGTCAGTGGGGAAGCCGCGCGGCCGGCCATCCTGAACACGAGATGCTGAAGGGCGTCGAGGTCACGACCGGACCTCTGGGGCAGGGCTTCGCCAACGGCGTCGGGATGGCTCTCGCGTCGAAGATGCTTGCGGCGCGCGTGAATCTGGAAGATGGCGGGCCGGTCGGGGCCAGAGTGTTCGTCCTCGCCGGCGACGGCGACATGATGGAGGGGATCAGTTATGAGGCAGCCTCGCTGGCCGGACACCTCGGACTGGACAACCTCGTCTGCCTGTACGACTCGAACCGGATCACGATCGAGGGTTCCACCGATCTGGCGTTCGGCGAGGACGTGGCCGGCAGGTTCACGGCGGCCGGGTGGGACGTGCAAACGATTGACGGACACTGTCACCGTGAAATCCGCGAGGCGCTTGGCTCCGCCACCGCCGCCGGAGGTCGTCCCCACCTGATCATCTGTCGCACCCGTATTGGAAAGGGCGCGGCAACGATGGAGGGATCCGCCGGAACACACGGCGCGCCGCTCGGCGAGAAGGAAGTCCGGGCCACGAAAGAGGCAATCGGCTGGCCCGTTGAACCTCGGTTCCATATCCCGGCGGAAGTGGCGGAGTTCTATCGCGGGATGGGCCTGCGCGGCGCCGCTCTTCATCGCGCCTGGGAAGACGCCTTCAAGGACTACCGGCGGGCGAATCCCGACAAGGCGGCCGTCTGGGACGCGTGTTTTGACGACTCACAGGTGTCCGGCGAAGTAATACGTTCGATCCTGGACGCGGCGATGTCGGCCGACGGCAAGGCCACCAGAGCGGTCTTCGGGGCGTCGCTTCAGGCGGCGTTCAAGGGTGTGCCCAATCTTATTGGCGGATCCGCCGACCTGGCGCCGTCGAACAACACGGCCATCAAGGACGCCGTCGACGTGCGACCCCGCGACTTTTCCGGCGCGAATCTGCATTTCGGCATCCGGGAACACTCGATGGCCGCGGTCTGCAACGGCATCGTGCTGCACGGCGCGTTCCGTCCGTTCTGCGCGACCTTCCTGATCTTCGCGGACTATCTGAAGCCGTCCGCCAGAATGGCGGCCCTGATGCGTCTGCCCGCGACATTCATCTTCTCGCACGACAGTTTCCGCGTCGGCGAGGACGGCCCGACGCACCAGCCGGTGGAACAGCTGTCGATGCTGCGCGCGATTCCCGGTTTCACCGTTCTTCGCCCGGCGGATCCGGTCGAGATGGCTGGATGCTGGTCAATCATTCTTGAACGAGATCGCGGACCGGTGGCCCTGGCAACAACCCGACAGGCCATTCCGAAGTTTGCGCGGCCGGCCGGTGTCGGTCCCGAATGCGTCAGGCAGGGTGGCTACGTGTTCCGTGATTGCGCGGACGGCCGACCGGACGTGGTTCTTGTCGCCAGCGGTTCCGAACTCCAGCTCTGCCTTGAGGCACTGCCGGCGATCGAGGCGACCGGTCGCAGGGTCCGCGTGGTTTCGATGCCGTCGCTTTCGCTGTTCAATCGTCAGTCCGCGCAGTATCGCGCCGATGTGCTGGGCGATTCCGGGCGGATAGTGTGCGTCGAGGCCGGCGCCACCGACACCTGGGCCGGCATCCTGTGTGGACGCGGCTTCGCGATCGGGCTGGATCACTTCGGCAGTTCTGCGCCGGCCGACGTCCTCGCCGTCAAGTACGGATTCACGCCGGACGCCGTCGCGCGCGCGGTCATTGAGCGCACTTGATCAGTTCGTCGATGTAGCGGTCCTGAATCGTCTGCCAGTATTCGCCGTCGGATTTCATCCTGATGATGATGTTCAGGAACTCCGGGATGCTGACGAATCCGTTCTCCCTGACAGTCCGTTCCGCCTTGTCGCGCTTGCCGCTTTCAGTTCCCTGAATCGCTTCGAGGTACTGTGCCGGCATCTGCATCGGCACGATGCTGTTGATCGGATCACGACCGTGGTTCGCCTGGCAGCCTATCTGGAAGTAAGCCGTCTCGAACCGCGCCTTGAGACCGGCCATCGGATCCGAGACCTTCACCGGCTCCGGAGCAGGCTGCCCGGCATTCCTTTCGACCTGGGCGCCATGGCATGCTACCAGGCCGGACGCACCCGCCAGAAGCGCTGCCAGCAGAAGAGATGACATCCTCATGACGCACCCCGCGATTTTTGTGACTCTGTAACTATAGGTCGTTACATCGAAATATGGAAGGTTGTGGCTGAAATTGACGCGAAACGGCGCGCCGTTACGGATCGGAAGCCTCGACCGCATCAGCGTCGAAGCCGTTCCATCCACATTTCTTGATCGTGATCGTGAAGGTTCCGTTATTGACGACGCTGGCGTCTGCCACGAGGTAGTAAGTCGTTTCCGTGGCCGAGGCCGGAACCTGGTAGATCAGGTTGCTGTCCTTGCTGCCGGAAGCCACGCAGTTGGCCGCAAGGCAACCGTCGCCATTGTCCTGGATCAGAAATACGCTGAGGAATGAGGCAAGTACGGGCAGCGACTGCGAGAAATCCACTTCAAGCAGGCCGCCGGGGCCGGCGGGAACCTTGAGGAGGAACGCCTTTTCGCGACCCGGGTTGTAGTTCGGCGAGCATTCGGAAGAATAGTTGAACAGCGCCGATGTTGATGTTCCGATGCTCCATGAGGTCTCGCCACTGACCGAATTGTCGCCTGCCGCGCACATAAGCTCGGTGGCGGATGCCTCGCATTTGCCTTCGGCCAGGCAGTAACCGTCGGCGTGGCATTCGACGCCATTCTGGCAGCCGGGTGGACACGTCTTTCCGCACCCGTCCGGTCCGCATGCCTTGCCGGCGCAGTCCGGGTAGCAAATGTCCTCGCATTGTCCGGACGTGTAGTTGCAGAAGAGGCCGCCAGTGCATTTTCCGTCGTTGTCGCCGCACTTGCCGCCGCAACCGTCGTATCCGCAGACCTTGCCCGCGCAGTCAGGCACGCACACCTCGGGCTCGCACTGTCTGGTTTCCAGGTTGCAGATCGGTTTGGGAGCCTTGCAGCCGGGTTTGCACTCGCCGTCGCCACAGGGTTTCGGCCCGCAAAGCCAGGTCGCCGGGCAGACCAGCGTGCAGGGACCGGTGTCCCTGGCCACGTCGAGGACGGTCGTGGAATCGACGGGCGCATCACGCCCGATGTCGGCCGGATGGAGATCGGACGTCACCTGGTCGGGCACGGCGGTGTCAACCTGCCCATAATCGGGCAGGAATCCGTAATCGATGGCGATGTCAGGCAGTCTGGCCGGTCCATCCGAGCATGCGGCAAGCGTCGCCAGGAGCGAAGTGAGGATGATGCATGTACGTTTCATCTGTTCCCGTTCCCGTGCGGATGAAGTCGCCAGCATCGGTCACTGGATACTCTCATCCTGGTAGCTGTGGACGACGTGGGCAGTCCCGTCGCCATTCGTGCGTTCGACGAAAGGTGTATCGACATTGGAACAGCATACACGGCCGACATCCCACATGTCCAGCGTGGACATGCCGGTGGTCAGGGTCTTCTCGTAGACCGCTTCCGAACTGTTTATGAACACTCGGATCGTCGGATACGACTTGCCCCAGCCGTGGTCGTCGTAGTAATGGACGCCTACCCGGTAGCAGTCCGGCGGAGTCGTGGAGAAGGCGGGGTCCGGGATGGTGTATGTCCAGTTTTCCGGCCCGCCGCCGCTCGTGTCGTCACGGTCCAGTTTGGGCTGGTGAAGAGGATCATCCCAGTTTACATCGTCCCAGGTGGGATTCTTCACCATCCAGTAGCAATCCCAGTCCAGATCGAAGTAACCGTAGGGCTTGCCATCCGCGGGGTCGCGCGTTTTGCCCGTCGCGTTCGGGTGAACCAGGTGAAGATCCATGTCGGAACCGCAGTCCGGGTTCTTGATGCTGCATTCGTCGGTCTGATCCTTGTCCGCGGGTGTGTTCCAGCTGAGTTCGATGTGGCAACCCTGAGGAGGAACAACGTTGACGGTCTGGCAGCACTTGTCAGAGCAGCCGTCCTTGTTGAAGACCTCGAGACAGAACTCGTAGGTTCCGACGACGTTTGGCTCGAAACTGGGATCCCTGAAGGTCGAGGTCGGCATGAAAACCGACACCGAATCCTTCGGGCCATCCACGGTCCATTCGTACTTGTCGATGCCGCCGCCCGGGGTCGGATCGTAGCTGCTGCTGGAGAACGAGATCAGATCCTGCGGGTTGATCGATGCGTTGTCAGGCAGTTCCGCGCCGAGAGACTCCATCGTGAACTGGCAGACCGCGCACTCCGCCTCGGTACCGAGACCTTTCAGCGGCACCTGCATCGCCTGACGCGGCGTGTTGTTCTCGATCACCATGAATCCTTCATCGGGGATCAGTTTGCCGGTGTTGTCCTTGTTGATGTCCACGGGCGTGTATTTGACCACGATGTTCCTGGACTCTTTCTGCGGAATGACCAGTGGATGGTCCCGGTCGAAAGTCCCGACCGTCGTCAGGTCGAACGAGAACTCGTCGCTGGTGCCTTCGGCGCGGTAGATGTCGAAAAGCTCGAGGTCCGTGTCCGGGCTGCAGTTGTAAAGTGTCACCCCGACTCCCTTGACGCCGGTTCCGACAACGACCGATCCGAAGTCAACGAGCTCAGGCGTCACGACCAGGCAGGGACCACCGATGTTGGCTTGAACGGATGCCTCGTAAGCCTCGCCCAGTGATGTATCGAAATCGGGGTCGTTGCTGAAGAAGCGGAACGTTGCCTTGGCCGGGGTGGCGGTCATGGCCGTGTAGAAGACGGGCAGTTCGAGGGACTCCATCGGCTGAATCACGACCGGCGCGGCGCAGATGGTGTCGTCTATGGTCAGTCTGGTCGCCGGGTCTTCGTAGGTGATCGGGATGATCGCATCGGCGTCGGCGACCCACTGTTCGGTGCCGGTCGCGTCCGTCCTGCGTTCACAAGGCCACTGGAAGCCGAAACCGTCGGAATGTTTGATTGCATCCACCCGGTTGATTTCGAGCGCGGCCAGACCGGTGTTCTGGATGTACATGACGTCCTGGATCGTCGAGCCGTCGACGGCGACGAAACCGAGGTCGAGCGGGTTCGGATCGACACTGATGTTCGGTTCGATGACGGCCTTGGTGATGTTGATGATCAGCGGATCGCTGTCCAGGTCGTTGCTGGCGATAGTCAGCGTGGCGGTCTTCGGGCACAGATCGGTCGGGTCGTTGAACCTGACGGTCAGTTCAAGGAATCCGTTTTCACCCTCGCCAACCGAGTCGGTCGGGGCGATCGAATACGGGAAGGCCGCTCCGGCCTGAACCTCGAGCGAGAACGCGGTCGCGTTGCTGTCGGGACAGAGCGCGCCGCCCAGCACCGGAGCCGTGGTCAGGACAAGGTCCGCGTCGCCGGAATTGATCACCTTGACCTTGTAGACGGTGGTCATCTGGACGTCGATGCCAGCCGGGTCGAGGTCGATCTGGGGGGTGTCAGCCTGGCTGCCACCGCTGCACGCGACGATGACCGCAGTCATTGTCGCGAATATGAATGCCGCGTAACGTGTCGTTTTCATCTCTCACCTCGGGGTCGAAAAAACGAGCCCCCAAATAACTCTAGTAGAGAGTCTCGTCCGGGTAACCGGTCGCGATGTGCGCGGAACCATCCTGGTTCGTTCTTTCCACGAAGGGAGCCTCGGCATTCGAACAACAGAGACGGCCGACATCCCACATGTCCAGCATGTTCATGCCTTCCGTGATGGTTTTTTCATAGACCGGCACCGAGTCGTTCACGAAGATCCTGATGGTCGGGTAGGACTTTCCGAACAGGTGGTCATCGAAGTAGTGAACCCCGACGCGGTAGCAGTTCGGCGGTGTGGTCGAAACGTCCGGATCCGGCTTTTTGTACGTGAAGTTTTCCGGTCCCGCGCCGTCCGTGTCGTCGCGATCCAGGTTCGGCTGGTGATCCCAGTCGGACGCGTTGTCCATGTCCCAGACCGGCTGGGTAATGAACCAGTAGCAGTCGAAATCGGGGTCGAAATACCCGTATGGCGTGCCGTCGGTGTCCTTGAAATCGCCGCTGGCCATCGGATGCGCGACGTGCAGGTCCATGTCGGCTCCGCAGTTGCGGGACAGGTAGCACTCGTCGCCCTGGTCGGTGTCGGCGGGGGTGTTCCAGGTAAGTTCGATGTGGCAGCCCTCGGGCGGCTCGACCTTGACCGTCTGGCAGCACTTGTCGGAACAGCCGTCCTTGTTGAAGACCTCAAGGCAGAATTCGTACTCGCCGATGATATTCGGCTGGAACGTGGTATCGCTGCAAACGGTCGCGGTCGGCACGAAGACCGACACCGAGTCCGCCGGCTGCTTGACGGTCCAGTCGCAGGAGGCGATCGATCCGCCGAAAGTCGGGTCGACGCTGTGGTTCATGAACTGAATTTCTTCCTGGGGTTTGATGGTGTCGCCGTCGTTGAGCGCCCCGGCGGTCGTTGACATCGAGAACTGGCAGACAGCGCACTGGGCCTCGGCACCCAGACCGTTGATCGGAACCTGCAGCGACTGGCGCGGCGTGTTGTTGTCGAACACCAGGAATCCCTGATCCGGGACCAGTTTTCCGGTCAGGTCCTTGTTGACGTCCGTAGGCGTGTATTTCACAAGGATCGACGTGGTCATTCCGGCGGCCACCTTGAGGGGATTGTTTTCGGATACCTGGGTGGCGGGGGAAATGTCCATCGTGAATTCCGAACTGGTGCCTTCCGAGAAGTAGAGGCCGTGGATCGAGAGTTCCTCGTCTCCGCAGTTGTAGATCTGGACGTTGCGTTCCTCGGTGCCGCTGCCGACCACGACCGTTCCGAAATCGATCGGAGTCGGGGTGACCAGCAGACACGGACCGCCGTAGTTCGCCTGCAGCGTGGCCTCGTAGGCCTCGCCCTTGGATATGTCATAGTCCGGATCGTTGCTGTAAAGACGGAAGATGGCCCTGGCGGGCGTCTCGGAAATGGCGGTGTAGAAGACCGGGATGCCGACCGAACTGGCCGGTTCGACGACCACCGGCGACGCGCAGATCGTGTCGTCAATCCTGATGCCGGATTGCGGCGGGTCGTAGGCGATCGGGATTCGGGCGTCCTTGTCGGTCGCCCAGGCTTCGGTACCCGCCGCGTCCGACTTGCGTTCACACGGCCAGACGAACGCGAAGCCGTCCGCCATCTTGATCACGTCGACGCGACTGATTTCCAGGGGCGCGAGGCCGGTGTTCTGGATGTACATCGTGTCCTCGAAGGCGGTCGGGCCGAGCGGCACGAAGCCCATGTCGACCGGGTTTGGATTGACCGCGATATTCGGTTCCACCACGGCCTTCGTGATGTTGATGACCAGTTCCTCGGTATCGACGTCGTTGCTGAGTATCGTGACCGTCGCGTTCTTGCTGCAGAGATCGGTCGGGTCGTTGAACCTGACCGTCAGTTCCAGTGCGGCGTTTCCACCTTCCGGCACGTTATCGGCAGGCTCGATTTCGTACGGGAATTCGGCGCCGGCCTGAACTTCAAGCGAGAATGCCGATGTCACGCCGTCCTGACACAGTCCGCCGGCGAGCACAGGGGCCGACGGAATTTTCAGGGTCGCGTCGCCGATATTGATCACCTTGACTGAGTATACCGTCGTCATCTGAACGTCGGTTCCTGCCGGATCCAGCTCGATTTGAGGATTGTCGCCGGCGAGACCGCCGCCGCAGGCAACAAAAGCGGCGGCAAGCAGTGTCGCGGTCAGGGTGATGCTGGTGGATTTCTTCATGTTCGTCGGGGCCTCTGTGAGTAAAGAACTGCGCCGCATTCTACAGAATTGGCGGGTACTTTAACAAGGTATATTGATACCGGCGGGTGCGCGCGAGCCTCATGAACGACTTTGCGCAGGGGAAAACAAGCTGGAAGAAAGCGCGTCGCCCGGGGTGGCTATGGTCAAGGTGGCGTTTCAGTTTACCCGGGGAAGAACGATATTGCCGGTGTAAGTCATCTCCCTGGACAGGGGCTGGAATTTGATCGACTCGAAGGTCGTCTTTATGCATTGGTTGAGGTCGGCATCGATGATATCGATGGTGTCAAACCCCAGATCCTTGACGGCACCGGATGTCGAGATCGTGAACTTGAGCGAGATCGGGATCTGACGGGGCACGTCCACCGCCATC
>Ga0209606_1001311_pt1 | contig 31377 bp, 29 predicted proteins | sample AD_UKC057_MetaG_FD_184412 | JGI IMG/M metagenome (GOLD analysis project Ga0209606, IMG submission 184412) | Active sludge microbial communities of municipal wastewater-treating anaerobic digesters from USA - AD_UKC057_MetaG (SPAdes) (version 2) | ecosystem: Engineered > Bioreactor > Anaerobic >...
GGCTCATCTGGTCCTTATCATTCCGATGTTTGTGTACTACTGGAATCGGGCGCTTACCACCCTTCTGGGCTTACCGCGGATACGGTACTGGCAAGCGAGTGCCCTCTTTCTCCTTTCACTGTTCCGAATCTAAGATTACTGACATCGCATGTACTACGCGATGAACCACAACGGGGAATGATCGGGACGCAAGAAAGCCGAAGCTTATTGTTTTGGCGGGCATTCTAGCAGCTTGAGTGAGAATCAGAGTTGAGAATCAGTGACAGCAGCTCTTTGCTGTGGCGCTTCTTCCCACATCCGCCCAGATGGGCTACACTTTACTTGGGTCGAACAAGGGCCTGTGTGCGAGGTCGCTATTCGCCTGTGTTTGGGGCAAGCGTGACGCTGACATCCACGTCGCCCAGTTCCGGTTTGCCCTGGCGCGTCTCGAAAGTCTCGATGCTCAGCATGCGGACGATATCGTCCCTGGCGATATCTACGAGTTTCAGGCTCTCGGGGGCAGCGCAGACAACGACCTTCTGTACGGGAGCTTTCATGCTGAGATTGGCGTCGGCCTTGGCTTTGCGCACCGCCTCGATGATCGCCACGGCAATGTCGAAGGTCCGGGCATCCGATGGTGCCGCTATGGCGTCGAGTTCGTTGTTGCCGGGCCAGGGGCTCCTATGTACGGACGGGCGCATGCCCTTGTCGTTGCTGTAGCACCAGTGCCAGACGTCTTCGCACAGGAAGGGCAGGTACGGCGCGAACATCCGCACGATCGCGCGGTGCAGCAGACGCAACGTCGCTGCCGCCGAGAGACGGCCATCCGTGAGTTCTTCGTCGTAGGTGCGGGGTTTGGCCAACTCGAGGTAGTTGTCGCAGAAGACCTTCCAGAAGAAGTCCTCGATGAGCATCAGGGCTTGCGCGTAGTCGAACTCGTGCAGGGACTGTGTGGCGCGGGCGACGGTATCTCGTAATCTGGCCACGACGGCGCGGTCGGTTTCGACGACGATCTTCTCGGGACCCAACTGTGCGGCGTCGATGTTCTCGAACCGGCCGACGGCGAATTTGCTGGCGTTAAAAAGCTTGGTGCACAGCCGTTTGCCGACCTTGAACACCTGTTCGTCGTATGCGGTATCCACGCCGAGCCGGGCCCGGGCCGCCCAATAGCGCACGCTGTCGGCCCCGAACTCGTCGAGGAGGGGTTCGGGTGTGACGACGTTGCCCTGGCTCTTGGACATCTTCTTACGGTCGGGGTCGAGGATCCATCCGCTGATGACGACGTTGCGCCAGGGGACCTGGTTCTCGTGAAGGTAAGCTTTGACGATGGTGTAGAAGGCCCATGTGCGGATGATCTCGTGGCTCTGGGGCCGGATGTCCATGGGGAAGAGTTTTTTGTGGCGCTCGGGGTCGGTCGCCCATTTCGAAGCGATCTGCGGCGTGAGCGAACTGGTTGCCCAGGTGTCGAAGACGTCCGGGTCGCCCGTGAACCCGCCGGGCACGCCGCGCTGGTTTTCGGTGTAACCCTCGGGGACTTGGTCGAGCGGGTCGATGGGTAGACGCTTCGCGGAAGGGACGAGCGGCTTGGCGTATTGCACGTTGCCGTTCTTATCGAGCGGATACCAGACCGGGATCGGCACTCCGAAATAACGCTGACGGCTCATGCACCAGTCCTGGTTGAGCCCTTCGACCCAGGACTCGTACCGTTTGCCCATGAACGACGGGTGCCAGTGAATCTTGCGGCCCTGTTCGATGAGGGCGTCTTTCTTGTCGAGGATGCGCGTGTACCACTGCCGGGCGGGGATCAGTTCGAGAGGCCGGTCGCCTTTCTCGAAGAACCGGACGGGATGGGTGATGTCCTGTTTGGGGCGGTCGATGATGCCATCCATCTCCTCGGCGAGGTCCATCAAGACCTTCTGGGCTCGTTTGGTGTACATGCCGGCGATGCGCGCGTAAATGGCGTTGGCTTTTTCGGGCTGGAGGCTTTCCCAGCCGGGTTCGCCGAACGTCACCGGCAACAGATGCCCGTCTTTTCCGATCACCTGGCGCAGGGGGAGGTTAAACTGCCGCCACCACTCGACGTCGGTCTGGTCGCCGAAGGTGCATACCATGACCACCCCCGTTCCCTTCTCAGGGTCGGCTTTCGGATCGGCCATGATGGGCACCGGCACATGGAAAAACGGCGTGACCGCGTGCTTGCCGACGTACGAGGTGTAGCGTTCGTCCTCGGGATGGACCAGGACGGCGACGCACGCAGCCAGCAGCTCGGGGCGCGTAGTGGCAATCACGAGATATCCGTCGGGCTCGCGGAGGGGGAAGCGCAGGTAGTAGTAGGCGCTGGCCACTTCCTTGTCGACCACCTCGGCCTGGGCGATGGCGGTTCGGAAATCGACATCCCACATCACGGGCGTTTCGTCCTGGTAGCAATCGCCTTTTCCGAGGAGTTCCAGGAAACTCTTCTGCGAGGTAAGTCGGCAATGCGCGTCGATGGTGGCGTATTCCTGGTCCCAGTCGTAGGACAGGCCGAGACGCGTCCACAGATGGCGAAAAGCCTCTTCGTCCTCGCGGGTAACCTCATTGCAGAGTTCGATGAAGTTGCGGCGGCTGATGGGAAGCGGTTCGCCCTTCGTGCCGCGGCCGCGCTCGAGCTTGGGCTCGTAGTGCAGATGAGGCTCGCACCGGACATTGTACAGATTCTGCACGCGGCGCTCGGTTGGCAGGCCGTTGTCGTCCCACCCGATGGGGAAAAAGATGTTTTTCCCGAGCATGCGCTGAAACCGAACGATGAAATCCTGGTGGCTATAACTGAAAAGATGCCCGACGTGGAGGGAACCGCTCACGGTCGGGGGAGGCGTGTCTACTACGAAGGTCTCGTCACGGCCCGGTTCGGGATTCCACGCATAGAGGCCGCTCTCGTTCCACGTTGCGCACCACTTGTCCTCGATCGCGCTCGCATCATACTTCCTGGGAATGCCTTCGGATGGGGTCGACATGCTCCACTCCTGTGTGAAATGTTGTTTGTAAACGGCATGGAAATGCGTTTGCAATGGAAAAAGGTGACGAAAGTATAGCAAAACGCACGGGACGGAAGAAAACATACGGAACAGCTTGCCCCGGCCCCTCCCCTTGGAAATCGATCTCTACCCGCATACACTGCCAATGGAGCGTCACGAGGCTGAAGGCGCGGCCAGCCGACCGGATGCTGTGGAGCCTTCTGGCCAAGGCTCGGTCTGGATGGAAGGATGCTGCACGATCAGAACACTCAATCGACGTCGTAAATCATTCTGGTGAGTTGGTTTGAGTTTAACGCGCATGTCGTGGGCCGCGGTTGACTGGGCTTGAGTGTGCGGGCATCACACGCATCTTCATATGGGAAGAATTGCCCGCCTTGGTGTTGGATCTCATTCTCAGGCCCTGGCATCTGCTTGTTTTGTTTCTGGCTTCTCAGCTCAATCGGGAGCAGCAACGCATCATCGAGTATTTGCAGGTGTGGGACCGAGGCCTCGGCAACAATCTCATCGAGCTGGGCAACGAGGCCGGCCGCGTCGAAGGAAGCATTGCTTGCCGTAACCGCCTCGGCGGCGTGCTCCGCTGCTACCGCCGCCGAGCTGCACGATGTTCCGGCGTCGACATGGCCGACCCTTTGCGAGACAACTCTGTCTGAGATTTTCAGAATACGTCCTAATCCCGTCAGATTCTTACAGGCGACTGATTCGTTCGTAACAGCCGGGATCGTGGATTAGTCTTTCGCCCTTACGGCGGCCATTCGGAAACCACCGCATCCAGCATGGCACGATACCTTTGAAAGCAGTCAAATGACATGTAGGAACGCACTGTGTCGTTCAAGAACGGCACATACCCGCCCTGCTCGAGGAGCGGCCGCACCGAAACATCGAGCTCCCTTTGCAGAGCCGCCGGGCCTTCCATCACCGCCCGCCAATCGATACCGCCAAAGAAGCAGATATGCATTCCGAACTTTCTCCGAAGAGCCAGATAATTCATTCCGCATTCGGCGCCGCGACTCAGGAGGAAACCATTGATGCCGGTTTCGAGCCAAACCGGAATCAGCGGTTCCACGTGCCCCGAGGACCAGATGAAATGGTGCCGCGCCCCATGACGTTCCAGGCAGGCAACTATCCGGCGCAGGACCGGTTGCACGAAATGCCGATACATTTCCGGCGAGATCACAATTCCATGATTGGATGCGATGGGTTCGTAATAAATCGCAAAGTCAATGGTCACGCCCCGTAGCACATTTTCCAGGATTTCGGCCAGGTAGTGCACATAGAAGTCCATTTGCTGTTCCACCAGGGCGGGTCTCTCGCAAGCGACCTCAAGGGCCTCGCTGAGGGTGGCGCCGTCGTGAATCCCAATCACCTGGAAGAATCCCTCGTCCCACGGCGCCGCCGCCAACGGGTAGGTGCGCTCCTCCCACTCCTTCGTGTTCCAATCTCCTGGGAAGGGCTTGTTTCGAAGCGCCAGGAACGACTGTTGAAACGCTTCCATGTCGTCTTCGATCTTGACTATGGGACGGCGCTCTCGTTCCAGGCGGAATTCCAGGGGCAGCCACTCGAACGAATCGAGGTGGAAAAACCGGGCGGGAGTCAGATCGTCAAACCGTCCTTCTTCGCGCCAACGCTGCACGGTATCGTCAGCAAACTCGCTTTCAAATCGCGGGGGCGCCACCGGGCCAAACGACAGCGTTCTGGCCAGCCTCTCACGCAAACTCATAGGCTGCTCGTGTTGCATCAGGGGCTCTCCTGGAACGGGTCCGCCAGCCGCACCAACATGCTTCTTCCCTCTACTCGTTCTGTTATCGCGATCAAGCCAAATCTCCACCGTGTCCGCTGGAGCCGCTCATTTCTTTGCGGCACATGCCCGGAATTCCTATGATACATAAAACGCGGGAGCTTACAACCATGGGTGGAATGAGATGGTTTCTTGCAGTCTGTGCGGTGGCGTTGCCGGGGTGGGCTGAGGCCCCCTTCGATTACTTCGACAATTCATGGAGCGTGATCGGACTCAAAGACTACGCGCGAGGCACGCGGATCACACCGGACAACAAGCTCATGATCGGCGCCTCTGTTGGCACCAGTGAGGACGAGGCAGACAAAGCCTCCGTACAAATACGATTTGGAGGGGATCTGACTCCTTTGAGCCGCGAGCAGACGAAGCGGCTGATGGACGGCTGGCTGCCCGTGGTGCTCCTGGACGCGCAGGACGGTCCTGTCCGCTACGAGTTCATGTTCTGGGCCACGCCACTGCCTTCGGTGAGTGATTGGCAAAAGGCATTTGGATGGCCGAGTGAAGGCGAGAACTTCCTCAATTGGATCGCCGTCCGCGTTGTGAATACAGGGGATGCTGTGTGTGAGGGGAAGCTGCGGATCGAGCAGACGGGCTCCTACGAGGCGTCGCGGCATCCAGTGCCCAGCCTGGCCCCTCCCAAGGAGTTCTCATGGCTGGTGGAACCGCAGAAGCCCATTGACTGCGCCGTGGCAATTCCGTGGGAACCGGTTGAAGGCGCGGATTACTCGCACGAAGCCTCGGACGTCTGGTTGGACCGCACCCTCCACTATTGGCAGAACATCATGGCGAACGCGGCCTCCATTCGGGTTCCCTGTGAAAAAGCCTCGCAGGCTTACCTGGCTGCTCACGTTTGCCAACTCATTGCAAGCGACCACGGTGAACTGCACGGCGGCGAGGGGTTCTACGACCAGTTCTACATCCGCGACGGCGCCTACCAGGTGATGGAACTCGAGGAGGCGGGGTTGTGGGACGTGGCACGAAACGCCATTGAGCCCTTCAGTGAAAACCAGACCGACGAGGGACGGTTCGAGACTCAGAAAGGTCAACTCGACGCGAATGGCCAGGCACTGTGGGCTCTCTGGCAGTATTACCGGATCACGGCGGATCGGTCTTGGCTCGACCAGGTATACCCCAAAATGCGGAAGGCCGCGGAATGGACAATGCAGGCCAGGCGGAGCGCCCCGGCGGACTCGCCTTTTGCGGGCCTGCTCCCCGCCGCGCCAGCCGATGGAGAGTCCCTTTGGGATGGGAAGCATCATATCCTCGGGTACGATTTCTGGAACCTTCGCGGGCTTCTCTGTACGGCGGAAGCGGCCCGGACACTGGGCAAGACAGACGAAGCGGACCGGTTGATGAAGGAAGCCGCTGAATATCGCGATGCCATCGACAAGGCCTGGCAACGCACGGAGCTCCCGCATTTTCCGCCAAGCTGGGAAAAGGAAGGAACGCACTGGGGAAACACGGAGACCCTTTGGCCGACGCCCGTGTTTTCCGCGAACGACCCCCGGGTCGTGGCATCCATGAACGAGGTGCGCGAAAAGTACCTCGGCGGTTTCGTGGAAGGCACGATCCGTTGGACGGATGGAAAAATCGAAAACGCCATCCATCCCTACATGTCCGCGTATACCACAATGGCTTCTCTGGCGCGGGGCGAGCACGAGAAGACCGTTGAGGAATTCTATTGGTACTTGCTGCACTCAACAGCCGCTCACGGATTTCCGGAGGGGATATTCTACGAGCGCCGCTTTGCTTGGAGTAACACGATCCCGCATGTGACGGGCGCCTCCAACTATGCGCTGATGTTCCGGCACATGTTTATCCACGAGCAGGAGGAGGAACTCCATCTGCTTACCGCCGTCCCTGACTGGTGGCTCGACGACGGCAACGAGATCAGAGTCGAACGAGCCCCCACCCACTTCGGACCAATGGGTTTCCGGGTACGAGGGACCGCACAGGGAATCCGGCTGGTGTTGGACCCTCCGCAGCGACAAGCGCCGCAACGGATCGTTCTGCATCTCCCCGCGTCGCGCCTCCCTGAACATCCCGTGGAAGGTGTGGAGGTTCTCGTTCGGGACAGTCAGGCAAGCCGGCTCGATTTTCCGGGCGTCATTGCGAAATTCCGGGCAAATCAGCAATAGTTATTCCACGTTGGATGGGCCGCGGAACACGGAAGAACTGGAGGGAGCCGGTATTTCCGTGAGCCACCACACGCAAGTAGGTGCCGCGTGACCGCAGCCCGGTCTGCGGTTATCGGTTTCGACGGCGCGTCAAGAAACATGGAGACCGGAGAAACACTCACGATGCCGCAAAGTCCTAGGCAGAATCCCTATTCGGAGCGACCGAACGGCAGCATCCGGCGCGAGGTCCGCCAGTGGCGAAGTCACTCGAATAATTGCTCAGAGAGCTCGTGGGCTCCCTTCCGGGCATCGTGGCTTTCTGTAGGCTCACAGCGCTCAATGGCCGGTAAGGTCTGAGAACTTTCTGCCAGTTCTTCTTTCCTTGCCAAGGCCATCCGCGGCGAGCATGGCATTGAGAACGTTTTCGGGACTAATCACGCCTGCTTCGTGATGGACGGGCTGCCCGGGAGCGCAGGCCTTCTCAGCCGCCTCCATCAGCTTTCCCGGGCCAACGTTTCCTAGACCAATGTCGGCAAGCGTGGTCGGCAAACCGACGTTCTCACAGAACGAGAAGACCGTGGACGATTCGTCTTCGGATGCGCCTGTGAGTTGGAGCCCGGCTAGAACGCCAAAGGCGACTTTTTCGCCGTGGTAGAACGAATGGGTTTCCGCCAATGCAGTGAGGCCATTGTGAATGGAATGGGCGGTGGCCAGCCCGGCGCTTTCGAACCCGAGTCCGCTCAATAAAATGTTCGCCTCGACAATGCGCTCCAAGGCCGGTGTGACAAGGTGCCTTTCGCTGGCGGTCTTAGCACCCACACCGTACGCCAACAGCGTCTCATAACAGAGTTTGGCGATGTGAAGTCCGACCATTGTGCTATATCCGCCACACTCGTTCGGAGACTGGGTCCGGTCACAGGACCTGGCTTCGAACCATGTGGATAGCGCGTCGCCCATTCCGGCCACCAGAAAACGCGCCGGCGCCGCCGCGATGATGCCCACATCCACAAGCACCACCGCCGGGTTGGCTTTTTGATAGCATACGGAATCGAAGATCCCGTCGTTTGAGTACAACACCGCACACCCGCTGCACGGTGCATCAGTCGAAGCGATAGTGGGGATAATAATCACGGGTATGTTCGCACGGTCCGCGACGATTTTCGCCGTGTCAATGGTCTTGCCTCCACCCATACCGACCAGAACGTCTACCTGCTTCTCCGTAAGGATAGCGGCCAATCGGGTCAACTCATTCTCGCAACACTCGCCGCGAAATAGTTCGATGGGGATAGCCTGCGCACTCAGATCGAGGCCGCACGTGGGGAGCACTCTGTCGTTAACCGAGGGCGAGGCCAATATTAGCGCCTGTTTGCCCAGCAAATCTATCAGTGCGGGCAATTCGCCAATAGCATCGACGCCTTGGATGTACTTTCCGGGAAAGACTGCTTTCTTGAACACATGAACCTCCTCTGTTTCAGGTTGTGTCGCGAAAGTTCAGCAAAAGGAGGGCATGAGTACCTCGAGAATCCACCCGGCTCTTCAACCCGGAAAGGAGAGCACCCATGCACCAAGAGAAGCGTATCACGAACGTGGCGGATTTGAAAGTGGTCTTGGAACAGGATGCCGATATGCTGGGCCCGCTGGTTGCGGGGTTGATGCAGAAGATATTCAAGCCGGAGATGATCGAGTACCTTATGGCGGCCAAGGGAGAGCGGACGGGTGCCCGTCAAGGGTATCGTAACGCACGCTATTCCTGGACGCTTTTGACTCGCGTCCGGAAGCTGGAGTTGTGAATTTCCAAGGGTCGTCGGAGGCGGTCCAACACCGGGGTGTTCGAGCGGTTGGCCCGGCTGTGGTCAGAAACTGCAAATCGGGTGTTATGCTTTCTGTCATACTTGGGCCTTCCGACACACAAAAAGGCCAACGGCTCATCGTCGTAAGCCATTGGCCTGATTATGGTTATATGGTGGGCGGTGCGGGACTCGAACCTGCGACCCCTTTTCTCTGCGCTCACTGTACATGCAGGCCGTAATTCTGTCAACACCTCAATCATAATTGATTTTTGGCCAAAAATCCTTTACTATTTCTTTGATTTTTCGATGCGGGGGAAGGCCGTGAATGAGGATGTGCTACAACTGCTCAATGCGCTCATTCGGGAGAAATCGTCGAGGGAGAAGCGCAGCACTGATCTCCTCAAGGACCCGTTAAGAATTGCCGATGGGTGGTATATGTGCGTCCCCCCTTGCTTTAATGGCGCTCTCGACATTAAACAAACAATCCGAATCAAGAACAAAAGCCAGGCGCTTACGTGGACACAGGGCGCATGGTTCTCGTTCGGTGTGGGAGATTCACTCTATGATACCGCTGATGGGTATAAGCCGTGGTCAAGTGCCTTGAGAGTTCTCCGTTTATGCGTCCAAGTGAAGGCCGCGACCAGTGTAGGCCTCACGGAGGACGGATCTCGCAGATACCCTGGATTTGTCACATTTGCGCTTCTTGCGCCAAACAGCGCACGAACGCGCCTTCTAGAACGCGCTCAGTATGCGGTTTCGCAGGATGAATTTGTGCGGTTTCTGATCGCTGGACCGTCCGGTGTCCTACAAGAGAGAATTGACAGGCTGTAACCTATAATACGGAGGAAGGAAATGCCAGAAGACACGAGACCTGAAATTGCCGGAACGCATTCAATAACGGCCGTGGCACTCGGCCTCTTTTCCGTGCTACTGGCACTCGTACTGCTTTTGGTGCCGTTTATCTTCGACGAATACAATCGCCGGCCGGAACCGCACGAGTTGATCCGGTACGCCGTGTACGTGACGGGCGGGTGGGTGATTGTATTCCTGCTCTGGATCGGCGCCCCGATACTTCACCACCTGTGCGAGATTCGGAACCTGCTCACCGGCCAGGCGACCGCGCCAGACGCGGCGGAGACGGACGCCCGCAAATGAAAACCATCGCGGAAGCAGAGGCAGAGCAAAAAAAGAGAGAAGCTCTCGCGGCAAGCGCCCGGGACAAGTATTACAGGATAGCGCTAACCGTGACTGGCGGCGGAATCGCGCTCCTCGTCACACTGGCACACGGAACCACAATGACTTGCGCAGGAAAGATATTGTTTGCGCTTTCCATCGCGTGTTTTGCCCTCTCCATGATCTGCTACCTTATTGAGGCGCGGCAATCGTCCCTGGCCTTGAGTGGAGAAGAGTGGTCAATTCTACTCTCCAGAAAGGGTATTTGGGAATGGATCGAACGGAGCGCCCTTATCGCACTGTTGCTGGGAGTCGCGACGGCGCTGTCGTTCGCGGCCGTTACGATCGGAGGTGCACAATATGACGCAGAACATATTCAGCAGAACATGGAGCTTCGTGACAAAACTGATGGTTCAGAAACCACAGCCGCCGCCGCCGAAAACAGACAAGAAACCCGGCAAGTAGCTACCCCAACTCCCCCATCACCTGCACCAGCCGTTCCCGGTTCACCCACGCGTAAACCTGAGTGACGTCCGCGTCCGCGTGGCCGAGGACGATCTGTGCCGCGTCCAGGCCGTACCGCTCACGAACCCTCGTCACCGCGTTCTTCCTGAGCTGGTTCGGGCTCTACTGCGTCACCCCGGCATCCGCGCATAGCCGGTGCACGGCCCCACGATACGACGCCCTGGCGTAGTGGTCGCCCACGACCCGCTTCGTGCGCCGTTTGGCCGGTTTCTGGTCGGGCCGCCTGTGTGTCGGTTTCGCGGCCGCGCGTTGGCGGACAGCCTCCCGCGGGTCGAATTGTTGAGTTTCAGCGCATTTGGGAGAATTGGTGGGCTTGGGTTAGGGGAGAGTTGGTGAGTCCTGGAGGGCGTAGCCCGTAAGGACTTACCAACGTGCTCGGCTTCATGGTAGGGTGAAAGATCCCGGAAGAATGGAGGCGACCATGAAGCAGGAAGAGGGTGTCAGAACCGTCAGCGCGAAACAGAGCCGGGCTCGCGAAACCATTCGGGAAATCGGGCGCGCCGGCGGTGCGAAGGCCGACCTTGGGGTTATGAGCACTACGCAACTTACCTTGGACTTTTACGACTTATGTGCGTTGAGCCGCAAGGCCCTTGAAGATACTTTGGGTCCTTTCTGCAAAAAGGAACATCCTCTTTACCCTTTTCCGAAAGGCGCTCTCTTCGGGGCAAGTTCACCGCTCCCCTATCCCGCTGCACTGAAAAGAAGGGCTGATTCGCGCAACCGTCCTAATCAGCGGGGGAAAGCAGGCAGATACCACCCCAAGGTGCTTGGACTACCGGCACACGTTCGGGAGCCAGCTGGCCATGCACGGAGAAAGCCTGCTCAAGATAGCTGCTTTGATGGGAAATTCTCCTGAAATCTGCAGGCGGCATTATGCGGCACTCTTGACGGAGCGCCGACCGGTGGACGCAGTCGAGTTCCTTTCGCAAATACTGGCGGCGTTCTTTGATATTTGAATCCGGTGCGGAACAAAAAGAGGACTTACATTGCCGTAAGTCCTTTGATTCAAATTGGTAGCGGTGGCGGGGTTCGAACCCGGGACCTTACGGGTGAACGAGTACGCGTTTTGGGGAACGACAGGGTGCAATTGCTGAACGTGCGAGAGCCGCGCCATTTGCGGGTACGGTTTAAAACAACTGTCGGGGGGAATAATACCGTGCCTTGAACGAAATTACCAAGTTTAGTGTTGGTAATATCAGGGATCGGCCAATTCGCGTCATGAGCCTGATCTTGGAACCATCGCCTTCTCAGGAATTCTCATAGAAAGATATAATCGGCAGTGAACAAAGGATAACAAACAGGAAACTAGGCGCAAGGGGCACCACGGCTGGAGATTTCGTCGCGTGATGCGCCATTAGCGGAGAGTGTCAAAACGGTCAATGCAGCAAGGGCAGGCTCAAGCTTCTACGATGACCTCGAGCCCCAAGGACTTGGCGAACTCGACGAGCGGTTCCTGTAGATCGCCATAGACCGTCACCCTGTGCCAGCTGAATCGGTTCCAACCCGCGAACATCTTACCAATATCGCCCTGAACCTCAGCCACCAGTTTGGTACGGCATCCTCTTTCACTATCGAGAGATCCGAGCGTCTTGGCGCGATGGACCACCATCTCATTGCGAGCAACGTTCGTTCGGAAAGTGGTGGTCATGTAACCGCCGGGCATCATGGATTCGGAGCAGGCTCCACGTGGATCGCGGTTATGGAGCGTACGAATCCTGTATGTGTTGGCCTCGCCCTCCGGGCCGAAAACCTTGGTCGTGCCGACACAGTGTGCATATACGATTTGGTTCTTCGACGTGTCCAACGTCGGGTCGGAAACGAAGCCGGGGCGCCCGGTGAGAATTCGAGCCATCATCATGCTCAATGTATCGTCGGGCATCGCCTCGCAAATGCCCTGGGAACCGTCGTCGAGCAGTTGCATGAATCCCAGGCACGGGTACGCAGGCAGTTTGCCCGCGGCAAATCCGCCTAGGCAGTTCATCGTTACGGTGTCAGTGCCGTACTTGTCAAGCAGCCCAAGTATGGCTAGGTAGATGCCGCCGGATCTTTGTATCGCCTCGGACGAGGGCTGGCTTGGCTCGACATAGTCTCCCGGCGCAAGCGGGATGGCGCCTTGGGACCAACGGCCGGCCCAGTTCGCCGCTTCGTCCTTGTCGACCTTCTCATAAAACGACTGTAATTCCGCGAAATCCACGTAGCGCCCCTTTGCGCCGAGAAAATCATGTTCCTCGCCCGGATTGCCGGCGCCGACGATTAGGAAACGCTTTCCTCGGAATTGCTTGAGGCAGTCAGCGATGTCGATCGAAGCGACAGAATCCTTGAGCGGTTCGGAAGTCCCCCGCGCGGGGAAGGTTCCTCGGTACACACGTTCGCAACGACTGGCGAACGAGGCAGGCGTAACACCCGGGTTACGCAAGCCGGCGAACTCACGCGTTACCGCTACCACGTCCTCGATACGGGTGGTCGATACTGCCGCAACCGGAATGCTCTGGCTCGTCAATTGGTACACACCGGCAAGAAACGCACCGCATCCGCCCAGAAATTCGTTGGCTACAACAGTCGGTTTGCCAAGCTTCCCGATCTCGACAATGGCACCGGTCTGGCGCCAAACCAACGTCATCACGTAAACCAGGTAGCCATCGACCTCGTCTTTCATCGCGATGGCTTTGGCTACGTCGTCCGCCTTTTCGACGGAAACGGGAACCAGTTCGAGCCCCGGGCAACCCTGGCGAAGACACGCGAGGATTTCATCCCGGCGGGCCCTGGTGTCGAAGTCGGGATACGGCCATATCTCCCGCGTCTCCATGCTCATCAAGAAGACCGCGGCCACGCGAACCTTGCCGTCGGTCCTGTCAGTCGCCGAAGCGCCGGCCGGTAATACCAGGGGGCCGGCCGCCGCTAAGGCCGCTGCCCCACAACGCTTGATGAAGCCACGCCGGCCCATGCTGTGATGGCAGCTACAACACAAGCTTCCGGCCGTGCACTGGGTCATCTTGATGCTCCTTTGTCCCGGTTTGCACAGGCAGACCATCGCTCGTCGACCGAGACAGCTTTCCCCAAAAGTCAATGCACCGCTCTCCATCCCCAGACGATATCAGGGGCGGTTAGCGGAATCAACGGCGGGAATAGGCCCCACCGCACACGCCAAGAGCCTGCCCGAACAACGGCGATTCAAGCGGTTCGCGCAGGTGCCTGGTAGTCGCCAAAGTGCCAAAATCTGCATCACTTCAATTCGTATACCACTTGTGGTTCTCGAATACTTGTCCTTGTTGCCAGGCAAGGACTTACAGAAGCTGCATCGCGTGTTGAATTCGTCAAGTTCCGTCCCCATCTGTTACCCTTTTCGCTTCGTAGAGAGTCTTTCTTGGATGCGTCATCGGAGTGGATATGATCGAATTCATCAGACCATGGTTCGGTGTTCTTGTCTCAGCGTTGAGAGCTCGTGCAGCGCTTCAGGCGGAGAATCTGGCGTTGCGGCATCAGCTGTGCGTCTACCAGCGGAGCGTCAAGAGGCCGAAGGTGTGCTATGTGATCGCGTTCTCCAGTGCTTCACCGTCGCTATGAACGCCGTGCCGCCTGACTCAAGCAAGCGACCTCAAGCGCGATTCCATGTCAATCCTGCACGGAGAACCATCGCCAAGCTTCACAAGGATCAGCCCGCATATCTCACCGCCCGCTCGACCGAGCGCGTTTTCGGTGCTTGGGAGGGAGTGATCGGGGTCTTCCGGCCCGGAATTGACGGCATCGAGGCTGTTTGGGGTTGTCCGGGCACAGTTCCCCCTCTCCCCCGTGGCGTCGATCGTGCGAATCACGCCCGTCGGGGGTGCTGAAGCACGTTCAGCAGCGCAGGGGACAGCGTTGGAGGTTGTGTGCGGCCTGGTGAAAGATGTCCTGGTAGGGACAGGTGCCGGCAAGGTGAACGAGGATTCGACGCACGGATACTTTGATGTGCGCACCGATCTCCAGGGATTTCAGACGGATGGTTCCGCACGTGGCCTTGGCCAGGCGCGTACCTTCTTACGCTATCGCGCTATCTGGCCCTTCAGCCCTTCCGCTTTACCTCCGGAAATGCCTTCCAAGCGGTAATGCCGCAAAACCGCCAAGCAGTAACTACCTGGAGAGGCGGAACCCGATGTCGCTGATCGAGAACGACGGGTCGCCGCCGCCGCGGCCCGCTGACCGACAGATGCTGCCGCCGCTGCTCCAGCTAGCGCCCCGTAGGACGCGGTACGAGCCAGATGAAGGGCCTGTTGGGTCGGTCACGCTCCCGCCTGTATAGGCACCATACCAGTCCTGACACCACTCTCAAACGTTCCCGCTCATGTCATACAAGTCAAATGCGTTCGGCAGTTTCTGACCAACTCCATGCGCATATTCTTCGCCAACATCCCAAGCATTGTAGGTCCACCAACAGTAATCGTCACCCATGGGGTAACTTGGGTCGTCGCCCCAATAAAACCGTGTTGTCGTCCCGGCCCGGCACGCATACTCCCATTCCGCCTCCGTCGGCAGCCGGAATGTCCTGCCGGTGTAGCTGTTCAGCGCGGTGATAAACGCCTGCGCGTCATCCCAGCTCACATACACCGCCGGGCTGGCCGGGTCATCCAGCACATTGTCGTGCCCTGACCATGGCTCCGTGCCCATTACTGCAGTCCACTGGGCTTTGGTCAGCTCGTATTTCCCCATCCAGAACCCCTGGCTCAGCGTGACATGATGCTGTGGGTCTTCAGTCGAGTCACTGTCCTGCTCGCCCGAGTAGCGACCCATCATGAAGGTCCCCGCCGGGATCCACACCATTACCAGCGGCACGTCACCCGGGAGCATAATGGTCTCCTCATGGCCGCTGCCTTGGCCATCATCGTCATCGGCCAACGGACAACCGAGCACCATGGCGGCGATAAGCAGTGTGAACAAGACAAGTATCCAGCAAGGACGGCCGAGGAAGTCACGCATTTTTGCATCCCTCCAGAACCAGGACACGCGAAGACGCATCCCCTTTTTTCACCTGCATATGAGAGACGCGCATGACGCAACTCTAGAGAAGGGTGTTTTGTGTGTCAATAGCCCGTATATCTCACCGCCGGTTTGATGTCTGTATGTCCAAGAAAGTCACGAGTCGCTACCAAAGGTGTATTGGCCTGAAGAAGGTGCAGCAAGACGCCACGCGATTCTTGGACCACCAGCCTCGGCTCTGGTATATCCTCACCATGAGATTCCACCCGGCGCACCGGATAAATCGGGCCGAACGAGTTTCCGGGAAAGATAGAGCCCTCTCCATGCCCATGCCAATTCGCTTCGGCCTCTCGGCCTCCACTTCGTTGCACCAATCGAAACGAGTTGATATCGTACGCAAAGAGCCGAACTCGGAACCCTTTGCCTCCTCAATGTTCTCCGGCGATGGGTGGCCTGATTCGTGTTCTGGTATAACTTTGAAGTGTGAGATCAAGCCTTGGCCATTCCAATAAAGACGTGCGGGAAGAGGCAGCAATGTTCCACAGATTCCCGCAGCAGAGCTGTCCTGATAGCTGGCAATCAGGAGCACCCGCGTGCTAAATCTTGGATCTGGCATTCGTCAGGTATGAATTTCATTGAAATCGAGGAAAACACCCTGTGCGCACCTTACGTGTTCTCATTCTAGCGGCAGCCGCCGGAACATCCATGACGTTCGCTGCCGATTTGCCCAAAAACGCAGGGCCGTATGCTTCGATTGATCCCGCGCAGGTCAGTTTGGGCGGCGAAATGGGCCGGCGCATCGATCTCACAGTCCATAAGAATCTCTTTGCCCTGAATATCGACAACGACTTTCTCAAACCATTTCACGAGAAGCAAAGTCGGTTGTTTGCTTACATCGGGCTTGGCAAACTGCTCGACGCCACGGTGAATTTCGCCTATTACACACGGGAGCCTAAGGTCATTGAGCTGAAGGATCATTTGATCAAAGATCTCCTCAGCACTCAACTGGACGACGGCTACATCGGCACGTTTCCGGCCGGTTCTCGCCTTCGCGACATTTTCGACGAGCATGAGATTGCCTACGTTATCCACGGCTTGGTCGACGACTATCGGCGTTTTCACGACCGGGCGTCGCTTGAGGCCGCCCAAAGACTGGCCGACTACGTTGTGAAGAACTACGAGACCGCGGTTGCGGCCCGGGATCCGAAATTGGTATGCACCATCGACGTCGAACGAGCTTTCATCTTGCTGAGCGCGGCCGCCGGCAACCCCCAATACCGCGATTACATCCTGGAACGCGATGGGCTGCGACGCTGGGATTTGCCGATCGATCTGGTGAACGCGGGCCAATACAGCAGTGGGGAAGGCCATGCCTACACATTCATGAATCGGTGCCTGGCGCAGTTGGACTTGTATCGAGAGCAGCCGGACGAGAAGCTTCTCGGCCAAAGCCGCCGCCTCATCAACTATCTGACCCAAAACGACGGCTTGACAATCACTGGCACGTGCGGCCTGACGGAACGTTTTCGCAATGATCAAGAGACTCAGGGCGACATAGGTGAGGCTTGCGCGACAGCCTATCTGGTCCGTTTGACGCACCATTTGTTGCAGTTGCAGGACGAAACGCTCAGCGCCGAGATCATGGAGCGCACGATTTACAACGCGCTCTTCGCCGCCCAATCGCCCGACGGACGTCTCTTGCGCTACTACACTGCGATCGACGGCCCGCGCAAGTATTTTGACCAGGATACGTATTGTTGCCCCAATAATTGGCGGCGGATCGTGGCGGAACTCCCTGAAATGGTCTACTACCGCTCTGCCGATGGCGGCGTGCTGGTGAATCTCTACGCCCCGTCGAGCGCGAACATATCGCTTGCCGACGATCTGTACGTGCAGGTGCGGCAGGAAACGGACTTTCCCAACTCGGGCAAAGTCGTCATCCGGGTTGACCCGTCGCGCGCGGCCGACCTGCCGTTAAGACTACGCATTCCGCGTTGGTGCGCGTCGGCAACCGTCTCCGTCAATGGCAAGCCTCTGGCTGAATCCATTCTCCGCGGCACGTGCTGCACGATTCAACGTCGCTGGGACGCCGGCGACAGCGTGGAACTGAATATGCCCATGACGTGGCGGATGGTTCAGGGCCGCAAACTGCAGGCTGGCAAGGTGGCCGTCATGCGAGGCCCCGTAGTTTTCTGCCTGAGCCGCGTCCGTAATCCAGGTCTTGAGAATATGGATCTGAGGCAGCTTAAGCTCGAGCCAGCGTCGCTTGCCGAACCCGTTGCCGACAGCACCATTCGCCCGAACGGCATTGCATGCCGCGTCCGCGCCTGGGGACCGAACTCAGACCCCGCGGCCCCGCCTGATCTGTGCCTGTTGTTGACGGAGTTTCCCGATCCGACTGGCGAAGCGACGTACTTTCTTACCGCAAGGCCTGAAGTCACCGTCCCCGATGAGTTGTGCGTGCCGTAAACTACAGGGAAAGGACCGGGTCCGCCATGTTGCAGTTCCCTCGTCCTTATTGCCAGACAAGGGATTACGTCACGGTCTCCTCGGCCGGATTGGTCTCGTTATGACGCTTTTTGCCACCCCGTATAGTCAAAATACGCGCCCGAGGTGGCAAGTAGTAGGACATGAAAATACTCTTCTCCCTTTATGCCTATTCGTTAGGCAATACTAAAGGACGTGCACGCAAGCCGCCCCGCGTGCAGAGAGAACGTCTGTGAGCGCGTACGTATCGGCAAGAATGCGCTCACACAGAGACACGGAGAACACGAAGATCGAATCCTCCGAAACAGAATGAGATAGGAAGCATCATTGTGGATTGCGCGGCGAGGCTTTGATGAGGGACGGCATTTCCCGCATCATAAACGGAGACGTTGAGTAGATTTCGCTTCGGCACGGGCACCATTTCTCCCGTGTCCTTTGTGCCTCTGTGTGAGTTTCCGCAATCGTCGTGCTATCCGGTGATTCGAGTTCTTTGACCCTTCTGACAATTGCCGCACACGGAACGCAAGAATCGACGCTTCCTCACCGTGCGGCGCCACCCAATGCACGAGATGGCCGGGAAGGATGAGTTTTCAGGAAGCACAAGCCGTCAGCGCTTCAACACAACCCAACATTTCACTCCGAAGCGCCCGCATGGCCGCGTCATTGTTGGTGGCGTCGATGGAAGTCCGGGCGAGGCCCATCTTGACCTCGCCAAAACTCTGATCGAGCATCTCCGGCAACGACACCTCAATGAGGTGCGTGATTTGAGAACGGGCCGTGGGGGTGATGGACGTCCCATCGGTCTCCGTAAGCCGCTTTCGCAGTACGGCGAGAATACGGTAATCTTCAATGCCTTCACGCACGGCTTCCCATCGGCGGCTCACCACAGGTCTGGTAAGGCCGGGGTATACCAACGGGTAGTTGAGTTGGACCCGCCCCCAGGGATCGTCGCCCGAATTGTAGCACCAGTATCCGATCCCGGTACCGCCATGTCGGAATGCGAATAGGGCAGAAGTGCGGTACTGCGCGACGATGTTGACGCCTTTGAGACAAGAGCCGATGGGCCGAGCATACGAATACCCGCAGTCATAAGACCACAATAACTTGCCGTGAGTGCGCATGATCTCCATTTCTGGAGACTCGTCCGCCAACATACCGATGCCCGGACACCAGATGTCGATATAGTCTGCCATGGCCTGGAACATGGGTAGTTCGCCGCCGCCATCGACGTAAACCATGACTTTGGGGTTGGCGGCGCGGACAGCCTTTCCAAACTCGACGACGCGGTTCACTGCGCCCCAGCCCTGGCCGCCGGGCTCGTCGATAGGGTAGAGGGCAAAATGGTCGGTATCGAATCCGAGCGCAGCCATGTGAGGCACGAGGTCATCGAGATAGGCTTTCATGTCTCGCGTGAACTCGGTGCTGCCCGGCTGACCGCGAAAGGGGGGAATCCCGTTAAGCATCAAAACGACATCATGCCCGCTGAATTGGTTGGCGAAGGCGTCCAGCTTCGTGTAGTCGAAACCGGTCAGCGTACCTGCAGCGTCGTATTGAGACTCCGCGTTCGGGCCGATAAACACGTTATTGCCGTGCGCCAGAAGGTCGGACACGTTCGTTGCGTCGAGCGCTGGCCATGTGCACAGCCGGAACACGCCGCTGGGCGCCATCTCGAAAGGCAGCACGTTGAGGGAGATCTCAACCGTCGCGACCGGGGGCAGGATGGTTCGCGGGTTCTTGGGTCCGTCAACCACGTCCGCGCCATTCAACGCCAGGATCTTTACAGTGACCTTGTATTCACCGGGGGCGGCGTTCGCACCGTCGATATCCAGCCAGAGCTCCCCCGACTTGAGAGAGGGTATGGTCACAACCGCGGACTCGTCAAGGGCGAGGAGGGGATCCCATATGGGCTCGGCTACCGATGTCAGCAACTGCATCGACCGGTACGGCGTGACCACGGGCCCATCCGCCGGGGTGTCTATCACCACCCGGGCCTGTACGGGGCGATCTAGAATATTGAGGACGTCCAGCGAGATGGGCTCGTGTTCCCCTTGGACCATCCTTCGCCGAAGTTGTACGGGGTTGGAAACAAGGGTGGGCAGTTCATCTTCTCTGGCCCGGCTTTCCCACAAATCCCCTTCAGAAACGAGCGTGCTCGTGCCCGGCCCCAGGTCAACAGCGCGTTGCACCGCGGTACTCAAGCCCAAACCCTGTTTCGCCCTGGCAACCAGGGTGGACGTCTTCTGTAGCGCCACTTGTCCCGCGTCTGCGCCACCTCCCGGGACCGTCTCCTGTGCGGTAACAGCCACGCCTATTTCACGCTCAAGCCCGTCGGCTTCCCGCCGCAAGGCCTCGGCCGACAAGGGCAGAGTGTTTTCGGCTGCCTTGGCCGCGTCGCGCAACGCCGCCAGCGCGCGCTTGCCCATCGCACGATCGTTCTGGAATGGGTCGAGCACCACGTCACGGTTGCCGGAGAACAACGGGCGTCCGGCGCCATCCGTCAGGGTCCAAGCGAAGCGGTACGTTCCGGTGACGAGTACCTCGACGGGAAGCTCCAATACGCCGTGTTTTCCGAGAACTTTGGTGACGGCCTCGATCCGTGCCCCGTCCGGACGAACGCATGTCGCCGAAGCCTTGATAGGTTCGTCGCCCGGGGCGGGATTGACCACCTGGAAGCGAACGCTTTCTCCCGAAAGTACTTGGTCCGGCGCCAAATGCTCAGGCGACATGCGCAAGGCTGTCTCGCCGGCCAGGCCGAACCAGGCGCCGGTCTTGTGTTCGTTGCCGCGATATGCGGTCCACTGGGCCAGGGTGTCTACCGGGGCCTTGGCGCCAAAACAGAACACGCGGCCGGATTCACCGCCGGTGATCAGCATTTCCAGCCCGGGCGAGTCCTTTGTGACATCCCCGAAGGCTGGCGTGACATTGATGGTCCTGTTCTCGAACTGATGGTCGAACACGGTCCTGCCATCGCTGTTGAGGACCATTAGGTGGCCGTCCTGGGTGCTCAAGGCATACTCGAGACGGCCGTCATGGTCCAAATCGATGATGGCGCCCGCCGCCAGCGACCGTCCCTGCATGTCGATGTTCCAGAGCACAGCGCCATCCTCGTCAAATCGGTGGATCACACCCAGTTGGGTAATCAAGAAGATATCTGGACGGCCATCAAGGTCGAAATCGCCCGCCGAGATGGTCGGGGCCACCGCGCCGCGCACCGGCTGTTCCCACGCTGTCGTTCCATCCGCGTCGAAACAGAAAACTCGACCCTCGCTTGACGCAGACACGATCCGGCCAGCCCCGGATGACGAGGAAAACATCACCGGGGCGCAGGTGCCCCAAGTTTCCGAAGTGCCGCCGATCTCCCGTTTCCAGAGTATCCCGCCCTGGGATGCGAGCAGGAAGACCGTCCCCATGGTCGTAGTGAGGGCCACCTCAAGCTTGCCGTCGTTGTTCACGTCGCCCAGAGCAGGGCTGGCGGGCGCGTTGGCTATGCTGGCCTCCCATTTCACATCTCCGCTCTCGGCATCGAAAGATCGGACCGCACCCATTTCGTCAGTCTGAACCACTTCTACAGCACCGTCGCCATCGAGGTCGCCAAGAGCGGGTGCGGACCAACATGATGGGGCTTTCAGGTCCAACTGCCATTCGACTTCTCCTGAACCGGTAAGGCAGGTCAACATGCCGCCCATATCGCAGGCGAAGATAAGCGTCGGTTCCCCAGACCGCTGCAGAATCGATGGATAGGTCATATACCGGCCACGGGTTCGCCAACGCCATACAATTTCCCCGGTCCCCTTGAGCACAATGATTTCCTCCTGGCTCGCTACGATGGTCTCGGCCAAGCCGTCACCATCCACGTCCGCCACGGTCGGGCCGCTTTCCGTGTAAGCGTGGACATTGGTGGTCCAAAGAAGGGGTATCTCCAAGCAGTCAGCAGGGGGCGGACAGACGACGAACAGCGCTGCGAGGCCCGCGAAGATCGATGGCAGCGCCAGGGCAACAGGGGCTCGAGCCGGTTGGTTGGATGATTTCTTCGTCCCGTGCGGGTATTTGGTTCTCTGCGTGAAGACATTGCGCATTTTCCCCTGCTCCTTTTCGCGTCAACTGCCCTGCCCCTGACCAAGGAGAACTATGATAGCCAACCTTCCTACGGGATGAAAATATACTGATCTCTGAAGAAGCCAGGGCTTCTCTTCGTCCTCCCTCTGGCCACAAAGACCATATTGCGTAGCATTCCCGACGGATGCTTGCATGGAGCCACTAACATACGGGTTTTGCCAGGGACTTTGACACGTTGTCAGTACCTCTTGTACACCTATCGCATTGACACGCCGTCGAAAATGTACGCGGCGGTCTAGAAGTGCAGCATCTGTTACCGTGATTATTTCCGGGGTTGTGGGGTGATTCAAGTGCGTGGTGGGTGCTTGGGCGTTGCCCGTTTATGGATTTTCGTCGCGGTTACGTTCTGCGCATTTCCTAGGGTCTTTGAGATGGAATAGCGCATTGGTCGGCGCCCCGTATGGTGGAAACATTTAGTCGAAGTACAAGGGGATCTGGCAAGGCTGCGCTTCCTTAATCTTTGCCAGGAGTTCCCCGATCATGCTAAGTGCAGAATCCTCAGTGAGAGACGTCTGAGCAAACATTCATTTAACGCAATATGATGGACCAGGAATCGTCATGATCAGCGGTGGCTGGATTCTGGGAAAGCACGCGACTATGATGGCGGGGAATGGGCCACCAGGGTTTGCAGGTCGGGCCATACGGGAGATGTCGGCTAAGATGGCTCTCGACAGCGAGGGCTTGGAACGCGGCAAGTCGAACAGCATAGCCAATCGGAGTGGGAAGGGCCGCGAAGTAATGCGCGAAGCCGCCGAACCTGAAAAGGCCAACTGACACCGCCACAACGACATCAACGTGGAAAGGGGTTGCGACATGAAGCACCGTCCCGGACATCCTGTGGGAGCCATTCTGGCCTTGCTGGCCGTCGCCGTCTACTCGATATGCTGCAAACCGGCATGGAGTCCGAAGGGCGATCAGGTCGCGTACATCTCCGTTCAGGATATAGAAGGCGCGGGCCGTTGGGCGGTCGCCATCTACGACCTCGCCACGAAGCAGAGCCGCGTCATCACCGAGACAAGAGCGCCTGATGATTCAACCCTCGTGCCCATGGCGGTGTTTTGGCCGGAACGGGGCCACAAAGTCGCGTATGTGTCAGCGCCTCGCGGCGAGGTCGAGGGTAGCGCGGTGCAGGTCTCAAGGTACAACCTGCGAACGGGCCGCGTGAAGAGCTCCAAGAAGGTCGCCGTCCCCGAGGTTTCGATCGAGTCGGCTGCCGGGCCCGTGTTCCTGGAGGGAAAGCGATGGCTCTGGCTCATGGGAGAATCAAACGCATTCCGCGTCGACGTCACGAAAGGCAAAGCGGAACCACTGCAGCGGGCCAAGGTGGTGACCAAGAGCAATGGCAAGGTGTTCTACTTCGGCGAGAGTGCGAAGGAAGAAATCGAGTTTGGCCGCGTCAAAACCTTCCCTTCCCTGAAGGAACAGCCGCTCTTCACAGTCACGCCCGAAAATGGCAAGGACCTGACGCCGCTCACGGCTATGCCCTCTAAGTGCGTGCGGTTCTCGTATGTCGTAAAGTCTGACAGCTCGAATACGCTGCTAATCTGCGACGAGAAAGGGCAACGCCTGAAGGCAATTCTTCTCCCTGAACAGACCGAGTTAGGGGAGCCTCCAAACGCCGAATGGACTCCGGACGGGACCATGCTCTGGCTCACGGTCAGAGGGACGGATTCCGGCGTCGAGTACACAGGGATCGCCGAGATCCGCGTCGCGGACGGCCACGTCCGAATCGTCAGGATTGACACGAACAAGGAGCATGGCGGTCTCGAGCCGCTTCAACTCTCACTGTCTCCGAATGGGACATGCCTCGCGGCGTCAACAGCCACGGATAAAACCGCCGGATTGTGCCTGGTTGACCTGACCGGCGACGCGCGCACGGTTACGTTCGTGCCGGCCCCGGCAACTCCCGGGCCAGCCAAGACCGGCGCGGCGGAGTAATGATTCACGAGACCGTCATGTGGGTATTCTCGTTCGTGTGCCATCAAGAGGCTGCGCGGACGTGGGCGCCCGGCGGAGTCCCACTGGCCCTGTGCCAGCGCTGTACGGGGGTCTACGCGGGCTCGGCCTTGATGCTGCTCCTTCTCCCTTGGATGTGTTTCCGGCCGAGCCGGTTCACGGGGGCGCTCCACACGGTGCTCATCCTGCAGATGGTCTTTTTCACCGGACATCTCTTGCCTCATCCGGCCAGTGTGCGGACCCTGTCCGGACAGGTCTTCATCGCGGGCGTCTATTATTTCGTATGGACCCATCTCAGCGTCAGGATCGGTCTCACCCGGGATGACCGTTCCCCGCGGGCATACGGCATTGGCCTTCTTGCAGCGCTGCTGATTTTGCAGGGACTCGTCCATGCACCTTTCCGATGGGCCGCGCCAGTGCTCGAACTCCTGTCCTTGATTGGTGTGCTGGGACTCCTTATTGCCGTGGCGGCGACGATCGCCGATCTTGCACTCCATTCGCGGTACAGGCGGTCCGCGAGGTAGTGGGGTAGGCGCTGGATACGGTGCGACAGGCAAAGAGCTCGTCCGAGCACGCAAGATTTGAATTGACAAGGGCCGGCCAGTGCGTCTGTACTCGAAAGGATGCATGGAGAAACTCAACAAAGAACCGGACAAGTAATTGGCCGATCTGGCTCTTAGTTGTCTTCTTTGTGACCGCGTTCGTCCTTGCTTGCATCGTTTGGATTCTCAGAACCCAGTGTAACCGGAAGCGCCCTTAACAGGGCTTTAGGGTGGTGGGAGACAGAGGTGCCGCTGTCGCGGTCCACAATTGTGGTTGGCATGTACGCGAGAAGCCAGACAAGGGCGATGGCAAGCGGGGTGCCGAACAAAACGAGCAACGTCGCTACCGTAAGTCCTTACTGGCCCAAAGAGGCAAGCTTTCGGCAGCCACAGGTGAGACGGGGTGTTCTTGTTGCGTTGTTTCCAGCCCGGCATTAAGATGCGGCGGAACAAGGAAGAAGCCATGGGAATATCTCGTCGTCTCTTTATCCAAAGCGGAGTGTCTGCTGCCGGGGCGGCAATTTGGGGTGTCGCTGCACCGGCGCGCGCGGAAGAGGAGTACGCTGTGTCAAATCAGGGAGACGTCTCAGGCGCCGTTGTCATCTGCAATCATTGGACGCAGTATGGGATAGGGGAAACCTTTCCTGAGGGGGAAATCCGGGGGCGTTGGTACCGGAGGAATTTCTCCACCGTATTCGGACTGGAACAAGGTCGTCGCTGGCTGGAGTTGAGTCCGCAAAACCGGGTGTGCCATGAATTCGATGCATATTTCCTTGAAGCCTTGGCAACCGAGGACGCTGAATACCTCGGTATAATCCGCAACTTGATTGACCGTAGGGTGATGGAGTTGCCTGGGGGGACCTTCGGTCAGGCTGAATCGCAGGTATTTGGCTATGAGTCTGCCCTCCGGCAATTAACTTTTGGCCAAGCCACGTATCAGCGTCACTTGGGGAGGAGCGTTGACACATTCATCGTGGAGGAACAGAACTTCTTCCCTCAACTGCCTCAACTCTTGAAGCTGGCAGGCTTCAAGTACGCGAGCATTCAGTTTCAGAATTCGGGCACCCCCGACGTGCTGCCTGACGACATTATCTTGTGGGAGGCGCCGGACGGCACGTCGATCCCAACTATCCCGAATCATCCGGGCCTCCTGTCCTGCGCGCGCCAATGGAAGTCTTATGACGAAGTCTTGGCGCAATTGGCCGGACGCGGCGCGCCACTGGTGTTTCAATGGATAGAATTGTGGCCCCCCGGCTTGGATTGGGGTGCGTCCATCGCGCCGTACGCTGAGGCCATATACGCGCTCGAGGCCAAAGGATTCCGTCAGATGCTGCTTACGGAATACGTCGAATGGGCACTCAAGCGATGTAAAGCACGGCGAGTCCGCATTCCCCTGGACCGATCGAACTACAACAACAATTTCTTCCAAGGTGGCTGGGGGTACGAAAACGAGAAGACCACGCGGGGAGCCAACCGCTGCGAGAGTCTGTTGCTGGCCGCAGAGACACTATGTGCCGGAGCCAGCGCGCGGCATATTGTCAGACAGCTCGGGAACCGGTTGCGGGAACTCTGGTCGCGCGTGCTGGTGTCCCAGAATCACGATCCCTATCTGGCGGGGTCCGTACCCGCCTACATTGACGGACTGAGGTCGTTTCAGAGCGAACTGGCTGTGAAACAACTGGCGGCGGTATTGCAGAACCTTCGGGAGGAAGGACATATAGACACGCCGCTATCTCCAACCGGAGAATCCTTCCGGATTTTCAACCCATGCCCGTGGCAAGCGACTTCGCCCATCCTGCTTGAGTTGGACAAGACCGTTTGGCCCAGCCACGGCTTCCAGTTGGCACATGACACATCAGAGGAGTCTCTGGCTGCGGTTTTCCGCTCCGATAACGGCAACGTTCTTGTTGGTCCCGCCATCGTGAAAATGGCGCCTTTCGAGACGCGAGACCTATGCCTGAGGCCTGTGTCGGACAAATCCGAACAGCCCCGAACGAGTTCGCCGAGGCTGACGCCAAAACGGGAAGGTCATGTGTGGGAGACGGCACAGGATGGGTTTGCAGGGGTGGAGTTTGAGCCGCTGGTCGGTGAATGGCGCCAAATCCCATCTTATTTCGATTCCATGCACCCAAACATCAACGTAGAGGCGGCCTATACGCGAATCGAGGAGGCCCCTGTTGCGCTGACGTTGCGGAGAACGTCTGATGATATGGACGTCGCAGTTTGGCGCGAAGATTTGATGCGGATCCGCGAAGTGGAAGAACCGGCACTGTCTGTGCAGGGACTGGTCTTCGCGGGCGAAACGGCGACACCCTTCGTTCAATTCAATCATCGCCTGACGAGTACGATCCGTTTCAATACGGGCACGAGGCCTTCGGGCACATGGCGATTTCGGATCAGGGTAGCCGCAACGGGACCGAAGATTTTCGCCGACTCACCTTTCTCCGAGGAAGAGCGTCGAAGAGACACCTTCTATTGTGCCCGCTACATTCGTATCGAGTGGCCGGAGCGGCATATTCTATGGTGCCCGTCGCAAAACACGCTGTTCCGTCACGTCGAGGACCCGGGCGCTACCATCATCGAATGCACGGTGTTTGATTTCAGTTTTACGGGCACGGCCAATTGGGACATGCGGTTCCATGCCGCCTGCTCATTCTCGACCGCGGACTCCATGCGGTTGGCTGAAATGTTTCACCGACGGCCGATCCGGATACCGACAACGGCAACCGCGGGCCGCGTCGCGGGCATCGCCGCCGATAACCCAAATGTCCTCATCACGCACGTCTTTCCCGCGGGCCGGGGCGCGACGGCCGTGAGAATGCTAAACGCTTCTCACGAGATGCAGCAGGCAGTCGTAACATTGCCTGGGCGTTTTGCGAACGTAGCTGTTGCCGACCTGGGTGGCAACGGATTCCAGGGAGCCGCGTACCTTCCAACCGATTCAAACCATCAATGGCACTATGAGTTCCGGCCGTGGGAAATCGCTACCTTCCGCATGAAATGGGCGTAGCATTTCCACGGTACTCTTCAGTCGGGACTGTTGAGGGCGAACATGGCCAAAGTCGGGCGAGCGCCCCGTCGTACTCGCGGTCGAATCGTACAGACTCGTCGCGCAATCGGCGCCACATAGCGTCAGTAGGCCGCGTACGGTAAAAATATTGGGCCCTGAAAAGTGTCCCACTAACGTAGCCTTTCCAATTCCCGCTGGACCTAACAAGAACGGCGCGCGCAAGCGATACTTCGAACGGTCTGCATGGGCAGAAAGAACGCCACATACACAGACTGAGCGAAGTGTGGACACACAGTACGGTTGCGCGTCCGCCAAACAGGAGGAAGGCTACAGAAAAGAAAATGGCATGCATAACTCCGCATACCGTATAGAGCTAAAATTGGTAGCGCTGGCGGGGTTCGAACCCGCGGTCTTATATGGCCTTGGGCTTGGGATTAGAGTGCCATAAACGTGTTGACGCAATTCGTGCTGTCTTCCTCCACGTATCCTATGGCATTTCTACGACTCGCTCACAAGAAATTGCATTAGCTGTGGCCGGATAGACTTCACACTACAGTCAGATCTTAATGTAGATTCTCTTCCGGTGCATGTAGTAAGCCGCGCCGGCGAAGATGCCCCAGAAGACTGCGAAGCCGACAAGAGCGACGACTAACGACAATTGTTCGGGAGCAAAGTCCTCGGCGACGTCGAGGAACAGGCTCTGGACGATGTAGATGATCAGCGGGTTCGCGCCAACAGATGTGAAGGTCGGAATTGCGAGATTGAGCCTATCGCAAATGAGGTAGAACGCCAGCACCTGGAAAAAGCAAAGCCCCGCCGCCCACAACGGGAAAGGCACAGTCATGTACCGGGCCGAGAACGGCCAGGCCGCCTTCACACCGAGCCATTCCATGCTAAATACCCATGCGAGAATACACAGTCCCGCTCCCCAGCCAAGGCAACTGAGCACGAACTTCTTGTTGTTTCGTTCCGCCAATAGATCGTAAGCATGGGAGCCAAACAGCAGTAACAGCACCCAACTCATCGGACCCAGCGGGCCGCCGTTTAGGCTTGTCCCAAACAGCGCCTCGTTCAAGGGGACAAGACGTACAAGTAAGGGCACGTACTTTGGGTCTTCCAGCGAGAATTTGCCGTGAACCGACCACGTCCCATAGGAGGTGAACATGTGGATGCATTGGAACGCAGCAACAAAGGCAAAGGCGGCGACAACGCGTGTGCGAGGCCTCTTGTCAATCAGCATGACGGCGAGCAGCCCCGCCAGGCCGATATCCATCAGGGCATCCCAATACCATCCGGCGTAGATGGCAAAGGCTATAAGCACCAGCATGGAATATCGCTTGACGAGGGACTTCCGCGTCTCCCAGACACCAAGCTGCTCGCATCTCCGTAACCACGACAACCGCATGCCCATGCCGACGACAAACACAAACAAGGGAGCGATCGTGTCGGCATAGGTAAACGTAGTCGTGTGGTGACTTATCTGATAAAGGCATGACTCGAAGAAACCCTGTATGCTTGATCCTTCTAGGTGGGATTTCACGGGTTCGAAGAAGAGCCCTCTGGCATTGACCAGCAGCATGCCGAAAATCGCATAGCCGCGAAGTTGATCGATACATGCAATTCGCTTCGATTCTCTAGTACCTGTTGCCGGGTTGGTCATGCAAGGACACTCCTGGTTGACTTACCTGGACAGATTAAGGCACACCGAGGTCAACTCGCGCAAAGTCACGATGAATACTCTCTCGCGAACGCCAAACTAGCTGCAATTGTCACAACGAGCACTGAGCCTATGTTGTGAACGATGGCTCCCACGGTCGGCGTGAGGTAACCGTTCCCCAGCGGTGGCGGGATTCGAACTCGTGATCCAGATACCAAAGACGTTCTCCTGCGACCCAAGAGCCCAAATTTGAATCCACAGCTGGAGCGCTTCATGCACAGCATGAAATGCGAATGCCTGAACCGGATGCTGTTCTCCGGTGAAAAGTCCCTGCGCAAGGCACTCACTGAATTCAATGCATACTATCACGAGGAATGCAATCATCATGGGCTCGACAACACTTTTGTTGTGCCGGGCAAAGAAGTCGGGGGAACCGATAAGAAAGTTGTCTGCCGTAACCCCTCGACGGCATGCTCCGCTACTACTACCGCCAAGCCGCTTGATCAACTCCCCCTCGTGCTTTCTGTTTCGCAGGCAAACTATGCTTACGCCATGCGTTCAAAGACAGTAGCACGAACCCTCGCGCACGAAACCGGCAAATCACGATTGAAAATCAAACCGACAATCGGTCTTAAACAGCCCGTCTCACAAGGCTGTGAGCATCGGCTGAATTTCCTTGCCATACGCGTTCCATGTCTGGGTTCGTGAGGGCATACACGGGTTCGCGCATGCCCACGCACGCACATATAGAGGTAAGTTTCCCCATCACCATCAAGAGCCCAGGCCGACATGCCATCCGCGTGGGGGATCGGGAAACATCCATCGCGGTGGCGGAGTGAGCGCTGGACGGTCACTTCACCGGCGTGAACCGCGCGCGAACCGCATCGCGCAGCGCGTCGGCAAGCTCGAACTTGTCCGTGCCGTTGATGGGGTGCTCGCCAAACGTGATCACGACGGTATACGAGGAGACGCTCAGAAACCGCATAAGGTAGCGCTTTATGGAGCGCTCCGGCCCCCAGACGGCCAGCTCGGATTCCGGGATCTCGCCGTCCGGCGTGCGGAAGTAGGGATCCGGGCCGAACAGGATACACTGCGACGGAGGGGGGCAGTCGTCGGGCGTGCGATAGGTAATCGTGGCGCAATAGACCGGCATGCCGGTAATGACGGCGGCCTCGAGCAGCGCGCCTCGAAACCGGCGGATCTCGCGGCCGGGCGACACGATGGCCTCCGGGCACATGAAGATGCTGCCGCCGCTCTTGAGCGTTTCCACCATGAGGCCGACCACGCGGGGGGTGTCTTCGCGCTTGCGGTACACGAAGATGGGTTCGAGACCGCGGATGATTGTTCGCACGATGGGCATGGTCTGGATCTCGGCCATGCTGACGTAAGTGCAGTCGAAGAACCGAATCATGGCGAATCCGTCTGTCCAGACGACGTGATTGGACACGAGAAAGCAGGGCTTCTGCGGGGGACGGCCGTGCACTTGGACCCGCATCCCGGTAATGGCCCCGACTCCGCAGGCCCAACGGACCGCAAACCATCGGTGCAGCTTGCGCACGAGCGGCCTCGAGAACACGCGCACGGGGAGGCTGGCACAGACCGCGAGGTAGCAGATTACCGTCCACGCGAGCAGGGCGCACAGCCGCGTGACAACGCGCAAGGGACGGACGGCCTTCACGCGAGGCGCGGCAAGGGCACCCGTCGAATCATCTGTCATTGAGTCGTTCCTTTGGGGGTGCGCCGCGGCGGGCCAACGTTGCCCGCTACGGAAACGGTGCGTATTATGCCATCCGCCGAAGCGCCGGCCAAGGCCGGCGCGCAGAGAATGCCATGGCTATGAACGACGCGCCGCCGGTCATCACCGTAAACTGCCAGGTTCAGCGCCCACAGCATGCCGCCGTCTGTATGCTTGTCGAGGACGACGGGGTCGCCTTCATTAACAACAACCGACATTTCCCATATGACCTTGTCCACGACTATCACGGGTACGGTAGTCACATTATATATTCCCGCTCACGGTCGCTTTCCACACCATTCTCGCTATGGATGCTGCCATCACGGCCGCTCATGGAAGCCTTCTCCTGCTGAATACGGGCCAGCGAGGGCGCACTTCGCGGCTGTTTGTGCAAATGCCGACACACCGGTGCCTCCAATCTTGTCCTGCGCGTATTCCTGGCATTGCCGGCTCAGTCATGCCGACGCGGGCATCAGCGATCCGCGCCGCCGGATCCGACAGAGACTCGCTTCGAACAGTCGCCGGGGAATG